>Ga0065721_10049949_pt1 | contig 24988 bp, 19 predicted proteins | sample Mesricmetagenome_FD_59108 | JGI IMG/M metagenome (GOLD analysis project Ga0065721, IMG submission 59108) | Mesophilic microbial community from rice straw/compost enrichment Sample: eDNA_1 v2 (version 2) | ecosystem: Engineered > Solid waste > Grass > Composting > Bioreactor | place: USA: Davis... | reverse complement strand
AAAGGAAGCAATATCACAACAGTTTCGCCGGATACCTCCGTACTCGATGCACTTCGCATCATGGCCGAACAAAATATCGGCTCCGTGATGGTATTGGAAAACGGCCGCTACAGGGGCATCATGACGGAACGCGATTATTCCCGTAAAGTGGTGCTCAACGGCAAATCTTCCACCGATACCCCGGTATCGGAGATCATGTCTTCCGACCTGCCCAGGGTTACCCCTAACGATTCCATTGAATACTGTATGCAGCTGATGTCAGATAAAAACATCCGCTACCTGCCGGTATTCGACGAGGAACAGGTAACGGGTATACTATCCATCAACGATGTGGTAAAAGAAACCATCTTATCTCAGCAGGAAACCATTACACAACTGAAAGACTATTTACATTCCAGTTTATAGTTAGCCATCGAATGAGCGGTCCGCTGTTTCAGGCGGATGGCTCATTCCTCGTTCGGTAATTCCTTCTCGGTTACTACAACCAGGTCATCTACAGCCACGGTAATAGGCATCAAACCCAGTTGCACCACGGCCTTCTTGCCTCTCAGTTCCTTCACTTCCCCTACCTGGTGATTCTTTTTCATCAGCACCTTATCACCCACCTGCACTTCACCACCTACTTCTTCATATTTTGAACTGATCTTTTTCTTCTTCTTTTCCGTAGCCTGCTGTTGCTGCTGCCTGAACAACAGTACCTGTATCTGTTTAATCAATTCCTTTTTGTTCTCCTGCCCTTCGGCTTTACGCCAGTCAAAGACAATCTGCTTCAGCTTGCGCTCCATATCTTTCAGGTAGGCAATGCGGTCTTCGGTGATCTTGTTCTGGTGTTTGAGCAATTCCACCTGCTGGTTATGCTTTTCCCTGTTGATCACCGCCTGCATTTCCTTTTGCAGCTTCTCATTTTCCCTGATCAGCTTTTGCAGTTGCTTTTCTTTTTTCTCTATCTCGCGCAGGTCCTGTTCGGTGCGGTTCAGCAGCTTATCCAGTCTGAAATGCCCTTCTTCCACCAGTCCCCGGGCGCGGGTAATCAGTTTGGGATCGAGGCCAATACGTTCAGCAATGGAAAAGGTATAGGAACTGCCCGGCTTGCCAATGGTAAGTTTATACAAGGGCAATAAACTGGCTTCATCAAAAGCCATGGCGCCGTTGATGATGCCGGGTGTTTTATTGGCCATCACCTTCAGGTTCAGGTAGTGCGTGGTTACAATGCCAAAAGCATGTTTGTGGCCCAGTTCTTCCAGTATCACTTCGGCAAAAGCGCCACCCAGGTGGGGATCGCTGCCGCTGCCCAGTTCATCGATAAAGAACAGGGTTTTTCCATTGGCATTTTCAATAAAATGTTTCATGTGCAGCAGGTGGCTGCTGTAGGTGCTCAGCTCAAATTCTAAGCTTTGGGTGTCGCCAATATGGATCATCAATTGTTTGAAGATGCCAAATTGTGAGTTGGGATGCACAGGCACCAGCAAACCACTTTGTATCATCAGCTGCAGCAGGCCTACTGTTTTCAAGGTAACCGTTTTACCACCGGCATTGGGACCGGAAATAACCAGTATGCGGCTTTTTTCATCGAGGGTTACATCAACGGGTATGGTCGTTTTTTTAGAGCGCTGGTTATACAGGTACAATAAAGGATGATAGGCCTGCACCAGGTGTACATGTGCTTTATCGTTCAGTAATGGGAAATTGCCGTTCATATCCAGGGCCAGGCGTGCCTTGGCGCGTATAAAATCGTATTCGCCCAATACCCCATGATAGATCTTTAATAAGGATGCATAGGAAGAAAGGCGCTGTGTTAATTGTTGTAGTATGCGGTAAACCTCGCGGCGCTCATCGTTTTCAAGCCCAAATATTTCATTGTTCAGCTCGATGGTTTCTTCAGGCTCAATAAAGGCTGTGCGGCGGGTATCGCTTTCGCCATGTAATATGCCTTTTACCTGGCGCTTTTGTTCGGCCACAATGGCTACCACGCGGCGACCATTGAGAAAAGCTTCATCTATGTCGGCAGTATAACCGGCCTTGCTGAGCTTTTGCACAATCTTGTCAAAAAGTCGGCGCAACTCGGTACGGCGGCGATACAGATTGCCGCGAATACGGGCCAGGTCTTCGGAGGCATTGTCTTTTACATCGCCGTTTTCATCCACCACTTCATCAATCAGTTCTATGATGGTTTTTTCGTAATAGGTTTCTTCTATTACTTTTACCAGGGCCGGGTAGGCAATGCGCCGGTCGGCATCGAACCAGCGAACAATGTTCTGCATGCTTTCGGCCAGTTTGCGTATCAGTATAAACTGTTCGCCGGTTAGCATGGCCCCGGGTATACCCAGCAGGCGCAGCTCTTTGGTGAGGTTCAGCACGTAATCGTTGGGAAAATACATGCCGTGCTGAATCAGTAATTTATATTCGTGGCTCTGTTGTAACTCCAGTTCAATAAATTCCTTACGGGTGTGAATGCGTAATTGCTGAGTTTTGCTTTTGGCATATTCGGTATTACAATGCGCTTCCAGCAAAGACTTTACTTTATCAAACTCCAGTTGTGTTAACGCCGATTCCGGGAAAAACTTCATAAATCAATTCTGTTCGAACCGGCAAAGGTAGGAATTGTTTGGGTTTTACGGGATTTATGGGTTTCATATGCAGAAAAACTTAATACAATACCGCTCATGTTTTATAAATATCTTTTCAGAAACCCTTAACATCCCCCGTTCCTCCGCCCCCGTATATACTATACCTTTAACAAAATGAAGCAATTCCTGTTAAATAGAAGCAGTATGAAAATTTTACTGACCGGCGCACTGGTAACCCTGGCCACATTGTTTTCCTGCGCCCAAAAACAAAGCAACAAAAAGAATATAAACAAGGATATGACAACACAAGCAAAAGGCGTACACAGCCCAACCGAAACCGCCACCTTTGGCACAGGTTGTTTCTGGTGTACCGAAGCCATTTTTCAGCAATTGGACGGGGTTTCGAAAGTAACCTCGGGTTATAGCGGTGGTCATGTGAAAAACCCCACCTATAAGGAAGTATGCACCGGCACTACAGGTCATGCCGAAGTGGTGCAGATAGAATACGATCCCCAAAAGATCAGCTTCGACGAATTGCTGGAAGTGTTCTGGCAAACACATGACCCCACCACACTCAACAGGCAGGGCAACGATGTTGGTCCGCAATACCGCAGCGCCATCTTTTATCATAATGAAGAACAAAAAGAAAAGGCGGAAAAATACAAGGCGGAACTGGATAAAAGCGGTGCTTTCAACAATCCTATTGTAACCGAGATAACAGCATTCTCGAATTTTTACCCGGCTGAGAATTATCACCAGGATTATTACAACCAGAACGGATCACAGCCTTATTGCAATTTTGTGATCAGGCCCAAACTGGAGAAGTTTAAAAAAGTGTTCAAAGATAAACTGAAACGGTAAGGGGTTTATTCTATCCTGGTTGTTCTCAGTTCCAGCAAATTCAGGGCATTGGCATGAAAGCCCTTCACCCGGGGCTGCACCAGCCTGATCACGTCATCGTACCACAGGGGCACTACGGGCGCGTCTTCAATGATCAGCCTGTCCATTTGCCGGTACAGCTCATAACGCAGCGAATCGTTTTCGGTGACCAGGGCCTGTTCGTACAGGGCATCGAAACGCGGGTTGTTATAACGTGTATAGTTGGGCGGGGCCGGGTTCTTGCTGTAGAACACACTGAGATAATTTTCCGCCTCGGGAAAATCGGCTATCCAGCTTCCCCTGAAAAACAGGGCCTCCGACCTGGCGGTTTGTTCCAGTAGCAGGCTCTTGGGAACAATCTCCACCTGCATGCGTATGCCTATTTCTTCCAGTTGGCGGGCTATAAAGCTGGCAAAGTCGCTATAGGTGGCAATAGTCAATAGTTTTATAACCGGTAAACCATTCCCATCGGGAAAACCGGCCTCGGCCAGCAATGCCCGCGCTTTGGCGGGATCATAGGTATATCCTTTTACAAGCGCTGCATCAAAAGAAGGCAGGCCTGCGGGAATAAAGCCGCTTTCGGCCGGCGTTCCTTTTGAATTGTAGAGGTACATGATCATCTTGCGGCGATCGAAACCGTAATTAATAGCCTGGCGAATTTGTTTAAACCGCAATGGCGATTGTTTTACCAGCGGATTGTTCTCATCCATCAATATGCCCAGGTATTCGGTATTCAGGTAAGCATGTTTCGACAAAACAATTTTATCCTGCCATTCCTTGCGCAGTTCTCCTTTTTTGGTGAGCACCTCGTCTTTAAACGAGGCATCAATATCATTAATAAAATCCAGTGTGCCTTGTTGAAACTGCAAAAACTCGGTGGCCTTGTTATCGAAGAAGGTAATCTTGATGCCATCCAGGTAAGGCAGTTGGTTACCGGCGCTGTCGCGTTCAAAATACTTTTCATTTTTAGCCATTATCATTGCCTGTCCTTCTTCCCAGGTAAGCAATTTAAAAGGCCCCGTACCGCAGGGATGGCTGCGAAAATCGTTGCCGTATTTTTTTACCACTTCGTGCGGCACTATGGAACAATACTGCATGCTTAACAAACCCAATATGGGCGTAAACGGCGTTACCAGTGTCAATTGAAAGGTGGAGTCGTCGAGGGCTTTGAATGCCTCCGGGCCAGCCACCCGGTTATTGAATATCCAGGCGCCGCTGCTGGCGGTAGCTGGGTCTATGATGCGCCGGTAACTGTATTCTACATCATGGGCGGTCATCTTCCGGCCAATACCATGAGGAAATGCTTCGTTATCGTGAAAAAAAACGTCGTTGCGTAAATGAAAGGTGTAAACCCGCCGGTTGTCCGATACCTCCCAGCGATAGGCCAATGAAGGCACTATATGCAGGGAATCGTTGGTTTGTACCAGCGTATTATATAGCTGATGAATGGGCCATATAACGGATTGATTTTTGGCAAAGGCCGGATCGAGACCGGCAATACCCGAAAATTCGTTATAATGAAACACCTGATTATGGTGACCGGAATGCCCGCCGCAGGAATAAAAGCAGGTGATATATAAAAAGCCAAGCGCAAAAAATATAACTTTATCCTTCATATATTGAAACGAGCATAAATATAAAGATTCAAAATCATACCGTTGTGACCCGAATAAAACGTAGTTTATATACTTCTTCATTTTTTATTTTTTATTTCTTATTCCTCATTACCCTCGCTTCTTCCTGCGCAGCACAACCGTTGAGCGACAAAAAAAAATTCTCCCGGCAGGATACCCTGCGTGGCACCATTACTCCTGAACGCGCCTGGTGGGATGTTCTGCACTACGATATACAGGTTCAACCCGACTATGGTACAAAAACCATCAAAGGCCGCAATCGCATTACGATAAAAGTGTTAAAAGCCGGCGACCATATGCAGATAGACCTGCAACAACCCATGCAGGCAAATGCATTTACCTGGAACGGTCAAAAATTATCGGCTCAAAGAGATGGCAATGTGTACCATGTTATATTTCCACAATCACTGCCTGCAGGCAGTGAACAGGTGATAGACATCACATTTTCGGGTAAGCCACGCGAAGCCGTGCGGCCGCCCTGGGATGGCGGCTGGATATGGTCGAAAGACAAGATGGGCCGCCCCTGGATGACGGTAGCCTGCCAGGGCCTGGGCGCCAGCGTATGGTATCCCTGTAAAGATCATCAAAGCGATGAACCCGACCGCGGCGCCACCTTAACCATGCGTGTACCCGATACATTAAAAGCCGTTGGCAATGGCCGTTTGCACAATAAACAGCCACATGGCGATGGCACTACGTCATGGACCTGGAAAGTAGTAAACCCCATCAACAACTACACCATTGTTCCCTATATAGGTTATTATGTAAGCTGGCATGAAAATTTTGCCGGTGAAAAAGGCAATCTTGATTGTGATTACTGGGTAATTGATTACAACCTGGAGAAAGCAAAGATCCAGTTTAAACAGGCGCCCAGAATGCTGGCATGCTTCGAGTATTGGTTTGGCCCCTACCCTTTTTATGAAGACGGGTACAAACTTATTGAGTCGCCTCACCTGGGCATGGAGCACCAGAGCGCTGTGGCCTATGGCAATGGTTTTCAAAACGGCTACCAGGGCCGCGATTTATCGGGCAGCGGCTGGGGCAGCAAATGGGATTTTATCATCATTCATGAAAGCGGGCACGAATGGTTTGCCAATAATATTACTACAAAAGATATTGCCGATATGTGGGTGCATGAAGGATTTACCAATTATTCAGAAACCATTTTTACCACCTGTGAGTATGGTACCGAAGCCGGTAATGAATATTGCATCGGCACCCGGCAATTGATACAAAACGATATTCCCATCATAGGGACTTATGGCGTAAACCAGGAAGGCAGCGGCGATATGTATTACAAGGGCGGCAACCTGGTGCATACCATCAGGCAATGCATCAATAACGACAGCACCTTTCGTAAAATACTTCGCGGGTTGAACAAAACCTTTTATCATGCCACCACTACCAGCAGGGAAGTGGAAGCATATATCAGCCGGCAATCGGGCATCGATTTTTCAAAAGTATTCGACCAATACCTGCGCACCACTCAAATTCCTGTGCTGGAATACCAGGTTAAAGGACAGCAGGTAAAATACCGCTTTACCAATTGTATCAAGGGATTTACCATGCCCTTAAAAGTTACCTGGGGCAATACTACAGAATGGATACAACCTACTGAAAGCTGGAAAACGCTTACCACCAAAAACGCACCCGGTACATTCAGTGTAGACAAGAACTTTTACATTAAAACGAAAAAATGAGTATCCGGCGGCATAGTATTATTTCATCCATTGTTGTTTATATAGGGTTTGCACTGGGCTTTGTAAATACCTACCTGTTTGCAAAAGGTTTTACCGAAGCGCAGTATGGCTTACAGGGTACATTCATTGCCATTGCCACGGTGATGCTATCGGTTTCGAACCTGGGCATGATGACCTATATCTACAAATTCTATCCCTATTATAACGATAACCTGCCTCCTGAAAAAAACGATATGATGACGCTTGCCCTGCTGGTAAGCCTCACCGGTTTTTTGCTGGTGGTGATTGGCGGCATTGTATTTAAAGACCTGGTGATCCAGAAATACAGCCGCAACTCCCCGGAGGTGGTGCAATATTATTACTGGTTATTTCCTTTTGGTTTTGGCCTGTCGATGTTTTCGCTGTTCGAAGCACTGGCCTGGCAGTTCCGAAAATCGGTATTCACCAATTTTTTGCGGGAGGTATTATTCCGCATACTTACCACCCTGTTGATATTTGGTTTTATGACGGGTATCATCCGCGATTTTGACCTGTTTATAAAACTGTATGCATTCACCTATCTGCTCATTGCATTGATACTGATAGGCTATTTAATTGTTACCAAACGCCTGCATTTTTGTTTCCGCATCAGTCGCGTTACCAGGAAGTTTTATAAGAAGATACTCACGCTGGCATCCTTTGTATGGGGTGGCAGCCTGATCTTTAATATTGCACAGGTATTCGATACATTGGTTATTGGTTCGGTTGTTGAAAATGGTATGGCCTTCGTGGGCATTTATACGCTGGCCCAGAATGTGGCCAGTCTGATACAGGCGCCGCAGCGAGCTGTTGCTTCTGCTGCTGTGGGGCCTTTATCGCAGGCCTGGAAAGACAAGGACTATGGCGCCATCAACCGTATTTACCAGCGCTCCAGCATCAACCAGCTGATCTTTGCTGTGGCCATGTTTTCGCTTATCTGGATCAATTTTACCGATGGCGTACTCACCTTTAATTTGAAAAAAGGTTATCTGGATTCACAACAGGTTTTTTTATTCATCGGCATTATGCGGGTAATTGACCTGGGCACGGGACTGAACGCCCAGATCATTGCCACCAGCACTTTCTGGCGCTTTGAATTTATCAGCGGTATGATATTGCTGCTGATGATTTTACCGCTGAATTATATTTTAACAGTACGAATGGGTGTAGTAGGCCCGGCTATTGCCAACCTTATTTCCATTACCATCTACAATGCCATACGTTATACTTTTTTATGGAAGCGGTTTAATATGCAGCCGTTTACCATAAAAACCCTTTATACATTGTTGCTGGGGCTATTGTGTTTTATGGTTTCCTGGTACCTGTTCCGCAGTTATACCGGTTTTGGATGGATTGTGTTGCGCAGCGTGGTATTTATGGGCATGTATATTACCGGCATTTTATGGCTCGATCTTTCGCCGGATGTAGTACCCGTTTGGCAAACCGTGAGGAAACGGTTGAGAATATAGCCGGAAATAAATAGAAATATGTAGTACGCCGCCAGATTCAGTCTATTTTTTACAGTAATAACGCAATTCCTGCGCATTCCGGGCTTCCTGAACCGTTATTTTGTTATAGCGATCAGCTACTACGGAGTCCTCAGTAAAGCCTGGCATTTTTAGCGTTCATAAAGCAGCGGTTTTTAGTTCGTACCCTGTGAAACCGAACAAACGATTTGAACAAAAAAAATCCTCAGTTATGAAAAGCTTGTCAACACAATCCACCATTTCCCTTCATCAAATCGTAAACGGCTTACAAAAAAGCTTTACCCCCCTGGCAGTAAACAAATGGAGTTTTATCATCAACGATGTGGATGCCCGTCTGCACCTGCATGCCGATGAAGCCACCCTGGCCTTTGTGGTAGGCAAACTGCTCATCAACGCCATCAACAGCTCAAGAAGCGTATGCATTCGCGTGGAAGCCCGGCAAACCCTATCAGGCGTGCAAATACGTGTACGCCACAATGGCGCCAGCTTTCACAGCACAGTAGCCAATAGTTTTGTACAGGTTATGGAAGCGGCCCGTAAACTGGGTGGTAGTATCAATATTTATAACCAGCGTAACGAAGGTACGGTGATCACATTTTATCTGGCCGCCTGAGTTCTACCTGATCCTTCCTGCTCCGGCGTATTTTGTTTTGTAGTAATCTTCATTGAGGTCGCTGATGCGAACGCCGGAACTGGTTGCGGCATGTACAAAGCGGTTGTTCATCAGGTACACGCCAACATGCGTGATGCCGCCTTTGGGTCCGCGTGTTTTAAAGAATACCAGGTCGCCCTGACGCAGTTTCTTTTTTTTGATGCGTTTGCTGGCGGCATATTGTTCTTCTGCGGTGCGGGGCAACTGGTAATCGAAATAACTGGCCATAAATGCCTGTGTAAAGGCGCTGCAATCGATTCCTTTTCTTGTTTCGCCACCGTAGCGGTAGCGGGTGCCGTACCAATATTCCAGTATTTCCAGCAATTTTTCGTCGGTGACTTTTTCAACGGGTACATCCAGTAAGATGGCGTATTTGAAGGTCAGGGGCGGGAATAGTTCTATGCCGATGCCTTTTTTGGGTTTGCGCGGGCGGTATTTGGCAGCGGGTTTTGAGGGGGTGTTTTTTGAAGGAGCGGCGGATGTGGTGGAGGCCGCTTTTTTGGTGACTGCGTTCGATGTTTTGGAAGCAGCAGAGGTTTTGGTGGTAGCTGCCGCTTTGGTGGGGGAACTGGTGGTTTTGGAAGAAGCGGTTGCTGCCTTTTTTATGTTTGTACTCGTGGTTTTGGAAGAAGCGGAGGTATTTGAGGTAGCCGCTGCTTTGGCAGATGAATTGGTTGGCCTTGAGGAAGCGGAAGCTTTGATGGATGTATTCGTGGTTCTGGAACCAGCCGCACCCGGCTTTACAGTGGTATTTTTCGTCTCCAGTTTCTCTGCCAGTTGGCCCTTTGGACCCGGTTTTACAGTAGTATCCGCCACAACAAATCCAGGTATTCGGTGCCTGGCTGCCGCAGTCATGGATAATAGCATCAGTACGGAAATAAAAACAACCCGGTTCATCACAATCTAGATTTTTACTTGGGTCTCCAAAGGCAGCAAATACATTGCCAGTTTGACGTGTGCAAAAATTGTGATCTATTTCAACTGGCAGAAACAACTTTATGTGCCAAATTCGTGTTTTAATCAGGAAGGTTTTCATATTGGAAATGAAGGCCTTATTTCTTTAAAGGAGAGAGAAAGGACGATATGTGTAAATTTTCGCACCTGCATGTTCATACCCAGTTCTCATTGCTCGATGGCGCCGCCTCCATTCAGTCTTTATACAAAAAAGCTATAAACGACAATATGCCCGCCATTGCCATTACCGACCATGGCAACATGTTTGGCGCATTTGAATTTGTGAGCGAAGCCTACAAACACAAAAACGACGACGGCACCCTGAAAGTAAAACCCATTGTAGGATGCGAGTTTTACGTAGTAGAAGACCGGCACCGCAAAGTGTTTTCAAAAGAACAAAGAGACGAACGTTTTCACCAGGTACTGCTGGCCAAAAACAAAACCGGCTACCAAAACCTCATTAAATTAACATCCCTGGGTTATATCGAGGGCATGTACAGCAAGTACCCCCGTATTGATAAAAGCCTCATAGAAAAATACCACGAGGGACTGATTGCCACCACCTGCTGCATAGGCGCCTATGTGCCGCAAACCATCCTGCACGATGGGGAAGAAAAAGCCGAGCGGGAATTTAAATGGTGGCTCGATATGTTTGGCGAAGATTATTTCATAGAAATACAGCGCCACAATATCAAGGAACAGGAAGTGATCAACCAGGTGCTGCTGAAATTTTCGAAGAAATACAATGTGCCCATCATTGCCACTAACGACAGCCATTATACAGATCGTGAGGATTACAATGCCCACGACATCCTGCTTTGTATCAACACCGGCGAAAAGAAAAGCACACCGGGTTACGACGATTTTGTGAACGATGATACCAACATAAAAGACCGGCGCTTTAAATTTCCCAACGACCAGTTCTATTTCAAGAATACGCAGGAAATGAAATCGCTGTTCAGCGATATCCCGGAAAGTATAGACAATACCAATATGATCGTGGACCGGGTGGAATTGCTGAACCTGAAAAAAGACATCCTGCTGCCTGCCTTCCCGCTTCCCAAAGAATTCCAGATCACGGAAGACAGCAACCTGAACCAGTGGGAATACCTGAAACACCTTACCTACGAAGGCGCCAAACAACGATATGTAGATATTACCCCCGAAATACAGGAACGCCTGGACTTTGAGCTGTTTACCATCAAAACCATGGGTTTTGCGGGGTACTTCCTCATCGTGAGCGATTTTATTAAGGCCGGCCGTGAACAGGGCGTGTTTATAGGCCCCGGCCGTGGATCGGCTGCGGGCAGCGCGGTAGCCTACTGTATAGGCATCACCAATATTGATCCCATCAAGTACAACCTGCTGTTCGAACGTTTTCTGAACCCCGACCGTAAATCGATGCCGGATATTGATACCGACTTCGACGATGAAGGTCGCCAGAAAGTGATCGATTATGTGGTAGATAAATATGGCAAGAACCAGGTGGCCCAGATCATCACCTACGGCACCATGGCCGCCAAAATGAGTATCAAGGACGTGGCCCGCGCCCTGGACCTGCCGCTGGCCGAATCGAATGCCCTGGCCAAGATGGTGCCCGATAAACCGGGTATTGAATTGCGCCGGGTGCTGCATGCGCCCCTGTATGCCAAAGACGGCGAAAAATCGCTGGAAGAAAAAGACGGTATTGGCGCCGACGAACTGGAAGTAGTGAAAAAGCTGCGCGAAATTTACAACAGCGACGGGCTGCCCAGCCAGGTGCTGCACGAAGCCGAAAGGCTGGAAGGGTCGGTGCGCAACACGGGTATCCATGCGGCAGGCATCATCATTGCCCCGCAGGACCTTACCGACCTGATTCCGGTTTGTACGGCCAAGGACTCCAGTTTGTGGGTAACCCAAATAGAAGGCAGCATTATTGAAGATGCGGGGGTAATCAAGATGGACTTCCTGGGTTTAAAAACCCTTACCATCATCAAGAATGCGCTGCGGCTGATCAAGGAAAATCACGGTGTGGAGATAGATATTGATACCATACCGCTCGACGATAAAAAAACCTTTGAACTATATCAGCGTGCCGATACCATTGGTACGTTCCAGTTCGAAAGTCCGGGTATGCAAAAATACCTGCGCGACCTGAAGGCCGACCAGTTCTCGGACCTGATTGCCATGAACGCCCTGTACCGCCCGGGTCCTCTCGCCTACATCCCCAACTTCATCGACCGTAAACATGGCCGGGAAACCATTACCTACGACCTGCCAGAGATGGAGGAATACCTGAAAGATACTTACGGTATTACCGTATACCAGGAACAGGTGATGCTGCTGGCCCAAAAGCTGGCCGGTTTCAGCAAGGGCGATGCCGACGTACTGCGTAAGGCCATGGGTAAAAAACAAAAGGCCGTACTGGATAAAATGAAGGCCCAGTTCATCAGCGGCGCTACCGCCAAGGGGCATCCGGCCGATAAACTGGAAAAGATCTGGAGCGACTGGGAGGCGTTTGCCCAGTATGCCTTCAACAAATCGCACTCTACCTGTTATGCCTATGTAGCCTATCAAACGGCTTTCCTGAAAGCCCATTATCCCTCTGAATACATGGCCGCCGTACTGAACAACGCCGGCAGCATTGAAAAAATGACCTTCTTTATGGAGGAATGTAAACGAATGGGGATAAAGGTATTAGGTCCTGATATCAACGAATCGAAAAAAGGCTTCTCGGTAAACAAAAACGGCGACATCCGTTTTGGGCTGGGTGGCCTGAAGGGCGTGGGCGAAGCGGCAGTGGAAAGCATCATCGAGGAAAGACAGAAAAACGGTCCCTTCCTGTCTATTTTCGACCTCATAAAACGTATCAACCAGCGTACGGTAAACAAAAAAACGCTGGAAAGCCTGGCCTATGCGGGCAGTTTCGATTGTTTTGCCGATCTGCACCGCGCCCAGTATTTCTATATTCCGCCAAACGATACCACCACCGGCCTGGAAAAGATAGTACGGTATGGGAATATTTACCAGGCCCAGCATATGAACAGCAGTAATACCCTGTTTGGCGGTATGGACGATGTAATGGAAATACCACCCCCCAAGATACCACCCTGCGAGCCCTGGTCGCTTACCGAGCTGTTGAATTATGAAAAAGAAGTAACCGGTATGTTCATGAGCGGGCACCCGCTGGACCATTTCCGGTTCGAAATAAAACATTACGGCATCACCACCCTCAGCGAGTTCAACGAGATCAAGGAAACGCTGAGCCTGCAAAGCAACCCGGGCCGCAGTTTCCGCCTGGCCGGGCTGGTGGTGGACGCCCAGCACCGGGTTACCAAAACCGGCCGCCAATTCGGGGCCTTTACCATTGAAGATTACAGCGGTAAAAGCGAGTTCATGCTTTGGAGCGATGATTATATGCGTTTTACCAATTACCTGGAAAAGGGTAAGAACCTTTTTGTTACCGGCTACTTTAAACAACGCTTTAACAAACAGGAGTATGAGTTTAAGGTAGATAAGATCATTTTGCTGGAGAGCATTAAACAAAATCTTACAAAACAGGTTATTATTGATATCGAAGCCAGGCATATCACCGAAGACATGGTGAATTTCCTGGAAAAGAACCTGAAAACCTATCCGGGCCGTTCGGGATTGAAATTCAATATCAGGGAACCCAATAGCCAGTGCAGGGTTACTCTGCAAACCATTGAAACCGGGTTTGAAATGAATGACGAAATGGCTGCTTTTTTGCAGGAAAGACCCGAAATGGAGGTGCAGGTTGTCACGGCTTAAGCGGCATAAGTGCCACAGGGTCAGTAATTTTGGATTGGTTAGAAATTTGCCGTTGTAGAGGAAGAAAAAATGAAAAAAGATTAGGAAATAATTTATCACTTTTACATTTGCAATTCGCTTTTAATTTAACTAATAATAAATATTATAACTATGGCATTAGAATTAACAGATAGTAACTTTCAGGATAAAGTACTTTCTTCAGAAAAATTGTCTGTGGTAGATTTTTGGGCAGAATGGTGCGGACCCTGCCGTGCAATCAGCCCTGTATTGGAAGAATTATCAAAGGAATACGACGGCAAGGTAAACGTGGGCAAAGTAAATGTAGACCTCAACCCGCAATTGTCTACCAGCTTTAACATTACTTCCATTCCCGCCATCATCTTCATCAAAGGTGGTAAAGTTGTAGATAAACTGGTTGGCGCTCAGCCCAAAAGCAATTTTGTAAAAAAGATAGAGCAGCATATATAACATCTTCTGCTAAGATGATATCCGGCGGCCCAGGTGTATATACCCGGGCCGCTTTTTTATGAGCCGGGGTTTTATAAATTTTGTGGTTCTATTACGCAAACTCCATTCAACTGCCATGAAAACTTTCGCCTCCCTGGCCTTATGTGTTGTAGCACTCACCTTGTTGATTATTGCTGCTTGCCAAGGGTGTGCGTGTAGTTAACAATACCGGTTTTGTAAAAGTGGGAAAAGACGTCTTTTTCCAGGGCAGCCGCACCATCCATGTAAATGAATCCACTACCAACTACGTTTCCCTACAATTGATTAAAAAAGCCTGTCCGGTACCGTTAGCGGCAGCAGCGGCGGTAATATCACCGTTGCCAGTTGCCGTAAACCGCCTGAGTATTTATAACGAAAACGACGGTTACTATATTCTTCAATCCCCTATTGACTTGAACATTACCGAATTTGGATCCGCAGGCAGTTTTATTGCCGGTTACCTGTCAACAAACATGAGAGATTCATCCACCGGCAACTCCAACATCCCGGTTTCTCTTCAATTCAGAATAAAAAGACCGAACTAAACCATTATATTTATAGTACTAACGATCAAAAGCAGGCCATAGCGGCCTGCTTTTTTTGTTTTGGCAGTTTAAATAAGGCATTTATCCCTTATATTGTTATTATTTCGCTCAAATCCAAATCAACTGTATGAGCCCGGTATTCGACAATTTGCTCCGTGGTTTGCTCGGCATGTTCTTCCTCATCGTAGTGTGCTATGCACTCAGCAACGACCGGCGGGCAATCAACTGGAAACTGGTGGGCATCGGTATTGTGGCGCAGGTATGTTTTGCGCTGGGTGTATTGAGAGTGAATTTTATTAAAGCCATATTTGTGTGGCTATCCGACAAGTTTGTAGACCTGATAGAGATTGGCCATAAAGGCATTGAATTTATGTTTGGTAACCTGGCCGATCAGTCGGGAAGCTGGGCATATATCTTTGCAGTTCAGGCGCTGCCCAATATCATTTTCTTCGCTGCCTTGTCTGGCGTGTTGTATTACCTGGGTGTATTACAAAAGATCGTGTATGTGTTTGCCTGGATGCTCAAAAAGCTGGGCATATCCGGTCCTGAGAGTGTATCTACCGCGGCCAATATCTTCCTGGGACAAACCGAGGCCCCGCTGATGATTCGGCCTTTCCTGGACAGGATGAACCGCTCGGAAATATTATGCATCATGGTGGGCGGCATGGCTAATACCGCAGGTAGTGTATTGGGCGCTTATATCGGTTTCCTGGGAGGCGACGATCCGGCGCAGAAAAGTTATTTTGCCATGCACATGCTCAGCCAAACCATTATGAGTGCGCCGGCCGCCATCGTAGTATCGAAAATGCTTTTCCCGCAAAAAGAAAATATCATCCGCGAGTTGAATGTATCACGGGAAAAAATTGGTGACAATCTCCTCGATGCTATTTCCCTAGGAACCACCGATGGGTTAAAGCTGGCCGTGAATGTGGGCGCCATGCTCATCGTATTCACCGCCCTCATGTATTTGTGTAATTACCTGCTGGGTGCAGTGGGATACAGGATCGGTATCAATGACGATATTGCCCGTATGACCAATGGCCGTTACGATTCACTTTCTTTACAAATGATACTCGGTTATATTTTTTCGCCCGTTGCCTGGCTTATAGGCGTACGAACGAACGATATGGTGCAGGTGGGGCAATTGCTGGGCGAAAAAACCATTCTCAACGAATTTGTAGCCTACAGTTCCTTTGGCGCCATGAAAAACAGCGGGCAGATCAGTGATCCCAAATCAATACTTATTGCCACCTATTCCCTCTGCGGCTTCGCCAACTTTGCTTCTATTGGCATACAAATAGGCGGCATCAGCCAGCTGGCGCCCAACCAGCGGCGCAATTTAACCGAACTGGGTGTAAAAGCCCTGATTGGCGGCACCATTGCGTGTTTGATGTGTGGTACCATTGCAGGAGCGCTCATGTGAAGATGGAATATGGAATATTGAATATTAAATGTTGAATGTTGAAGTGAATACCCGGTATGGCGCCTACTTCAACATTTAATATTCAACATTCAATATTCTTAATCCCGTAACTTTACCGCCGTTTATTTGTTATAAAGAAAATTCGTTTCATGAACACCATACAGTCTGTTGTAGCTGCAGAGCAGGATCCTGCCTTGCGTACCATCGCAGAAAAGATCATCAACCAGCAACGCATCAGTCCGGAAGAAGGCCTGGTTTTATTCGAAAAAGGCAGTCTGCCCTTTGTGGGTGCCCTGGCCAACCATGTACGCGAACAACTGCATGGCGATACCACCTATTTCAACCGCAATTTTCATATCGAGCCCACCAATATTTGTGTGTTTGCCTGCTCGTTCTGCTCCTATTCCCGCCTGTATGCGCATCGTGAAGAAGGCTGGGAATTGACAACAGACCAAATGCTGAATATTGTAAAAAGATACGACGGTCAACCCGTTACCGAAGTGCATATTGTGGGTGGCGTGCATCCCAAATTAAACCTGGAATTTTTTGCTGACCTGTTGCGTAAAATAAAGGCGCACCGGCCCGATTTGCATATCAAAGGCTTTACACCCGTTGAGCTGGATTATATGTTTCGTAAAGCCAAAAAAACGGTGGAGGAAGGCATGCGGTACCTGCACGAAGCCGGTCTGGATTCCTTGCCGGGCGGCGGCGCTGAGATATTCGATCCCGGGATCAGGAACCAGATATGCGCCGATAAGGTAGATGCAGACGGATGGTTGAAAATTCATGAAACCGCCCATAAACTGGGCATGCACAGCAATGCCACCATGTTATACGGGCATATTGAATCGTTCAAACACCGCATCGATCATATGGAACGCCTGCGTCAATTGCAGGACAAGACCGGTGGATTCAATACTTTTATTCCGCTCAAATTTCGCAATAAGGAAAATGATATGAGCCATGTGCCGGAATCGAGTGTAATTGAAGATATGCGTATGTATGCCATTGCCCGTTTGTACATGGATAATTTCCCGCACATCAAGGCTTACTGGCCTATGCTGGGCAGGCATAACGCACAGTTGACCCTCTCTTTTGGTGTGAATGATATTGATGGCACAATTGATGACTCTACAAAAATCTATTCCATGGCGGGTTCAGAAGAACAAAACCCGGCCATGACCACTGCGCAGCTGGTAACACTTATTAAACAGGCCAAACGCAAGCCGGTGGAAAGAGATACATTGTATAATGTGATCAGGGATTATTCAGATGTGGAACTGAGCGAAATTGATGTAACCCAGAGCATGAACTAACACTCCGGCAAACTCAATGGTATATGCACCGCCAGTCCGCCCTCGGCGGTTTCTTTGTATTTAAAACTCATATCCCTGGCGGTTTCCCACATAGTGCACACCACGGTATCGAGGCTCACGCGCGCAAAATCGGGCGTGCTTTGCAGCGCCAGTTGCGAAGCGGTAATGGCCTTGATGGCGCCCATGGTATTGCGCTCAATACAGGGCACCTGCACCAGCCCGCCAATAGGATCGCAGGTAAGCCCCAGGTGATGCTCCATGGCAATTTCTGCCGCCATCAATACCTGTCTTTGGGTGCCACCCAGCACTTCGGTTAAACCGGCGGCCGCCATGGCGCTCGACACACCTATCTCGGCCTGGCAACCACCCATAGCGGCCGATATGGTGGCTCCCTTTTTAAAGATGCTGCCTATCTCCGATGCTGTAAGCATAAACTGCAATATCTTTTCTTCTTTCTCTGCATCGCAAAACACCACAAAGTAATGCAGCACGGCGGGAATTACGCCAGCCGCGCCATTAGTAGGCGCTGTTACCACACGGCCAAAAGAAGCATTTTCCTCGTTGATGGCAAGGGCAAAACAACTTACCCAATCCAGTATATACTTGAAATCATTTCCCCCTGCCCTGATGGCTTCTACCCAGGTATCAAAATTGGAATAACTTCTGCCTTGTAATAATTTTTTATTGAGGTCGGCAGCACGCCGTTTTACCTGCAAACCGCCGGGCAGCATGCCCTGCACTTGGCAGCCGCGGTACATACAATCCTTCATCGCCTGCCATATCTGTAACACACCGCTTCGGGTAGCTTCTTCAGACCGCCAGCTGTTTTCGTTCTCCATTACTACCTCGCTGATAGAAAGACCGGTTTTACGACACCAGTGTAACAAATCGCCGGCAGTATCGATGGGGAATGGCAACTGTACCGATGTTCCGCCAGTAGTGGTTGCTCCTTCCTTTACTACAAAACCGCCGCCAATGGAATAATAGGTTTCGGCAAACTGGTCGCCATTGATCAAGGTCACCAAAAAGGTCAATGCATTGGGATGAAAGGGAAGCGATTCGGTAAACAGGAATTCGATGTCTTCCTGCGGATCGAATGGCACTTCATGTATACCCGCCAGCACCAGTTTTTTCAGGCGGCGTATACCCTGCATTTTTGAATCGATCAGCTCCACCTCAAAACTTACGGGATCTTCGCCACTAAGGCCCAGTTGCACGGCCACATCGGTACCATGCCCCTTGCCTGTTTTAGCCAGTGAGCCGTATAACAACACCCGTACACTTTGCACATTGAACAGTTGTTGCCTTTGTTGTAATGATTGCAGGAATTGCTGAGCGGCGCGCCAGGGACCAAGTGTATGCGAACTGGATGGCCCCACGCCGATTTTGAATATGTCAAAAACCGAAATGGATTCGTGTGCCAAATCATGTAGTTTGAACAAATGTAACTAAAAATTGTGGAGCTTACTTATTCAACCAGTTCCAGGTGTATGTCGTAGATCACTATTGAATTGGAGGGAATGATCACATTGCCCGAACTGTCTTTCTTACCCGCGCTGCCATAGCCCAACGAGGGAGGTACAAATAATTTAATGCGGCCGCCGGGTTTGATCAGGGGCATCCCTATTTGCCATCCCGGCACCAGGAATTTCAGGTTGATATGAATATCCTCCCCTCTTTCTACCTCGGTGCCATTGGTAAGCTTACCGGTAAAATCAACTTTTATGCTGGAACAAACATTGGGGGCAATACCATCACCGTTGCTGATGGTGTTGTAAAATAAACCACTGCTGTGTTTGGTAGCTGTGATACCGGCGCCGGAAAGATAATCCTGTACCGCCTGAACTTCCGAGGCGGGCGCCACGCTTCCATTGGGTTCACAACGATTATTGTCTTTCAGGCAACCGCCCGATAAAAAGATGAACCCAATCAAACACCATACAGTATTTCTCATCAGAATTTGTTTTGGTATCACCCAATCCAGCCAAATAGACAAGCACTATTTCCCAATAGCTGCGCCACCTTCTTCATTTTCTTCCTGCTCCCTGGCCTTCAGTTCAAGATAATGCTGCTCCCGCTGCTCCCATTGGTGGCGTTTGTAAAATATGGCGACAAAAACGGCAATACATACAACGGCCATGATTAACACAACGGGGCTTGAACTGGCATGGGCCTGCATTTCGGCCCGCTGGTACCAGAACCTTCCCGAAAACAAAATAATAAGTACCGGCACCGCAAACAAGAGCCCTATGGGAAGTCCCACCAGCAATTGTTTGTTCAGCTTTTTTTCACGCAACCGGTTCTCTTCCCAGTACCGCAAAAACTGTTTTTCTGTCTCCGTTAACATGCATAAGAAATTAATCCACAAAACAATAAACTTCCTGCAAAAGTAATAACTTCACCCCGGTACACCATTTGCATACACGCAAAATATGATTAACTTACACGAAAATCCTGACATCTCTTGAAAATATCCGTTCTGATAGCACAGTATTTTTACCAAAACAAGGTCCTGAATTTGCCCGGCATAGGTAGTTTTTACCTGGACGAAGACATTGATGTGCAAAGTATCGGAAATTCCCGTGATCTGCTTGAACATATCCATTTCGCCCAAAAGTCAATTTCCCGGCCCGACGATTCCCTGATTGATTTTATACGCAAACATACCGGTAAAATAAGGCCACTGGCCGAGTCTGACCTGGAAACCTTTGTGTCGGACGGGAAGCTCATGCTCAACATCGGCAAACCCTTTCATGTGGAAGGTGTGGGCACCCTTCAAAAGAACAAGGATGGCGTGTATGAATTTACCCCCGGTGCGCCCGTGGTGCAACGCCTGGAACCATTACCCGCCCTGCCCATGCAGGAATGGGAACATGAAAAGCCGGCTAAAAAGAAATCGGTTATCGACGACAACCCTTACGAAACATCATCCAATAATACACGCCGCCTGCTCATTGGCCTGGGCATTGTAGTAGGCCTGACGGTCATCGTTTGGGGAGGGTATACCCTGTATAATTCCAAAACCAAAGAGGCTGTGGTAGCGGCCAATAATACACCTGCAGCTACACCGGCCGACACCACATCACGCGTATCGCAATACGTACACAATATCGATTCACCTGCCCAGGCGCTGGAAAGGGTGATCAAAAAAGACAGCCTGGTATTACAGGAACCGGTTGCACCGGGCGAAACCCCGGCTACCGCTGCTGCCACCCCTGCAACGCCAGTTACTGCACCGGTTGGTCAATATAAATTTATACTGGAAACTTTTACGCGCCAGGTATCGGCCATGAGGCGGTACAATATGCTCAAACCTCGTGTAGAACTGGAAACCGTTGACAGTAATTTATACAAGATATATATCATGCTGCCTGGCACCCCGGCCGATACTGCACGCATGAAAGACTCCCTGCATAACTGGTATTGGGGCCCGCGGAAAGATCGTTCGGTAAAAATTGAACCCTAACCATGCGTTCGGCAGCATACTGGATAGAGAAACTGCAACTGGCTACACATATCGAAGGCGGTGCTTTTCGCGAAGTATATCGTTCATCCATGACTGTTGTGCCCGATGGATTTCCCGGCGAAAGGAATTATGCCACCAGCATTTATTTCCTGCTGCAACAGCACCAATTTTCAGCCTTTCACCGGATCAAAAGTGATGAAACCTGGCATTTCTATTATGGCGATGCATTGATTGTATATGAAATAGACCGCAGCGGCCAATTGATCGAACACCACCTGGGTAATGAGCCCGACAAAGGTCAGCAGTTTCAATGTGCGATTGCCGCCGGCAATTGGTTTGCCGCCCGCGTGGCTGAAGGAGGCGCCTATACCCTATGCGGCTGCACGGTGTCGCCGGGTTTTGACTTTGCCGATTTTGAACTGGCCAGGCAGCATGAACTGCTGACGCAATATCCGCAACATGCATCGCTGATAAAAGCATTGACGATCTAATTCGTATCTTCAGACAATGAAAAAACTGCTGTTTGTTACGGGCATCATGTTGCTCACCCTACAACTCAATGCCCAGAAAAAAAGATCGCTTTTTAATGGCAAAGACCTCACCGGCTGGAACATTCACGGCACTGAAAAATGGTATGTGGAAAATGGCGAACTGGTTTGCGAAAGCGGCCCCGATAAGGAATACGGCTATTTATCCACCGCAGAATACTATAAGAATTTCGACCTCACTCTGCAGTTCAAACAGGAGGCCAATGGCAACAGCGGCGTATTCTTCCGCAGCAGTATAGAAGGCGTTAAGATCAGCGGCTGGCAGGTAGAGGTAGCCCCGCCGGAAGGCTATACCGCCGGCATTTATGAAAGCTATGGCCGCGGCTGGCTCATAAAGCCTGCACCCGAAGATGGGGCGCGCCTGAAGCCGGGTGCATGGAACACCTTAAGAATCAGGGTAATTAACGATGAGGTAACTACCTGGCTGAACGGTCACCGGATGGTGTATTTCAAAGATGAAAAAATAGGACAGGGAAATGGCTTTATTGCTCTGCAGATACATTCGGGCGGAGGCATTAAGGTGAGGTGGAAAAACTTAAAAATCAGGGTGTTAGACTAAGTGCAACCTAACCCTGCCCATTTGCGTCATAGTATATAGATAATTCCCTACTTTACTCCTTTTTAGTCTCTGTAACCCGTTTTGGTCCGTAAACATATCATCCTCCTGCGGGGGCGGTGTTTTGTATGCCGTCCCTAATGGATGGATGTTTTTTTATCGGGCAGGCGGCTTATGGTATCACCTCATTATACTTTTTTACCACGGCCATATAATCTTCGGCGTTTCGCATTTTTAATTCCTGTTTGTTGATAAATTCGGCCACGTCTTTTGGAAACAACGCAGCCAGTTCGGTACGGTTGCCGGGTAAGAACACCAGGCTATCGTTACGCAGCATATAATAATATTCCGCTTCTTCCATACGGCTGCGGTGTTTGTTATGTTCGTTCACCACCAGGTTGTGTTCCTGTACAACGGTTCTTGAAAACAATCGCAGCAATTGCACTTTACCGGTAAACAATACCTGGTAAAAAGTTTGATCGGTTCCTTTATCACTATTGGGAAAACCCCTTCTGAAAACCAGTGAATCTTTCAACCTGGATTTTGGGTACATCACAAATTCATCGATCTTACTCTCAGCCGCAAACGTATTGCCGTCGAACTGCAACAGCAACTGGTTATTGAATACATTGAACTTGAGTTTGAATTGATTCATTACCCGGCCGCTGGTAAAATGTACCGTACCGTTACACCAGTCTTTAAACAGGAAGGGATTACCGGAAATTTGACTGCTGTTCAGAAGGGGATCGTTGGGGTTTTGCGCCAGGGCACATTGGCCAAGCAGCAGTAAGCACCAGGTTAGGTATCTCATGGCAACCAGTATTTGGTTGCCTAAAAGGTACAACAATTTAAATGATTTCTAAGGGCCTGTTTTAGTCAGTTCAACATAACCACGGTGTTTAAAGGACCTTCACCTTCACACTTGATACAACCAACAGCAGCATCGTACCACAGGATTTATTTTGCAGGCAATGTCGGGTTCAGGATTATTGAAAATATAACAAAAATCCCGTTCCGGATAACCGAAACGGGATTTTATTTCGACATGCGAATTGTTTAGTAGTCCATGCCACCCATGCCAGGAGCGCCACCGCCATGCACATGCGGTTCTTCTTTCTTCGGTTTGTCGGCAATTACGCACTCGGTAGTGAGTACCATACCGGCAATAGAAGCGGCATTCTCCAATGCAATACGGGTAACTTTGGTAGGATCAATTACACCGGCGCGGAACAGATTTTCATATTTTTCTGCACGGGCATTGAAACCATAATCGTTTTCGCCTTCTTTAACTTTTTGTACCACGATGCTGCCTTCGATACCGCTGTTGGCCACGATCTGGCGCAGGGGTTCTTCGATAGCACGTTTTACAATAGCGATACCGGTGTTCTCATCTTCGTTATCGCCTTTCAGTTTATTCAGGGCAGCAATAGTGCGGATGTAAGCCACACCACCACCAGGAACGATGCCTTCTTCAACGGCAGCACGGGTGGCATGCAGGGCGTCATCAACACGGTCTTTCTTTTCTTTCATTTCCACTTCTGTAGCGGCGCCTACATACAGTACAGCTACACCACCGCTTAATTTAGCCAGGCGTTCCTGTAATTTTTCTTTATCGTAGTCGGAAGTAGTTACTTCGATCTGCGATTTGATCTGGTTGATGCGGGCATTGATGTCATCTTTTTTACCCTTGCCACCTACGATAGTAGTGTTGTCTTTGTCGATGGTTACCGAAGCAGCCTGTCCCAGGTAGCTGAGGTCGGCATTTTCCAGTTTGTAACCCTGCTCTTCGCTGATCACGATACCTTTGGTAAGGATAGCAATGTCCTGCAGCATTTCCTTTCGGCGGTCGCCGAAGCCGGGGGCTTTCACGGCAGCCACTTTCAGGGTACCACGCAGTTTGTTCACTACCAGGGTAGCCAGCGCTTCACCTTCCAGTTCTTCAGCAATGATGAGCAGAGGGCGGCCGCTTTGAGCTACTTTTTCCAGGATATGCAGGATATCCTTCATAGCGCTGATCTTCTTGTCGTAGATCAGGATGTAAGGATTTTCCAGTTCAGCCTGCATTTTTTCGCTGTTGGTAACGAAATAAGCAGAAGTATATCCACGGTCGAACTGCATACCTTCTACTACTTCTACAGTAGTGTCGGTGCCTTTGGCTTCTTCTACAGTAATCACACCTTCTTTACCTACTTTCGAGAAAGCTTCAGCAATCAGTTTACCGATGTTTTCGTCGTTGTTGGCAGAAATGGAAGCTACCTGCTGAATCTTTTTGCTGTCGATACCTACAGGCTGAGACATGTTTTGCAGGCCTTCTACTACTTTTTCAACGGCTTTGTCGATACCGCGTTTCAGATCCATCGGGTTAGCGCCGGCAGCTACGTTCTTCAAGCCTTCGCCAATGATAGCCTGAGCCAGAACGGTAGCAGTAGTAGTACCATCACCGGCAATATCAGCGGTTTTGGAAGCTACTTCTTTAACCATTTGGGCGCCCATGTTCTCGATGGGATCTTCCAGTTCAATTTCTTTAGCTACGGTAACACCATCTTTTGTTACAGAAGGAGCACCGAATTTCTTCTCCAGAACCACATTGCGGCCTTTGGGACCTAAAGTCACTTTAACGGCATTGGCCAGCGTATCAACACCCTTTTTCATTTTATTGCGGGCATCAATGTCGAAGAAAAGTTGTTTTGCCATATTTGAAAATTTGTAAATGTTTTGAGTTTAATATTTTGAAGTATGAGGTATGAAGCATGAAGTATGAAAATTTCCACCATCGTGCTTCCTACTTCAGCCATCTTTACACGATGGCCAGGATATCGCTTTCGCGCATGATCAGCAAATCATCACCATCAATCTGGATCTCGGTTCCGGAATATTTACCATATAAAACCGTATCACCAACTTTTACTGTAACAGGCTCATCTTTTTTACCAGGGCCGGCAGCCACTACCGTACCACGTTGAGGCTTTTCTTTAGCAGTATCGGG
>Ga0065721_10049948_pt1 | contig 25021 bp, 11 predicted proteins | sample Mesricmetagenome_FD_59108 | JGI IMG/M metagenome (GOLD analysis project Ga0065721, IMG submission 59108) | Mesophilic microbial community from rice straw/compost enrichment Sample: eDNA_1 v2 (version 2) | ecosystem: Engineered > Solid waste > Grass > Composting > Bioreactor | place: USA: Davis... | reverse complement strand
GCATTCGTTGCGCGGGCGCTGCTTGCGGCCGCGGCGGAGCGGTCGATCGATGTCGAATGTTACATCTGGCGCGGCGACGTGACCGGCTATCTGATGTTTGAAGCGCTGTGGGAGGCGGCGGAACGCGGCGTGCACGTCCGCCTGCTGCTGGACGACAACAACACGGCCGGTCTGGATGAGACCATCGTCGCGCTCGATGCTCACGAGAACATCGAGGTGCGCCTGTTCAATCCGCTGCGTTACCGTCGCCTGCGCTGGATCAACTACGTCCTGGACTTTCACCGGGTGAACCGGCGCATGCACAACAAGTCCTTCACGGTCGATACTGAAGTCAGTGTCGTCGGCGGACGCAATATCGGCGATGAATATTTCGATGCCGGCACTGCGATGAGGTTCGTCGACCTCGACGTGATGGCCGTGGGGCCGATCGCATCCGAGGTGTCGAACAACTTCGATCTGTACTTCAACAGTGAGTCGGCGCAGCCGGTCGAGAAGCTGCTGGGCAAAGCTTCCATCGACGCGATTCATGACCTGAAGGCCGCGTTCGCAGCCGCGCATGCGAAACCGGGCTCCGCCCAGTATCTCGAAGCGCTGGAGAACACCGGATTCGTGACCAGGCTTGAGGAAGGTCGACTCGCGATGGAATGGGTCGATGCACACCTGGTTTCCGACGACCCGGCGAAGGTGCTGCATGCCGAGCCCCCAAGGGAGTTGCTGATGCTGCCGCGGCTACTGCAGCTGACAGGGCAGGCACGCGTGCAGTTCGATTTGATCTCCCCTTATTTCGTGCCCGCGATCAGGGGAACGAAGGATCTCGCACAGCTCGCGAACCAGGGCGTGAGGGTGCGTGTGCTCACCAACTCACTGGCTTCGACAGACGTCGCCGTCGTGCATGCGGGCTATGCCAAGCGGCGAAGGGCGTTGCTGCGGGCAGGACTGGAAATGTATGAGGTAAAGCGCATCGAGCCCACAGCTGCGCGGCTTACGCGAGGCAGCTCGGCGGCGAGCCTGCACGCCAAAACGTTCGAGATCGACGGCCGTTACATCTACGTCGGCTCGTTCAATTTCGATCCGCGCTCGGCGTATCTCAATACCGAGATGGGGCTGCTGCTCGACAGCCCCCAACTCGCCCGACGGCTCAACCATTTCTTCGAAACCCAGGTGCCGGACCATTCGTATCGTGTCCGGCTGGACCAGCACGACGATCTCGAATGGCTCGAAACGATGCCCGAGGGACACAGGACCTATCGCGTCGAGCCTCACACCACGGCCTTGCAGCGAGGAGTGCTCGCCTTGCTCAGTCTCTTGCCGATCGATTGGCTGCTGTGATCTCGATGTGCAGCGTCAGGGCACCGGACTGGAGTTGAACCCATCCGCTTCCGGCCGTGGCGCCGGCGTCATGCCCATGAGACTCAGCAGCGCGGTGATCACGAAAAAAACACTCAGCGCGAAGGGCTCCCATCTGTGCAGATCCAGCAGCCCCAGCATCAAGTTGAGCGCGAAGAACACCACGCAGGCGATGCACGAGTACACGCAGCACTTCACGACCAGCCCGATCGTTCGCAAGCGCTCCGCATGCGGCTCGAACGGATTGGACCGCTTGCCGTACAACATCAGGTACACGACGAAACCCTGCAGTGCGTAGATCAGCGTGATGGCGCCGATGTTGACGAGCCCGGCAAATCCCGGGAACGGATGGTGCCGGATGTAGAGCACCAACGCGACGAACAGGAAATAACTCGCCACGGCCACGAACACGATGGCGGGCGAGACGAAATCGAACAGCCCGCGGCGTTGCAGGACGGCCTTGCGCTTGCTCTCCAGCAACGAGTGCGGGTGCGCCCTGTTGAATCTGATTACCAGCCAGACCACCAGAGCAAGCGGAACCAATGCCTGCACCATGAAGTAACCGACCACCAGGGCTTCCACGGGCCCGTCGTCCCAGTCCGAACGCATGTAACTGAACAGCCAGCCCAGCAGCAACAGTCCGAGCGCTGCGATTGCCACGTTCAGCGCGCGATAGCGAGTCAGGAACCGTTGTTGAGCAAGGCCGACGTCGACGCCGGGATACAGCTGCGCCAGGCGTTCGGCGGGAATGCGCGCCGCCTGCATCCGGCAGTACCTGATGAGCCAGGCGGGATACAGCACTGACATTGCCAGGATCTGTAGCGTGAACATCGCAAGGAACGCGTAGGCCTCGACCATGAGAGCACCTCACTTTGCCGGCGGTTGCCGATTGATGGCGCTGGCGAATGCATTGCGGATTTCTGAATCGGTGACGCCTGCCTCGCGCAACTCGGCGATCGCTTCGTCGAGCTTGCGCTGGGTCCACGCCTGCAGATTGAACTTGCAGTTGGCCTTGGCCCTGGGGTGGACGTAGGTGCCGCGATAGCCCTTCGTTTCGATGATCGAATCGCGTGCCAGCAGCTGATAGGCCTTGGCCACGGTCTTGCTGTTGAGCTCCAGGTCGTTGGCCAGCTGGCGGATCGAGGGCAGCGGGTCGCCCGGCTTGAGCGCCCCGGCGGTCACCGCGGCCTTGACCTGTTCGATCAGCTGCTCGAACTGCGGCACGGGGTTGTCGATGTCGATGGTGATTTCCATCGGGCGAGCTCGATGTACCAGTTGAACCGATGGTACAACTGGGTCGTCGGGGGTGCAAGCCCGAGGCTCTGTCGCGGCCGCAGAGCGAAGCTTGCGCACTTCGCGACTCTCACTTGCGGAAACGTAACAGCGCTTATACATTTCCGCCATGCCCGCCCGCGCCGCCACCCTGGGTACGTTGCTCAGAGATCTCCTCGAGAAGCTCGACGGGGCGGTCGAGCAAAGCTATGTCGAAGCGGGGCTGGCCTATCGCCCTCGCTACACTCCCGTGATGCGCGCCTTGATGGAGTCTGGCCCGACCTCCATCCGAAACATCGCCCTTAACGCCGGAATCACACATTCCGCGGCGAGCCAGACCGTCGCGCAGATGGTCGAGAAGGGGCTGGTGCAATTGGAGCCGGGTAACGATGCGCGTGAGCGGATCGTTGCGCTCACCCCGGTCGCGCAGGCGATGATTCCCAAACTCGAGCAACATTGGCGCGCAACCAACGATGCCGCCCGAAAGCTGGACTCGGAGCTCTCGATGCCGCTGTCCGATCTGTTACGGGAAGCCATCGCCGCGCTCGATCGGGCTTCGTTCACGAAGCGGATCGGGATCGCGGCGGCGAAACACGAACGTTCCAAAAGCAGGAAGAAAATCTGATGTCGAAGCGTTTCACCGCGGTCCTGGCGACGTGCTGGCTGATCTGCACCTCGGCGCTGGGCCAGTCAGCCGTTCCTGAGTTATCGGCGGCGCAGCGAGGGGCTGCACTGGAAGGCATCATCAAGGAGTTCGAGCAGAAATATGTATTCCCGGAGATGCGACCTCGCATCGTTGAGCGGCTGCGAGCGGCCGAGCGCAGCGGTCGCTACAGCACGGACGACCCGGTGGTGTTCGCCGAACGCGTGACCGAAGATCTGAAGGACGTGAGCCGGGACAAACATCTGTGGCTGAGCTTCGATCCGGCCGGGTACGCCATCGCAAGCACCGGCGACGCCGAGAGCGCCGTAGAGGAGGCGCTGTGGCAGAGGCTCGCAATGCGCGAGCACCACGGGTTGACGGAAATGAGAGTCCTCGGTGGAAACGTTCGGTATCTCAGGATCAGCCGATTCGACTGGCTCACCGACCAGACCGGCGCGGTCTATGACGAGGCGATGCGCTTCCTCAAGGACGGGGACGCCGTGATCATCGATATCAGAGGCAATGGCGGCGGCGCGCATGCCGCGGTTCGTTACCTCGTCAGCCACTTCATGGATCCGGATGTTCTGGAGATGAGTTTCCTGGAAGGGTCGGAAGCGCCCGCGCAGTCGCGCACGCTGGAACACCTGCCCGCCGGGCGAATGAAAGGCATGCCTTTATATGTATTGATCGATCTGAGCGCGGCGTCGGCGGCCGAGGCCTTCGCGTATGACGTGCAGCAGTTCAAGCTCGGCGAGTTGGTGGGCTCGAAGACGGTGGGGGCCGCCAACAACAATGCACTGCTGCCGATCGCGCCGAATTTCATTCTGAGCGTTTCGTATGGCCGACCGGTGCATCCCGTCAGCAACACCAACTGGGAAGGCGTCGGAGTCGCTCCGAGCGTCGAGGCCAGCCCGGCTCGGGCATTGGAAGTCGCGCATTCCCTGGCGCTCCAGCGGCTCAGCGAGAAAGAGGGTATCAGTGCCGAGAATCGCGCCGACTATGTATGGGCCAAGGTTGCGGCCGATGCGAAGTTGAACCCTGTGACAATCCAGCCGGCTCGTTTGCAGAGTCTGGCGGCACGCTATGGCACGACCAATGTGCAGTACCGGGAAGGCACGTTGTGGCTGAGCCGACCGGATCGCGAGCCGGCGCGCCTGCTGCCACTGACTGCCGATGGTTTGTTTGCAGTGGAGCGCATCGATGGTCTCCGCGTCAGGCTGACCGGCAAGACGATGGAGCTGCTGCGCGCAGGCGTAGCAAAGCCGCAAGTGGTGCCCCGAGGATAAATGGCCGGGATCGAAGGAGCGCAACATGAAGGTATCGCCGAGCACCGTATCCGCGCTGGCAGCGATGTGTTCGTTGGCAGGGACTGTCTCGGCGAGCGGCGCCGCAAGCCCCACTGATTGTGCTTCGGACCAACGCGCTTCATATATATGTGGGGTGCGAAACGTCGAAGACCTGGTAGCCATCCGCAACACCTCGTGGGTGATTGCGGGCCGGCTCACCGACCCACCGACTCAGGGGGGCTTCTATCTCGTAGACGTCAACAGCGGCGCTGCGAGTCCCGCCGCACCTGATTTCAACGGGCCGAAAGCGCCTATCTACTCCGACTGTCCTGGCGCTCCCGGCAGCGATGAGTTCGCGGCCCACGGTCTCGCGCTTCGCTACGGCGCGGGATCGAAGCACGAGCTGTACGCGGTCAATCACAACGGGCGCGAGTCCATCGAAATTTTCGATCTGGACGTGAGCACGAAACAGCCGACGCTCACCTGGAAAGGCTGCGTCGTGGTGCCGCCCGCCGTCATGCCGAATTCGGTGGCGCCTGTGCCGGGCGGTGCATTCGTCGTCACCAGCTTCGGGATCCGGACGGACCCGCAGACTTACCAGAAGGCGATGGTGGGCGGCATCAGCGGGTTCGTTGCGAAGTGGACGCCCGGAGCAGGCTGGTCGGAAGTTCCCGGTACGCAGCTCTCCGCCACCAACGGCATCGCCGTTTCTGAAGACGGCAAGCGATTGTTTGTAACGGGGTGGGGCGACAGCAAGCTGCACGTGATCTCGCTCGGAGAGATTCCATACACCTATCAATCGGTGGCGCTCGGCGCCGTTCATCCCGATAACATCCGCGCCACGGCCGACGGCAGGCTGCTGATCACGGGCCAGGCAGCGACGCCGGCCGAGATCTTCGCGTGCACGAATGTGCCGAGCTGTACGGTAGGCTTCAAAGTGATCGCGGTCGATCCGGTTTCTCTGTCCGTGCAACCGTTGCTCGAGGAGTCCGGCAGCAGTACCTTCGGCGGCGCCTCCGCCGCGATTCTGATCGGCAACGAGCTTTGGGTGGGTACGTTCAACGGCTCGCGCATCGCCCGTTATCGATTGCCACGATGATGGCAGCGCGGCACGGCAAGGTTGCTTTCGCCGGGCCCGGATAGCCCGGCGAAAGCAGCGGCGCGGTGCCGCTGCCGTTACAGCAGCGCGCCAAGAATCCCGCCGATCTGGGGCGCGACCACCTGGCCAGCCACTTCACGCAGCGCCGGCGAGCTCACGGCGCTCGCGAGCGCGCTATCGAGATTGCTCGAGATCGCCTGCGTCTGCGCGCTCGTCAGCTCTGTTGCTCCGGCCCTGATTTGTTCGCTCGTCAAAGGCGCTGCACAGCCTCCGCCGAGCGAAGCGCACAGCTGGTTGGCAATCTGGCCCGTCAAGCTCGCCCGATCCGCACCTTGCAACAGGCCGCTCAATTGCGAGTCCTGGCCGGACGATTGCAGGAACATCGAGGCGAGTTGCAGCACCGTGTTCATGCCGCCGAGTTGCTGGAATAGCGAGTTGCCGCCGGCGCCCGCAGAGCCGAGGCCCGCGTTGGTCTGGCAACCGCCAAGGGTCATGGCCAGTGCCGCAATCGCGAGCGGCCGGACGACGAAGTGGATCAGGCGCTGATTCATCTGAGAGTTCTCCAGGTAACGGTGAAGGCCGACGCGAGCGCGCACGACTGAACGGCCACCCTCGTCAGGTGCGTTTATACGCGGTACGACGCGCCGGTTCTCCGTAGGAGTGCTCGGAATTCACCTGCAACTTGCATCGATCCCCGGCACGCAGCATCCGGATCGCGTCCGGGCGTCGGGCGTCCACGCGTAGCTCGCGGGCATCGCCGATGCGAGCTTCGATCCCGCTTGCGGGCGGGAAATCCCGGAATAGATTCGAATTGAATCCGAATCTGCCAGCTGCGCCACGGCTGTCTGCTATATCGATACACACAGCAACGCGGCACCGGCGACGAAACGTAGCGGCGCGCGTCGACCAACTCAATGATGCGCAGCCTGCCTGCACTCGTCTTCGTTGCTGAATCAACAAAACAGCAGCCGCGCAGCCAGCTTGTGTGATCCGTACCAAGAGAAGCCCATTCGCGCATTCCTACACTCGAACGCGCCTGTGTACGAGCCTGGGCCGGATAGCCGCACCGGCGCGAATGTGCTGAGCAAAGATCGGAAGTACCCGAGGCGCGCGCCCGCGAACAGCGGGCTTTCTGCTGAGTGAGATTGGAGAGAAGAGTGAATCTATCGCGTCATCTGGTCCAAGGTGCGCAACGCCTGGGTGGTGGCCTCCGAGTTGGCGACCGCGGGCGGCAAGAGCAGTGGCACGAGAGTCCGGACGTCGCGAGTGCAGGTTCCCTCTGCAGGAGCACACCGATCCGCCTGGCCGTTGCGCATGGCGATCGTTGCCGTGCTGTTCTCGGGGCAAGTGCGCGCCGCGGACTTGTACTGGGATGTGAACCGCACCGACCCTGGGTTTGGCGGCACCGGCACCTGGGATCTGAGGACTCTCAATCCGTTCTGGGACAGCGAGGGCGACGGCATCACCGGCCCTTACGTGCCCTGGGACAATGCGGCGTTCGACAATGCGATCTTCACTGGCGTCGCCGGCACGGTGACTCTGGGCGTGCCGATCACCGTTCATAACCTGACGTTCAATACCAGCGGCTACACCCTCACCGGCGAGACGCTGACGCTGGCGGGCACGACGCCGACGATCACGACGGCTGGGGTCACTACCAACATCAATGCAGCGATCGCCGGGACGGCCGGTCTCACCAAAGGCGGTACGGGCGCGCTGCATCTGAACGGCATCAATACCTTCCAGGGCGACATCAATCTCAATCTCGGCAGCCTGTATGCCGCCGGGGACAGCGCCCTCGGCAACGCCAGCAACAACATCTTCACGGCCCCCGGCGCTCTGGTCCGCCTCAACATCGCGGGGGATATCAATACGAGCCGGACGGTCACGATCGGCAATGGCGGCACGTTGATTCTCGAAGGCATTCGGGGCGGATCCGCGCGTGTCACCGGAAACGGCAACGTCCAGGTCGGCATAGGCGCCACGCTGAGCAACGACAGCAGCAATTACACGGGAACGACCACGTTCTATGGGGCCAACGCCTGCGTCTGCGCCAGTTTCTTCACGTCGATCGCGGACCTTGGTCAGCCGAGTTCGCTCGGCGCGCCGACCACCCCCGAGAGCGGGACGATCGTATTCGCGCAATCGAGCCAGTATGCCGACCGCCTCTCTTACATCGGAACCGTCCCCACCGGCCACAGCTCGAACCGCAACTGGACGTTGCAAGGTGCCGGCGCGGAAATCTGGAACCAAGGCGCGGGTCCGCTCACGCTGACCGGCACGATTACCGGCAACAGCGGCTCCTGGTTCGTGGCCCAGACCGGCGACTTCAACCTGCTCGGCGCGATCGGCGGCGGCACGAACCTGACGTTCTCCGGCAACCCGGGACGCACGATCACGCTCGCTGGTGCGAACACCTACACCGGATCGACGTCTGTTGCCAGCCAAAGCGCGGCCGGTCCGTTCACGGTGGTCGCGCCCGTGCTTGCGAACAGCAATTCACCGAGCTCGCTCGGCGCCGGATCGCTGATCAACATGGGCAATCAGGGGGTACTGAAGTACACCGGTGCGGGTGCCGACAGCGATCGCACGTGGACCATCTCGGGAACCGCCACCATCGACAACGACGGCAGCGGGGCGCTCAATCTGACCGGGCCGCTCTCATTCGTGGCCGGCGGAGTGGCCGACGTCCTGACGCTCGGCGGCAGCTCCGGCGCGACCAGTACGTGGTCGGGAGCATTGAGCGGTGCTGGAGACATCCTCGTCGATGGTGCGGGCACTTGGGAGCTGCGTGGCACGAACACGCATAGCGGCCGCCTGGCGGTCAACAACGGCACGCTGAGCGCTGGCAGTGCCGAGGCGTTTGGCACGACCACCGCCATCACGATCGATGGCGGCACGTTGGATCTCAACGGGTTCGATCTGCAAGCTCAATCGCTGTCCGGCAACGGTGGCGCGCTCGTGCTCGATACCGCGACGCTCACGTTGAATGACGCCACGGGAAACACGAGTTACGCCGGCAGCATCAGCGGCGACGGCGGCCTGACGAAGCTCGGGCTGAGCACGCAGACACTGAGCGGTGCCAATACGTACACGGGCGCAACGACCATTGGTGGCGGCACGCTCGCGCTCAATTTCGCCGGGACCGGCGCGCCGGCGAACGACATCATCTCGAGCCTCTCAACCTTGCATCTGGCAGGCGGCTCGTTGAGCGTGCTTGGCTCCACGGCCGTGGACAACAGCCAGAGCTTCGCCGGCGTCAATCTCACCAGTGGCACGAACAACGTCAGCGTGACCTCCGCCGGACACAACGTCACGCTCAACCTCGGCGCCATCACCCGCAGCGGCGGTCTCGTCGACTTCGACCTGCCCTCGATGGGCTTCATCACGACCAGCAACACCGAGCTCGGCGGCTGGGCAACCGTCAACAACGGCGCCAACTATGCGAAGGTGGACGAGGACGGCTACATCGTGGCGTTGTCCGCCGAGGACTATACGGTCGAGGACGATCCCTCGCTCTGGGCGGACAATCAGATCATCACCGATGCGACGGGCTTCACGACCGACGCGGTCGACAGCCCCGACGGCTCGGTGCAGCTCGGTGGTCTGCGCTTCACTGCCCCGAGCACCACGACAGTAAACATCGCGAACGGCACCACGCTCGGCATCGACGGCAACATCCTGGTCTCGCCCTCCGTTCTGGGCTTCGGTCAGACGATCAGCGGCGGCCAGCTGACTGGTCCGCTCGGCGGCGGCATGCTCGGCGTACAGAACAACGGCACGGGCCAGTTCACCATCGACTCACAGATCGTCGACAATGCGGGCGATGCGGTGGGATTCGTGTCGTCGGGCACGGGTGGCGTGCGGTTGACGAATACCGGCAATACCTATAGCGGCGCCACCATCATCAGTCAGAGCACGCTGTCGGTCGCGCGCATCGCGAACGGTGGGCAGGCGAGCAGCATCGGTGCTTCGTCCGCTGACCCGGACAATCTGGTCATCGAGTCCGGAACGCTCGATTACACCGGCACCGGCGATACCAGCGACCGCGGCCTGACGCTGGCGCGCGGCGGCGCGGCGCCCAGCACCATCAATGTTTCCGATGCAGCCGCGAACCTTACTTTCAGCGGCCTTGTGACTAGCGCGGACGATGCGGATTTCACAAAGACCGGCAACGGTACGCTGACGCTCACGAACGGCGCGAACGACTATCGCGGCATCACGACCGTGAGCGGCGGTACGTTGTCCGTCACGACGCTCGCGAACGGTGGCGAGGTGAGCAGCATCGGCCGATCGAGCGCGTCCTCCGCCAATCTCGTTCTGAGCAACGGCGGCACATTGCGCTATGTCGCAGAGGACGCGACCACTGTGAGCGATCGCGGCTTCACGATCGTTGGCGGCGGCACCGGCGGCGGCATCATCGACGTGAGCGACTCGGATACCGTCCTCGAATTCAGCGGCACCGTCGTGGGTACGGGCTACTTCCAGAAGCGCGGCCAGGGCACGCTGGTGCTCTCCGGCACCAATGCCTATACGGGACAAAGCATCATCAATGACGGCACCCTACGTGCCGGCTCCGAGGCGGCTTTCGGCTCTCCGAGTCTCATGACATTGGCCGATACCGCGGGCGTGACGCTCGATCTGGCGGGCTTTGACAACAAGCTGAGTGGATTGGTCGGAGGCGGACTGAACGGCGGCACCGTGCGGCTCGGCGGGGCCACGCTGACGTTGGGCGGCACGAGCGCGACGTTCAGCGGCAGCATCACCGGCAGCGGTGCTCTTCGCAAGGAAAACACCAGTACGCAGACGCTGCTCGGCTGCAACAACACTTACGACGGCCCGACCACGATCGTACAAGGCACATTGGCGGTGAACTGCCTGGCCGACGGTGGGCAAGCGAGTGGCATCGGCGCCTCGGACAGCACTTCGTCCAATCTCGTGATCGGCGGCACGCTCAGCTACACCGGCACCGATATCAGCATCGATCGCGGATTCCAGGCGGCCGGTGGCGCGGTCTCCGTCATCGGTGGCACGACGCTGCAGTTCGAAGGTCAGGTCACCGGCAGCAATATCGCCAAGAGTGGCGCGGGCACGCTGGTGCTCTCAGGGAACAACACATACAGCGGTGCCACGTACCTGCAAGAAGGGAGCTTGCTCGCAGGCTCGACCACTGCCTTTGGCGCGAGCGGCATCCGCATGGATGGCGCCAACACGACGCTCGATCTGGCCGGCTTGAACAATACGGTCGCATACCTTCACGAGCTCAGCAGCACTGCCGCGAACCGCAATATCCTGCTCGGCGGCGCAACGCTGACGATCACCGCCGGCGGAACCTATTCGGGCGTCATCAGCGGCAACGGCAATCTGGTCAAGAGCGTGGGTGGCGTGCAGACGCTGGCCGGTTGCAACAACAGCTATACCGGTACGACGCGCATCACCGGCGGCACGCTCGCGGTGAGCTGCCTCAATGATGGCGGCAGCAACAGCTCGATCGGCAACTCGGGCGCGGATGCCGGCAACCTGTATATCGGCGGCACACTGAGCTACGTCGGTGCGGGCAGCTCGACCAATCGTCAATTCACGATCGGTAGCGCCGGCGGCACGCTCGATGCCTCCGGCACCGACGCGGTGAACTATACGAGCACCGCGCCGATCGTACTCGAAGGCACGACAGCTCGCACATTGACGATCAGAGGCACGAGCGTCAGCAATAACACGCTCGCCGCGCAAATCACGGACAGCGGCGTGGGAGCGACGCGCCTGACCAAGATCGACGCCGGCACATGGGTGCTCGCCAACACGAACAACACCTATACGGGCATCACGCGCATCGATGGCGGTGTGCTCGCTGTGAGCAAGCTCGCGGATGGACTGCAGGCGAGCAGCATCGGTGCCTCTTCGGCCGCCGCGACGAATCTGGTCATCGGCAACGAGTCGACACTTAGGTACACAGGTAGCGGCGACACGACCGATCGTCAGTTCACGCTCTCGCAGGGCGTGTCGTATATCGAATCCTCCGGCACCGGCGCGGTGCAGTTCACGAGTACCGGGGACGTCACGCTCGCAGGCACGGGCGCTCGCACCATTGCGCTCGGCGGCACGAACTCCGGTGACAACATCATGGGAGGCAGGATCACCGACGCGAATGCCACCACTGGGAGAACGACGCTGGCGAAGAACGGCAGCGGCACCTGGATACTCACTGGCAACAACAACTACACCGGCAACACCGTCATCAATGATGGCAATCTGATCATCGGCAATGGCGGCATCAGCGGTAACGCTGGCGCCGGCAACGTGATCGTCGATTCCGCGACCTCGACGTTGTCGATCAACCGCAGCGACGCATTCGATTTCAACGGCACGTTGAGTGGCCCCGGCTCGCTCGCGCAGATCGGCACTGGCACGACGCGGCTCATTTCCACGAGCAACAGCATCGGCGCGACCTCCGTCAACGCCGGTACCCTCGAGATCGACGGCAGCCTGACGACGGGCACTGTCGCCATGAATGGCGCGGGCACGTTGAACGTGGACGGAACCGTGCAGGGCGCAAGCGGGGCGGCGGCGACCTTCACTGGTAACGAGGGCGCGAGCACGGTGAACGTCAACACCGGGGGCACGCTGCTTGCGAGCGGGGACCTCGGCGATGGCAGCGACACTCTCAACGTCTTCGGCACGCTGAACACCGGCGTTGGCACTTTGGGACTGGGCGCGGGCGACGACACATTTACGTTGAATGACGGCGCCACCATCATCGGGAACATCGATGCTGGCACCGCATCGAGTGGCGATACGCTCCGCGTGAACAACGCGATCGCTCGCACGTTCGATGGCACTGGTTTCAGCGGCTTCGAACAACTGACCAAGCAGAACACCGGCGTGTTGACCCTGACCGGCACGCAAACCTTCAGCCTCGGCACGAACGTCACCGCCGGCACGCTCGATGTGGACGGCACGCTCGATACCGGCGCGGTCACGCTGGCCGATGACACGACGTTGAACATCGATGGCACGGTGAGTGCGACAGGGCCGCTCACTGGCAGTGCCGGCGTGAACACGGTGGTCGTGAATGCGGGCGCGACGTTGGCTGCCACCGGTGATCTGGGCGGCGGCAACGACGTCGTGACCGTCGCAGGAACGCTCGACACCACTTTGGGCGCGCTGAACCTGGGCGACGGGGATGACACGTTCACGCTCAACGATGGAGCCGTGCTCGAAGGCGTGGGCATCGATGCCGGTGCGGCAACGACGAACGACGTTCTCGTGCTGAACAACGCGGCGGCGCTGACGTTCGACGGGAGCATGACAGCCGGCTTCGAGCGCTTGACCAAGCAGAACGGCGGCACGGCGACGATGACGGGCAGCCAGACGTTCAGTGCGGGCACGCAGATCGATGCGGGTACGTTCGACGTCGATGGCACTCTGCAAACGCCGACCGTGGCGTTGGCCGATGGAACCACGCTCAACGTCGACGGCACGGTACAAGCCGCCGGAGGCACGCAAGCCGCGATCACCGGCAGCGCAGGTACGAACACAATTCTCGTCAACAGCGGCGCGACCTTGCTCGCGACAGGCGATCTCGGCGGCGGTGACGATGCCGTGACGATTGCTGGAACCCTCGATACAGGCGCGGGCTCGCTGAGCCTCGGCGCCGGCGACGATACGGTGACGTTGAACGATGGCGCCGTGATCGACGGAGCCGGCATCGATGGCGGCACCGCGACGACGAACGATGTCCTCGTGCTGAACAACGCGGCTGCGCTGGCATTCAACGGCAGTGCGACCGCAGGTTTCGAAGCGCTGGTAAAACAAAACACCGGCATTGCGACGATGACCGGCACCCAGACCTTCAGCGCGGGCACGACGATCAGCGACGGCACGCTGGACGTCGACGGGACGTTGAATACGGCGACGGTCGCTCTGGCCGACGGCACGACACTCAATGTCGACGGCACGGTCCAGGCAGCTGGTGCGACACAAACGGCCATCGCCGGCGACGCGGGCGTCAACACCATCATCGTCAACGACGGAGCGACGTTGCGCGCGACCGGCGATCTCGGCGCCGGCGCAGACGTGCTCGACGTCGTGGGCACGCTGGACACCGGCGGCGGCACGCTCTCGCTCGGCGACGGCGATGATTCTTTCGTCATCCACGACGGTACGAACGTCATCGGCACGGTCGATGGCGGGGCAGGTGTGGATACGCGCGTTTATGAGATCAACCTCACCGCTGATATCGGTGCGCTCACTGGCTTCGAAGGCCTCACCAAGCGCGGCACGGGCACGCTCAACATGAACGGGCCGGGAACGTCGACGCTGGACGAGGTCGAGGTGCAGGGCGGCACGTTGAACGTTGCTGCGGGGGCAGCGATCGATGGTGTAGTCACGACCGCTGTGACGAGCGGCGCGACGCTGACTATCGCCGGCGCGTACAACGGCAGCGCGGGCAACGATACATTCACGGTGGCAGGCACGGTGAACGGCACGGGCACTGTGAATCTCGGCGCCGGCGATGATGTGCTCACGCTTCAGGACGGCGCGGCGGTTGATATCGCAATCGATGCCGGCGGCGCGACGACGGGTGATCGCGTGGTGCTCGATAACGCCGCCGCGCTCACGTTCGATGGCACGAATGTCACAGGCTTCGAAAGCCTGGACAAACAAAACACAGGCACCGCGACGCTCGCAGGTACGCACAGCTACGACAGTGTGGCAATCAACGGCGGCGTGCTCGACGTGAACGGTACGCTCAGCACGGGAGCGATGACGCTCACGGACGGCACCACGCTCAACGTTGATGGCACCGTGCAAGGCGCGGGCGGCACACAGACCGTGATCACGGGCAGCACGGGCGTCGACACCGTGACCGTTGCCAATGGCGCGACCTTGCGTGCGAGCGGCGATCTCGGCGATGGCAATGACGTGCTCGATGTCGCCGGCACGCTCGACACGGGCGGCGGCACGTTCTCACTCGGCGCAGGCGACGACGTATTCGTCGTGCACGACACGACGCGAGTGATCGGCACGCTCGATGCGGGTGCAGGCAACGATCAACTCAACGTCAATGTGAGCTCGGGCAATCTCGTGCCGCTCGGCAGCACCACTGGCTTCGAGTCGCTCGGCAAGTCGGGCCTCGGTACGCTCGAGATCAACGGCGCGTCCGACTTCGTGGACGTGCAGGTGCAAGCGGGCCTGCTCGACATCGATGCGGGCGGCAGTATCCAGGCGCAGACCGCAAGCGTGAGCGCCGGAGCGACCTTGAATGTCGACGGCGCCTTTGGGTTCACAACCGGCGGCGATGAGCTCACCATCGCGGGCACCGTAACGGGCGCTGGCACAATCGACATGCTCGATGGTGACGATCGGCTCGTCATCCTCGACGGTGCGGACCTGAGTGGACTCGCCACCTCGCTCGATGGTGGCGCGGGCAACGATACGTTGACTGCAAACATCGCGACCAATGCCACGCTCGGCGGCGTGATCGGTTTCGAGACCTTGACGAAGCAAGGCGTGGGCACGCTCGATATCGCAGGTCCGGCGAGCTCCGCGTTCGGAACCGTTGATGTGCAGGGTGGAACTATCGACATCGCCTCTGGCGCGAGCGTCAGCGCCGTGACGACAACCACGGTGGCCTCCGGCGCAACGCTGAACGTCGATGGCAATTACGCCGGTAGCGCGGGCAATGATGCCTTCACGGTGGCTGGCACTGTCGCCGGTACCGGAACGATCGATCTCGGCGCTGGCGACGATGTCCTCACGATTCAGGATGGCGCATCCCTGGGTACGCCGATCGATGGCGGCACTGCCGTGGGCGGCGACCGCGTCGTGCTCGACAACGCCGCTGCGCTGAGCTTCGGCGCCACGGACGTTGTCGGGTTCGAGCATCTGGAAAAACGAAACACCGGTACGGCAACGCTGGCTGGGGCACACACTTACGACAGCACGACGATTGCCGGCGGCACGGTCGACGTCGATGGCACGCTTGCCACCGATACGGCCTCGCTCGCCGACGGTACGACGCTGAAAGTTGACGGCACGATGGAAGGCGCAACTGGCGCGCAAGCGGTGATCACGGGCAGCACCGGCGTGAATACCGTGACTGTGGCCGCAGGTGCCACCTTGGCCGCAACAGGTGATCTCGGCGATGGCAGCGATGTGCTCGACGTTGCCGGTACGCTCGACGCGGGTGGCGGTACCTTCAACCTGGGCGCAGGGGATGACACGTTCGTGATTCACGACGGCACCAATGTGCTCGGTACGGTGGTCGGCGGCGCAGGACTCGACACGCGCATTTATGACATCGCGACTGTTGCGAACGTGGGCGCACTCCAGGAGTTCGAAGGCCTGACCAAGCGCAATACGGGCACGCTCAATATCAACGGCCCGGCAACAACGGATCTGCTGGAGGTCGCTGTTGAAGGCGGCACGCTGAACATCGCATCCACGGCGAGCGTGACCGGGGTGCAGACGACGACCGTGGACGCGGGCGCGACCATGAACGTCGACGGTACGTACGCTGGGAGCGCCGGCGACGACACCTTCACCATCGCCGGCACCGTGAGCGGCGCTGGCAGCATTGATCTGGGCGCCGGCGATGATGTGCTCACGCTGCAGGACGGCGCTGTGCTCAACGTGGCGGTGAACGGCGGTACTGCGGTCGGTGCCGATCGCGTCGTGCTCGACAACGCTTCCGCGTTCACGTTCGACGGCACGAACATCGCAGGCTTCGAACAGCTCGTGAAGCAGAACACCGGCACGGCAACCCTCGTTGGCGCACACGCGTACGACACAACGGACATTGATGCCGGCACGCTCGATGTCGACGGCACACTCGAGACCGCGACGGTGACGCTCGCGGACAACGCGACGCTTGACATCGACGGCACGGTGCAAGCGGCCGGTGCAACGCAAACGGCGATTACCGGCACGGCCGGCGCCAACACCGTACGGGTGAACGCGGGCAGCACGCTGCTTGCAACGGGCGATCTTGGCGACGGGAACGACGTGCTGGATGTGGCCGGCACCTTCGATACCGGCGGTGGCACGTTCCATCTCGGCGCAGGCGACGATACCTTCGTCGTGCACGACGGCACGACCATCATCGGCACCATCGACGGCGGTGACGGCCTCGACACGCGCGTGTACGACATCAACACCACCGCCACGCTCGGTGCGCTCATCAACTTCGAAGGCCTGACGAAGACCGGCACCGGTGTGCTCACCATCCAGGGACCGGGCAGCTCGGCACTGGCTGAAGTGGCCGTGCTCGGCGGCACACTCGACATCGAGAGCTCCGGCGGCATCACAGGCATCGCCAATGCGACGGTGGCCGCCGGTGCGGCCTTGAACGTCGACGGTGCTTTCGACTTCACTACAGGTGACGACACGTTCGAGATCGGCGGCACCATTACGGGGGCGACCTCGATCAACATGCTCGATGGTGACGATCAGCTGATCCTCACGGACGGCGCGGACCTGAGCGGCCTAGCGAACCCGATCGATGGCGGCGCGGGTACGGATACATTGATCGCGGATATCGCGACGAGCGCAACGCTCGGCGGCGTGAGCAGCTTCGAGAATCTCACCAAGCAAGGCATTGGCACGCTGAACGTAGCGTCAAGCTCCACGTTCGATTCGGTGCTGGTGGATGAGGGCGTGCTCGATCTTGCAACGGGCACGACCACGGTCGCCAGCACCGCTACGGTGAGCGAAGGGGCCACGCTGAATGTGGGGGGCGAGTTCCTGTTCACCGCAGGCGGCGACACGTTCACGGTCGCTGGCAACGTGAGCGGCATGGGCGCCATCGACATGCTCGACGGTGACGACCAGCTCACGCTGCGCGATGGCGCGGATCTGGGCGGCCTGGCGACCGCGCTCGATGGCGGCATGGGCACCGATACAATGATTGCCGACATCGCCACGCGAGCCACGCTGGGCGGTGCGATCGGCTTCGAGACGCTGATCAAGCAAGGCGCAGGCGCCTTTACGATCGCCGGCCCCGCGGACTCGATGTTCGACACCGTGCACGTGCGCGAAGGCGAGCTCGAGATCGCGGCTGGCGCGCTCGTCGATCCGCGGACGACCACCGTCGATGCGGGCGCGACGATGACTATCGACGGCACGTATCACGGCACGGCCGATGCAGACACCTTCACGCTCTCCGGCACGCTCGCCGGTAACGGCGCGGTGGATCTGCTCGAGGGCGACGATGTGCTCACGGTCAACACCGGTGCGGATGTGACATTCACCGGCGTGTTCGATGCGAACGCGGCCAGCAATGACTCGTTCGTGCTCGCCGGCATGGGCGAGGACACATTCGATGCGAGCCTGATCGGCAGCGTGTTGCAGAACTTCGATCAGTTCCGAAAGGAAGGCACGGGCACGTGGCGCTTGAGCGGCACGGGCAGTAACGATTGGAGCGTTGCCGAAGGCACGTTGATCGGCGACAGCGAAAGCTTGGGCGGCAACATCGAGAATGCCGCGACGGTCGTGTTCGACCAGGCGAGCGAGGGCACGTATGAGCACGCGCTGTCGGGCAACGGCACGCTGATCAAGCAGAACAGCGGCACGCTCATCCTGAGCGGGACGAACACGTTCAGCGGGGCCACGCAGATCGCGGCAGGCACGCTCGAAGTGAACGGCACGCTGCCGAGCTCGATCACGATCGCCTCGGGCGCGACGCTCTCGGGCATCGGTAGTGTAGGTGCCGTCACGAACCTGGCGGGTGGGTTCATCGCGCCGGGCGCAGCCGGCCTGCCGTTCGGCACTCTCACCATCGCCGGCGATTACAACGGCGGCGGCACGGTACGCATCAACACCGTGCTCGGCAATGAGACGTCCGACACGGGTCGACTCGTCATCCAAGGCAACGTGAGCGGCACGAGCACCGTGCTCGTCGATCGCTGGAGCGGCAACGGCGCTCGCACGCAGGGCGATGGCATCGAGATCATCCAGGTGGATGGAGTGAGTGCGCCTGACAGCTTCCGGCTCGGCCAGTCGGTGCAGGCCGGCGCGTACGAGTATCTGCTGTATCAGGGCGGCAGCTCGGATGCGAACGACTGGTATCTGCGCTCGGAGCTGATCGACCCGAACAATCCGCCCGATGATGGAGAGGAGCCGACGCCCGCGTTCCGTGCGGGCGTGCCCGGCTACGTGCTCGGCCATCAGGCGAATCTCGAGTACGGCTTCACCGCGCTTGGCAACCTGCGAGCGCGTGTCGGCGATCAAGGTCGCGTACTCGAAGGAGAGCGCCGCGAGCGGACGGCAGATGCCTGGATGCGTGTGTATGCCGATGAGCTCGACATATCAGGCACACGCTTCGAAGCGCAGGACCTGCAGATGACGACCGTGCAGTTCGGTACCGATATCTACACGCATGCCTCGGGTCAGGCGAGCACTCATCTGGGCCTGATGGCGAGCGTTGGCGAAAGCCGCGCGACGCTCTTCGACACGGCACGTGCGATCGCGGGCCTCTCGACCCTTGCGGGCGAGATCGAAACGGACGCGAAAGGCGTCGGCATGTACTGGACGCACTTTACCGCGAACGGCGCATACGTCGACCTGTCAGCGCAGGCGTTGCATTACACGAACCGCTATCGCGATCAGATGCTCACGGATGCCGATCAAAGCGGTTGGGGCGGTACGATCTCCGCCGAGCTGGGCGTCGTGTATGAGCTTGGCGCGGACTGGATGATCGAGCCGCAGCTGCAGCTTGCTTATCAGCGCCTCGAGCTGGATGCGTTCGACGATCACGTTTCGCGTATCGATGCAGTAAACGACGATGCCATGCGCGTCCGCGCAGGGGTGCAGTTGCTGCGTAGGCCAAGCGATTGGCTCGGAATGAGCAATGCTTCGCCATACATCGGTGTGGGTGCTCAACATGATTTCCGCGGCGCAAGCGCCGTGACGATTGGGAGCACGACATTGAACGATGAGATCCCTGATACCACCGCGGATGTCAGCGTTGGCTTCACTGGCAGCGTGCTCTCGGGCGTCGAGTTGCACCTCGACATGCGCTACCAGAAGGCGACCGAGGGAGAGAGGGATGGCCTGCGCGCGAACTTCGGCTTCCGGATGACGTTCTGACCCACACGCCATTCATCCCGAACATTCGCGCCACGGCCGACGGCAGGCTGCTGATCACCGGCCAGCCAGCGACGCCGGCCGAGATCTTTCGCGTGCACGAATGTGCCGAGCTGTACGGTGGGCTTCAAAGTGATCGCGGTCGATCCGGTTTCTCTGGCCGTGCAACCGTTGCTCGAGGACTCCGGCAGCAGTACCTTCGGCGGCGCCTCCGCCGCGATTCTGGTCGGCGACGAGCTTTGGGTGGGGACGTTCAACGGCTCGCGCATTGCCCGCTATCGACTGCGAGAGTAGACCCACCAACTGGCATAACGCGACGCTGCTCGGTCCGAGTGCCCGCAATCATCTGCAACTTGCACCCGATCTGCGGCACGCACCGTCGGGGGCGCGTCACGGCGTCGCGACTCTACGCATGCGGCGCGCGCGTCGTCGAATGCGAGCTTGACGACGTCTGCGGCGAGATCGCCCCGAATGGATTCGAATTGAATCCGAATGTGCCAGCGCTGCCGCAGCTGTCTGCTATATCGGTATACAGCAACACGGCTTCGGCCATGAACCCGTAGCGGCGCGCGTCGACCAGCGGACGATGCGCAGCGAGGCGGCGTTCGTCGCGGTTGCCGGGTCAACGACAGCATCAGCGCACGCTATCTTGTGTGATCAAATACAAAAACGATGTATCTGCGCCTTCCTGCGCTACCAGAGGGCGACGCAAGCACAGAGGGATGGCTTGCGCGCGAACGCCGGGTTCCCGATGAGATTCTGACGAGCACGTCCATGCTCACTTTGTTGATCGCGGCCGTCTGCTCTGCGCTCGGAATCTGGACCGCGGTGTTCATTCGCAAACAGCGCCTCGCGACCGAAAAGACGAGTGCCGACAGCCACTGCTATCGCGCCATCGTCGATCATGTCGGCGAGGGCATCCTCGTGGTCGACGCCGAGGCGGGACGGCTCGTCGAAGCGAACCCGACGCTGCTTCGCAAGCTCGGCTACTCGATCGAGGAACTGCGCCTGCTGCAAGTGAGCGACGTCCTGCTGGAGGCCCAGGATGCCGCCGCACTGAACAGCATGAGCAGAGCGACGACGCTGGCGCGTACCACTCGCGAAGTGCTGCAGCGAGCGCGCGACGGCTCGCTGGTGCCCGTCGATATCAGTGCCACGGCGCTCGAGTACGCAGGCCGGCCGGCAATCTGTTATGTCATACGCGATGCGACGCCGCGCAAGGTCCGTGAGGACCACCTGCTGCAGGGCCGCTCCCAGGCGGAATTGCGCGCCGAGTACCTGGCCAGTCGCGATCCGTTGACCGGGCTCGCGAATCGACAGTCTTTCAAAGATGACCTGCAGCGACGGATCAACGGCCGCAAGCCGGGCGCATCGCTCGCGGTGCTGCTGCTCGATCTCAATGACTTCAGCACCCTTAACGATACGCTCGGCGCGAAGGTCGGCGACGCGGTGCTGCTCAAGAGCGCGGAGCGGTTGCGTAAGGTCATCGCGGGCAGTGGCTCGATCGCGCGCATGGGCAACGATGAATTTGCGGTGACCTTGCAGCCGGCGATCAGCGCGGAACACGTGGCCCGAATGGCCGTGAAACTTCAGACCGCACTGGCTGCGCCGATGCTGTGCTTCGAATACGAGATCAACGTCACGGCGAACATCGGCATCAGCCTGTGCGGGCCGGACGATGCAGATGCGGACACAGTGCTGAGCCACGCCGATCTGGCGCTCTCGACCGCGAAGTCTCACGGCCGCGGCAACGTCCGTCTGTTCAACTCGAAGATGGACGGCGAGGTCCGCCGCCGGCTCGAGATCCTGCTGTCGCTGAAACAGGCGCTCGATCGCGACGAGCTGTGCATTCATTACCAGCCCGTGATCGACATCCAGTCGCGCAAGCTGATCGGCCTGGAGGCGCTGGTGCGCTGGGAACATCCGCAGCTCGGACACATTCCGCCCAGTGATTTCATCCTGGCGGCCGAGCAGAGCGATCTCATCATTCCGCTCGGAGAGCGCGTGCTACGGCTGGTGTGCGAGCAGATCGTGCGCTGGCGGGGAAGTGGCGTGCCGGTCGTGCCGATCGCAGTGAACGTGTCGGCACAGCAGTTTCAGCGTCACTCCGTTGCAAAACTGGTCCAGCGCGTTCTGGACGAGACCGGCGCGGCCGCCACCGATCTCGCGATCGAAATTACCGAGACGTCGCTGATGAGCGCAGTGGAGAGCTACGCGAACGAGCTGCAGGCATTACGCGCCATCGGCCTGCACATCCTGGTGGACGATTTCGGGACCGGCTACTCCAGCTTGAGCTATCTCAAACACCTGCCGATCGACATCCTGAAGATCGATTGCAGCTTCGTCGCGAACGTGCACACCAGCTCCACCGATGAAGCCATCGTTGGCGCGATCCTGGCGATGGCACGCAGCCTCGGTCTGAAGGTGATTGCCGAGGGGGTCGAGTCGCAAAGCCAGCTGGACGTGCTGTCCCGACATGGCTGCCAGATGGCGCAAGGCTACTTCTTCAGCTATCCGTTGCCTGCCGAGATGTGCGGCGCCGTCATGCGCACCACGGCAGGTGCATGCCAACGCGCTGCAGAAACCGCATGTCGATATTGATTCGAGCGAAAGGAGGGGCGCATGCAGGCGTCAGATACCGTGCAAGAAATTTCGTCCGACGATGCGGACGAGGCCCAGCCGCGGCGGCACTATCGAAACTACAAGGAGTATGTAGAGCACGAAATGCGACAACGCACCGTCGCCGCGTACCAGCGGGGATTCACGCAGGGTTCCAGGTGCCGCTGGTTGTTTCTGCTCGCAGGAGTGCTGTGCGGCAGGCTGCTCGGGATCGCCTAGTGCGGGCTCGATAGCATGCCCGAGGTAACCGATGCAGGAAGCGCCGTGCTGTTTTGCTGTTCGTATTCGGAGAACTGAACCATATGCCGACATGGGACCGGAGCCGACTCCGTTCCGGCACGCACGCGCCGGACAACAAGCGTGTGCTCATAGTGGATGATTCGCTCGAGGCTCGCGAGTTGCACAGCCAGTTGCTCAGGCGACAGGGATACGAGGTGGACCTCGCCATGGATGGTGTGGATGGCTGGCACGCGTTGCACTCAGGCCATTTCGATCTGGTGCTGGCCGACGCCGACATGCCGCTGATGGACGGGCTGAAACTCATCAGCCGCATCAGGAAGGATCCGCGTCTCCAGGAGTTGTCGGTATTGATCGCGCTGGAGCGGGATAGCGAATCGGATCGCCGGCGCGGCTTCGAAGCGGGGGCGGACTACTACGTGATCAAGAGCGCAGCGCCCGAGACACTCGTGAAGGCCGTCGCCGGCCTGATCGGTTCCGCGCAGACCTGAGTCATCGCCGGCTGCGGTGAGGGGCGGTGACGGATCCTCGGAGGGAACTGTCACGCTCCGCTCGGTGTTAGTTCCCGATGACACAAGTAGAGTTTCCCGGGAACATCATTCTCATCGGCTGCGGAAGCATCGGGCAGGGCGTGCTGCCTTTGATCGGCCGCCACGTCTCGCTCCAGGGCGAGGGGCGCATCGTGGTGCTGTCGGCGGACGAACAGGGACGCGGTCTGGCAAGGACCATCGGTGCGCACTTCGAGCATGCGCATCTCACTCCCGGCAATCACCGGCGCATCCTGGGACGACACGTCAAGGCGGGCGATCTGGTCCTGAATCTCTCGATCAACGTGTCGAGCCTGGACCTGATCCGCTTCTGCGCGGACACGCAAGCCCTGTACGTCGATACCTCCATCGAACCCTGGCCCGGCGTTTATGACAATCCGATGCTGGAGATGCGGCAGCGAACGAACTTCGTCATCAGGGAGAAGGCGCTGCAACTGGCGGCCGACCTGGGTGCGAATGCGCCTACCGCCGTGATCGATCATGGCGCCAATCCAGGGTTGGTCTCACATTTTGCAAAGCGCGCATTGCTGCGCCTGGATCAGGAGTTGCGAGCGGGCGAGGCGCGACCGGAAGTCCGCGAGGACTGGGCGGCGCTCGCGCGTGACCTCGGGATCGCGGTCATCCAGATCGCCGAGCGTGATACGCAGGTAGCCGACCATGCAAAACGCCATGGCGAATTCGTCAATACCTGGTCGATCGACGGCTTCGTCGACGAGTTGCTGCAGCCGACCGAGCTCTCGGTCGGACCGCACGAGCTGAACCTGCCGCGTCGGGCTCGGCAGCATCGCCCGGGTTCCGGCACGCTGTATTTGCCGCGCCCGGGCGGCGGCACTTTCGCTCGAAGTTGGGCGCCGTCGGTGGGCGGATATCAAGGGATGCTCGTCACGCACGATGAAGTGTTCTCCATCGCAGACTATCTCTCGCTACGACATGCGGAGGGCTTCAGTTACCGGCCGACAGTGATGTTCGTCTATCACCCCTGCGACGACGCGATGCTGTCCGCACTCGAGCTCGAAGGACGCGGATGGAACATGCAGTCGTCGAGCCGTCGCCTGAGTCGCGACATCGTGGATGGCACGGATGAGCTCGGCGTGCTGCTCGCGGGACACGAGAAGAACGCCTACTGGTTTGGCTCGCAGCTCTCGATCCACGAAGCGCGGCGTCACGTGGAGTTTGCGAACGCGACCACCGTCCAAGTCGTTGCCGGCGCGTTGGCCGCAACCGTTTGGGCAATTCGCCATCCACGCCGCGGCATGGTCGAGCCGGAACAGATGGACCATGACGAATGCCTGGCGGTTGCGGAGCCCTACCTCGGAAAGCTGGTCGGCCAGTTCACCGATTGGACCCCGCTCCAGGGACGTGGCGAGTTGTTTCCAGAACAGCTCGACGTGGATAGTCCGTGGCAGCTGCAGAACATTCGTGGGCGGCAGTGGGTGGCGTGACAGGAAGCGCAACGAGCCGGCCCGGGCAAGGGCCGCCGCATGATCTTGCGCGCGAGCCTTACTGAAGGCGGCGGCGTGAATTACGAGAAGATCGGAGGCACACGCGTTCAAGTGACGGTTGGCTTTACACAGCGCCCAACAAACCATGACATAGCTGTAACCGCTGCGTAATCGAGGCTCTCGATACTCGCGCCCCCGAAGAACAGTCAACAAGGGCGAGGCGAGATCACGACGATGAAGACGAAGGTTCTTGCCGCCAGCGTAATGGCGGCATTGCTGAGTGGCTGCGGTGGCGGTGACAACAACGTGCAGAGCGCCGCGCAAAATCCCCAAGCGGTGAATCCGCGGCCGGAGCCGAGCGGCGGTAAAGGCGGTGACGTGAGTGCGCCGGGGGTTGAGACGGGCGCGCCGGGCGGTGAGACCGGCACGCCTGGCGGCGGACACGA
>Ga0065721_10004839_pt1 | contig 25021 bp, 16 predicted proteins | sample Mesricmetagenome_FD_59108 | JGI IMG/M metagenome (GOLD analysis project Ga0065721, IMG submission 59108) | Mesophilic microbial community from rice straw/compost enrichment Sample: eDNA_1 v2 (version 2) | ecosystem: Engineered > Solid waste > Grass > Composting > Bioreactor | place: USA: Davis... | reverse complement strand
GTGGCGAACCCGTCAACGAACGTATGCCTCCGGCGACCAGGATATCGCCGTCGTACAGCTTCACCGATATGAATCCCAAGCGCCCGGTGGCGAGATCACCGATCTGCGAGAACCGCTCGGTCCCGGGATCGAACGCCCAAACGCTGGCGGGGAACGTCGAGCCATTGTCTTCGCCGCCGAAAATGATCACTCGTCCGTCCGCCAGGCTGGCGGCAGCGTGTTCGGCTCGTGCAAAAGGCATCTCGATGGCACGCGTACGCTCGCGATAACTCACATTCAGATCGAGATCGCGCGACACGGACTGGGCGCCATTGGTAACCACCAGCTTGTAGCGGATGGGGCGCGTCAGATCGCTGATCGTGACCGGTTGCCCGCTCTGCACGGGAATGTCGTCAGGCTGGAGGACACCCGTTCCGTTCGCGAACACCGCCGTCAACCGTGCGCTCTCGCCGACGTAGTAGGCCGAACGATCGGACGTGAACTGACTGATCACCGGGCCTGCTGGCGGCGGTTCGCCGCCGCCCCCTCCGCCTCCACCGCCACAGCCGCTCAGAAAAACGCCAAGGATAACGAGCGCTGCCGCTGCTCGATAGGTGTGTGCAAACACGTTGCGGATCCGCCGTATGGATATCAGCGGGCAAGAGTGGCAAAGCGCCGGTATCAGGCGCATCCGCCGAACGGGCTATTGCCGGCGGCGCTCTGGCCGAAAAGCACTCGCTGCGTCTCGAAGCCGGCGACATCCATACAGTGCAAGCGATGTTCGCGAGCTGCGGCTTTGCCCTAATCGAGGCCGGTGCCTTCAGGTTCGAACCAAGGGTGAGCCACGGTGCTTTGCTGGACGGCTGTTGCGACAGTCAACGACCTCAGACGCCCGCCCGCTTCGAGCGCGGCGTATCGCATGCATCGTGGATGCGACATTCCCTGAGAATCCCGGATTGAGAAGAGGTTGTGCACAACCGCACTTCAGTTCCTCGAGCACCGACCGCTACACCCCTGCGAGTAGCACTGGTACGTGCTCTGGAGTCTCAAGGTCAATGTTCAATGATATGAAGGTAGGCACTCGCCTCGCGATTGCCTTCGGTGTGGTTCTGATGCTGCTCGTGGGCGTGGTCCTGGTGGGTGTCACCCGCATGGCCAACATCAACGAGAAGCTGCGAGCGATCACGCAGGAAAACGTCGTCCAGATGGCGCATGCGCAGGAGATTCGCGCGGCGTCGTACGCGCTCGGCACGTCGAGCCGCAACCTGATCATCCTCACCGATGAAGAGCAGATGAAGGCCGAGTACGCGACCATTCAGGCCACCCTCGATAAGTTGCGTGTGGAGAGCGCGGCGCTCAAAGAAATGTTCAACACGCTGGACAGCACCACCGCCAGGGAGAAGGAGCTGTTCGCAAAGGTGGAAGAAGTCAGCAAGCCCGTTCCGGCGCTGATCGAGAAAGTCGCGAAGCTGGCCCTGTCGAACAAGAATGCCGAGGCCACCCAGCTCCAGAGGAATGAGATGTCTCCGGCCAACGCGGCCGTGCGCGACGCGGTCGAAGAACTGGTGAAATTCGAGAGCGATCTCAACGACAAAGCTGCGGCGGAAGCGGTACAGACGTACGAAGCCGCTCGCAACATGATGATCACGCTCGGCGCCCTCGCGGCACTGCTCGCGGTCGCCGCCGCGCTGCTGGTCACACGCAGCATCCTCAAGCAGCTCGGTGGCGAGCCCTCCTATGCGGCGCAGCTGCTCACCGCCGTGGCGAATGGCAACATCAACATCGAAGTCGCCACCAAGAACGGCGACAACAGCAGCATGCTGTTTGCCGTGCGCAACATGATCGATCGCCTGAAGCAGGTGATCGCCGGCCAGCAGCGCGTGGTCGAAGCCGCCAACCGCGGCGATTTCAAGGAGCGCGTGGACCTCACTGGCCTGAACGGCTTCCAGAAGGAAATGGGCGAAGGCCTCAATCAGCTGGCCACGACCACCGGCGCGAGCATCGACGACGTGGTGCGCACGATGCGCGCCATCTCCGAAGGCGATCTCACCAAGACGATCGACAAGGACTATCAGGGCTCCTATGGCGAGATGAAGGAGTACGCCAACAACACCGTGCTGAAGCTCTCGATGATCATCAGCGAGGTCAACAGCGCGACGGACTCTCTGTTGAGCGCCGCCGAGCAGGTCAGCACCACCGCGCAGTCGCTGTCGCAGGCCGCGACCGAACAAGCGGCGGGCGTCGAAGAGACCAGCGCCGCCATCGAACAGATGACCGCCTCGATCGCGCAGAACACTGAGAACGCCAAGGTCACCGACACGATGGCGTCCAAGGCGTCGACCGAAGCGGGCGAAGGTGGCGAATCGGTGAAAGCCACCGTCACCGCGATGAAGCAGATCGCGCAGAAGATCACGATCATCGACGACATCGCTTATCAGACCAACCTGCTGGCGCTCAATGCCGCGATCGAAGCGGCCCGCGCAGGCGAACATGGCAAGGGATTCGCGGTGGTGGCCGCTGAAGTCCGTAAGCTTGCCGAGCGCAGCCAGGTCGCCGCACAGGAAATCGGGACCGTCGCTACGGGCAGCGTAGAGCTCGCGGAACGAGCCGGCGCCCTGCTCGCCGAAATCGTTCCGAGCATCAAAAAGACTTCAGACCTGGTGCAGGAGATCTCGGCGGCGTCGCAGGAACAGTCCTCCGGTGTGGGTCAGATCAACTCGGCGGTCGCGCAGCTCAACCAGACGACGCAGCAGAACGCGGCGTCGTCCGAAGAGCTCGCCGCCACTGCGGAAGAAATGAGCAGCCAGGCCGTGCAGCTCCAGCAGACCATGTCGTTCTTCAAGACGGGTGGCAAGGCGGCTCGCGCGAGCGCGCCCCCAGCTCGCAAGCCCGCAGCGGTGAAAGATCAGCCGCGCAAAGTCGCTACCGCCGCGCCGGTGTTGGGCAATCTCGCGGTCTCAGGCAACGAGCCTGATGCATCACAGTTCGCGAAGTTCAACTGAGCGGGCCGCGCGATGACTCAGGCACGCACACATCAGGCAATGGCGGCAGCAATGCCGCTGGCGCCTGGCGCGGAAGCGCAGTTCAATCAATATCTCACATTCGTTCTGGGCGCCGAGACGTTCGCCATCGGCATCCTCTCGATCAAGGAGATCATCGAATATTCGAGCCTCACCGACGTGCCGATGATGCCGCCCTACGTCCGCGGGGTGATCAACCTGCGAGGCGCGGTCGTGCCGGTGATCGATCTCGCGGTTCGCTTCGGGCGCCCGTCGGCGCCGGTCACGAAGCGCACGTGTATCGTCATCATCGAAGTGATGGCGAACGATGAGCGCCAGGTGATCGGCATCGTCGTCGACGCGGTGAACGAAGTGCTGGACATTCCAGCGGCGGACGTCGAGCCGCCACCGGCATTCGGCACCGGCATCCGCACCGATTTCATCCTGGGCATGGGCAAGGTGCACAACAAGTTCGTCATCCTGCTGGATGTGAATCACGTACTGGCCTTCGAGGAGCTCGCCAATCTCGATCTGCCTGCTGCCGGGTAAGGACAAGCCCGATATTGCTGGCTGGGAATGATTTCCCAGCCAGCCTCCTGCTGCAATCCCGAACGAATCGACGTACACTGTGCGCCTCTGGATGCAAATCCAGAGCCCTATGCGCCAATAAACAACCTCTGCAATTCCTGCTTCCTTCTCCTGCAGACGCGCACGCCTGTGCGCGGAGGTTGTTATGTCTTCAATCATCGTGGCGCGCGACGTCGCGTATGAATTTCCCAATGGGCGCGAGCTGTTCAAGCAGCTGAGCTTCTCCCTGAACGCCACGCGTTCGGCCCTGGTCGGCCCCAACGGCGTCGGTAAAACTTGTCTCGCCCGGCTGCTTGCCGGCGAGCTCGAACCCACCAGTGGCGTCATCCAACGTCACGGGTCCGTGTCGCTGTTCCCTCAGCGTGAGCCAGCGCAGCCGATCGCCGTGGCTGACTATCTTGCATCCGCGGATCAGTGGTCGCTGACGCGAGACCGGCTGCTGACAAACATCGATCAGCAAGCGTTGTGTACGACGCTCAGTGGCGGTCAGTGGATGCGAGTGCGGCTGGCACGCGCGCTGGACGAGGGCTTTTTGATTCTCGACGAGCCCACCAACGATCTCGATCGCGACGGCCGCGAGGCTGTCTTCCAGTTCCTTCGTGCGCATACGGGCGGCGCATTGCTGATCTCTCACGATCGCGAGGCGCTCGAACTGTGCGATGAGATCCTGGAGCTGTCCAACATCGGCCTGATGAAATTTGGCGGCTCCTGGTCCGAGTACGTGATCGAGAAGGATCGCGAACGTGCACGCCTCGGCGCGGCACTCGATCAAGCCAAACGCGAGCGGGATGCAGCCCTCGTTCATCGCATCGAGCAGCAGGCGCGGCAGGAAAAGCGCAATCGTCGTGGACAGGCGGCCGCGGCCCGGGGCGGCATTCCGCGAATTCTGGCCGGCGGCCGCAAGCGCGCGGCGCAGGTCACGACTGGCAAACGCGACGTCGCTTTGGTTGAACGCGCAGAGGCCGCGGTGACCAAGGCACATGAGGCGTTCGCGGATCTGAAGATCGATCCGGTGATGTACGCGGATCTGATGGGGCAGCCGCTGCATTCACAGAAGCTCATTGCCGAGGCCCATGGCTTCAACATCCGCTTTGGCGATTGGCTCTATCCGCGTGACCTCGACTTCAGCTGGCGCGGCAATGTGAGACTTGCCTTGCAAGGCCCCAACGGTTCCGGCAAATCCACGTTGCTCAAGGCGCTCACGGGGGCGCCCTTGATCACACGCGGCGAATTGAATCGTGGGCAACTCGTGACTCTGTTTATCGATCAACGATGCAGCGTGCTCGACGATAGTTTGAGCGTCCTCGACAACGTCCGCGCGGTGGCACCCGGCAGCGAAAGCGAAATCCGCACCCACCTCGCCCGCCTTCTGTTCACCCGGGACACCGTGTTTCAAAAAGCCAGCTCCCTGAGCGGCGGCGAACGCCTGCGCGCCACCTTGGCCCGCGCGCTGCTCGCCACCACCAAGCCCGAACTCCTGCTGCTGGACGAACCCACCAACAACCTGGACCTGGCCAACATCGAGTTCCTGGAGAGCCTGATCCACGAGTTCCGCGGCGCACTGATCGTCGTCTCGCACGACCGACGATTCCTGGAGAACTGCGGAGTCACGGCCGAGTTCGAGCTGCCAGCGCCTCGTTGATCAACGCCGCGGGCGCGCGCCGTTCACACGGTACGCGCTCCTCGGCAGATGGCCGCGGCACGGATGCCGCGGGCTTGCAGCGCGCAGCTGTCCGCGGAATCAACCACGCCAGCGATTTTAAACAAATAGATATTCATCATTTATGAGCGCCCACATCGATGCATCATCGTAACGGCGCGATGGAGGTAACCGATCACCGACGAATGGAGCAGTCGAGCGATGGGCGTGAATTGGGACTCGGGCCTCATTTACTGGAGGGACCACATCCCCAGCCCATCGGAACGCTACTCGCTCTCACATTTGCATCCTTTCATCCGGCCACTGATTCTGCCCGCCACCGAGAAGCATCCGCGTCGAGACGTGCAGCTACACGTCTCCTTCGGACTCCACACGTTCACCCGCGCAATATTGACTACCGACAGCGATCCCCAGCTCTACCGGGACAATAGGGAGGTGCGAAGCTTTTGCGCGCAGAGATACGCAAGCTCCTTCGAGCTGCCGGAAATCATTCGAACAATCGAGCACCGCCGCTGTGAGTTCGCGCGCGGAATGGGCGGCATCGTCAACTACGTGACAGTGGAAATTCGGACGGGTGCGCGTTACGCGGTTTTCTTCGACCTGCGACGATTCAAGAAAGCTGGCACGAATGCTGTGCACCTGATGGTGCAATCGGCCTACATACTCGATGCCCGCAAGTCGCCGCCCGGCTGCGGGCGCATCAGCTTCCATGCGCTGTTGGGCCATGTCCTGCGGGCACGAATCCACGGCCACCGCCCTGAATATCGAACTGCAGAAACGCGAAACCCCGCTCGAGGCGGGGTTTCGTCAGTCCGGATCCGCTTACCTGCCACCGGGGCAGACCTCTTCGGAGGCGGGCGTGCACCGGGCCGGCTTTTGTGCACGGAGGGATTTTAAGGCGGCCGCCGAAACAGAACAAGCCCAACAGGCAGCCGATCTCATTGGTTGCTCCCCGGGGCTCATCCGTCCCAAGCGCCGCGCCAGTTTGCTATTCTGTGTATCCGTACAGTGACCCAAGCAGGGGACGATGATGAGCGACGCGAAAGGGTTGTCCGAATTTCTCGTCATTTCCAAAGGCCATTGGGACGAAGACAAGTCCCCGGAAGAGATTCAGGCGGCCATCGATGCTTTTTATAAGTGGCACGACGTGCTGGTGGCCCAGGGCAAGATGATTTCGGGGCAGCGGCTGCAGCCGGCCAAGATGGTGGTTTCCAAGCATGGCATCACCGATGGGCCGTTTGCCGAAACCAAGGAAGTGATCGGCGGTTACTGGCATTTTCTAGCCAATAGCCTGGAAGAGGCAGCCGCGCTGGCCGCGCAGAATCCATGCCTGGCGTGTGGGCTGAGCCTGGAGATCCGGCCGATCGAGCCGAAGCATTGTTCCGCGTTCGATCAAACGACCGAGACGCCGAAGAGCTGGCGGCGATAACGACCTATGCTTCGCTGCGTGCGCACAGAGGCTCACGCAGCGAAGAGGCACATTGCAAGTCCGCATCAGCGCTCCGGGAAGTGACCCAGCACTGCCTTGGTCTCGAGGAATTCCTTCAAGCCCTCACGCCCCCACTCGCGGCCATTGCCGGACTGTTTGTAGCCACCGAACGGCGCATTCAGATCGACCGGCGCCTCATTGAGATGGATCATTCCCGCGCGCAGTTTCCTGGCGACCTGCTGTGCTCGTTCCAGACTTCCGGAGTACACATAGCCCGCCAAGCCATAGATTGTATCGTTGGCAATGCGAATGGCCTCCTGCTCGTCCCGGTAGGGAATCATCACCAGCACCGGACCGAAGATCTCTTCGCGGGCAATCGTCATCGAGTTGGTCACATCGGCGAAGATCGTCGGCCGCACGAAGTAGCCGCGAGTGAGCTCCGCGGGTCGTCCAAGCCCACCCGTAATGATTCTCGCGCCCTCCTCCACACCCCGCTGGATCAATCCCTGGATCTTGTCGAACTGCGCCTTGCTCGCCACCGGCCCCATGGTCGTGCCCGACGCTTTCGGATCGCCGACGACGCAACGTTCGGCCACACTCCTGGCGATGCGCACCGCCTCATCGTAGAGATTCGCCGGGACGAGCATGCGCGATGGAGCGTTACAGGACTGCCCACTGTTGATGAGCATCGGCATCACGCCGTTGCGGATGGCTGCAGTCAGGTCGGCATCGTCCAGAATGATGTTGGCGGACTTACCGCCGAGCTCTTGTGACACCCGCTTCACCGTGTCCGCAGCCACCTTCGCGACCTGGACACCGGCGCGCGTCGATCCCGTGAACGAAATCATGTCCACGTCCGGATGGCGCGCCAATGCTTCTCCCACTGTCGGTCCATCGCCATCCACCAGGTTGAACACGCCTTTCGGCACCCGGGCTTCATCGAGGATCTCGGCGAACACATGCGCGCACAGCGGCGCGATTTCGCTCGGCTTCAAAACGACGGTGCAACCGGTGGCGAGCGCCGGCGCCACTTTGCAGGCGATCTGATTGATCGGCCAGTTCCAGGGCGTGATCAAGCCGCACACGCCGATCGGTTCGCGGCGTATCAACGTGCCACCCATCGGCTCTTCGAACTCGAACGTGCGCAGCGCCGTCAGCGCCGATATGAAGTGCCCGATGCCGGCGCCCGCCTGGACCTGCACCGCCAGTCCCAGCGGCGCGCCCATTTCATCCGAGATCACCTCGCCGAGGCGCGGCAGATGTTTCTGCATCACCTCGATGATCCGCTGAAGCAAAGCGATGCGTTCTTCACGAGACGTGACAGAGAACGACTCGAACGCAGCCCGTGCCGCTTTCACGGCCCGGTCGACGTCGACCGAGGATCCCAGGCTGATCACACCGACGGGCCGCTCCGTCGCTGGATTCACCACTTCGAGCTCACGATGCGAGGCCGGCGCCACCCAAGCGCCGTTGATATAGAACTGGCGGAAGTCGTACATGGGTGCCTCTTACTTCGGCGGCATGCGCTGAGCGCCGTCGAGACGGATCGTCTCGCCGTTGAGGAACGGGTTCTCGGCGATCGAGATGACCAGCTGCGCAAACTCCGGGGGTCGCCCCAAGCGAGCCGGAAACGGAATCGAAGCGGTCAGTGCGGCTTGTTGTTGCTCATTGAGCTCGCCACCGAGCATCGGCGTTTCAAACACACCCGGCGCGATAGTCACGACGCGAATACCCACGCGTGCGAATTCGCGAGCCAACGGCAGCGTCATGCCCACGACACCCGCTTTCGATGCCGAGTACGCCGGCTGACCGATTTGCCCATCGAACGCGGCGATGGACGCAGTGTTCACGATCACACCCCGCTCGCCGCCGTCGAGCGCATCCGCATTCTGCAAACGCGCGGCCGCGAGACGGATGACGTTGAAAGTGCCGACCAGGTTCACATTGACGATGCGCGAGAACTCCGCAAGCGATAACGGTCCGTCGCGCCCCACGGCCTTTCCCGGCCTGCCAATGCCTGCGCAGTTCACAATGACGCGCGCCACGCCGTTGCGCAGTTCCGCCGATTCGATGGCTCGGGCAGTGCTCGCCTCATCGGCAACGTTGCACACCTCGGCGTGACAGCCGAGCGACTTCGCCTGCGCCGCCAGTGTTGCCTCGTTCAAGTCGAGCAACGTGACTTTGGCCCCCGCCTTCAACAGAGCGGCGGCGGTCGCGGCGCCGAGGCCGGAAGCGCCACCCGTGACGATTGCTGCATGACCCGCTAGATGCATTCGAGAAACTCCGATTAAACAGTGTGGGGCGGCTGCACGATGGCCTTGATTGCCAGGCCGCTGGCGCACGCCGCGGCCGCTTCGTCGAGCTGTGCCAGATTGAAATAGGAGACCAGCCGATCGAACGGAAACTGTCCGGCGCGCCACCACTCGATCAGCTGTGGAATGAATCGGTACGGCACGCTGTCGCCCTCGGTGACACCGCGCAGCGTCTTTCCGTACAGCAACCCGTTCATGTGAAGCTGTACTTCGGCTCGATGGCCGGCGACGCCCAGCGACACACATGCGCCGCAAGCTCGCAAGCTGTCTACCGCCTGCCTCAGCACCACCGGTGAGCCGGTACACTCGACGCTATAGTGAACCCCGCGCCCCTTGGTGAGACTTCGAATCGTCGCGAGGGCATCGTCGACCTGGGCATTGATGGTGACGGTCGCACCCAATTCCGCCGCGATGCCCAACCGTCCGGCATTCCTGTCGATCGCAATGATCGTCGTGCATCCAGCAATGCGGGCCGCCATGATCGCCGACAGGCCGACGCTGCCCGCACCGAAGATGGCGATAGTGTCGCCACGTCTCGGCTTCAGCACATTGATCACGGCGCCAGCGCCCGTTTGCATGCTGCATCCAAGCGGCCCCATGAGCTCCAACGGCACATCGGTCGGCACACGAACTGCGTTCGACTCCAGCACCAGCGCGTGAGTGCTGAAGGCGCTTTGGCCGATGAACCGAGCCGAGAGCGGCTGACCCTCTTTATCTCTCGCCAGCGCACTGCCATCCGCACGCACGCCGCCAAAGTTGAGACGAGCGTTGCGCGTGCAGTACGCCATTCGATCCTCCTGGCAATACTCACAATCGCCACAGTATGCATACGAAAGCACGACGGCATCGCCGGGCCGCAATCGCGTCACGCCCGGGCCCGTTTGTTCGACGATGCCGGCCCCTTCGTGTCCCAGGATCGCAGGCAGCTTGAACGGCAGCTCCTGGTCGCGCGCACTGAGGTCCGTATGACACAGACCGCAGCCGACGATGCGAACCAACACTTCGTGTTCGCGAGGTGCGTCGATCTCGATCTGTTCGATCTCGAACGCACCCGGGCGACGGACGACGGCGGCAGTGGCAACACGCATTCGCATCCCGCCAGCTCGCAACCGCTTAGAACGACATCCGCAATGTCAAACCGTACGTGAGCGGCGCGGAGACATAGCCGTTGGAGTCGGTGCCCTGCAGAGGCGAATTGAAATGCTGCGTCACATAGCGCTGATCGCTGCAGTTCTGACACCAGGCCGTCACGGACCACGAGTTGTCCGGCGCCTTCAAGCCGAGGCTCAGATTCAGCTCGGTCTGCGCATCTCGCATGAGATCGTTGGAAGTGTTGGTGTACTGCTCGCCGGTGTGAGTCGCGGCGACGCGCCCGATCAACGAGAGGTTGTTGCTCAACGGCTGATCGAGATTCAGTGAGATGTTGGCTGCAAGCTCGGGCGCCTGAGCAAACTCACGACCTGACAGATTCAGAATCGACGCGGCTTCACCGAACTCCGCCTTCGACAGCCAGGTGGCATCCAGGCCCAGGGTCAACGTGTCCGTCAGCGAGAAGCTGTTTTCTGCTTCGAGGCCATACACGGTGGCTTCCGGCGCATTCACGATCGTGAACTGCGTGCCCAGGAATTGCGCGACCTGCAGATCCTTCATCTCGTCGTAGAACGCGGCGAAGTTGCTGCGCGCGCGACCACCAGCGTACTCGGTCTTCAGACCCACTTCGTAACCGTCGACGTATTCCGGCTTGTAGCGCGGATCGAGCGGCACGGCGCCAGGAACTTCGGCGGGATTGTTGGCCCGGGTACCCGCAGCGGTGTTGTCGATGTTGACGCCGCCGGCTTTGAAACCACGGCTGTAACTCACGTAGCCCATGACATCCGGCGTGAACTGGTACTGCAGACCCAAGGTGCCGGTGGCCGCGTCGTCCTCTTGCTTGGTGCTGTACTCTGGACCGGGCTGCACATTCAACAAGCGGAACGCGGCGTTCGGCAGCGGCGTGAAGTAGAACCGCCGGAACGCGCCGGTCTTGTCTTCACGCGAGTAGCGAGCGCCGACAATCAGCTTCAATGGATCGCTGAGCCCGATGCTCCAATGCGTGAATGCGGCGTACGATCGGCTGCTCGCCGGCAGAACGGCATCGCTCCACAAACCTTCCGGCGCAGCGGATGTGCCGGGCGGCAGACCGGCCTGCGCCGCGAACAGCACATCGAAGAACGCCTGCGCCTGGTTGCCCCACAGCAGCTGGTGCGTGGCGTCGATGTCCTCGTCGGCAAAGTACGCGCCGAAGACATAGTCGGCCGACGCGAGCGTGCCGTTGTATGTGAGCTCCTGCGAGAAGAAATCGGTGCGGAAGCCTTCGTTGATGGTGAGGATGTTGGCGCCGGTGAAGTCGGCGTCCATGCCGTCCTGCTTGATCTTCCAGCTGCGATACGCCGTGACCGAGTGGAACGAATTGCCCTGGCCCAGTTCCCAGTCGGCCTGCAGCACGACGCCCTTGTCCGTGACATCCTGGCGCGTGTCGTTGCTCAGCACCTGCTCATAGTCGTCGAACTTCGGAGACGGCGGGTTCAAGCCGCGAGCGCGGATGAGAGTGTCGATCAGCGGCTGCAGCGGTCCGTCCACATCGTCGACCTGCCCGTAACAGCAGTTGCTCTTCTCCTCGGAATAATCGGCGATCAGTCGCAAGGTCAGCGATTCGGTGGGCTCGATCAGCACCTGAGCTTTGGCTGCGCGCGGCTTGCGTTCGTTGTAGGAGTCGCCCGTGTTCGGATTCTCGATGAAACCATCCGCTTCGGACCACAATGCCGCGACGCGAGCCGCCGCGCGCTCGCCCAGGGGAATATTGACGACGCCGCGTGCGAGCAAGGTGTCGTAGTTCCCATAGGTCAACTCGAAATTGGAATCGAAATCGCCCAGCGTGGGTCGAGCGCTGTTGATGAGCAATGCGCCCGCGGAAGTGTTCTTGCCGAACAGCGTACCTTGCGGGCCGCGCAGCACCTGCAGACCATCGATATCGAGCCAGTTCTGCAACGCCTGACCGGCGCGCGTTCGGTACACGCCATCGACGAATACGCCGACGGCACCTTCGAACGCCCGGCTGTTGCCGACGGTCCCAATGCCTCTGATGCGAATGTTGGCGCTGTTCGCCGCGCTGTTGCTGGTGTCGAAGGAGATGCTCGGCGAGATCTGTTGTACGTCGGAGATGTTCTCGACGCGCGCGGCTTCGAGCGCTTCCGCCGTCACGGCGGTCACCGCGACCGGCACTTCTTGTAGATTTTGCGCGCGACGCTGAGCGGTAACGATGACCTCTTCGGTGTGTATTCCGGCGCTCTGGTTCGTGTTCGCGAGGTTGGATTCCTGCGCCACCGCAGTTCCCGCCATCGCCAGCATCACCGCCAGCGATCCGCCCACCCGCTTGTGCCCCAACTCGATACTCATCGTTTCCCCCCGACTCTTATTGATCAGGCTGTTTGGATCGGGCGCCGCCACGGACGGTGGCCCGTTGTGACGCAAGCATGGACCCCGGGCGGGTCGGGCCGACTCGTCGGATCTGACGATCTGGGGTCAGGGAATGAGGTTCAGCTTGCGTGCCACGGCGATGGCCTGGGTGCGGTTGTGCACACCGAATTTGGCGTTGATGTTGCGCAGATGGGTACGCACCGTCGTCTCCGAGACGAACAGCCGGCCCGCAATCGCAAGATTCGACAGCCCCTCGGCCAGCAGCCGCAGGATTTCCAGCTCCTTGCGGGTCAACGCCTCGGTCGCGCCCGGCGTCGGGGCCGGCGCTTCGATCTTTTCGGTGCGCTGGCCGGCGAGGCGTTTCAGGTACTCGGCCAGATTCGCGGTCTCGTCGAGCTCGTTCTGTTGAGCCAGCGACAGCCGCTGCAACAAGCGCTGCATGGGCTCGCCTTCATCGAGGAAGATGCGCACGAAGCGCTCGCGCGCCCCCAAACGGAGCGCGTCGCGAGCCATGCGCAGCGACGCTTTCGAGTTGCCCGCCTTGTCCAGCGCGAGTGCGAGCAGGATGCGAAGCTTCAACGCGCGGCGATGCCGTTTGGCGCTCTCGGCGCGTTCCAGCTCCTGCTTCAGTTGATTCACCGCCTCGTCGGCGGCCCCGTTGTGAATCATCAAGCGCAGCTGACCTTCCAGCAACGTATCCATGTCATTGCCGAACAGCGCACGCGACATTACTGGCGTCCAATCCACCGCCGCGCGAGCCCGTTGCAACGCCTCACGAGCACTCTTTGCATCATTGCGCCACAAGGCGAGCCGCGCCCGCTCCAGCTGAGCATTCGCCACCAGACGCGGCAGGCTCATGCGATGGCCGAAGCATTCCATTTCAGTGACGGCCAACAGCGCGCGATCGTGATCGCCAGCATGATGTGCAATGCGCGCCAGGCTGCGATGACCGCAGATCAGGTGATCCGTCATGCCGAGCTCCTGCATCAGCGGCACATACACGCTCAACAAGCGCTCCGCCTCCGCCAGCTCATCCTGTTCGTAGAGCACTTCAGCGAGCAGGATGCCGGCCATGGCATTGCCGTTCGTATCGATGAGGAACTTGCGCGAGCCCACCGCGGACGAATGTTTGAAGCGTGCGGTCGCTTGCCTGAGGCGACCATGGAGCAGGTCGATCGCGCCTTCCACGCATTGCGCGAAAATCGTCATGAACGGGCCGGCCGGCGCATCCTGCTGCACTCGACTGCGATCCAGCAGCTCACGCGCGCTCGTATATTTGCCCATGATCATGTGCAGGTTCGCGAGCGAGGTTCGCAGGATGCTGAAAGGAAAAACCTGCTCCGCCGTGACCTGCTCCAGCGCGCCTTGCGCGGCGTCGTAAGCCTCATCGAAGCGATCCAGCATGGTGAGCAACATCGGCCGCAGAGCGAGCGCATGCACTTCCAGAGACCGAGGCAGTGGCCCTTGCGCCTCGATGCGTTTGAGCATCTGCATGGCTTCCTGCCCACCTCGCGTGAATGACAGCGACCACGCGTGCATCAATCGCAGATGCGGCCAGTTGGCCAGTTCCTGCGGCGGCACCGAATCCAGCAAGCGCGCCAGCAGTCGGATGCGTCCGCCTTCCAGCAACTGCTCGGCAATGCGTTCCAACATCGGCAGTGCATAATCGAAGTCCGCCGATGCAAGCGCATGCTCGACTGCCGGCACCGGGCGATTCTGCGCGTCATACCAGCGAGAAGCGGCCCGATGCAGATCGGAAATATTCTGCGGATACTGCCGCTCCAGCTGGGTGCGCAGAAACCCGGCGAACAGGCTGTGATATCGAAACCATTCGCCGTCTTCGCTGATCCGCTGCACGAACAGATTCGAGCGTTGCAGCGCTTCGAGAATCTCGCGGCTGTCGCGTTGACCTCGCACCGCGTCGCAGAGCTGTGCATTGAAATGATGGAGCACACTGGTGCGCACCAGGAAGTCCCGCACGCTCGGGCTCTGCTGAGCCAGAACTTCCTCGGCGAGGTAGTCCGCGACCAAGGCGTTCGAGCCCGAGAAATGCGCCACCAACTCCACCGAGCGATCGCTGCGTTCGAGCGCCAGCGAAGCAAGCCACAATGCGACCGGCCATCCTTCGGTCGCCCCCTGCAGCCGCGCGATATCGGCGCCAGGTACGTTCAAGCCGCGTTTGTCGCGCAGATAATCGCCGGTCTCGGCAACGGAAAATCGAAGTTGCATCGGATCGATGACCAGCAGCTGCCCGCGTGCCAGCAGCCTTGGCGCGCCGATGTCCAGCATGGTTCGCGAGCCAATCACGATGCGGCAGCCTTCGGGCAGGTTCTCGATCACCTGTCGCAACACCGCGAGCGAAGCCGCGTTCTGCAGCAACTCGGCATCGTCGACGAACAACACGAAGGGAGCCGGCGTGCAGGCAATGCGCTCCATCAGATCGAGCGCGACGACACCGGCCGCCTCATCGTTCTCTGGCTCGGTGGGAGCAACGCCACTGAGCAATTTGTCGAAGGACGCGTCGAGGAAAGCGAGAAAGCGCCCGACATCGTTGTCGGCCGCATCGACGGTCAGCCAGGTCGTGGTCACCCCCTGGGCCCGCAAGCCGTTCATGACTTGCAGCATCAACGTGGTTTTGCCGAAACCGGCCGGCGCTTGAATCAGCACCACCGTCTCGCCGCCAGCGCGGCACACTCGTTCCTGCAGTTCCTTGCGTGGAATCTGCGAACCCGGCAGCGTCGGCGGCGCGGTTTTCGCCAGCAGCAAATGATTGCGCACGCCCGAGACCGAATCAGAACGATTTTTCGGCAGTCCCACGTACATCTATCGACCCGTGGCCGCCGGCTCACCGCGCAGCGACCAACCCCCTGATAAATCGATCATGTTGAATCGACTTTGCTGAACCGACTGTGCGTCATTCGTCGTCCGCCCAGTTGAGCGGGTTTGGCCGCCGCTGCAATCGTCAGTTCCGACGAAGTGTCGCGCCAGCCGCCGGCTAGAATACGGGATCGCTGCCTCCAACGTACCGTGCCGAGGAATCCATCATGCCAGAAGCTTACATCGTTGCTGCCGTCCGCACCGCAGGCGGGCGCAAGGGAGGACGCCTGTCCGGCTGGCATCCGGCCGATCTCGCCGCCCAAGTGCTCGACGCCCTGGTGGCTCGTGCCAAAGCGCCGAGCGACGCCATCGATGACGTCATCGTGGGCTGCGTGAGCCAGGTCGGCGAACAAGGCTTCAACATCGCTCGCAACGCCGTGCTGTCGTCGTGCTTGCCCGAAAGCGTGCCGGGCACTTCCGTCGATCGCCAGTGCGGTTCCTCGCAACAGGCGATTCATTTCGCGGCCCAGGCCGTGCAGTCCGGGTCGATGGATGTGGTGATCGCCGCCGGGGTCGAGAGCATGACGCGCGTGCCGATGGGCCTGTCCGTCTCCCTGCCGCAGAAACATGGCTTCGGGTCTTATGTCAGCCCGGCCATGCAGGCTCGCTATCCCAACGTGGAGTTCAGCCAGTTTCTGGGCGCGGAAATGATGGCGCGTAAATATGACCTGTCGAAGGACCAGCTGGATGAGTACGCGCTCAAGAGTCATCAGCTCGCCATTGCGGCGACTCGAGCCAAGGCGTTCGACGAGGAGATCGTGCCGGTGCAAATCCGCCGCGCGCCGGCGCCGGGCGGAGAAGTCGCCACGCCCGAGGCGACCGAGGATCTGCATACGATCGACGAAGGCATCCGCTTCGACGCCAGCATCGAGGGCATTCGCGGAGTGAAACTGCTTGCCGAGGGTGGACGCGTCACCGCGGCGACGGCGAGCCAGGTGTGCGATGGCGCCGCCGGCGTCATGATCGTCAACGAGCGCGGCTTGAAGAAACTGGGAGCGAAGCCGCTCGCCCGCATTCATCACATGAGCGTCATGGGGCACGATCCCGTCATCATGCTGGAGGCCCCGCTGCCCGCCACTCAGAACGCACTCAGGAAAGCCGGCCTGCGCATCGACGATATCGATCTGTTCGAAGTCAACGAGGCGTTTGCACCCGTACCGCTGGCGTGGTTGAAAGTCACGGGCGCCGATCCGGAGCGGCTCAACGTGCATGGCGGCGCCATCGCGCTCGGACATCCGCTGGGCGGCTCGGGTGCAAAGCTGATGACGACGCTCGTGCATGCGCTCCATCGTCGTGGCAAACGCTACGGATTGCAGACCATGTGCGAAGGCGGCGGCATGGCGAATGTGACGATTGTCGAGCGCCTCTGAGGCGCTCGCGGCAATCCATCGAGCGGTGTCAGCCGCTCGATGTCCACTCCGCCCAGCCATCCAACGCCTCGACCCGACCGCCGCTCGCTCGCAGCGGATTGATCTCCAACGACACCAACTCGGTTCCCAGCGCCAAAGCCGCGTCGCCTATTGCAACGATCACGTTGGCGAGGGCGTTGCGATCGACGGGGGCCGTCCCACGCAAGCCGTTCAACAACGCCTTGCCTCGCAGCTCCTCGATCATCGCGAGCGCATCGGTTTGCGAGATTGGCAATAAGCGCAGGCTGGTGTCGCGCAATGCTTCGACCCAGACGCCGCCGAGGCCGACAGTGATCACGGCGCCCCATTGGGGATCGCGCATGGTGCCGACGAACAGCTCCACACCGGCCTCGCGCATCGGCCCGACAGAAACACCCTCGATGTGAGCGTCAGGGACAGCCTTGCGGGCACTCGCCAATATTCTCTCGTACGCCGCCGCGACGTTGTCATCGCCGGTGACATCCAACACCACGCCGCCAACCTCGGTCTTATGAGCGATATCGGGCGACACGATCTTGAGCGCCACTGGCGATCCACAAGCGCGGGCATGGCGCACAGCTTCGTCCGAGCTGTTGACCACTTTGGCGGGAATGACCGGCACGCCACGACGGTGCAGGTATTCGAGCACCTGGCGCTCTGATCGCGGTCGGTCGCTGTCTGGAGCGGGCGCTTGCGCAGCGGACGGCAGCGCGCGCGTGACTCTCGACCATTCGATCGCGCGTGCCACCGCTCGAATGCCGTGCTCCACGCCGCAGGGAAGGTAGTTACAACCGGTGGTGTCGATGATCTCTTCGCTCAACTCGCTGAAGGGCCGCACGGTATGGCTGATGAGCAGCGTCGCCCGACTGGCGCGAGTCTGTGCTGCGGCCACGCCAGCGAGCAGCTGTCGCAAGAGCTTGCTGTCGTCAGCGGTCGTCGAAGCGACATCCAGCACAGCAACGACCGCCGCGAATTCGGATTCGGCCGTCATGGCGTCGAGCGACTTCTCCAACAAGGACGGATCGAGGAGTGCACCGCCCGTAACATCCAGCGGGTTGTGTGGCGTTCCAAAGTTCGGCAGCGCCGTCGCAAGCTGTGCCGCTGTAGCCGACGACAACGGCGGCAAGCTCACACCGGCATCGGCGGCGCGATCGGCGGCGATCTCGCACAAGCCACCGGACAACGAGATCAATCCCAATCCGCCTTCGGGCAGCTGTCCCCATCGAGCCAGCACCTCGGCGGTGAGAATCAAATCTTCGAGCGAGGTCACCCGCACGAGGCCGTAGCGACGACAGACCGCATCGAACACGCGATCGTCACCGACCAGCGAGCCAGTGTGAGCCTGCGCCGATCGAACCGTGACTTCGCTGCTGCCGACCTTGAGCACCACGACCGGTTTGCCCGCCTGCGATGCTCGCAGGCAGGCGCGCGCGAATGCAGGAGCATCCCGCACCGATTCGAGGAACAACGCGATCGAACGGGTCGCAGCATCGTCGATGAGATAATCGATCACCTGCGCCACACCGACGCCCGCCTCGTTGCCTGTGGACACCATGTAGGTGAGCCCGATGCCCTGCCACTGCGCGAAATAGGACATCTGCGCGGCCAGGGCGCCGCTTTGAGAAACGATCGCGATCTTCGCATCGCGTGCACGCTGCGGCCGCAAGCTCACCGTCCACACCGGCGTTCTGCTCGTGTAGTTCACGAAGCCGAGACAGTTCGGCCCGAGCAGTGAAATGCCATGATCGCGAGCCAGACTCGTCAGCCGCCCCTGCAGCTCACGTCCCGCAGCGCCGGACTCGGCAAATCCAGCGCTCAGAATGATGGCGTTGCGAATGCCTGCTGCACTCAGCTCGAGCAGCGTATCGAGCAGCGTCTCCGACGGAACCATCAGCAGCGCGACATCCACCGGCTCGCCGATCTCTCCGATCGTGCCGACGGCCGGCTGCCCCAGCACCTCTCCGCCCTTCCGATTGACCAGAAAGACCTTGCCCTCGTAGCCGAGCGTGCGCAGATTGGAAAACGCAGCGCGCGTCCAGACGGAGCGCTCGGTCGCTCCCACGAGTGCGATGGAACGCGGCGAAAACAATGCGGCCAGTGGATGTGACATGCGGTCGCCAGTGAGCGTCTCAAGCTTCCCAGATGACCGCTTGCGCCAGCTCCCGCCACTGCGGCGCCTGGGCGAGATAGCGGCTCTCGATCTGGCTGCGGCGGATTTTCATGGTGGGGGTGAGCATGCCGCTCTCGATGGTCCAGGGCTCCCTGACCACGACCATGTAATCCACCTGCTCGTGGTCTTCCAATGATGCGTTCACTTGTTCCAGCAAGATCGTCAGTTCCCGATCCAGTTGCGCACGGACGGCCGCGTCCGCTTGCGCCTGGCGATACTTATCCGCCGCGATCATGAGCAGCGCGAACGGCTGCGGCTCGCCATGACCGGTGACGCAGATCGCTTCGACGAACGGATGCGCGCCCAGCCGATTCTCGATCGGTACCGGCGCGACGTATTTTCCCTTGCTCGTCTTGAACAGCTCCTTCACCCGACCGGTGATGCGCAATCGCCCCGCTTCGTCCAGCTCACCGCGATCGCCCGTGCGGAAGAAGCCGTCAGCCGTGAAGCACTGTTTGGAATCATCGGTGGAACGGTAGTAACCGAGCATTTGTCCCGGGCTTTTCACCAGCACTTCGCNGTCCTCGCCGAGCCGACACTCCACCCCTGGCAGCGGCACGCCGACGTAGCCTGGACGCACATCGTCACGTGGGCTCGCATGAGACGTCGCGGCATTCTCGGTCATGCCATAGACCTCGATCAGGTCCAATCCAAGCTCGCGATACCAGGAGAGAATCTGCGCGGGCAACGGCGCGGCGCCAGTGAATCCCAAGGTCGCCGCATCCAGCCCCAGCCCGGCCAGAATGTTCTTCTTCGCAATGGGACCTTGCACCGGATCGGCGAACAACGCCTTCTGCCGCTCCGGCGGCAGCTGTTGGTTCACGGCCTGGTAAAACTTGGTCCACAATCTCGGCACCGAGAAGAATCGCGTCGGACGCGCGCGCTTCAGATCCGCCGCGAATGTCTCCAGGCCGAGATTGAAGAACGCCTGGAAGCCGAACACGATCGAGGGCACCTCCAGCGCGACGCGCTCAGCGATATGCGCGAGTGGCAAATACGACAGCATTCGATCGTCGGCATTGGTGTTCCACAAGCTCGCCGTTGTCAGGCATGGGGCGGTCAGGGAGTTGAAGCTGTGCATGACCCCCTTGGGCTGCCCCGTCGTTCCCGACGTGTAGATGATGGTCGCCAGCGCGTGCTCGTTGCGCTCGACGAGCCTGGCCAGCGGCTCTCGATCGGCAATGAGATCGTCCCAGCGCCGGGCCACGGTCGATGGCGCCATCGGCAGCCCGATCTTCGGCAGCGAGCCCGGCAGCACACGCTGCACCTCGTTCCAACTGTCCGTCACGCCGTCGACTCGCCCGATGAAGATCAGCCGAGCATCGCAATGACGCAGCACATAGTCGGCCGTCGACGAGCTCGCGCTCGGATACAAGGGCACACTCACATGACCCGACATCCAGATCGCCAGATCGGCCATGATCCAGTGCGCGCAGTTCTTCCCGTAGATCGCAATGGTGCTGCCCGCGGGCAGATCGAGTGAATGCAGATGCGCCGCCATGCGCCGCGCTTCATTCCAAACACGAGACCAGCTGTACTCGACCACCGAGCCGTCCGGCAGCGGTTGAACGAGATAGGCGCGGTCGGGCGTGGTGCGGGCCCAATGTTCGAGACGCTCCAGCATCACAACGTCCTCGCAATCAGTTCCTTCATGATCTCGTTGGTGCCGCCGTAGATCCGACTGGCGCGGTTGTCGATGAAGGCCCGCGCGATCGGATACTCGAGCATGTAACCGTAACCGCCATGCAATTGCACACACTCGTCGACGACATGACAGACGAGCTCCGACGCCGTGAGCTTGGCGGTGGCCGCCGCTTCGGGACTCAACTGATGCTGCAATACCAGTTCGAGACAGCGATCCACGAACACCTGGGTCACGGCAATCTTCGCTTTCAGCTCGGCGAGCTTGAAGCGCGTGTTCTGATACTCGGCGACGGACTTGCCGAACACCTTGCGCGTACGCGTGTAATCGATGGTCCAATCGAGCGCGGCCTGGGCCGACGAGATGGACAGAATGGCGATGATCAACCGCTCCCAGCCGAGCTCTTTCATCAGCTGCGGGAATCCTTGCCCCTCCTCGCCGCCGAGCAGATTCTCGCGCGGCACGCGCACGTTCTCGAAGAACAGCTCGCACGTGTCCTGCGCCTTCATGCCCACCTTTTTCAAAGGCGCGGCCTTGGTGAAGCCGGGCCGGCCGTTCTCGACCAGGAACAAGGAGATGTCCTTGGCTCCGGCGCCGGAGTTGCCGGTTTTCGCGACCACCACGACGAGGTCGGCGAGATAGCCGTTGGTGATGAAGATCTTGTTGCCGTTGATGATGTAGTCGTCGCCGTCGCGCTCGGCCCGGGTTTTCACCGCCTGCAGATCCGAGCCGGTGCCCGGCTCGGTCATTGCGATGGCGCCGATTGCCTCGCCGCTCGCCATCTTCGGCAGCCAGGTGCGCTTCTGCGCTTCGGTACCGAAGTTCAGGATGTAGTTGGCCACGATGTCGGAGTGGACGGCGAAGCCAGGGCCAGTGACGCCGGCGTAGCTCTGTTCTTCCATGAGCACCGTACTGTAGAGGCGATCGCCGCCCATACCGCCGTATTCCTCCGGAACCGTGAGGCACAGCAGTCCCAGCTCGCCTGCACGTCGCCAGATATCGCGGTCGACATGTTGCTGCTCCTCCCAGCGCGCATGGTGCGGCACGCATTCCTCGGCCAGGAAGCGCCGGACATTCTTACGGAACTCATCGTGATCGGCAGTGAAGAGGGTGCGAGCGAGCATGATTGCCTCAGTAATACTTGCGTCGTTCACGCGCCATGGAGCGCATCGTCGGCGTGACTCGATATTGCGGCCCGAGGGCAGCGTAACGCTCCGACAGCTCGATCACTCGATCCAGCCCGAGCCAGTCGGCGTACTTGAGCGCTCCCCCAAGGTACGAAGGTAAACCCACGCCGAGCACCAGCGCCATATCCAGTTCGGCGGCGCTGGCCACCACGCCTTCCTCCAGGCACCGGGCCGCCTCGAGGATCAGCGGCAGCATCATGCGATCGACGATATCCGCGTCGCTGAAGGATTGCGGGCCCTGGATCTGTACGTCCTGCAACAGGACGCGAGCCACCGGATCCGGGTGCTTCACGGGCTTGCCGGTCGAGCTGGTCTCGTATCGATAGAAGCCCAGGCCGTTCTTCTGACCCAGGCGCCCATGCGCAACCATGAGCTGCAACGGATCTTTCCAGGTTCGGCGCAACCGTTCGGGAAACCCCGCGCAGATGATCTCGCCGACATGCACGCCGGTGTCCATGCCGACCACATCGTTCAGATAGGCCGGTCCCATGGGCCAGCCGAACGCCTCCATGGCCGAGTCGATCTGCTCGTAGTCGGCGCCGTCGGCAAGCAACCGTCCAAAGGCCTGCATGTAGGGCGTGAGGATCCGGTTGACCAGAAAGCCCGGTCCATCGCGCACCACGATCGGCGTCTTGCCCATCGAGAGCGCATAACTCACCACCGTGCCAATCGCGGCGTCGCTGGTCCGGGCGCCGCGAATGACTTCGACCAGGGGCATCATCGGCACCGGATTGAAGAAATGCATGCCGACGAAATTTTCCGGCCGTGCCAGCGGCGCGGCGAGATCGTCGATGCGCAGACTCGACGTGTTGGACGCTATCACCGCGTCCGGCCGGATGCTCTGCTCCACCTCTTGCAGCACCCGGTGCTTGATCTGCAGATTCTCGATCACCGCTTCGACGACCACGCCCGCAGTGTCGAAATCCCGATAGCTCAATTGCGGCACGATGGACGCGAGCACGCCGTCCGCCTGAGCTTGTGCGAGTCGGCCAGCGGTCACTTGTTTGTTGAGCAGCTTGCGTGCCTCGCCGATGCCGAGATCGAGCTGGCCTTGTGCGATGTCCTTCATCACGACAGGAATGCCGCGGCTGGCGCTGGTGAAGGCGATGCCACCGCCCATGATGCCCGCGCCCACGACTGCCGCTCGTTGAGGTCGACGGCCGCTGTTCGCGTGACGTTTAGCTGCCTTCTTTACCTGCTGCTCACTTAAAAAGATCTGCACCAACGAGCCCGCCGCCTGGGTCTTCGCGATCCTGGCGAATGCAGCGGCTTCGGCGGCGAGCGCGGCATCTCTGTCCAGCGTCAGGCACTCGTGCAGCAGGTCCAGGGCAGCTTGTGCGGCCGGTTGATGTTTGGGCACGCGCGCGACGAGTGTTCGCCTGGCCTCCGCGAACACTGCAGCTATGTCAGTGCCTGCGGTATTCACGGGCCCAAGCCTGGCGGACCGACGCGCGCGCCAATCGAGCTCGCCTCGGACCGCTTGATTCAGAACTTCCAATGACGTGCCGCGCAGAGAGTCAGGTGATGCCACGAAGTCGACGACGCCCGCCTTCTCCGCCGCAGGCGCTTTCGACGGCTCGCCACCCACGATCCAGCGAATCGCGACTTCGATGCCGGCCACCCGGGGCAGACGAACCGTGCCGCCGAACCCAGGAAACAAGCCGAGTTTCACTTCCGGCAGCCCGACCTGAGCGTCCTGCGCCATCACTCGATAATCGGCCGCGAGCGCGGCCTCCAGCCCGCCACCGAGCGCGAAGCCGTTGATGGCAACGACCACGGGCACCGGCAGTGCTTCCAACGCATGAAACACGCGATTCGAGGCCATGTTGCTCGACATGACCTCCTGCTGCGGTTTGCTGAACAGTGCGCCGAAACTGCCGATGTCGGCGCCGACGATGAATGACTGCTTGGCGCTGGTGATCAACACGCCGCGCAGTCCTTCGTGCGCACCGATCGCTGTGATCGCCTGCTGCAACTCACTGACGGTGCGCCTGTCGAACTTGTTGATCGCGTCCTCGCTGCGATCGAAACACAGCTCGACCAGGCCGTCCTCGAGCGCACTGACCCGAATCGACTCGCCCTGAAACATTGGAATCCGCTCTCCTCGCGTTCGCCCGCTCAATGAAAACAAGCTGTGACGTGCCGCAGCCGCTCGCGGCATTCGCTCACCATGCGCTCGATGAGCTCGGCGCACGTCGGCACATCGTCGATCAAGCCGACCACCTGGCCGGCCGCAATCACACCGCCATCGGGATTGCCATCGAGCAGCGCTTCGCGCCCGCGTTGACCCGCGACCAGATGGCGGATGTCGTCGAACTGGCAACCCTTCGCTTCGGCCGCGACCACTGCTTCCGAGATCGAATTTCTGAGCACGCGAGCGGTGTTGTGCATGGTGCGGAAAATGAGGCGAGTGTCTCGCTCGCTGGCCGCGACCAGTGCCTGTTTGATGTTGTCGTGTATTGGGGCTTCTCGGGTGGCACAGAAGCGAGTGCCCATGTTCACGCCATCAGCACCCAGCGTGAGCGCGGCGGCCATGCCTCGCCCGTCGCCGATACCGCCCGATGCGATGATCGGCACCGACAGCCGGCGCGCCGCAGCGGGAATGAGCACCATGCCGCCAACGTCATCGTCACCCGGATGGCCGGCGCACTCGAACCCGTCGATGGAAATGGCATCGGCACCGTGCTTCTGTGCCGACAATGCATGTCGCAACGACACGCATTTGTGAATGACTTTGAGTCCCGCCGCCTTGGCGGTCGCGATGAACTCCGGCGGCACCTTGCCCGCCGTTTCGATGGCCGTGACCCTGGCTCGCACGATCGTCTCCAGATAGCGCTCGTACGGCGGTGGGTTGATGGTCGGCAGCATGGTGAGATTCACGCCGAACGGCCGATCGGTCAGCGTTCGACACCGGCCGATTTCTTCCCAAAGTGCTTCCGGCGTCGGCTGGGTCAGCGCCGTGATGATGCCGAAGCCGCCGCCATTCGAAACGGCGGCGGCGAGCTGCGCAGTGCCGACCCACATCATCCCGCCCTGGACGATGGGATAGGTGCTGCCCAGCATGTCTGTGATGCGCGTGCGCAGAGGATCCCCCGGTTCATCATGTTTCGGTGAAGTCAAGCTAGGGGTCCGGGGGAGGAGCACGCCTCGTCGGTTCTGACGATTTTCGGCGTCAGGCCGCCGTGCACGATGGACCGCACAGCAAGGCTCGAGCATGGCAATCGTTTCACCGCATCGAATTCCCGTCATCGTCGGCGTTGCCGACGTCATCGACCGGCCAGCAGATCTGGCGCAAGCTCGCGAGCCCGCGACATTGATGGTCGATGCGCTGCTG
>Ga0065721_10049947_pt1 | contig 25034 bp, 16 predicted proteins | sample Mesricmetagenome_FD_59108 | JGI IMG/M metagenome (GOLD analysis project Ga0065721, IMG submission 59108) | Mesophilic microbial community from rice straw/compost enrichment Sample: eDNA_1 v2 (version 2) | ecosystem: Engineered > Solid waste > Grass > Composting > Bioreactor | place: USA: Davis... | reverse complement strand
GGCGAGGAACCCGCCGAGCCGGAGCGAGAAGACGACCGCGCGCCCGGCGCCGCAGCCGTAGCCCGCGATGGCCGCCCCGGCCGTCGCCGCGGCGATCACGAACGGGTCCGAGGAGAGGAAGCAGACGAGCAGGTACGCGCCGAGAAAGAGTGCCACCGGCGCGAGCGACGCCGTCTGCATCGTTTCCCGGCGGGGCACGTAGGCGATCGGGGAAAGCTTCTTCATGGCGGAATCCTCAGAGTACGGGCAGCGACCCGACCCGGCCGTCGTGGACGACCGCTGCGTATCTGCGTTCAAGGTCCTCGGGGGTCAGCGCGGCCGCCGCCAGCCTGACGCCCCGATCGGTCGTGCCCGTGACCAGCCAAACGGGCGGGTCCTCGCCCCTTCGCATCGCCGCGACCAGGCCGGCGTCACCCTCGTAGACGTGGCCGGCTTCCCCGCGGACGTCGAGTCCGACGAGGGACGTGGTCTTCCCATCGCCCCGGCTCGGCGGCGGGCCGGAGCCCCCCTCCACGGTCGAAGTCTCGAAGCTCGCGAACACCCCGCTGGCGGAGGGGCCGGAATCCAGCCGACGGCCCTCGGGGGTGTCCAGGAGCTCGTCCCAGGTGCCGACGACGAGCCTCATGTTCTTGCCCGTGTCCTCCAGGTCGACGCCGGCCTCCCGGAGCTGCCCCTCGACCATGCCGCAGGCGGTGCGGTCCCCGTGACACTCGACCTCGACTCCCCAGTCACGGTCGTCGTAGCCTTCGAGGAAGGGGGCCGGGTACTGGCCGACGACGGCGCCGACCTCCATCGCGTCGGTCCAGTCGCGAAAGTCCCACCAGACCGTGTCGCCGCCGGCGATCGGGAACTGGGCGGAACCGCGTTCGGCCACGATGCCGTTGACGGAGAAGAACCAATCGAAGCTTCGGCCGCCGTCGTTGCCGCCGGAGAGACCGTCCACCGATTGGACGTACTCGCCGCCGTAGGTGGTCTCGAGATCCGCGGTCTCGTCGAGCAGCCGCATCGCGTTGCTGGATTCGTTGACGGCCATCTCGGGCTCGTCGACCAACACCTCGGTGCCGTAGTCCCGCGTCACCAGGAGCGAGGCGTCGCCGGTGCCCTCGCCCGGCCCGAGCCCGCATCCGGCCAGCACGAACCCGGCCAGGGCCGCCGCCGCCAGGCCGGCGGCCCGGGCGAAGATGCCCCGGGCCGGCCGGCCGGCGACTGCGAATCCCAGGCCGGATCGCCTACCGCTTCTTGATCGTGACCTTGACACGGTTCGACGGGATCTGGCTTCCCTCGCGGGCGACCAGCCTGGTCCTGCGCGTGATGGTGAGGGTGGTGTACCCGTGGGAGTCGGTCGGGGCGCCCTTGGCGCCGGAGACCTTCGCGCCCTCGACCGGGGTCCGCTTGCCCTTCGCGTCGTACGAGAAGACGCGGACCTTCACCTTCGCGCCCCTGCGCACCTTGCGGGGGGCGTTGAGGGCGAGGGAGTTCGGCGTCTCCTCGTTGTACGTCCTCGAGAGGTAGATCAGGATCTTGTCGCCTCGCCTGACCTTGGTCAGCTCGGCGCCCGACGGGGAATCCCTGAAGTTGCGGCGGAGCACCCACCACTCCTCCTTCTTCGCGGAGACCCCGCCGATCCCGCAGATGCCGAAGCCGAAGTCCCCATCGGAGAGCTTGAGCGGCCGCAGCGCCTTGTATCGGAGAGATGCCTGGTAGAGCAGCCCGAGCGCCGTCGGTCCGGCGATGGTCCTCGCCGGTCCCGCCTCGCCGCCCAGACAGGCGGTGTTCGGCTTGATCTTCGCGGTCCCCGTCTTCACGGTCCCGTCGAAGAGGATCTTGCCCTTCCAGGTGACCACCCGCAGGTTGGCCGGGACCTTCTTCGCGGCCACGGCGGGCTGGGCCATCAGCCCGAGCAGCACCGCGAGCCCGAGCAGCAGCCCGATTGCGGGTGAGGTGATTCGTTTGGTCATGCGTTCCTTTTTGTCCGGCGGCCTTACGCGAGACCGCTTTTTCGGTGCGCCATGTGGCGCAAAGCCGGCAGGTCTTCGGACTCGGACGCGTTCGAGGAGGCAGCCTTCCCAGGTCTCGGACCCAGTGGCCATGTGCCTTCAAGTACGTCCCTACCGCTGCGCGTCAGTTCCGGATTTGGACCGGATTCCCTGACCCCGCTTTGGGGGTACGACCAGCTTCACGAAGGATCATAGACCGTCCCGCCGCGGCCGGACCTGTCAAGATTCCGGCTTCCGTGCCCCCGGGGCCGGCTCACCATGGAACCCCTCGCGACCCTCCTCCACAACCTGCCGCTGGCCCTCGGCCCGAGCTGGCTCGACCCCGAGAGCCTGATCGAGAAGTTCTCGATCATCGGCCTCCTCGTCGTGGTCTTCCTCGAGTCGGGGATGATGGTCGGGTTCTTCCTGCCCGGTGACTCGCTGCTCTTCACCGCGGGGCTCCTCTCCTCGACCACGAACCTCGTCCCGGATCTCTGGGTCCTGCTGATCGTGATCCCGATCGCAGCGATCGCCGGCGACCAGACCGGGTACTGGATCGGCCGGCGCTTCGGCCCGCCGCTATTCAACCGGCCCGACAGCCGCTTCTTCAAGCGCGAGTACGTGGACCAGACCGCCGCCTTCTTCGAGAAGCACGGTCCCAGGGCGATCATCCTGGCCCGCTTCGTGCCTATCGTCCGGGCCTTCGTCCCGGTGATGGCCGGCACGTCGAAGATGCACTACCGGACCTTCCTCACCTACGACATCGTCGGCGGCATCCTCTGGGGGGCGGGCGTGACGACGCTGGGCTACTTCCTCGGTCAGATCGACTTCGTGGAGAAGTACATCGAGTTCATCCTGGTCGGCGTCGTCGCCGTCTCGGTGATCCCGGTCCTGTTCGAGATCCGCAAGGCCAAGCGTGAGGCCGACTCCCACCAGAAGCCGCAACCCTTCGAGAACCCGATCGACGAAGAGGGCGAGCCGGTCCACGCCGAGTCCGAGGCCTGATCCCGCGGTCCTTGCCGGGCCCCGGCGGTTCGCCTACCCTTCGTCTCGAAGCAGGGGGCAGATGAAGGTCACGAGAAATCTTTGTGGAGCATTGCTGGCGTCGATGTTCGCGGCGCTTTGCCAGGCCGCGGCCGCGGACGAGAGCCCCGCGGGCTGCACCGGCAACCGGCTCGACGTGTCCCTCTCCTCCCCTCCCCTCGACTCGCCCGCGGCCTACCGCATCGGGGACCGCCTGGAGCTCACGGTCGCCGTCGCCAACGACGGCCCGGCCGCCTGTGACGTCTCGGGCCTGCGGGTCCTGTTGGAGCTGCCGGACAGGGACGGCACGCCGGGTTCCGAGATCGAGGTGGCCGAAGGCGTCTCGGTGCCGGCCGGGCAGGCCTCGCGGGTGATCGCCCCGGCGGTGCCCTATGAGGTCGAACTCGCCGACGGCACGTTCCATGCCCCCGTCTCGCTCTCATGGACCGCGCGGGAGCACTCCGGCGCGACGGCCCGGACGATCACCGGTGGCGAGACCAGGGTCCTCCGGATCACGAGACCCCGCACCGAACTCGTGGCCCGCCCCAGCGTGAGCAGCGGCCGGGCTCCCCTCGACGTCACGTACACCTACCGGCTGACCAACACGAGCCCCGCGGGCGAGGGTTCGCCCGCCGCGGTGCTGTTCTCGCCCCGGGCGCAGGACTTCAGGAGCCTGATCAGGGACACGAACTGCGCGCCGGTCATGTACCTCTCCGGCGACCTCAACGACCCCTTCGCGATCCCTACCCTCGAGACCGTCCCCGTCGGTGACGGCTCCTCCGAGCCCGAGACCTGGACCTTCTCCTGCTCCCGGACCCTCCCCGCACCCGGCGTCTACTCCGGGACCGTGACGGTCGACGGCTTGAGCACGGCCGATTACCGCCCGTGGCCTTCCTCCGCGACCTCCACCGAGGTCCGGGTGGTCGGTTCGGACCTCGCCGTGGAGAAGACCCACGAGGGGGAGTTGATAGCCGGTGGCCGGGTCGTCTACACGCTCCGGGTCACCAACCAAGGCAACGAGCCTTCCAGCGGGCCCGTCATCCTGGCCGACCATCTCCCAGACGGCCTCGTGCCCGTGTCCATCGGGGGCCCGGGCTGGAGCTGCGACCGGTCGAGCCTGGTCTGCGACCGCACCGACGCCCTCGGTTCGGGCATGTCCTTCCCGCCCGTCGAGCTCGAGGCGAGGGTCCGGAAGGACCCGCCGGCCACCATCGTGAACCGGGCCACGGTGACGAACGCCGGCGACGACGTCCCCGGCAACGACTCGGTGGAGGATCCGGCGACGATCCGAACCCCGGGGATCCCGGCGAGTGCCCCGAGCAACCGGTTCCGGATCGGGTCGGTCGAGTCCAGGAAGAACGGTTCGGTCGAGATCCGCGTGAAGCTGCCCGGCCCGGGGCTGCTCGCGGCCGACGACCTGGGCCGGGCGAATCTCTTCCGCCGCTCGATCCGCCGCGCCCGAAGCCCCGGCACCCTGACCATCAAGCTAGCCTCGACCGCCCGGCTGAAGCGCCGCCTGGCCAAGGCCAAGCGTCCGATCGGTGCCCGCATCCAGTTGCGCTTCACCCCCAAGGGAGGCCTCGCCGCCACCCGCAAGGTGAGGGTCCGGGTCGGCAGGACCTGAGCGACCGGCCCACCCTCCTCGGACCCGCGGCATCGAACGTCCGGCCGATCTTGATGCACGAGAAAGCCCGCCGGGGAGGCGGGCTTTCGATAGGTACCGCTACGGGGATTCGAACCCCGGTTTCCGGACTGAGAATCCGGCGTCCTAGACCCCTGGACGATAGCGGCGCGTGGCGCGCATTCTAACAATTCGTTTTCGAGTTTGACGTCAAGTCGGGGGTCGCAATTTCGCTGGCGGTCCCTCCGCCCCGGGAGGCCGGACGAGAGCGCGCGAAGCATGGCGAGCAGGTAGAGTTTCGCCTCCGCGCGGCTGTGGCGGAACTGGTAGACGCGCAGGCTTCAGGTGCCTGTGTTCGCAAGAACGTGGAGGTTCGACTCCTCTCAGCCGCACTCCACTGGACCTAATCGGAGAAGTTCAAACCCGTACCGCTGAGGTCGTGTCGACGATCTGCGGTCGACGTGCCTCGAAGCGGGATACTGGCACCTTCATCCCCGTCGATTTGTCCGTGCCGACTTCTTGAACCCTGGCTGTTCCACAGTTCGCGATGCGTCGATGTCAGCTTTCTAGGTACCGTACCGACCCAGTGGTGTGACCACGGTACCGGTATGTCCCGAGGGGAGATCAAAGTCTTGAGGAGGAGTGAGGCGCCAAGGTTCGTTCGTCAGAGAGCGCTCTTGGCCGTCGCGAACTCGAACCTTTACTCGCGTTTTGATGCGGCACTGATTTCGTGAAGTCCCCCCTGACGGATTACCAAGCGAAGTACTACGCGCACGAGCTGGAGCGCAGCTATGCAAACGACCATGTCGGCAAGCTCGCGGGTCTTCTGTTCGACGCCCAGATAGACCCGAAACCGCACCAGATCGATGCCGCCCTGTTCGCCTTGCAGACGCCGTTCTTGCCCGGCGTGATCCTGGCTGATGAGGTTGGTCTCGGTAAGACGATCGAGGCAGGGATCGTTATTTCGCAGTACTGGGCAGAGCGACGCCGCAACGTCTTGATCGTCGTCCCTTCGAGCCTTCGACAACAGTGGAAGCAGGAGCTGAATGAAAAGTTCCTGCTCCCCTCCGCGATTCTCGACCCGAAGTCGAAGGACACCTTGCTCGCCAAGGCAGGGGGCCGCTCGACGCAGGTGCTGATCTGTTCCTATGAGTTCGCCCTACGACATGAGACTTCGCTGCTAAAGGAGTGGGATCTCGTAGTCGCGGACGAAGCACACCGGCTACGGAACTACTGGACAGGCAAGACGAAAGTGGCCGAGGCAGCAGCCCACATCATGCAGCGAGCGCACAAGACGGTGCTGCTGACAGCCACACCATTGCAGAATAGGCTCGAGGAGCTTTATGGCCTGGTTTCAACCTTCGATCCCGATTACTTCCATTCGCTCGACGCGTTTAGGGAGCGGTACGTCAAGCACCGCGACCTGAACGTAGATGACGACCTGGTAGAGCGTGTTGCGACCATCTCGAAGCGTACCCTGCGGCGCGACGCGGACAAGTACATCCACTTTACGAGGCGACTCCCCCTGACGGTCGAGTTCACGCCGTCGCCGGACGAGGCGCGGCTCTACGACCTGGTGAACGACTACCTGCAGCGCGACGAGTTGTTCGCATTCGCGGGAAGTCAGCGTCACCTCTCTGCCTTGATCATCCGTAAGCGCCTCGGATCATCGACCTATGCGGTCGCGAGCACGCTGGAGAACATCGCGAACCGCCTCGCCGATGAGGTTGCTGCCGGGCAGCGCCGCGATGGTCGTGGTGGCCTCGTGGCAGCCGACTTCGCCATCGACGATGAGATCACCAGTGAGGAGCTGGAGGAAACCGAGGAGATCGACGGAACCGCCAACGGTTCCCGCCCGTCGTCGTTGCCCCTTGACGAGTCGCTGCTGGAGGCGATGCGTGCCGAGGTTGCCGAGCTGCGCGAGTACGCGGCGCTTGCCCGTTCGATCACGGAGAACCAGAAGGCCGTCAAACTCGGTGAGGCACTCGACCTTGGCTTCGAACGACTGCGTGAGCTGGGCGCCCCCGAGAAGGCCATCATCTTCACAGACTCGACCAAGACGCAGGAGTACATCGCTCGCTCGCTGCGGGAGGCCGGTCGTGGCGAGGGACTCGTGCTCTTCAACGGGTCGAACAACGGGCCTGAGCAGACTGCGATCTACCAGGCGTGGTTGGAGAAGAACAAGGACGGCGACCTGATCACCGGCATAACCGCAGTGGACCGGCGCAAAGCGCTCGTGGACTACTTCCGCACCGAGGGCACGATCATGATCGCAACCGAGGCTGCCGCGGAGGGCATCAACCTGCAGTTTTGCTCGATGCTCGTCAACTACGACCTGCCCTGGAACCCGCAACGGGTCGAGCAGCGGATCGGACGCGTGCACCGCTTCGGGCAGAAGCACAACGTCGTCGTCGTGAACTTCTCGAACAAGGGCAACATCGCCGAGCAGCGCATCCTGGAGCTGCTGACGAACAAGTTCCAACTGTTCTCCAGCGTGTTCGGCGCCAGCGACGAGGTGCTCGGAGCGATCGAGGACGGGCTGGACTTCGAGAAGACGATCAGTGACATCCTCACCCGCTGCAGAACCGCCGAGGAACTGGATTCGGCGTTCAAGGAACTGGAGGAACAGTACGCGGGCGAGATCTCACGCGAGATGGCCAGCGCCAAAGCGAAGGTCTTCGATCATCTAGACCCCCACGTCCAGGATCGCCTCAAGGCATACGACACACAGTCCGACGAGGTGCTCAACAAGTTCGAACGCCTCCTGCTCGCGGTAACCCGGCACGAACTGGACGAGTACGCCACCTTCGAGGGCGACGGGCGCACCTTCATACTGAACCAGTCACCGGTGCAGGACGCTCCGGCCGGGCGCTACTTCTTCAAGTCCCAGCCGTTGGAGAACGCCCACCAGTACCGCTACGCTAGCCCCCTCGCCCAACACGTCATCGAGACCTCGAAGACCCACGACACCCCAGCGCGGGAGCTGACGTTCTCGCTGAGCCAGTCGGAACGTGTGAGCAGCGCGATCCGGGCGCTGGAGGGCGCGAGCGGTGAGCTGACGGTGAGTGTTGCGACCTTCCGCATGAAGGCACGCGACGAGGACATCTCCGAGTCCTACATGCTCGCCGGCGCCATGACCGATCACGGCCGGTGGCTCGACGAAGAGTACGTCGCGGATATGCTCGCCCTTGCCTGCGTCAACGTTGGCACGCAGCCGGTGATGATTGACGAGAGTCGCTTCACGCCGTACTTGGATGCACGGCGGGAGGAGCTGGAGAAGGAAGTTCAGGGCCGCAACTCCCGCTACTACAGCCAGCAGGAGGAACTGCTCTACCGCAACCAGCAGGATCGCAAGGCCGAGCACGAAGGCAAGATCCGCGAGTACCGAGCCAAGGAGAAGGAAGCCCGCAAGCTCGCCCGGCAGGCCGACGACCCGATGGAGCAACTACGCCTCAAGAAGGAAGCCCGGAAGTGGGAGCAGCATGCCGAAGAGGCCGACGAGCACTTCCGAGACACGCGCAAGAAGCTCCGGGCCGAGGCCGATAAGTACCTCGAGCTGATCGAGCAATCACTCCAGGGGACCCAGGAGACCGAACATCTATTCACTATCCGTTGGAGGATTAAGCAGTGACTGACGAGATAAACGAAACACCATCCACGACACCGAACTTCCAGACCGAGCTGGCAGCGCAGCTGGCCGAGCTGGTTCCCGAGGCAATCGCCGACGGCAAGGTGGATGTCGAGAAGCTCAAGGAACTACTCGATGGTGACGCAGCCGACAGCAGCGAGCGGTTCGGACTCTTCTGGCCCGGCAAGAAGCGTGCCCTCCGTGCGGCGCAGGAGCCGACCACGGCGACGTTGACGCCTGACTTCGAGAACTCGAAGGACTGGGACACGACCAAGAACGTCTTCATCGAGGGCGACAACCTTGAAGTGCTCAAGATCCTGCAGAAGCATTACCACAACAAGATCAAGCTGATCTACATCGATCCTCCGTACAACACCGGCAAGGACTTCGTCTACCCGGACAACTACAAGGAAGGTCTCGACACCTACCTTGAGTGGACGCGCCAGGTCAACGAGGACGGCAAGAAAGTCTCGACCAACGCCGAGACCGAAGGTCGCTACCACTCCAACTGGCTCAACATGATGTATCCGCGCCTCAAGCTCGCGCGCAACCTGCTTACCGATGACGGGGTCATCTTCATCTCGATAGACGACCATGAGCAAGATAATCTTCGAAAGCTGTGCAACGAGATCTTCGGTGAAGCCAACTTCATCGCGCAGATTGTGTGGCAGAAGAAGCAGTCGCCTCAGAACGATGCAACGTACATGTCGGCTATGCACGACTACCTCCTGGTCTATGCGCGCCGGAGCAAGGCGGACAAATCCGACCCCGAGGGCTTCGCGATGAACAAACTAGCCCGCACGGCTGCGCAAGAGGAGAAGTTCAAGAACGTCGATGACGATCCAAGAGGGCCTTGGATCTCTATCGATCTGACGTCAAACAAGAACGCATCAGAACGGCCCAACCTGTACTACCCGGTGATCAACCCTGCTACGGGGCGCGAGATTCTGCCGAACCGTGAAACAGTTTGGCGCTACGAGCGCTCTTCTATGCAAAGACTGATCGATGAGAACCGCATCTGGTTCGGGCGAAATGACGAGGGATTCCCGCGACAGAAGCGCTTTCGTAGTGAGATCGATGACGGCGTTACGCCCTCTACCTGGTGGACGCGAGACTTTGCAGGAGACAACCAGCAAGCGAGGCGTGGGATCCGAAAGCTGTTCCCGGACTTTGATGCGTTCTCGACTCCGAAACCGGTCTCGTTGGTGAAGCGCATCCTCGACCTTGCGACGAGCGCCGATGCCGACGATATCGTTCTCGACTTCTTCTCTGGCTCCGCAACAACTGCGCATGCAGTGCTTGAGAAGAATGCGGAAGATGGTGGCCGGCGGCGTTTCGTCATGGTGCAGTTGCCGGAGCCAACGGGTGATAATTCCGAGCCGGGGCGTGCTGGATATCCGACCATCTCGTCTGTGAGCCGTGAGCGGATTCGGCGTGTAGCGGATTCGCTTAAGGAACTTGGCGGCCCTCCGACTGATCTTGGCTTCCGCGCGTACACGCTAGCCGACTCGAACTTCGCCAAGTGGCGCTTGTCGAGCGATGTTGAGGAGGACGCGCTGCAGCAGCACCTGCTGAGCCTTCGTGACAGTGCGACCGACGACGCGACTGCCGACGATCTGCTCACCGAGATCCTACTCAAGCAGGGCTACTCGCTGACCGAGGACATCTCGCCTGCTGAGATCGGTGGCCTCAACGTCCGGCTTGTGCGGGATCGCGACGGTGACGTCGCGGTGCTGGCGTACCTGAACGAGCATGTGAAGCCGACGCTCGAGCAGCTTCGTACGTTCGTTGATGTGTCGCCGACACGGATCATCGTGCTCGAAGACGCTTTCCAAGGCGACGACGAACTCAAGACCAACCTGGCCCAGCTCGCTAGAGCCAAGGGCATTGAGCTCTGGACGGCGTGATGAGCAGCGGGTTCAAGTTTGATGCCAGTCAGCCGTATCAGCTGAACGCGATCTCGTCCGTGGTCGACCTGCTCGACGGACAGCCGAAGGACGCGGAAAGGCTGGTCACGACGCTGCGCGGTGCAGCGGTGCTGCCCGATGCCGATCAGGCCGCGCTCGATATCGATCTCGCGCAGGAGGTCGGTGCGGTCGGTAACAGCCTTGTGCTTGACCGCGACCTGGTCCTCGCGAACCTGCAGCGCGTGCAGGATCGGAACGGCCTCGAGGTTGCGTCGTCGCTTGCGGGTGATGCGCTCGACTTCGATATCGAGATGGAGACCGGCACGGGTAAGACCTACGTCTACCTGCGCACGATCTTCGATCTGGCCGTCCGCTACAACTTCACGAAGTTCGTGATCCTCGTGCCGAGCGTCGCGATTCGTGAGGGTGTCAGCACGAGCATCCGGCTCATGCGCGAGCACTTCGAGAACCTTTACAAGCCGCAGGGGATCACCTTCGATGCCTCCATCTACAGCGGCAAAAGCGCCGAGGAGGTGCAGTCGTTCGCGACCTCGACGAACGTGCAGATCCTGATCATGACGATCGACTCGATCCGTGGCAACAAGAACACCCGCATCATCCACCAGACGCGCGACAAGCTGAACGGGCTGCGACCGATCGACTACCTGAAAGCCACCCACCCGGTCGTCATCATGGACGAGCCACAGAACATGGAATCGAAACTGTCGCAGTCGGCGGTCGGTGAACTCGATCCGGTGTTCACTCTGCGTTACAGCGCGACGCACAAGAAGCAGCGCAACGTCGTCTACCGGCTTGACCCCGTTGACGCTCACGACCTCGGACTGGTGAAGCAGATCGTTGTAGCCGAGGTGGCCCAGCAGGGTGCGGACGCGACGCCGTATATCAAGCTGGTCGAGGTTCGGCGTGAGCCGTCGTGGTCGGCCCGGCTGGAGCTTTCCTGTCGCAAAGCCGATGGCTCGCTTGAGCGCCGGGTCGTGAGCGTGAAGCAGCATCAGGAACTGTCGGATGAGCGCCTTACGGACAACCCGGCATACGAGGGTTGGCGCGTCAACGAGATGAGCATCGAGCCCGCCTACGTCGACCTCACCACGCACGGTTTCCTGTACGAGGGCGAGAGCATCGGCGCCTCGGCCGGCGCGATCTACAAGGAGATGATCCGCGAGACCGTTCGCGAGCACCTGCGCAAGGAATCGATGCTCCGTGCTAAGGGCATCAAGGTGCTCAGCCTCTTCTTTGTCGACAAGGTCGCCAGCTACCTGGGTGACGGCACGAACAACGATGACGCCAACGGCGACTTCGTGCAGTGGTTCGACGAGGTCTTCGTCGAGGAACGTGCGAAGTCCGCGCGCTACCAGGAGCTTCTGCCGCAGGCGCCGAGCGAGCTTCGCCGTGCGTACTTCGCCCAGTTGAAAGGCAAAAAGGGAGCGTCGGCAAAATTCGTTGATTCAGACGAGAAACGTCAGGGTGCTCGTGAGGACAACGCCTATGAACTGATCATGCAAGACAAGGAACGTCTGCTTGACGAGAACGAGCCGGTGCGGTTCATCTTCAGCCACTCTGCCCTGCGCGAGGGCTGGGATAACCCGAACGTCTTCCAGATCTGCACGCTGCGCGAAATGGGCAGAGAGGTCGAGCGCCGCCAGACCCTCGGCCGTGGCCTGCGGCTCCCTGTCGCCAAGACGGACGACGGGTACACCCGTGTTGCTGACCGTGGTGTTGCGACGCTAACGGTCGTGGCGAACGAGTCATACACGAAGTTCGCGGACGCGCTCCAGCGTGAGTACAAGGACGCCGGTGTCGAGATCGGTCGGGTTCGTCGAGCCGAGTTCTCGAAGATCCCGCTGCAGGACGAGAACGGTGCGCTCACCGACGACCAGTTCGGCTACCAGCGCTCCGTCCTGGTCTGGGAGCACCTCAAAGACAAGGGCTTCATCGACAAGGACGGCGTTGTCACTCCGAAGTTCCAGCCGAACCAGCTCGGCTTCGATCTTGGTCTGCCCGTCGACTTCGCCTGGGCTGAGCCGATCATCATCGAGCTGGTCGAGCGCGCGAACATCGGCAAGTACGTCAAGCCGGTCAGCAAGCGCCAGCCACGCCAGCTCAACAAGCAGCTGTACTCCACCCCGGAGTTCGAGGAGTTCTGGGAGACGATCAGCCAGAAGACCACCTACCGCGTCAAGGTCGAGCGTAAGCAGCTGATTGAGAACGCCATCCGGGCGATCCGTGAAGCGCCGAAGATCGACGCGCTGCGTATCCAGGTCACCCGCGCCGGGGTCAAGGTGTTGCGAGGCGGCGCCAAGGGCGAAGAACTCGGCACCCGCTCGGCCGACCTCAAGGGCAACTACGATCTGCCCGACATCGTCACGGAACTGCAGGAAGCCACCTCCCTCACCCGCAAGACCATCGTCGACATCCTGATCGGCAGCGGCCAGCTGGGCGAGTTCATCGGCAACCCGAACGACTTCATCGCAATGGCCAAGCGCGCCCTCCAGAGTGAGTTGGCGAAGATCGTGGTCGACGGCATTCAGTACGAACGAATTGCTGGATCGGTCTACGAGCTTCGCGAGTTGCAGCGGGACGGCGAGGAGGAGAAGGAACGCTTCCTCGACCAGATGTACAAGGTGCAGCACACCCAGAAGACCGACTTCGACTACGTCGTCTTCGACTCGGACGTCGAGCGTCAGTTCGCGGAGCTGCTCGACTCCCGCGAGGACATCAAGCTGTTCATGAAGCTGCCCGCCAAGTTCAAGATCGACACCCCCGTCGGCCCGTACAACCCCGACTGGGCGATCATCAAGCAGGAGGACGGCGAAGACCGGATCTACATGATCCGCGAGACTAAAAGCACGCTCGACGACTCAAAGCTCCGCCCCACCGAACTCGCCAAGATCAAATCCGCCAAGCGCCACTTCCAAGCCATCGGCATCGACGACTATGCGCGAGCGGCACCGGGGAACTGGAAGCTGTGACTCGCCCTCCGTTACCTAGGTTTGGTTGGCGAGAGACTATGCTGAACAGGGCAGCGTAGTTTCTCTGCGCCCACCCAACGTAGGAAGGAACCGGCGCTTCAAAAGGATCACCCTTCATACCTCCAGGCTACGCCTGGATCCCATCACTGTCCAGCCAATAGGTCCCATACGCCACACGCTCCAGACCAAACCGCTTCAACCGGACCCCCTCAGTCAAACAGCTCCTAACCGTGTCCCGCGACACACCACCCAACCGCTCATCCACCAACCGATGCACCTCCTGCACATGCAACGGCACCTCCGACTCCGCAAGCACCCGCAGCACCACCCGCTGAATCGCCCCATGCTTCGGCCGCACCACCCTCCGACGCGGCACAACCCCGGAAGCACCATCCAAAAGCCGCTCCTTGACAACCAAGACTTGACGCATCCGCTCTCCGATGTCCTGGTTCGTTCTTAGTCCGAACTGGAGCACTCACCAGATGAAGATCTTTTCCTGGAACGTCAACGGCATCCGGGCCGTCATCAAGAAGGGCGACTTCGGATCGTTCATCGAGAAGTACGACCCTGACATCGTCTGCCTGCAGGAGACCAAGGCCGAGCAGGGTCAGGCGGAGATCGACCTTCCCCAGTTCGAGGAGTACTGGAACTCGGCCGAGAAGAAGGGCTACTCGGGGACGGCGATCTTCACGCGAGAGAAGCCGATCGCGGTACTGAACGACTTCGCGGCGGAGATCTCGGACGAGTACAGCCTCCACGACGACTCCTACGGCGATCCGCGCGCGGAGGGACGGGTGATCACCGCCGAGTACGACGACTTCTTCCTGGTCACCACCTACGTGCCGAACGCGAAGCGTGACCTGACCCGCCTCGAGCTGCGGGAGAAGCGGTGGGATCCAGCCCTCCTCCACCACATGAAGATGCTCGATGCCAAGAAACCGGTGCTGGTCTGCGGCGACATGAACGTCGCCCACACCGAGGACGATCTCGCCAACCCGAAATCGAACAAGGGAGAACACGGCTTCACGGACGAGGAACGCCAGGGCTTCCAGAACTTCCTCGATGCGGGATTCGTCGACACCTTCCGCCTGTTCACCCAGGGCAACGGCCACTACTCGTGGTGGTCGTACATGTCCCGCGCGCGCGAACGGAACGCCGGGTGGAGGATCGACTACTTCCTCGCCTCGGAGCGCCTCCGCGACGCCATCACGGCGGCCGAGATCCATGGTGACGTGATGGGCTCGGATCACTGCCCCGTCAGCGTCACGCTCGACGACGAGAAGCTGGCCGAGATCTAGGTCCGTTCCTGCTGCCCTCGTCCCCGCGCGCCGTGGTCGAGTCGGATCCACGGGTGCGTCCGGATTCAGGCACCCCGCCGGTCCCTCGTCGGTTCGTGCAATGAAAGAGGCGGCCCGAAGGCCGCCTCTCTCGAACCTGGATGTCAGGTCTTGCTACTTGACGCGGACGCGCTTGACCGCTCCGGCCTTGACCTTGCCGGACTTGGCGGTGAACCTCACCGCGACCTTGCGGCCCTTCTTGCCCTTGATCTTGACCTTCACGCGGACGGTCTTGGAGGCGCCGGGCGCGATCTTGCCGGCCTTCGCCTTGCCACCGCGGTTGGTCTTCACGACGACGTTCTTGGCGGTCGCCGTGCCGTTGTTCTTGACGGTGACGCGGAAGGTACCCTTGGCGCCGTTCCTCACGGCGTTCGGGCCCTTGACCTTGACGCCGCCGAGCTTCGCCTTGCCGGCGAGCACCTGGCCGCAGTTATCGGTGTACGGCGCGGTCTCGACGCTCTCTTCCGGACCCATCGGCTGGCCGGTGTCGATGCTGATCCACTGGAGGTCGAAGATCGCCCTCGAGGTCAGGCTACCGGCGGGGCAGGCCACCCGGACGTAGTTCGGGTCCTTGCCCTGGGTCTTGACGCCGCTTTCCGGCTGGTCGAGCAGCGGACCCGGGAAGCGCAGCTGGAAGTCCTTCGTCGCGGAGTCGAAGCTGAGCGGCGGCACGTGGATGTTCATCAGGCCGCTCTTTTCGAGCTGCGTCTCCATCAGGATGCCGTAGTTGGTCTGGAACGCGAAGCCCCAGATCTTCAGCTTCGGGTTGCCGTTGTTGGCAACGCCGGCGTTGAAGGCGACCAGGATCGGCGAGTCCAGGACGGCGTTGGCGTTACGGGCCGCGTAGAGGACCGCACGGCCGGTGCCGACCACGGAGTCGCCACAGGCGGCCATCACGGACGAAGGAGAGCTCAGCTGGGAGGTCTGGCTCAGCTTCGCGTCGGTGCAGACCGGGGTCTTCTTGTTGTTCGGGACCATGGCGACGCTCTTCGGGAAGAAGACCCGGATGTTCTTGGTCGGGGTCACCGTCGGGGTTCCCGGCGGGACGTCCACCCTCGCGCTGATCTCGACGTTCGCGGGCTTCTTGGCCTCGCGGTAGAACTTTCCGGAAATGGGCGTGGCGTCCACGCTCAGCGCCACCGACTCGACGGCGGCTTGCGCCGTGCCCGCCAGTCCGAGCGCCGCGGCCAGCGCCACGAATGCTGCTGCAAGTCTCTTCATCTCTTCTCCTTGTAATTGGTTGAGGCCTAAGCCAGCTCCCAGCCGGCTGAGCCTACATCAACACGAACCCTCGCGACCGAACATAGTTGCGGTGGGACGGCTACGTCCGGGGTGATCGGGTCCCCGTCAGGAGAATAGTTCCCAATCACCGTCCGGGGAAAACGTGCAGGTATTGGCTCGGCGGCTGCGACGGGTCTCCGAGCGGCGAGAAGGGCTCCTGGACCGTGCACGGCGAGGCCGGGACCTCGTTCGTCTGGTGCTTGCCCTTCATCAGGAACTCGATCAGCTCGTCGTAGACCTGCTCCTGGTAGGCGGGGCTGAAGCCGTAGCGCAGGTTGACCCCGAACTGGGCCTGCTGGAGCGGGGTGAGTGACGCCCAGGGCTGGATGGTGGCGTTCTGGGATCCGCACTCCTGGGGAGAGAAGACCTTCATGCCGCCGGACGCGAAGTCCAGGTTGCCGCCGGGGGCCGTGTACGGGTTGCTGCGCGCGGACGAGTTGCCGTCCGGGGAGAACCCGGCGTACGAGTCGGGGCCGAGCCTCACGCCGGCGCGGACGATGTTGATGTTCTGCCCCGCCCGGCCCTGGACGGCGTTGGTGGCCGAGGCGGCGTTGCCGATGAACGAGGCGAGCTCCCTGCCGTAGAGGTTGGCCGTCTGCAGGAACGGGTTGAACTCGGCGAAGTAGTCGGGCACCCGAGCCAGCAGGGTGGGTGCGTCGTCGTCCAGGAAGGCCCGGAGCGACGGGAAGGCGGCGGGCGCCTTGCGGATAACGGGGCGCAGGTTGGTGTAGAGGCGCTCGCTCACCGGCGCCAGGCGCGCCGAGGCCTTGAAGGTGGGCGAGAGCTCGTTGGCGACCGGCACCAGCTTGCGCATGACCGGGGTCGCGAACTCCGAGAAGTCCCCGAGCCGCTCCTGCGTGGCACGCGACTCGCGCAGGAAGGTCGGGAAGACCCGGAAGAAGTCGCGGAGCTCCTGGTTGCGGTCCCCCAGCGTGTTGAAGACGGTGTTCGTGTTCCGGATCATGCCGCTCAGCTCGCCGCGGCGGCGGCTCAGGGCGTTGAAGACGACCCCGGTGTTCTTGATCAGCCGCGAGACGTCGCCCTCCTGCTCGTTCAGGACCTGGAGCACGTCGTCGAGCGAGGCGAGGGTCCCGGGCAGCACGCCCAGGGTCTGGTTGATCGTCGCGCCGCGGCCGTTCACCGCGATCGAGTTGTCGATCGCTCCCTGCATGAAGGCCGCCCGCGTCTTCGCGTCGAAGGTGCGGAAGAGCTCGTCCAGCTGGACCGACCGGGCGACCTGTGCCGGAGGCAGCTGCTCGCCGTCCTCGAGCATCCCGTCGCGGGCGTCACCCGGGGTCAGTTCGATGTAGGCCTCGCCGAGGAGGCTCTTGGCCCGCAGGATCGCGCGGGTGTCCTTCGGGATCGGCGCGTACTCCGGTTCGAGGTTGAGGGTGACGATCGCCGAGCCGCTCTCGTCTCCCTCGCCCAGATCGATCGACTTCACGCGGCCCACCTCGACGCCGGAGATGTCGACCTCGGACTGCTCCGCCAGCTGACCGACCTGGGTCAGGGGCAGCTTGACCTCGTACCCCCGGGCGGCCAGGGGCGTCGGGCCGCCGAAGGCGACCCACACGAAGAGCAGCAGGCCGAAGCACGAGAGCGCGAAGCCCGCGATCGCGATGAGCTGCCCGATGCTTGGTGCCTGCTTGTTCATGGCGTGGGGCAGATCTCCGAGGCCGGGGGCAACTGGTTGAGTCGGTAGGCCGGCTGCAGCTGAGGCATCCGGTTCCAGACGTCCTGGGCGCGCAGCGCGGTGTTGCAGGGGATCAGGTTGACGCTGCGACGCACCGGGCCGGAGCCGTCCTGGAAGGAAATCGAAGAGTTGAAGTTGTGGTTCATCCAGGGTGCGTAGAAGAGGAAGCCCTCCGAGTCCCCATCGGGATTGTGGGCGAAGATGTCGAGCAGCCGGTTCAGCTCGGTGAACACGCCCTGGATCTGCGGGGTGGACCGGCCCCCGGCCTTGCTCGTCTTCGCGAGCTCGCGGAATACCGGCTGGACCTCACGCGTGAAAGGCCGGATGTTGTTGCGGATGAGCGGCGTCGTGTCGGTCGCGAGCCGCTGGACCGACCGCAGCGAACCCCTGAGGTTGCGGGCGCCCGGGATCAGCCGCAGCAGGGTCGGGCGGGTCAGCTGGGTCAGCTCGTAGGACTTCTGGAGGTTCCGGCGGCCGGCCTCGAGGGTGGAGGGGAACTCCTGGAGCGCCCGCCTGAGGGAAGCCTCCTCGGCGGCGTAGTTGGAGAGCGACTCCTTGGAGTTGCTGATGAAGTCGGCGACAACCTCGTCGTTGTTGCCGAGCTCGGTGGCCACCTTGCTGAACGAGTTGACCCCGCGCTTGATGTTGGCCCGCCGCTTGGCGAGCACCCGGTTGAGGCGCGCGGTGTACGACACGAACGGGCCGAACCGGCGCAGGGTCTGCGACAGCTCCTTGCCCTGGCCCGCGAGGCCCTCCCCCGCTCCGTTCAGGAGCAGCACGAGATAGTCCTGGGTGTCCCGATCCAGCGAGGCAAGGATCTGGTCCATCTGGACGTTGGAGAGGCCCTGCGACACCGGGAAGACCGTGCCCTCCGGCGGGGGCGGGCCCTTCGTGCCCGGGTCGATCTCGACCACCATGTCGCTCAGGCCGGTCTTCGGGCGCAACAGGAACTCCGCGTCCTCGTGGATCAGCTCCCTGTACTTCGGATCGATGTCCAGCCGCACGCGGGCGACGCCGTCCTCGAGCGTCGAGGCGCCGACCTTGCCCACGTTGATGCCCGCGATGACCGCGGCCTGTCCCTGGCCGGGCGTGACCGCCTGTGCCGTCTCGAGCTCGACGTTGATCGAGTAGAAGTCCTGCCCCAGCCACGGGATCCAGGAGGGCAGCGCCGCCTTCTGGTTGGCCAGGATGAACAGCAGCACCAGGATCGCGATGAGCATCAGCCCGGTGATCGCCAGGAAGTCCTTGAAGTGTGTCTTGATCGCGCGTTTCACGGGTATGCCACCGGGCTCGGGTTTCCGGGACCGGCCATCGGTCCGTTGAGTTCGGGTACCTCCTGGTCGGCGCAGCGCTCGTTGGTCACGATCGGGGGCGTGCCCGGGGCGAGCGGCGAGGTCCCGAGCGGCGCCGACTGCAGGCGACCATAGATGACGTTGGCCTGCGGGTTTGGCTCGACGTTGTCTTCAGCCTTGACCGTGACCGGGCCCCCGCCCCCCTGGATGCGGGCGTAGCTGCCGTTGCCGTCGAGCATGCCGGAGCTGCCGGCGGCGCCGACGGAGGCGTAGAAGAACTCGCGGTGGGCCGGCTGGCCGTTTCCGTTCGCCCCGTCCTCGATCACCTGGTCACCGGTCGGGATGACCGTGTCCGCCAGACAGAGGCCGAAGTTGCGGAGCTGCGGCAGCAGCTTGAGCGTCGCCGCGGCGGACTTGGCCGCGGACGGGGTCGAGCTCTCGATGATCTTCGCGAGACCGCCCAGCTCCCTGTTGGTCAAGAGCTGCTGGCCCTGGCGGAGAAACGGTCGCGTGAGGCGGATGGTGCGCGGCAGCTCGTTCAGGCTCGGGGTCGACGCCACGGCAAAGCCGCGGAGCGCGGGAAGGCTGGCGTTGAGGCTGGCGAGCGAACGTCGCGCCACCTCGAGGGTCGGGCCGAGCTTGTTGATCGTGAGCGACAGGTTCTCCGACTCCGCCGCCAGGGCCCCGGTGAACACGGTGAAGTTCTCGACCAGGCCCTGCAGATCGTCGCCCCGCTCGTTGACGGCGCCGGTCACCCTGGTCAGGCCCCGGAGCAGGTTGCCGAGGTCGTTCGGCTTCTCGCCCAGGTAGGCGGCGTTGACGATCGCGGTTCCCTTGGCGGCGTCCTCGCCACGGCGGTAGGCCAGGTTCAGCGCCTCGCCGCCGCTCAGGCCGTGCATGAACGGCTCGAAGGTGAGGTCCTCCGCGGGGCCGGGCTCCTGGTTCAGGCCCGTGCCCAGGCTCGCGAGCAGCCGCTGGATGTTCGCCCGCTCGGGCGTCTGGAGGGTCCTCAGGAGGTCACCGACCTGGACGCTGGTCGCGGTGTTGCTCACCGGGATCATGCCGTCGTCGGGCATCTCCTTGGACTCGGGCGTTCCCGGGTCCAGGTCGATGAACCAGTTGCCCTCGAGGAAGAGCCGGGGACGGATCTGGGCCGAGGCGTCCTCGTGGATCGGCCTGCCCTCGTCGTCGACGGTGAAGGTGACGACGGTGTTGTCGCCCTTCTGTTCCATGTCGGTGACCTTGCCGACGTTCACGCCGGCGATGCGGACCGGCGACTTGATCGCGATGTTCACCGCGTTGCGGAAGGTCGCCTGGACCTCGTAGCCCGGGCTGGTGAAGGGGATCGTCTTCGTGAACGCGAGCCAGAGGCCGATCACGACGAGGATCACCGCGATCAGACCGAAGAAGAGCGGTCCGGGCCCGCCCCACTGGCGGAAGAACTGCTGGTTGTAGCGACTGGGCTTGCGGTGGTCGGTCACTTGGTCACCCACTCGAGCTGTGCCTTCGACTGGCCCTCGGTCTCGACACCCTGGTTTCCGGGCACGTTGCCGATCACCTGCGCGAGCGGCCAGCCGGTCAGCGGCGGCAGGGCGTTGCCGGGCTCGCACTCGCGCTCCTGGCCGGGCGCCGCCGTGTTCGGGTACGGGTTCGAGTGGAGGTAGCTGACCGTGTTCGGGAGGCCGCCGTTGGCCGGAGCCGCGGCCGGACCGGCCTCGGAGTTCGGGGCGACGTGCGGCAGCACGCTGACCGCCTGGATCCAGTTGCCGTCCGCGTTGCCCGGCGAGGTCGCGGACGCCGCGTTGCGGAGCAGCAGGGCGAGGTAGTTGCAGACATTCTGGGCCGGCGTGACCTTCCGGGCCAGCGGACGCAAGATCTTCTGGGTGCTGATCAGCGTGTCGAGGCCCTGGTTGACGGGCGTGCTGTCGCCGAATCGGCGCAGCGACCTGGCGGTCGGCGCCAGCTCGTTGTAGAGGTCCGGCGAGGACCGCAGCACCGGGATGCCGACGTCGAAGGACCTCGAGATCGTCGGCGCGCTCCGGGCCAGTGCCTCGGCCCCGGGGCGCAGGGCCTTCATGAAGTCGGCGGACGCGTAGAGGAAGGGCCTGATGCGGGGGGCCTCGCGCTGCACCACGAGCGAGGTCTTGAGGCCCTCCCGGATCGAGTCCTGGATGTAGGGCCGCGCGACCTCCGCCAGAGCGGTGAAGGTCCGGTCCAGGTTCACGAACATCTCCGCCTGGGTCTCGGCCACGGGCGCCACCTCGGCGGCGGCCTGCGACAGGCCGTGGACGAAGCCGCGCAGGTCCGTCTTCTTCGAGGCGAGGTTCCGGGCCACGGGCTGCGCCACCTCGAGCAACTCCGGCAGCTCGCCGAGGATCTCGTTGACGTCGGCGCCCCGGGACGCGAACGCCCCGCCGTACTCGGCGAGGTTCTTCTGGATCGCCCGACGGACCGGCGCCTGGAACATGTTGAACCACTGGTCGACGTCGACGGTCTCCTCCGCCTGGGAGACCGGGATCGTCTCCCCCGCCTTCAGGCCCTCGTCCGAGGTGCCGGGCGTCAACAGGAGGTACTTGAGGCCCATGGCGGAGCGCTGCCGGACCAGCACGGTCGAGTCGACCGGCATCGGCTGCACGCTCTTGTCGAGGCTCATCGAGACGACCGCGATCGAACGGCCGTCGTCGAGCTGCTTGGCCTTGACCGAGTTGACCATGCCGACGCGGACGCCGGCGATCCTGACCTCGTTGCCCGCGACGAGCGAGGCGGCGGACGGCAGCTCTGCCTTCAGCTTGTAGGTCGGTACGAACGGAAGGCCCTTGTTCGCGTTGTACGAGAAGAACACCCCGACGACGGCGATCACGACGGTGATCGCCCCGACCAGGACCGGGCTCGCGGAGATTCTTGAACGCCGACGCCGGTTCATGGGCCCAGGAGGTAGTCGAGGATCTTCATCTGGGACGGGGCACGGTAACCCGTGGCGTCGGACTGCTGCGCGTCCGCGTCGTCGCCCGTCACGCCGGTGGGGCCGGTCGGGCCGAAGAGGCCGGTCGGGCCGGTCAGCCCGGTGAAGCCGGTCACCCCGGTCTCACCGGTCGGGCTCAGCTCGGGGAGCGTCTCGCCCGTCGTTCCGAACGGCTCCAGCACGTCGGACTCCTCGTCCAGGGCCGGCAGGGCGTCACGCAGCGCGTTGCTGGTCCCGCCACGGCTGACGGTCCAGGAGGTCGAGCAGCCACCGTCGATCTGCGGGTTCGCCCGGTACACGGTGCAGCCGGAGACCGTCAGGTTCGTCCGCTGGTAGTGGCCGTACTCGTCGTAGCCGTTGAAGAGCGACGAGGTGTTGTAGATGAGGCGCATCAGGTTGGCGAAGCCGTCGCCCTTGCGGGTGGTCGATAGGAAGAAGTTGAGATTGGCCGACGGCGAGTAGGCCTGACGCGAGAGGTTCCCCAGCTTCCGGATGATCGGCTGGGAGGCGACGAGGTCCGGCCCGGCGGTGCGGGTGGCCCGCCCGAGGCTGGTGAGGGACGTCCGGGCGGCGTCGGCGAACGGGCCGAGCTTGGTCTGCACGGCGGCGATGTCCTCGGCCGCCGGGTTGAGCGCCCGGAAGACCGGGAGCGCGTTGTCGGAGAAGGTCCCGACCGCGTTGAAGGTCTTGCGCAGCTCGACCAGGGTGGCCGGCAGGTTCGCCAGGTTCTGGCGCAGCTCCGGGCCCACCTCGGCGGTGGCGGCCGCCGTGCTGCCGGCGTTGCGGAAGAAGTTGACCATGTTCTTGCGCTTGGCCGCGAGGGCGGTCATGTTGCGGTCGCCATCCCGGGCGAGCTGGGCCAGGCGCTGGTTCTGGGAGGCGAGGATCCTCAGCACCCGGTTCACCTCGAGCAGCGTCGGGTTGCCCCGGCGGACCACGTCGCGCAGGTCCTTCCCGCGCGTCGCCAGGCCCGCGCCGAGCTCGTTGAGGATGATGCGGAAGCGCTGCGCGTAGGGCAGACGGTAGATGTTGTTGATCAGGTCGAGGTCGACCGACTTGGCGTTGTTCTGGACCGGCAGTAGGTACTGGCCGGCGCCGGGCTCCCCGTCGGGGATCTTCTCGAGCGGCGGGGGCGGCTCCGAGCCGACCGGGCGCGGCCGGGTGACCTGGCAATCGAGGAACTTCTCGCCGATCAGGGACTGCGGGCGGATGATGCAGGAGGCGTCCTGGCGCCAGTCCTGGAAGCCCTTGTCGTCGATCTTCATCACGACGATCGCCTTGCCCGGGATGTCGGAGCCGGTCTCCTCGCCGGGGAACGAGACGTCGACCGAGCTGACGCTGCCGACGTTGGCGCCGGCGACCCGGACGTCGATCCCCGGCACCACGAAGGCGCCGTTGTCGAAGACCGCCCGGACCTGGTAGGCGTCGCTGTCGTCGTTGCAGCTCCTGATCAGGAGCACGGCCAGGACGATCGCCACCACCACGAGGACTATGGTCACGATCCGCTTGGTCATCACGGCACCTGCGAGGGGTCGCACTTGCCGGTCAGGTTGCCGTTGTCCAGGAAGGGGTTGGACCCGGCGATCGGGGAAACCGCGCCGCCCGGGCAGCGCTGGAGGCCGCTGATCACCTGGAGGCCGCCGTAGACGGCCGTCGAGGCGGGTTGGATCTGGTTGCCGTTGACCTGCATCACGCCCGTGGCGGCGGGGGTCACCTTGGCGTAGTTGCCGTTCGAGTCATACGGGGCGGTGAGCGAGCCGAGCTTCGCGAAAGCGCTGAAGATGTCCGGCGAGTAGGCCCGGGCCTCGGCCGCCTCTTCCTGGTTCTCGTTGAAGAACCGCACCAGCGCGTTGACGGCGGGTGACGCCTTCGAGTGGAGCGGCCTGATGTTCGAGAGAAGGTCGGAGGTGTCGTTGTCGGGGCCGGGCCGGTGGGCGGCGGTCGCCAGGTCGGCGAAAACCGGCCGGGCCCGGACCAGCACCGGCCGCAGGTCGTTCCGGAGGTATCGCGCCAGGCCCGCGTCGGCGGCGCGGTTCGATGCCCGCACCATCGGCTCAAGGTCGTCGATCGCGGCGCGCAGGTTGGCGAATGTCGTGTTGCCCTGGCGCAGGGTGGGCGGCAGCTCCTGGAGCGCCTGCGCCAGCGACTGGTTCTCGCGCGCGATCGCACCGAGCGCCGTGTTGGCGTTGCTGACGAGCTGGGTCAGCTGCGGCGCCTTCTCCCCCAGCTTGGTCACGAACTCGGAGGTGTTGTCGACGAAGCGGTCGAGATGGGTGTCCTGGTCGGCGAGCTCCGACATGAGCCGCTGCGTGCTCGAGAAGGCCGCGCCGCTGTACTTGAAGGTCTTGTTGGCGCCCTCGGCGGCGTCGCCGGCGTAGATCGCGGCGATCCCCTGGATCCAGTTCGACCATCCCTTGCGGGTCGACTTGTCGAATATGTCGAAGAACTGGTCGAGCTCGACGGCGGTCGTCGTGGAGCCCTCGCCGAACGTCGTGCCCTCGGGCACCACCTCGGCGTTGTCGGGCCCGGGCATCAGCGAGATGTAGTGGTTGTGGAGGGACGAGAGCGAGCTCTTGCGGATCACCGCCGCGGTCCCCTCGTGGAGTTCGCGGTCGATCTCGACCTCCATCTCCACCCGGTTGTCGTCCGTCAGCTCGACGGAGGTGACCTTGCCGACCGGCGATCCGCCGACCATGACGTGGTTCCCCGGGACCATCCCGCTGGCGGTCTGGAAGTCGAACTTGTACTTGTAGCCCGAGCTGCCGCCGAAGATCAAGGAGGCGACGAAAACGATTGCAACAACAAGCGCGCCCAGGGTCACGATCCTGAGCACGGTAGAACTGCGTCCGCGGCTAACGCGAGTTGAATTTGCTTGATTGGCAGTCGTCAATCTGAGCTACCCGGTGATCTCCCCACCAAAGAAGCCTCCTTCCTGCGCGCATGCTACCTGAGCGACCGGCGAAACTTCCGTACGTCAGGAGCCGGTCCAGCCACCGGAGAGGCAGGGGCCGGGAGCGCACGGATTGGTCACCGCTCCCCCGTTCCGCAGGAAGCGGTCGATCATCTCGATGGCGGTGTCCGTCACGCGCGGGAGCTCGTGCGGATCCTCCCCCTCGAGCGGTGCCGTGTTGGTGAGCGGGGGCGGGTTCGTCCCCAACGTCCCGCCCTGCCTGAGCGGACCGCCGTCCCAGTACGCGAGGGCCGATCCCGAGTAGGGATAGACGGGGATCGGCTCGAGGCCCCAGGCGAAGTCCACTCCCGGCCAGCGGGTCGAGGAAAGGAGCGGCTCGACGGTCCGGGCCCCGACGGTACGGGCCATCGCGT
>Ga0065721_10049946_pt1 | contig 25035 bp, 23 predicted proteins | sample Mesricmetagenome_FD_59108 | JGI IMG/M metagenome (GOLD analysis project Ga0065721, IMG submission 59108) | Mesophilic microbial community from rice straw/compost enrichment Sample: eDNA_1 v2 (version 2) | ecosystem: Engineered > Solid waste > Grass > Composting > Bioreactor | place: USA: Davis... | reverse complement strand
ATCAGCCTGCCAGCAACAAGCTGACACTCATCCGACCCTCTGGGATGAGCCGTGGCCGTCTAAGCTACACCACGTCCTGGGACATCATCCGTGGTGCTGGCCGCAATCCTGCTGTCTTCCTTGTTCAGACTGCGCGCTCCGGCGTGTTGAAGCGCATCGTTCCGGAAGCAGAAAGCGGGAGGCGAAAGGCATGACGGCTGATTTCGAGAGACCGCGCCGCGTGCTGATGACTGTCGATGCGGTCGGCGGTGTGTGGCGCTATGCGATGGATGTCGGCTGCGGCCTGCGCGCCGAGGGCGTCGACATCGTCTATGCCGGCTTCGGCCCGCGACCGGATACCGTTATGGTGCGCGAGGCCGAGGAAAACGGCGAGCTGCACTGGTTCGACGCGCCGCTCGACTGGCTGGCGGACGGCGAGTCCGAGCTGGCCGCCATCCCCGGCATGATTGCCGAACTTGCCGAGGCGAGACATGTCGACCTTCTCCATCTCAACCTGCCCTCGCAGGCCGCCCGCCTCGAGACAGAACTGCCGGTGGTGGTCGCCGCCCATTCCTGCGTGGCGACCTGGTTTGCCACAATGCGCGGCACGCTGCCGCCCCCGGAATGGGCCTGGCACGAAGAGCTCACACTGCGTGGTTTCGAGGCGGCAGATATGGTGATCGCGCCGTCCCGCAGCCATGCCGACCTTCTCACCTACTGCTACGGCATCCGCGATTTCGAAATCGTCCCCTATGCCAGCCGCCACGTGCCGCGCAGCTGGGAAAAGAAGCCCTATGTGCTTGCCGTGTCGCGCTGGTGGGACCAGGGCAAGAATGGCCGCATTCTTGACGAGGCGGCCGCGCGGTCCGACCTCGCGATCATCGCGGTGGGGCCGTCTGCTGGCCCGAACGGCGAGAGCATGACATTCTACAATGTCGATCACCGCGGGCAGCTGCCCTTTGCGGAGACCATGGCGCTGCTCAACGATGCCGGCATCTTCGTCTCACCGTCGATCTACGAGCCCTTCGGGCTGGGCGCGCTCGAGGCCGCCCGGTCAGGCTCTGCCCTGGTGCTCTCCGACACCCCGACCTATCGCGAACTCTGGGACGATGCCGCGCTCTTTGCCGATCCGGGAGACGCGGAAGGCTTCAGCGACGCGATCAATCGGCTGGCAGGTGATCTGCGGCTCCGCCGCAGCCTGGCGCTTCATGCCCAGGAACGGTCGCGCCAGTTCTCGCTCCGGCATCATGTGGACGTGTTGTTCGAGGTCTATGGTCGGGCGCGCGCACGCCAGTCCGGGCTTTCGGCTGCAATCTGAGAGCGGCAAAGCAAAAGCCCCTGCCGGAAGGCATCCGGCAGGGGCTCGCTGTCATTCACTCAGTCTTGCTTACGCGCTCAGCGACTTGGCGAACGGCATCACGCGGATGCGCCTGCCGAGCGCGCGATAGAGCGCGTTGGCCACAGCCGGGCCGATCGGCGGCACGCCCGGCTCGCCGATGCCGGACGGTGGATTGGCCGAGGCAAGAATATGCACCTCCACCTTCGGCATCGCGTCGATCCGGAGCGGCGTATAGGTGTCGAAATTTGCCTGGTCGACCTGGCCGTCGGTGAGGGTGATTTCCTCGCCCAGGATCGCGCTCAGACCGAATCCGATGCCGCCTTCCACCTGGGCGCGGATTTGGTCGGGGTTGATCGCCAGCCCGCAATCGACGGCCGCCACCACACGCTCGACCTTGAACTGGCCGCTCTCGTCGGTGGTCACTTCGGCGATCTGGGCGACGACCGAGCCGAAGCTTTCGGCCACCGCCACGCCGCGGAACCGGCCCTTGGGCAGCGGCTCGCTCCAGCCCGCCTTCTCGGCGGCAAGCTTCAGCACCACCGCATGCCGTGAATCCGGCTCCAGCATCGACAGACGATATTCGACCGGGTCCTTGCCTGCGGCTTCCGCCACTTCGTCAAGGAAGGTCTCCACCGCATAGGCGGTGTGCGTCGAACCCACCGCGCGCCACCACAGCACCGGCACGCCGACATCGGTCGTCGTCAGCCCGACGAGCTGGCTGGGGATCGCATAGGGCAGGTTGTTGGCGCCCTCGACCGAGGTCGGGTCGACACCGTTCTGGACCATGCCTTCGAACATGGTCTTGGCCATGATCGACTGGCCGACGATGTGGTTCTCCCAGGCGATCAGCTTGCCGTTCTCGTCGATGCCGGCCTTCATCCGGTGCACATAGGCCGGGCGGTAGCGGCCGGCGCGCATGTCGTCCTCGCGCGTCCACTGCACCTTCACCGGCGCCCTGTAGCCGATCGCCTTGGCGACATGGGCCGATTCCACCACCACGTCGCCATCGAAGACGGCGCGCCGGCCGAAGCTGCCGCCGCTCTTCATCACGTGCAGCTTCACCTTGTCGGGCGTGACACCGGTGATCTGGGCCACCAGCATCTGGTAGAGATCCGGGAACTGGTGGCCGCCCCAGACCTCGACCGTGCCGTCGTCGTTGCGCCGCGCGACCGCATTCAGCGGCTCCAGGGCGGCATGTGCGAGATAGGGGAATTCGAAGCTCGCCTCGACCACCTTGGCGGCCTTGGCGAAGGCGGCTTCCGTGTCACCCTCCTTGCGCGCGATGGCCGCCGGCGCCTTGCCGGCGAGTTCGCGGTAATGCGCCATCAGTTCCGCAGAGCCGCGCTTTTCCGCACCGCTCTCGTCCCATTCGACGGTCACCGCCTCGCGGCCCTTGATCGCCGCCCACATGTGTTCGGCAACCACGGCCACCCCGCGCGGCGTCTCCACCACATCGACCACGCCCTTGACCTCACGGGCCTTCGCCGAATCGAACGACTTCACCTTGGCGCCGAAGACGGGCGGGTGGATCATGACGGCCGTCAGCATGCCCGGCAGCTTGACGTCGATCGTGTAGCGCTCGGTGCCGTTGGTCTTGCGGGCACTGTCGAAGCGCTTGAGCCTGTCGTTGCCGATCAGCTTCCACTGGCCCTGTTCCTTGAGCCTGACGTCCTCGGGCGGCGTCATGGTTGCGGCCTTTGCCGCAAACTGGCCGAAGCTGCCCGACTTGCCGGAGGGATGGCTGATGACGCCGTTCTCGACCGTGATCTCGGTTTCCGGCACGCCCCATTCGGCAGCCGCAGCGGCCACCAGCATGGCGCGCGCAGCAGCCCCCGCCTTGCGGTAGCGTTCCCAGGACGTCATCATCGAGGTCGAGCCGCCGGTGCCCTGGATCGTGCCGCCGAAGGCGACATTGCCATAGGCCTGGGGGTTGCCCGCCACGCCCTGGACGTCGATCGCCGACCAGTCGGCGTCGAGCTCCTCGGCCACCAGCGTGGCAAGGCCGTTATAGGAGCCCTGTCCCATCTCGAACTGCGACGACAGCACCGTCACCCGGCCGTCGCTGCCGATCGTCACATAGGGGCTGAAAGCGTGTTCGGCAGCTTCCGCATTTTCCGCGGCCTGGACGGGGGAGGCGCCGATGACCCGGTAGCCCACGGCCAGTCCGCCGCCGAGCGCCAGCGCGCCCAGCAGGAACTGGCGGCGCGAGGACTTGAGCCCGGCCATGGCCGGGGCGATTGCTTGCATCACTTTCGGGATCATGGCTCAGGCCTCCAGTCGCTTTGCGGCTTCGTGGATCCCGGCGCGGATCCGGTGATAGGTGGCGCAGCGACAGAGGTTGCCGGCCATCGCTGCATCGATGTCCTCGTCGGTGGGCTTGGGATTACCGGTCAAGAGATCGGTCGCCGCGATGATCTGGCCGGACTGGCAGTAGCCGCATTGCGGCACGTCGAGATCTGCCCAGACGGCCCGCACGGTTTCCGCGACCTTGCCCGACAGGCCCTCGATCGTGGTGATCTTTGCCTCGCCGACATCGCCGACGAAGGTCTGGCAGGAGCGCACCGGCGTGCCGTCCATCAGCACCGTGCAGGCGCCGCATTGCGCCAGACCGCAGCCGAATTTCGTACCGGTGAGCCCGACGAGGTCGCGGATTGCCCAGAGCAGCGGCATGTCCGGCTCGGCATCGACCTCGTGCGCGGTTCCGTTGATGGTGAGAGTAACCATGTTGATCTCCTCGCGCTACGGCAGGCAGGTCCCGTGGCGGTGGGGACCATGCGTTGCGCCTGCCGTCATTCACATGTGCCGGGGCAATTTAGAAAACCGAATTGCGGTTTGGTAGATTCGATCCTGTCGGATTGTTGCACGATCCTGTCGCCACCTCGCGGCCCTGCGCGCGGCCGGGCGGTTTCATTCGGCGGGTGCGCGGCTCGGAATATGGCCGGAACTCAGGATCGCGCGAATGTCACGGCCCGGCGGATGACCGAACTTGCGGCGATATTCGCGGCTGAACTGGGTGGGACTGTCGTAGCCCACCCGGATGGCGGCCGTAGCCGCGTCGATCTTTTCGGTCAGCATCAGTTCGCGGGCGTGATGCAGCCTGAGATGTTTCTGGAACTGCAAGGGGCTCATCGCCGTCATCGCCCGGAAGTGATGGTGCAGGGTGGAAACACCCATATTGGCGATCGCCGCCAGCTCCTCGACCCTGAGCGGCCTTGTATAGTTTTCCTTGAGCCAGCTGATTGCTCTCGCCAACCGGTGGCTGTTGGTGCCGGCCAGTGCAAAGCGCCTCAGCCGATTGCCCTGCTCGCCGGAAAGCAGCCGGTAGAGGATCTCGTCCTGGATGTGGCTTGCGAGGAACGGAATGTCGGCAGGCGTGCGACTGAGCATGAGCAGCCTCAGCAGCGCGTCGAGCAGCTCCGGTGTCGTCCTGCCGACGGTGATGCCGCGGTCGCGCTCGGGCGTCTCATGCGCGGGGATGTCGTGCTCGGCAATCAGCCGCCTGAGTCGGTCGAGATCGAGCCTCAGCACGGCGGCGACATAGGGTTCGTCGAGGCTTGCCTCGCAGATATGCGCAGTCATCGGCATGCCGATGGCGGTGACGAAGAAGGACGACGGGTCGTAGGTCAGCGTCTCCTCGCCGACGCTGATGCGCTTGCTGCCCTGGATGATGAGCGACAGGCTGGGCTCGTAGATGCGCGAGATCGGCCCGAGCGGTGCGACCAGCCGGTAGACCGACAGCCCTGGCACCTGGTGGCAATATTCCACCCCGTCCCAGGGCAGGTCGGCGAGCAGCGCCTTGATGCGGGTGCGGATTTCCTCGGAGCGTGCAGCATCGTCGCCGAAGGCAATGCCATCGCCATATGCGCCGCTGAAAACGGTGCCGCCGGCGCGGCTCCCGCCACCTTTGCTGCCGTTGATCCTGCCGGCGCCTGAGGCGCCGTTGACACCCGTCTGTCCGTCCATGCCCGTCGACTCCCCATGGGCCAGGCGCAACCGCCTTTGTCACATTCTTTCAGCTGAAAGAGGATCGGGCAATGGAAGAGGGGGCGAGGCGAAATTCAACTGTGCGTGAAGGGGACGTGGTGTCGCAGGCGCGCTCGGGGAACTGGGAGACGAGGAAGGGCCGCTCGTCCGTCACCTCTAATGGCAGCGCGGACTTGTAATGGTCATGGTCATGCTGGGTTTTATGTTGCGCGGATTGGAACGATCTGCGAGTAGGGGCCGGTCAAAGGCCCGAACGCACGAGGCTTGCATCCGGGGTGACAAATGCGCCTGTGGCACAGCATCTCATTGCCAATAAAGGGGGCGCAAACGGTAAATGAGATATTGCTAAAATCCAAGTCTAATCAACGACTTGAAAGGGAAATGGTGCCCAGAAGAGGACTCGAACCTCCACGCCTCGCGGCACAGGTACCTGAAACCTGCGCGTCTACCAATTCCGCCATCTGGGCGACGGGTGTGCATGTAAGGTGATGCGGTTTTTCTGTCAACACCCTATTTCGCGTTTGCGGAAAATTCTTTTGTGAAAGGCACTTGGGCCTGTGAATGGCGGTGTCCGCGGGGCTGGCGAAAGGCGCTTTCGGCGCGGAACTTTTGCCTGCAGAAGCGAGTTGATATTCAGCAAAAGACCGGGAAGTGTGCAGCACGCGCCAGCAACGGCGCCCATGCCCTGATTTCGCCAGAATATAGCAATTGGTAACCGGAAATGGCCGTCGGATGCGTTAAAGCACTTTTTCTGTTGCAAATTCTTCTGCGGCCATGATTATTCGTGGCGAATAGAACAATAACATAGAACGTCTAGCGCAAGGGACACAAAAGGGCGCAAGCCCTGAAACAAGAGAGGATCAGAGACATGTCCAAGGTTCGAAAATTCCTCGTGGCCGGCGTGCTTGCCTTCGCAACCGCGGCTCCCATCTCGTCCGCGCAGGCGGGTCCGCTTTCCGCACCGCTGACGGTCGAGAAGGCGAGTGACGTGGAGAACGTTCGCTGCCATCGCTGGGGCTGCCGTCGTGGCTGGCGTCATCGCCATTGGCATGGCCGCCGTCATTGGCATGGTCCGCGCGTCTGGGTCGCCCCGCGCGTCGTGATTCGTCCGGCGCCGCGTTATGTCGTGCGCCGCGGCTACAACGCCCATGTGCGCTGGTGCCTGAATCGCTATGCGTCCTACAATCCGCGCACGGACACGTTCCTGTCCTATGACGGTTACTACAAGCGTTGCAATTCGCCCTATCGGTAAGCCAAGGGCCTGATACGGACGTTTCAAGGCAGGGTGCTCGCGCCCTGCCTTTTGTTTTTCACTCCTTGCCGCCGGCGCGGTCGACATGGCCGAGATCGCGCTCGGGGTCGATGATGTCGCGGATGCGCTGCTTGAGCTCCTTCGGCCCCGGAAAGCCGCCATCGCGCTTGCGCTCCCAGACGAGCTCGCCGTCGACGCGAATCTCGAAATTGCCGCCGGTGCCCGGGATCAGCGCCACTTCGCCCAGCGCCTGGCCGAAGGTCTGCAGCAGTTCCTGCGCCATCCAGCCGGCACGCAGGAGCCAGTTGCACTGGGTGCAATAGAGGATGGTGATTCGCGGCTTGTCGCTCATGGCTTCCTTCGTTCTCGTGGGGCGGGCTTGAAAAGGCCGGTTTTGCGTTTCACATCCAGATAACAACTGAGACCGGTCCGACCAAGAGATGATCTTCGCCTCCGCTTCCCGCGCCCTTTCCGATCTTTTCTCCGCCTCGATCCGCACGGTGTTCTGGAAGGTCATCGGACTTGCGCTTCTGGCGCTGGTAGCGCTCTGGTTCCTGCTGCGCCAGCTTTTTCTTACCTTCGTCTGGCCCTGGCTCGAACCCTGGCTGCAAGGCCTTCCGGAATGGCTTGCCTGGCTCGCCACCTTGCTCTCGGCGGTCTCGGCGCTCGGCCTTGCGGTTGCCGTTGCCTTCCTCATCGCGCCGGCCACGGCCATCATTGCCGGCTTCTTCCTTGATGACGCCGCCGAATCGATCGAGACGACGCACTATCCCGCCGATCCGCCGGGCACGGCGCTGCCGCTCGGCGAAGGGCTCCTGGGCAGCCTGAGGTTCTTCCTCGTGGTGGTTGCGGCCAACCTGCTGGCGCTGGTGTTGCTGCTCGTGCCGGGCGTGAACCTCGTCGTCTTCTTCCTGGTGAACGGCTACCTGATCGGCCGCGAATATTTCGAATTTGCCGCCAGCCGCCACATAGGGCTGCCGGCCGCACGCGCCTTCCGCAGGCAGCATCGGGCGACCGTGCTCGCCGCCGGCCTGCTGGTCGGCCTCTTCCTGCTGGTGCCGGTGCTCAACCTGCTGACCCCGCTCTTTGCCGCCGTCACGATGGTGCATCTCTACAAGGCGCTGGCGCGGACCTCCCCGGTCAGATGACCTGCGGCGGCAGTTCGCGCAGCTCCGCCGGCACGTCGCAGGTCTTTTCCGGCGACTTGCAGATGTCGGCGATCACGCAATGCTCGCATTCGGGCTTTCGTGCCTTGCAGGTATAGCGCCCGTGCAGGATCAGCCAGTGATGCGCGTGGTAGAGATAGTGTTCCGGGATGATCCTCAGGAAGCGTTCCTCGACCTCGTCGGGTGTGGCGCCCGGCGCGATCCGCAAGCGGTTGCCGATGCGGAAGATATGCGTGTCCACGGCCAGCGTGGGAATGCCGAAGGCCATGGACATCACCACGTTCGCGGTCTTGCGGCCAACGCCCGGCAGCGTCGTCAGTGCCTCGCGGGTCTTCGGCACCTCGCCGCCGAAATCGGCGATCAGCTTTTCGGAAAGCGCGATAACGTTCCTGGCCTTGTTGCGGTAGAGCCCGATGGTCTTGATGTAGTCGCGCAGCTTCTCCTCGCCGAGCTCGACCATCTTCTGCGGCGTGTCGACGACGGCGAAGAGCGGCCGTGTGGCCTTGTTCACGCCGGCATCCGTCGCCTGTGCGGAGAGGGCGACGGCGACGAGCAGCGTAAAGGCGTTGGTATGGTAGAGCTCGCCTTTCGGCTCCGGGCGCTGCACCGAAAAGCGCCGGAAGATCTCCTCGATCTCGGCTTTGGAATAGGGACAGCGGAAGGATGATTTTCTCGCGATCTTTCGGGTCGTCGTTGCCGGCACGGTCTCGTTCTTGCGCTTTGTCATGAAATTTCTATAGTCGCTGGCATGTCGGGTGTGAACGCAGAACCGCTGATCGAGCCGACGCCGGTCTTCACGGCGGAGCTGAGACCGCATCGTTCGCTGGGCAGGTCGGGTTTCCGCATCCTGCTCCTCTTCACATTCGCCGTCTGCTTTTTCAATGCCGTTCTGTTTCTGACCACCGGAGCACTGCCAGTCGCGCTGTTCTTCGGGCTCGATTTCGTCTTGCTCTACGGCGCCTTCCATCTCAACTATCGCGCCGCGCGGGCCCGCGAGCACATCAGCATGTCGCCGATCGAGCTCAGGATTCTCAAGATCTCGCCGGCGGGCAAGGTGCGCGAGAGCCGCTACAATCCGTTCTGGGCGCGCTTCGACGTCGACCGGCACCACGAATTCGGCATCACCTCCATGGCCGTCGTCGGCCAGGGCAGGCGCACGCCGCTCGGCACATTCCTGGGCGCCGAGGAGAAGGAAAGTTTCGCCAGCGCCTTCACCGCAGCCCTTGCCCGCATCAAGCGCCGGATCTGAGCCGCCTAGCAGGAATCGGGTGGCGGCACCTTCCTGCCCATGCTTTGATGGCGGCAGCGAAAGGAACGACAACCATGACAATCTCGATCAACCACGCAAGGGAAATTGCGCCGGTCACCGATGATTACGCCCTCGTTTCGCGGGTGATCGAACTTCTGACCGAAAAATACCGGGACCAGCCGACGCTGGAGGATATTGCCAGGAAGCTTGGCCATGCTCCGCTCGACGTGCAGAAGACCTTCACCCGCTGGGCCGGCATTTCGCCCAAGGCCTTCCTTCAGGCCGTCACCCTCGACCACGCCAAGCGGCTGCTCAGCGAGGAACGGCTGCCGCTGCTGGAAACCTCGATCGAACTCGGCCTCTCCGGCCCGGGCCGCCTGCACGACCTCTTCGTCACCCACGAGGCGATGTCGCCGGGCGAATGGAAGGCGAAGGGCAGGGGACTTCAGATCCGCTACGGCTTCCACCCGTCGCCCTTCGGCCGGGCGCTCCTGATGGCGACCGACCGCGGCCTCTGCGGCGTTGCCTTCTCCGACGACAGCCGCGGCGGCGACGATTATGCGCTGCGCGACATGTCCGGGCGCTGGCCGGAAGCCGTCTACCAGCGTGACGACGAGGCGCTGAGGCCCTATGCGGGGCGGATCTTTGATCCGGAGCGCTGGTCGTCGGAACAGCCGCTGCGCGTCGTGCTCATCGGCACCGATTTCCAGATCCGAGTCTGGGAGCAGCTGATGGAAATTCCCATGGGCAAGGTCCGCACCTATTCGGACATTGCAACCAGCATCGGAGCGCCAAAGGCCTCGCGTGCCGTGGGCGCCGCGATCGGCCGCAACCCGATCTCCTTCGTCGTGCCCTGCCACCGCGCCATCGGCAAGTCGGGCGAGCTCACCGGCTATCACTGGGGGCTGACGCGCAAGCGCGCCATGCTCGGCTGGGAGGCGGCGCGCGCCTGATCCTCAGACCGGGATCTCGACCGCCAAGGCAAAGCGGGCGATTTCACCCGGCGTGAGCGTGATCGTGTAGGGGCGGTCGGCGATGTCGTCGCCCGCGCCGGCCAGCGGTGCGGTTCCGTGCCAGGGTTCTACGCAGAGGAAGGGGGCGCCCGGCTTGGTCCAGAGCGCCAGATTGGGCAGGTTCTCGAAGCGGAATTTCAGCGCCGGCCCGTTCTTGGCCGCATAGGTGAGGCCGTCGCCCGCGCCTTCCGGGAAGATCATCGCGTCGTCCTCGAACATCGAATGGTCGAGCGTGAGTTCACCCTTGCTGAACGGCGAGGGCAGAAGCTCGGGCTTGCGCAATCCGCCCTCGACCCGCGACAGCGCCGGCTCCGCGCCGTTGTCGAGCCGCACGATATGGTCCTGGCCATGGCCTCCGGGAAGCGGCCAGCGGAAGGCCGGATGGAAGCCGAAGCCGAACGGCATGGGCTTGCTGTCGAGATTGGCGACCTCGGCGGTCACCGTCAGCCGGTTGTCCTCGAGACGGTGTTCGAGGCTGAGCCGGAATTCGAAAGGATAGGCGACGCGCGTTGCGCCGGATGCGGTGAGTGCATGCCGGCACATGGACGGGCCGGTCTCGACGAGCGCAAATTCGCTGCGTCGGGCAAAGCCGTGCTGGTTCATCTCGTAGGCACCACCGTCGATCGTGATCCGGTTGTCGGGAGCCTTGCCCACGATCGGGAACAGGACCGGCGAGCGACCGGTCCACCAGGCGGCGTCGCCGTTCCAGAGCCAGTGCCGGCCGTCAGAGGAGACGAGCGACTGCATCTCCGCGCCGAGCGAGGAGATTTCGATCGCAAGCCTGTCGTTTTCGATACGTACCAGTTCCGGCATCGGCGGGCTCCCCGGTTGGCTGGACGGACCGGCGGGCCAACCGCCGGTCGGGAAGGGCGCTTGTCGTCAGTGAGCGCCGGACATGTCGCCCAGCACTTCCTTCGACTTCACCGTTGAATCCGGGTTGAGTTTGTAGACCATCGGCACGCCCGTTGCGAGGTTGAGGCTCAGGATCTGCTCCTTGGTCAACCGGTCGAGCACCATGACCAGCGAGCGCAGGGAGTTGCCGTGCGCGGCCACCAGCACGTTCTTGCCGGAAAGCACCTGCGGCAGGATCTCGGTGAGATAGTAGGGCCAGACGCGGGCGCCGGTGTCGCGCAGGCTTTCGCCGCCCGGCGGCGGTACGTCGTAGGAGCGACGCCAGATATGCACCTGTTCCTCGCCCCACTTGGCGCGGGCATCGTCCTTGTTGAGGCCGGACAGGTCGCCGTAGTCGCGTTCGTTGAGCGCCTGGTCGCGGATGGTGTTCAGACCCTGCTGGCCGATCTCGCCGAGGATGAGGTCCAGCGTGTGCTGGGCGCGCTTCAGGGCCGAGGTGAAGGCGATGTCGAACTTGATGCCGTAGTCCTTCAGCGCCCGGCCGCCGGTCCTCGCCTCCTCGATGCCGAGTTCGGTGAGATCGGGATCACGCCAGCCGGTGAAGAGGTTCTTCAGGTTCCACTCGCTCTGTCCGTGACGGACCAGCACCAACGTTCCGCTCATGCGCGTCTCCTCAATTCTGTCTGTTCAATTCAGCTGGCGAAGCCGAGCACGTCGAGCATGCTGTAGAAGCCCGGCTTCTTGTCGAAGGCCCAGCGGGCGGCGGTCAGTGCGCCCTGGGCGAACAAAGAGCGGTCGGTGGCGCGGTGCGACAGCGTGATCATCTCGGTCTCGCTGGCAAACAGCACCGAATGGTCGCCGACGATGCCGCCGCCACGAAGTGTGGCAAAGCCGATCGAACCGGGCTCGCGGGCGCCGGTATGGCCATCGCGCACCCTGACCGCGTGGCTCGAAAGGTCGATGCCGCGGCCCTGGGCGGCCTGGGCGCCGAGCAGCAGCGCCGTGCCCGAAGGCGCATCGACCTTCTTGTTGTGGTGCATTTCCAGCACCTCGATGTCCCAGTTCGCCGCTTCCAGCGCTGCGGCCGCCTGGCGCACCAGCACGCCGAGCAGGTTGACGCCGAGGCTCATGTTGCCCGACATCACCACGCGCGCATGCCGGCTTGCCGCCTTGATCTTCTCGACATCTTCTTCCGAGCAGCCGGTCGTGCCGATGACATGGACGATGCGCGCCTGCGCGGCAAGCGCGGCAAATTCCACCGTCGAGGCGGGCGCGGTGAAGTCGATCACCGCATCCGCGTTGAGAAAGGCCTTCAGCGGGTCGGAGGTGACGGGCACACCGATCGGACCCAAGCCGGCGATCTCGCCGGCATCCTTGCCGAGTGCGGCCGAGCCGTCGCGTTCGACCGCCGCGTGGATCTGCATGCCGGGGGCGTCGTGAATCGCCTTGAGCAGGGTCCGGCCCATGCGCCCTGCCGCGCCGGTCACCACAATCTTCTTCAGGTCCTCTGTCATGCTTCCGTTTCCGTGCCCGTGACTGCCGTGTCTTTTCTGATTTCGAGGCGATTGAGGCGAGCGTAGAGACCGCCTTCCTCGCGTGCAAGCATTTCGTGGGTGCCCTGTTCGACGATCCGGCCGTCTTCCATGACGATGATCTTGTCGGCTTCGGCGACCGTCGAAAGCCGGTGGGCGATCACCACGACGGTGCGCCCGCGCATGGCGTTTTCGAAGGCCTTCTGCACCGCCGCTTCCGATTCGTTGTCGAGCGCGGAAGTTGCCTCGTCGAGCAGCAGGATGGAGGCGTCGCGGACGAGCGCGCGCGCAATCGACAGCCGCTGCCGCTGGCCGCCCGACAGGTTGGCGCCGTTCTCGCCCACTGGTGTGTCATAGCCAAGCGGCAGGGCCGAGATGAACTCATGCGCGTAGGCCAGCCTTGCGGCTTCCTCGATTTCGGCGTCCGTCGCATCCGGCCGGCCGTAGCGGATATTGTCGCGCACCGTGCCCTCGAACAGCATCGCCGACTGCGAGACATAGGCGATGTGCCTGCGCAGCGACGCCTTCGTCACCGTGCTGATATCCTGTCCGTCGATCAGGATGCGGCCGCGCTCGGGATCGTAGAAACGCGGGATCAGGCTGATGATGGTGGACTTTCCCGCGCCCGACGGGCCGACGATGGCAGTTGTCCTGCCGCCTTCGGCGACGAAGCTCACATGCTTGAGAATCGGCTCCGCGCCATAGCCGAAGGTGACGTTCTCGAAGACGATCTCACCGGCCTTGAGCTCGAGTGGTTTGGCATCCGGCCGGTCGCGCATCGGGATCGGCGTATCGAGGATGTCGTAGATCATCCGCGCATTCACATAGGCGCGCTCCAGCTGCACCTGCAGCTTTGTGAGCCGCCGCACCGGGTCATAGGCCAGCAGCAGCGAGGCGATGAACGAGATGAACGCGCCCGGCATCTGGCCGTTGTAGATCGACTGGTAGGCGGCATAGCCGATGACAAGTGCGATTGCCGCTCCGGCGAAGGAATCGGTCAGCGGCGCCGTCCGCTCGGACAGCCGGGCAATGCGGTTGGCGCGTTTCTCCGCCATCTCGATCAGGTTCTCGACGCGGCGGCGGAGCTGGTCCTCCATGGTGAAGGCCTTGACGATCGCCAGCCCCTGGATCGTCTCCTGCATCGCGCCGCTGACATGGGCGTTGAGCTCGATCGATTCGCGCGAGGCGACCCGCAGCTTCCGCGCCATGGCGCGCATTGCCATCAGCATCGGCGGGGCTGCAACGAAGACGATCAGCGTGAGCAGCGGATCCTTGGTCAGCATTACGCCGACAAGCGCGACGAAGGTCAGGAGATCGCGGGCGATGGAGGTGATGGTGAGGTTCAGCGTGTCGCGAATGCCGGTGACGTTCTGCGAGATGGTCGCCGCCACCCGCGCCGAGCGGGCCTCGGAAAAATAGCCGAGGTTGAGCGACATCAGGTGGCTGAAGAGCCGCTTCTGGTAGCGCGCCACGATGGCGTTGCCGATCTTGGTCAGCGCCACCGCCTGCCCGTAGGAGGCGAGCCCCTTGAACATGAAGGCAACGAAGATCGACACACAGACGGCAATGACGAGATCGGCGCGCTTGCTGGAGAAGGCCTCGTTGATCACCGTCTCGAGAATCCAGGCGGTGAATGCCGTGGACAGCGCCACAACGACAAGGCAAAGAATCGCAAACGCATAGCCGCCGACGTGATCGCGAGCGTTTTCCGAGAAAACCCGCCGGATCATCGGCAGGATCGCCGATCGGTCTATTTGCTGTTCCTGTGGCCGTGTTCCGTTCAATTCTCGATCCCTGAGCCAGACCCACGGCCCTATAGCGCTGCCTGTCCGGCTTGAACAGCTATTTCCGCCAGCGGCGTCCTTCGGTTGCCACGCCGAAGCGCCCCGGCGTGCAGGCATAGGCCGCAAGTCCTGCAAGTGCCGCCAGCGGATGGGTGACGGCGAAGGTGGGGATCGTCGCCATCAGCGCCGAATGCGGTGCCTTGTCCTCGAAGGCCTCGCGGAATTCCGGCCTCTGCAGCGCCGGCAGGATCTTCTGCGGAATGCCGCCGGAAAGGTAGACGCCGCCGCGCGCCATGAAGATGCAGGCGAGATCACCTGCCACGCGGCCGAGATAGGTGGCGAACAGGCTGAGCGCCTCGGCTGCCTGGTGGTCACCGCCCGACAGTCCTTGCTCGGAAATCTCGGCGGGATCGCTGAACCGGGGCTCGACACCGTCCGCGGCGCAGATGGCCCGGTAGAGCCTCACCAGACCGCGGCCGCAGAGCACCTGTTCGGCGGAGACGCGTCCCTCTATTCTCTCGATATGGGGGAAGATCTCGAAATCCCGTTGGCTGCGCGGCCCGAGATCGACATGGCCGCCTTCGCCGGGAACCGGGATCCAGGCGCCGAGCGCATGCACCAGACCCGCAACGCCCAGCCCGGTGCCGGGGCCGAGGACCACCTTCGAATGGCCCTCCACCACGTCGCCGCGGCCGATCTGGATCTGGTTCTCGTCGCCGAGCGAGGCGACGGCGAGCGCCTGCGCCTCGAAATCGTTGACGACGACGACGTCCTCAAAACCCTGTTCGGCGATCATTTTCAGCGGTCGCACCACCCACGGACAATTGGTGAGCGGGATTTCGTCGCCGCTGATCGGCCCGGCAATGGCGAGGATCGCCGTGCGCGGCTGGATCGGCGTTTTGTCGAGCACGACATCCCGGATCGCCTCGTCGATCGTCGCGTAACGCGCTGTCGGCACGATCGGGAATACCTCGGGCTGGGAGATCGCGTCGGTGAGCAGCGAAAGGCGCGCATTGGTGCCGCCGATGTCGCCGATCAGCGCCGGGAATGGAAAGGGATGTTCGACGAGTGCCATGAAATCGTCCGTTCTCGTTCAGCTCTTGTCCGGTGCGATCAGCATTTCGGCCGTCGCGCGGTTGAGAGCCATGGGAATGTCGTAGACGGTGGCGAGCCGCGTCAGCGCCTTGACGTCGACATCGTGCGGCATGGCGGTGAGCGGATCGGTGAAGAAGATCAGGATCGAGACCTCGCCCTCGGCGATCATCGCGCCGATCTGCTGGTCGCCGCCCAAGGGGCCGCTCTTCAGCAGCCTGACCTTCAACTCGGGGCAGGCTTCCATGATCCGCGTGCCGGTGGTGCCGGTTGCCACCAGGTCAAAGGCGGAAAGCGCCGCCTTGTGGCTGCGCGCGAACGCCGCCATGTCGTCCTTCTTCTTGTCGTGCGCAATCAGCGCGATCGTCTGACGCTCGGCCAAGCCTCTGCTCCCCCCGCTTTTTCGGTTCTGCGCTATAGCGGATTTTCCCGGTCGCGCCAAAGGATTTCAATCGATTGGACGGAAGCCTGAGCCTGCCGCATGTCTGCAAGGCACAGAGGGCATTTCCCTTTGGCGGCAAAAGTCCTAAGTTCCGGCAGAAATTCGAAAGCATCAGCCGAGGTTCCCATGCACCCGATCGACACCGTCCTTTCCAAAGCCGATTCCAATCTCGATTCCAGCCTGGAAAAGCTCTTCGCGCTTTGCCGCATCAAGTCGATCTCCACCGATCCGGCCTACAAGGAAGAATGCGCCCGCGCCGCCTCCTGGCTCGTGGACTATCTCAAGTCGCTCGGCTTCGATGCCTCCGTGCGTCCCACGCCCGGCCATCCGATGGTTGTCGCCCATCATGACGGCGCTTCGGCGGACGCGCCGCACGTGCTCTTCTACGGCCATTACGACGTTCAGCCGGTCGACCCGATCCATCTCTGGGAAACCGACCCGTTCGAGCCGCAGGTCAAGGTGGCCGAAAACGGCCGCAAGATCATCACCGGTCGCGGCACTTCCGACGACAAGGGCCAGCTGATGACCTTCGTCGAGGCCTGCCGCGCCTACAAGGAAGTCCACGGCGCGCTGCCGGTGAAGGTGACGATCCTGTTTGAAGGCGAGGAGGAAAGCGGTTCGCCCTCGCTGCGTCCCTTCCTCGAAGCCCATAAGGACGAGCTCAAGGCCGACTTCGCGCTCGTCTGCGACACCAGCATGTGGGATCCCGAAACGCCGGCGATTTCCGCCGGCCTGCGCGGTCTGGTGGGCGAGGAAATCACGATCAAGGCGGCCAACCGCGACCTGCATTCGGGTTATTTCGGCGGTGCGGCCGCCAACCCGATCCACATCCTCGCCGACATCCTTGCCGGCCTGCATGACGAAACCGGCCGGGTGACGCTCGAAGGCTTCTATGACGGTGTCGAGGAGACCCCGGAAAGCGTCAAGGAATCGTGGAAGACGCTCGGCATGACCGACGAGAAGTTTCTGGGCGAGATCGGCCTTTCGATTCCGGCCGGCGAAAAGGGCCGCAGCGTGCTCGAACTCACCTGGGCGCGTCCGACCGCCGAGGTCAACGGCATTGTCGGCGGTTATACCGGCGACGGCTTCAAGACCGTGATTGCCGCGGAAGCAAGCGCCAAGGTTTCCTTCCGCCTGGTCGGCAAGCAGGATCCTGGCAAGATCCGCGCCTCCTTCCGCACGTTCGTCAAGTCGCGCATCCCGGCCGACTGCTCGGTGGAGTTCAAGGAACATGGCGGCTCGCCTGCAATCCAGCTGCCCTACGATTCACCGCTGCTGGAGAAGGCCAAGAAGGCGCTGTCGGAAGAATGGCCGAAGCCGGCGATTTCCATCGGCATGGGCGGCTCGATCCCGATCGTCGGCGATTTCCAGAAGATGCTCGGCATGGAGTCGCTGCTGGCGGGCTTCGCGCTTGCGGACGATCGCATCCATTCGCCCAACGAGAAATACGAGCTGAATTCCTACCACAAGGGCATCCGCTCCTGGATCCGCATCATGGCGGCGCTGGCTCAGTGAGCCGGCGCCTCCCTTCGCGCCTGCGCCTCCCTCGCGCGTCGGAGGAGGCGCTGCCAGAAGGACGGCACGTCGGGTAGCCTGGCTGCCGCCGCCGTGCCGAGCAGGAACCACATCAGCGCTGCCGTCTTCACCGAATAGAACGAGTTCGAGATGATCATGATGAGCAGCAGGTAGGCCAGCATCATCGACTGGAACTGCCAGGCGCGGGCATCGCGCAAGGGTATGAAGACCTGCGCCGCCCAGAGACCGATGAAGCCGAAGATCCCGAACTTCGAAAGCGTGTAGGCAAAGCCCGAGTCTGCCGTGAAGCCCTCTGCCGCCTCGTAGCCGATGACATTGCCGAGGGAGAGGCTGTTGAGCAGTCCCGCGGTGATGGCAAAGCGACCGGCGACGTCATTCGGACCGGTGCCGCCCGTGCCCATGATCATGCCGTAGGCGGCGAAGCCCGCAAGCAGGATCAGGGGCATGACGAACCAGATGGGCCGTGCGACGAGCCGGAAGAACGGCCCCAGCACAGTCACCAGGATGCAGGTGGCGAGGCCGAAGCGGGCATCGGCCAGCACGACGAGTGCGAGTGCGATACCCATCAGCAGGTAGCGGCGGTTCATATCGCGGCGAAACAGGCCCCAGGCATAGATGATCGCGCCGAAATTGCCCATCGACACCGGTTCGAGGAACACCGAGGAAACGCGCTGCTGACCCAGGAAGGGCAGCAGCGTCCGTGGCTCCGGACGGCTGCCCGAGATGAACAAACCCTTGGTCGCCCCGTAGCTCTGTTCGAGCGTCACCGTGCCGCGGGAAATGTAGTAGCCGAGCACGTTGAACCAGTCGAGGTAGAGTTCGAGCAGGAAATATTCGAAGAACGCGAAGATCAGCGTGATGATGGCAGCGGCAAGCGCCAGGCTGTCGGCGAATTTGAGATCCCGGATGCGTGAGCCGAGCGCGAAGAAGATCACTGGATTGATGATGTCGCGGATCGCCTTGATGTCGTTCTGGCCCCTGAGCGCGAACAGGAAGACCATGTAGCTCAGAAAGATCGCCAGGAAGAGATAGAGGCCTGCACGCCGGTCCAGTGCCGCGAGGAAGGCTGTGCCGGTGACCGCGAGCTCCATCAGGATCACATGGCTCTCGGCAATCGGCATCACCCGTGTGTTGACGAGGCAGAGGAAGAAGTTGAACGTCAGCCCGCCCAGGACCGCGGCAATCGCCGCCATGCGGACGAACAGCGCCACCATCTGCCCCGGCTCGTGTGCCGCGCCCGGATAGTGGCTGTCGAAAGTCAGCGCCATGACAGCCCCTTACGCGGCGTGGTGGAAGAGGATGGTGCCCAGCATCCGGTCCTTGAACGGAGCGAGCTCGCGCAACAGGCCCTCGAGCTTGCGCTTGGCCTGCCTTTCGCTGGCGAGCACGATGATGCCGTTGGCCTGTTCCAGCAGTTCGTCGAGATGCCGCCGCGCCGCCTCGCCCTGGGCATCGATGATGACGTAGTCGGCCGCGCGGCTCTTGCGGGCGAAGTGTCGGAAGGTGGGCGTGGCGGTGGACTGTGCCGCCGGCCTGATCGGGCAGAGGCGCTGGTATTTCAGCACGTCGCCGAGCGGAATGTCGACGGCATCGGTCTTCTCGCCGCGTTCCGCACCCTCGCCGAGCGAGAAATAGACGTCCTTGTCGCGCCGGTAGAGCGCGTCCGCCAGCTCCCGGGTCATGTCGCGGCCGAGATCGTCGTTGTCGGGCGACAGCAGCAGGATCGTCGACGGCTCCCGCTTCTTTTCCATGTTGAGGATACGGTCGACGGTGAGCGACACGCCGGTCGACTTCGCCCGGCTTTGACCGCCCTTGATCGCGCCATTGCCGAAGCGCAGGCCGCCCTTGCCGTCTGTCGCCGGCATGTGGGCGATGACGGGTGCCGTCACCGGCTCCTCATCTGGCTCCTCGACCGGCTTCTCGGCGGCCTTGTCGCGTTCGGTGACGAGGTGCCTCGGCCGTGAGGTGGCGCCGAACGTGTTGCCGATGATCTCGCGCAGCACCGCAAGGCCGCAGCCGAAGGCAAAGCCGAACAACGTCGAAGCGACCAGCACCAGGAGCTGTGCCAGCCGCGACACGGAGCCTGCGGGCACCGCCTTGGAGATGATGCGGGAATTGTTGATGTTGACGGTTTCACGCCGGCCGAGTTCTTCCGAGCGCGACAGGAAGGCGGTGTAGAGCGCGCGCAGCGTGTCGACCTCGCTCTGCAGCTCGCGCGCCTTGATGCCGGCCTCGCTGGTGTCCGTGCTGGTTTTCGTCAGTTCCTTCAACCGCTCCTCGAGCGAGCGTACGCGGGCTTCGGCACGCTCGACGTCCGACTTCAGGGCGTGGCGGATGCGCGCGAGTTCCTGTTCGATCGCCTGCCGCATGCCGGCGGCCTGCGAGCGGATTGCCTTCATCTGCGGATGGCCGCTGCCCAGCGACGACGAGAGCTCGTTCATGCGCGCGAGGATCTCGGCATAGCGGGCGCGCATGTTGCCGAGCGCGGTGGATGCGAGCGCCTCGGGGATCGCACCGTCCTGGATGGAGCCGACCGTCAGCGACTGGGCCTGCAGGTAGCTTGCCTGCCTGGCGCTCAGGTCCGCCTTGGCTTCGATGAGCTGCTTGTTGACGCCCTCGACCTGCTGGTCGATCACCAGACCCTGCTGTGGGCCGGTGGAGACGATGTTGTGCTCAGCCTTGAAGGTCTCGAGCTCCTGCTCGGCCTTGCGGACGCGCTCGGCGAGCGCATGGGCCTGCAGCTCGAAGGCTTCGCTGGCTCGCGAGGAGGCGTCACTCTGTGCCTCGTGTACTTTCTTGAGGTAGATGGAGGCGATGGTGTTGGCGATTTCCGCCGCCTTGGCGACATCGCGATGCTTGAAGGTCAGCGTGATGATGAAGGACTGGCCGGCGCGCTGGATCTTGAGATTCCGCTGGATGGCATAGACCACCGCCGCGTCGGCGAGTTCCTTGTTGACCGCCGGCCCACGGAACAGGAATGGGTCCTGCGTCAGGTCGAGCTTCTTCACCACCTCGGTGAGGATCTCGCTCGATTGCAGCACGTAGATCTGGCTTTCGATGATCGACTGGTCGGCGACGCTGGCCGAAGCCGTCGGCACCAGGTCGCCGCGCTCGGTGATCAGACCGCGCGGATCGATGAGCAGTTCGACCTCGACCGTGAAGGTGGGCTTGGAAAGCAGCACATAGGCAAGACCGAGCGCAGCAAAAATCAGCGTTGGCACGAGGATGTAGTGCCAGCGCTTCAGCAGGATGCCCGGCAGTTGAAATATGTCCATGCCCTTGCCTGTCGTCGCGTTGCCTGAATGGATCCGATTGAGCCCAACATGCTGAGGGCGGATAATCCTGCGCTCTCTGATGCAGCAGTCTGGCAAGATATGGTTAACAAGCCCTGAACCGGCGGCCGGGCGTTGACCGATCGTTCATATTTTAGCTGTCTCGTTAAGCATGACTAAATTATTGGCTTGCAACAAAAATCCGGCATATGTTCTTCTCTGTGCCGGCCGGCTGGACCGGTCGTGAGGGAAGGATGAGGCTAGCGCCCGGATGACCAGATTGGATCCTGACCTGAGACCGGCCGTTGACAGGGGCGAACGCGCGCCCCTTGTCATCCATCTCGTGCGCCAGTTCCTGCCCAGTCGCGGCGGGCTCGAGGACGTGGTCTTCAACCTTTGCCGCGAGGCGATCCGGAACGGCTACCGCGTGCGCGTGGTCACCCTCGACCGGCTGTTTTCTGCGCCAGGGCAGATCCTGCCGGCTTTCGCAAACATCGACGGGATAGAGGTCGAGCGCATTCCCTGGCGCGGTTCCTCGCGCTATCCGGTTGCGCTTTCGGTGTTGCGCCATATCCGCGAGGCGGACATCGTCCATGTCCATGCCGTCGACTTCTTCTACGATTACCTGGCGCTCACACGTTTCATCCACCGCAAGCCGCTGATCGCCACCACCCATGGCGGCTTTTTTCACACGCGGAAATTTTCAGGGCTGAAGGCGCTCTGGTTTCTGACGGTGACACGGCTGACCTCTGCCGCCTACGACCATCTGGTTGCCTGCAGCCGCTCCGACATGGAGACCTTCGCGAAGATCTCCGGCAAAAACCTGCGCCTCATCGAGAATGGCGTCGATACCGGGAAATTCCATGACCGCGCCGCGCGTGAACCGGTCCGTCGCATCGTGACCATCGGCCGCTTCTCCGCCAACAAGCGGCTCGACCGGCTGATTGCGGCCATGGGGGAACTTGTCCGCCGTGACAGCTCATGGACGCTGGACATTGTCGGCGTGGAATCCGACGAGACGGTCGCAAGCCTGATGGCGATGGCGCAGGGCATCGAGGCCAATGTCCGGGTGCATGTGGGGCTTTCGAATGCGCAAATCGCCAGCGTCATCTCGGCCTGCTCGATCTTCGCCTCGGCGTCCGAATATGAAGGCTTCGGGCTGGTTGCCATCGAGGCGATGAGTGCGGGGCTGTTGCCGGTGCTGGAAGCCAACAGCGCCTACACGGCGCTCGCTGGCAGCAATCCGAACGTGATGCTGGCCGATTTTGCCGACGCGGCCAGGGCGGCCGACCGGCTTGAGGAAGCCCATGCAGCGCTTGCTGCGCGCGGAGCCGAAATCCGCACCGGGCTGATTGCGGCCGCCGACGCCTATTCCTGGTCCGGGGTCGCCAGCCGCTATTTCGCGCTTTACGCCGAAATCGCCGCGACCCTCCCGGGTGTTGCGATCTCCTCCAGCTCGGCTGCGGTCGAGAACGGCAGGTCGGACGAGACGCTGTCCCAGGTCCGGTAACCCGAGGCAATGCCCGTCATCCACGCCCATTTGTAGGCGAATGTCGGACGGTCCAAGCGCAGTGCCGCAAGACAGGCGCTGGCAAACGGCCGGAACAGGCGGTAGGCGAGATAGCCCTTGCCGTAGCCATGCTTGCGCAGAAGCGCGCCGAAGCCGCGACCATAGCGGCCGCCGCGCTCGGCGTGTGCCATGGTCAGGTTCCGGTCCACCTGGTCGTGGTGCACGATGACGTCGGGGAAATAGCGCAGCCGCTTGCCGGCAGCGACGGCGCGCAGCAGCAGGTCGGCTTCCTCGCCGCTCTGGAACGGCGTTTGCGCGCCCACGCCGAGGCGCTCGTCAAAGCCGCCGATGTCATCGATCAGCTCGCGGCGCACGAAGATGGAATTGGAATTGCCGCAGACAAGGAAATTGGAGCGGTCGATTGCCAGCTCCTCGTCCGCCGAGGGACTGAGCGAGGGCTGGTCGTCGGCATCAAGTGTGCGGCCTGTAACGGCAGAGAGTGCCGGATCGGTGGCGAATTTTCTCACCACCTGCTCCAGCGTGTCCCTTCTGTACCAGCAATCGTCGTCTGGGAAGGCGAGAAACTCGCCCCTGGCTGCGACGATGCCGCGGTTGCGTGCCAGCGACAGGCCGCGCGGAGAGCGGATGCGGCGCAGCGGAAACTGCGCGGAATAGCGGTCGACATACACGCCGAGCCGGTCGTCGACATTCTGGTCCACCAGCACGACTTCGAAGGCCTTGTAGGTCTGAACGGCAAGCGAGCGGAACAGGCGATCAATGTGATCATCGCGCTCGACTGAACAGACAAGAAGACTGAACAAGTTGCTACTCCCAAGGGGGTGTTCGTCAGCAGACTGTGTAGACCCAAGTCGCGGACGAAGTTATCGGCTACTCCTTAAGCATTCCGCAATATGTGCTTGTCGACAATGTGGTACAAAATGCCTGATGCAACAACAGGGTGTATTTCAAGAGCATGGCTAGCGGAATAGTCGCGAATTCGGTGTTGAACGCGGCAGCAGGGATGCTGCTTCTGGTAACCGGATTCGCCTCTTCGATCATTGCAGCGCGCCTGCTTGGTCCGGAAGCCAACGGCATCATCGCCTTCTCTCTCTGGTTGTCTGCCACGGGTGCGCTTGTTGCCGAGCTTGGCACCGGCGTCATCCTGCTGCGCATGTTGCCGCAGCTGCGCGCCGAAGGCTACGATCCGGCGCAAAGGCGTGGATTTGCTGCATTTTTGGTGACTCCGACGCTGATCTCGACCGCCGTCCTTGCCGTCCTCTACTGGCTTTTCTTTGTCGCATCGGAGGAATTGCACTGGGCCGAAACGGCTCCGGAGATTGCGCTTGTCACCGGCATCCTGTTCGTCATTCAATCCATAGGTGCATTCGCCAAGAACTATTTGATTGGCGAACAGCGGCTCGGCGTCTTCTTCCGGTTGACGCTTGTTGCAGCCGTTATCCAAATCTTTACTGTCGCAACAGGTGCTGTCCTTCTCGGCGTCGTCGGCGCGCTCGTCGGTTACGCGGCCGGCCAGTTTGTGCTGTTTGCGTACACATTGACGATTATCATCCACAAACGGGACAGGTGCGGTGTCTCGGTCCGGTTTCTCGCAACCTCGTCGCTCATTCTGTCGGCAGAGTTCATCATCGACTCCATCTTCCTCAACCGGCTGGAAATTCTTTTCATCCAGCAATTCTGGACGGTCGAGGTGGTCGGCTTCTATGCGGTCAGCCTGTCGCTCGCCAATCTTGCGCTGCAGCTGCCCATCCAACTCACCGGCAGCCTGCTGCCCTATTATTCGCAGGAGCGGCACAAGGGAGACGATGCGGGCCTGTCGCCGCAGGCCTTTGCCGGCGTCATCCGCGCGCTTGCCTATATAACAATGCCGATGAGCCTCGGGCTGGCGGCCATTTCCGAAACGCTGGTGACGGTGGTCTTCGGCGAACCCTTCCGCCCGGCCGGCACGGTTGTGGCGCTGCTTGCGCTCTCCTCGCCGGCCTATGTGCTGGCACAGATCCTGACGCTCTATCTGTTTTCCATCGACCGGGCGAAGAGCCGGCTGTTCGTCGCGATCCTCGGCGCAATCATCCTGGTTGCCGGCTCCACAGTCGTTGTGCCGCAGTTTGGCGGGGAGGGGGCTGCGGTCGTCCGCATCGTCGTCTTCACGTTGATGGCGGCGATCATGCTCCGCCAGACGGGCTTCGGCCCGCGTCTTGGACCGCTCTATGGCGCGCTTCTCAAGGTCACTCTTGCCTCGCTGCTTGTTGCCGGGGCTGCCTGGGCGGTGCTCGAGATGTTGGATGGTGCCGTCGGGCTGGTGCTGGCGATCGCAGCCGGCGCGCTCGTCTATCCGGTGGCGCTCAAGCTGCTGCGCGCGGTTCCAGCCGAAGATCGTGACGTGATGGTCAATTTCGCCGGGGCCACGCCCGGCAGGCTCAAGGGACCGCTGCGCAGCTTCGTGCTGTTCGTTGCGCCGGTCCGTTCCTGAAGGGGGGAGAATGCACATGCTTGCCAAGACGGAAAACCGGTTGACCAACACGACAGTCGAAGGGGCAGGGCGGGCCGCGGCCTGGCCAATTGTCTTTGCCGACACGATCGGGCTCTATGTGCCTGCCGATGTGGAAGCGACACCACGGTCCGCCGCCGTGCTTTTCCTTTCCTCCTGGGGTTTCGAGGAAATGTGCACGCGGAAATTCTTCCGCATCCTCGCCGAACGCATGGCGGTGGAAGGCATTGCCAGCCTGCGCTTCGACTATCCCTCGACCGGAGATGCGCTTGACCGCGACGATGTCACGCTGGCCGATTGGGAGGCGTCCGTGCTCGCCGCTGCCGGGCAGTTGCGAGCGCTTTCGGGCTGCCGGACGCTGATCCTGGTTGCCGAAGGCCTCGGCTCGGCGATCGCCGAACGGATCAAGGAGCGGCTCGATGGGCTCGCTGGCATTGCGCATCTTGCGCCGTCGCTTGTCGGCCGCACCTATCTGCGCGAGCTTGCCGTCTGGTCGAAGATGGTGGACGAGGGGCTCGGGCTCGGGG
>Ga0065721_10004646_pt1 | contig 25044 bp, 20 predicted proteins | sample Mesricmetagenome_FD_59108 | JGI IMG/M metagenome (GOLD analysis project Ga0065721, IMG submission 59108) | Mesophilic microbial community from rice straw/compost enrichment Sample: eDNA_1 v2 (version 2) | ecosystem: Engineered > Solid waste > Grass > Composting > Bioreactor | place: USA: Davis... | reverse complement strand
GGCCCTCGCCTGATCATCGCCTATGTCGTGGGCACGACCGCAAGTTTCTGGATGCTGGATCGAATGGCGTAGATATGCCGCATGGAGAGTATATGAAGATCAAGACTATTCTGGCGATGTCCTGCGCATTCGTTCTCGTCGCGTGCCAGCAGGCTTCCACTACACAGGCTCCTGAGCGCGGCCAGCAGGCAGAGCGGGTCGCAAACGCCAGTAGTCCGTTCATGGGCGAGCGGCAATTGTTCTGGGGCGACACACATCTCCATACCCGCAACTCGGCCGACGCTTACGAGGATGGCAACAACAATGCCGATTTGGAAACGGCCTACCGCTTCGCTCGCGGTTTTCCGGTCATTCATCCTCGCAGCGGCGAGCGGATCACAATGGACCGGCCGCTGGATTTCCTCGTTGTCGCTGACCACGCCGAGATGCTCGGTGTCCTGCCGCGATTGGCGGATGGCGATCCCGCGTTGCTGGCGACCCGAGGAGGAAAGGAGCTCTACGATCTGCAGCGCCAGGACCCGCTGGGGGCTTATCGAGCCACGATGAAACTGGGGCCAAATGCGCCGGTGAACCAGATCATCAAGGATCTGAATGCGCCGGAAATCCGGCGAACGCTCTGGGCCGAGCAGGTCGATGCGGCGGAACGGCACAACCGCCCGGGCGTGTTTACCGCGCTCATCGGCTGGGAATGGAGTTCAACCCCCAACGGCGTCAACCAGCATCGTGTTGTTTTTACACCCGCCGGTGGCGAGGTGGCGAAGCAGTTCCTGCCGCTCAGCAATTACGACACCATGCGGCCGGAAGACCTGTGGAAATACCTCCGCGAGACTCGCGCCCGCACTGGCGCTGACTTCGTTGCGATCCCGCATAACTCCAATCTCTCGCAAGGCCAGATGTTCAACCTCGCGGATACAGAGGGCAATCCGCTTGATGCGGCTTACGCTCGGGAGCGGATGGAGTGGGAGCGGGTTGTCGAGGTTACACAGTACAAGGGTACTTCTGAAACGCACCCCGCGCTCTCCAAGACTGATGAATTTGCGGGCTTTGAAATTCGCGAGACGATGTTCGGTACTGAACCAGTCAAGATTCTGGACGGCTCCTATGCGAGGAAGGGCTTGCTCGCGGGTCTGGAGGCGCAGGCCAGGACTGGTGTCAATCCGTTCGCGTTCGGACTGATCGGGTCGTCTGACTCACATTCAGGGTTTTCAGCGCAAGCGGAGTCGGAATTTTACGGCAAGTCGGGCGCGGATCATTATCCGCCCGAGCGCGCTGCGGACAAAATGGGTCCGATGAATGCCTGGAAAGCGTCTGCAGGGGGCATCGCGGCCGTCTGGGCGGACCGGAACGACCGGCAGTCCATATACGAGGCGTTCCGGCGGCGTGAGGTCTATGGCACATCCGGTCCGCGTATTACGCTGCGATTCTTTGGGGGCTTTCACTTCCGCGCAGCGGATAGCGAGGCGCACAATCTTGCTGAGCTTGGCTATCGCAAGGGCGTTCCGATGGGCGGCGAACTGCTGCGATCCCGTTCAGCACAGGCACCTCGTTTCCTGATTCAGGCCGTCAAGGATCCCCTCGGCGCCAATCTGGATCGCGTGCAGGTGATCAAGGGCTGGCGAGATGCGCAAGGCAAACTGCGTGAGAAGATCTTCAACGTCGCGTGGAGCGGGCGGCGGCAGATAGCAGCAGATGGTTCGCTGCCTCCAGTCGGCAACAGCGTTGACGTCCGGACGGCGAGATATTCAAACGACATCGGTGATCTGGAACTCGTGACTGTCTGGAGCGATCCGGAGTTTTCGCCTGATCTGCCGGCATTCTATTATGTGCGCGTCCTGGAGATTCCGACGCCGCGGCATCATCTCTTCGATGCATTGGCGCTCGGACTTGATCCGTCGAAGATCGATCAGCCGCTCACAATTCAGGAGCGAGCATGGTCATCACCAATCTGGTACCGGCCCTGATCAATCGTCACGATCAACGCTGTTTAGGGTGATCGTGCTCGTGTAATCTGGCGTCGAGAGTGCAGTGGACAAGGGCGCACACCGCAAGTCACACTATCTAACAAACCCAAAATCTGTTTAAGCTCATGTTTTCATAGAGAAAAAGTGGTGGACGCACTAGGGCTCGAACCTAGGACCCGCTGATTAAGAGTTGGCCTTAAGCTCTTGGTAAAGCGCGGTAAATCGTTGCATTCCATTGCTTGGTGCGCGCGAAACTGCGATCCGACCCTTTGTGTTCTGCTGCAGGCCATTGCAATCCGAAGTAGCCTATTGTGCGCTTCTGATGCCCCGTTGGGACCCCGCTCAGAAGCACGAAATTCATTGAAGCCGAAATCCTAAACAATGTCGCACGGCAGTTGATCTGTCACGGACATGGACGCGTCAGTTCTTGGGACCGGGCGGTTGCGCGACAGCCTCAAATCAGGCGACCTTGCCCTTCGGTGGCCTGCCTTCGCCGCTTCTGACGCCGCTTGAAGTTCCACGGTGGTTCGGGATTATCCATCGCCCACAAGCCGCGCCCATTGCGCTGGGCGTCATTCTGCGCTTCGAAATACTCGTCCTCCCGATCAAACGCCCATTGCTCGACAACCCAAGCCCAGCCGTTCACGATCATCTCAAGCTCGATATTGCGGGTAACAGGACGAGCCTTCTTCACCGAACCCACGTTGCATTTGCCATGCAGGTAATATTCGATCTGCCCGACCTCCATCTGATCGGTCAGGAACGCCATGCAGAGCATCCGTTTGTAGGGGTCGATGGGCACATAGCCAGTCGATTCCTTGCCGATTGGGTCCAGACGAAGTGATTTCTGGACTATGAGGTTGCTCAGGAAATCCTTTGACGCTTGCCCAAATGGCTGTTCCATCTCCGGTGCATCGATGAATGCAAAGCGAAACGGAATGCGCTCGACCCACGCCTCCCGGATGGGATTCCACACACTTGCAAGAAAGCCGTCGCCGTCAAAGACCTTCACGACAACCGCATTCAGCGCCGCGTCGGAGGTTGTCGGGCCAGGATCATCTGGGACGATAATCACTCAAGGACTCTGCATGAATGTCGCGCGGCAGTCATCATTGGTTGTTTCCGAACGAAGGTTAGGGCTGAACTCGTGCAAACGATCCTCTAACAAAGCGGGTAGGAACCCCGTTCGGCGCAGCGTGTCCAGTTTCTCCCAGGCTGCCACGAGACAAACAGCCTTCCGGCATCCTCGCTCATTTGGTCCAAAGGGGTCAGCCTATAGATGTCATGCTGACCGGTCGGCATGGGACGACGGCGCAGCACATCCCATTCGCCGTCCGGGACCAACCCATCGATCTCGGCAGCGGTCAGACCGACGAACAGGGTGTTGCCGTCCGGAAGTGCAACAAAGTTCGCCCAAATGGGGCGCGTGAACCAGCTTCGGTTCGCAATCTTCTGGTAAGAGATCCACCGCCAAAATATCTCCGGATCACGACGCCAACAGTCATGTGGTGTCCGACCGTCGCTGAGGGTGTGCCGCAACATTTTGACGTGTTTCGGCTCGATGTCGGCGGCGATCAGGCGGTCACGGAACTCCATCGCTCACCTCGGCCAGATCGCCAATGCATCGCCGAACATTTCTCGGCTGCGGGCCTCAATCGCGTCGTCGTTCCAGACGGGATAGTTTTCTAGCAAGCGACGATTCATTTCGAGACGGGTGTGCTTGCGCAAGGCTTCCTGCTTTCCGACCTTACCAGCGGGATCGATCCAAGGAGAGTTTGACATCGTGGGGTTCAGCTTTTGGCTGACCAGCGTCAAATTGCCGATGCCGTGGAGTGCCCAATTTCGATCAGCAGGGGAAACATGCTCGGCGATAGGCCATCCTGCTTCCCAGCTTTGCGGCAAGATGTGCTCCACCTGCAATTTCGACCAATCGAAGGTCATCAAGGGTTCGGCCAAGTGGGCGTGTTCTTGATAACGCCGTTCCAGCGCGCGAAGGACCATTAGAACGCGCTCACGGCGCAGCGCCCCATAGAATTTCCGACGGCCCCACTCGGACTTGAACGTGTCGTCGTCCGGCCACGCATCTGTGTTTGCTTCGCCAAGAAGGCGATCCCGCAATGTAGCGGCAAGGCTCGCACCATCTGCTCGGTCCTTTATGTCGCGCATCAGGGACAAAGCGAGGGTGCCGTATCCGCGTGTCTGGCCGCTACAGACCATCCGCCGGATAAGATAACTTTCCAGCACGACACCGGAGTTGTCGAGATCGTGCGAGTCATCCTCGGCAAGCTCAATCAGGCTCAGAACCAGCGGGTGAAAGACGACGACATCCATCGCCTTAAGGCGCTCGAGAAAGATGTCGAAACGCGTTGCTTCGCTGGGTCTGTCGATGCGGCGATACCGCTCGGCGTCGAGCTTGATACGAGCCATCAGCTTGGCAACATCAACGCTGCCGCCTCCATCAGCGCGCATTTCAGCGACGTGCTTGAGGAACAGGTCATAAAGTCGCTTGCCTGAGACTGCCTCGTTGGTCTCCTTCGTCAGCCAATTTTGCAGAAAGGTGTCCACCCGAGGACGGGCCGCATGCCCGGTGCCGATCTTCGCGCGCCAATACTCGTGATCGCGGTCGAACTCGCGCCAGTAGGTTTCATACAGAGAGGGGACATCGAGCTTCTGCCGGGCGGCTTCCCACAGCAACCAGTTCTTGATGAGGTCCGCAGGCAGCAAGGGAGTGCCGTGGGCGTTCAAGGTCTCGAATATCGCTTGCGGTTCATCCGACTTTTCGAGGTCGAGAACGATGACCTTGAGGTAGTCCTTTAATGCTTCGGCAAGGAACTGTGCCCGGCGCTCGGTGTCCTGCGCGATGAGGTAGGCGGAGAATTGCTCATGGAAGTAGCGGTAGGCAGACGCCATGCGCGTGCTGGCATGTTCCATTTCGCTTGGATCGCCAGCGTCCATGACCTGCTTGAAGGGCGCGCGATCTTCGTTGGTCGGCCAGACCTTGTATTGCTCTTCCCCTTCGGCGACGTTCTCGATCAAATTGCCGATCTGCCGTCGAGCAATCTTCACCTTCGGCTGAAATTCGCTCGCAACGCCTTGTTCGGCCTGTGCCAAGGAATGCTCTGCTGCCTTCAGTACGATTTGCAGGGTCGTCAGTCGTTGCTGGCCATCGATGACTTCCCGGCGGGGCAGGGTGCCGGTCGGGTTTTGGACTTGCTCAAGCACCACAGTTCCAAGGAAGTGGCTGGCTATCGATGCATCACCATTGCGCGTTTCGAGTCTGGACAGCAGACCTGCGATGTCTTCCCAGAGCGGTTCCCATTGCTCCTCCCGCGACCAGACATAGGGGCGCTGGAATAACGGCACCGTGTGGCGTGTGTCGCCACTGAATAGTTTGGAAATCGTGATGTAAGTCGGCTGCAACTGGCTTCCCCCAAGAATCCGATGATCCCGAACTAGCGAACCAGTGCTAACGAAATTCATTCAGTCCGAAAACCTCGGTTCTAGCGCGCGGCACTTGGTGTGCGTTCGGTGCCCGGATTTTGGTTCTAAACACCCCCGGTCATCGGTGGGCATGTGGCAGCCCGTAGTTTTCTGATGCATCCCGTTCGGGATCAGAATACCCTATTGAGAGACCGGAAAATGCGTGATTAATGAGGTGCCGTTGAAAGGAACGGCACATGCGCAAGGCACTCAGCGTCAAGGCAATCGAGGCATTCAAACCCAAGGTGAAGCGGTATGAGGTCCATGATCTCTTATGCCCGGGTTTCAGCCTTCGCGTGTTCCCGACTGGTAGGAAGGTGTTCACGGTCAAGTACCGCTACGGACTGACTCAACGCCGTTTGCCGATTGGCGTCCACCCCCGCATTTCCCTTGCCGACGCCCGCAACAGGGCGCTCGAAGCCTTGCGGTTGGTGGATGAGGGGATCGATCCCGCCGCGCGTCGGCGTCAACTCAGCATGACGGTCGAGTCCATTTGCGCCGACTTCATCCGCCAATATGCCCGCCCACGTAATCGCAGCGCGCCGGAGGCAGAGCGCATCCTGAAGCGCGAGTTCGTGTCCGTGTTTGGGCAGCGCGATATTCGCGAGATCAAGCGGCACGACATCATCGAGCTGATGGATGGTGCAATTGAACGCGGGGCACCCTATCAGGCCAACCGCATCCACTCCCATGTGCGCAAGTTGTTCAACTGGTGCATGGAGCGCGGAATAATCGAGACATCTCCCGTTGCCGGGACCAAACCGCCAACGCGCGAACAGCCGCGCGACCGTGTCTTAACCGATGACGAGATCCGCGCCGTGTTGCGAGTTTGCGCCAAGGAGCCCTATCCGTTTGGTCAGTTCGTACCGCTGTTGCTTTCCACAGCGCAGAGGCGGGGGGAAGTTTCTTCCATGAAATGGAGCCAGGTTGATCTCGACGCGAAGCAATGGGTGATCCCGGCAGAGTTGGCCAAGAACGGTAAGCCGCATGTCGTCCCGCTCAATGACTTTGCGCTGCGGTTGCTGTCGGCTATTCCGCGTTTCGAAGGTGGCGATTGCGATTGGGTGTTTTCCACAACGCGCCGTTCACCGATAAGCGGGTTCAGCAAGGCACTGCGTCATATCCATGAACAGTCCGAGACGTGTGGCTGGAGGTTCCACGACCTGCGCCGCACTGCCGCTACCGGCATGGCTGGCCTTGGCGTTCTCCCGCATGTGGTTGAGAAAATTTTGAACCACACCTCTGGAATTGTGTCGGGAATCGCTGCGGTCTACAACTTGTTCCAATATCAGGCTGAGCGGCGAGAAGCCTTGGACGAGTGGGGGAGCTTCCTCGATGGCCTCAGATAGCCTGTTCGATGACAATTTTCAGGCAATTGTTCGCGAAAGAGGGCGGTTGCGTGAGCCTGATGCGGCCTTACTTGTCGGGCGCTTCGAGGCAATAGGTCAGCATTTCCGCAATATAATACTCGCCACACCGACTGCGTTTCGCCTTGGCCCGCCAAATGTTCATCCGACGCAATGGATCGAATGGGTTCGCGATGAGGTGCAATCCCCGGTTGACCGGCTGCTTAACGCTTTAGGTGACCGGGCAAAACTCTCGGCATTGCCCGACGCGCTGCCCGATCAACTTACGGATCATGAGGTTGATGAGCTGGGGCGGCTACTCGCAAAACTGCGTGACTACGCCGATAACCTCGCCGGCTGCCTACAGAGCCGCAGGAGTGACAGATCGACCGTGAATGCCGAACTTCGTGCCGAGCTGGTATGGCGGTTGGCAGAAGCCTGTGAAAGTGTCGGTGTTGTGGTTGCCCGCAATCATTATGCCGGGACTGGTGATGCAGGCGTCTCGACCGCTTTGATCGAGCAAGCATGCCATGTCATTTGTGGAGAGAAATTCTCGGTCGATCATCATCTTAGGGATTATTTGAAGCTGCGTTTGGCAAAGAACCGCTGAATTCTAGCTGATTGTTGCCTGAGCGATCATTGGCGCATTGGCGCGGAATGCATCATCTCGTCTCCCGAGGATGCGCATCCTTATCAACAGAAGCTTGATGAGGACTACTCAAATGGAAAACCAGAATCTCGGTGGGGTCAAACTCTGCCGATACGACTATCTTGCCCGCCGCGGAATTACGGCGCATCGATCCACGTTATGGCGGTGGGAGCAGCTAGGCCGCTTTCCTCGCAGGGTGCGGTTGGGATCGAACATCGTCGCGTGGATTCAAAGCGAAATCGACGATTATTTGGCTCACCTTGCTGTTGAGCGGGGGGCCAGTCGATGATCATCCTGACAAAAAAATGTGCGTTCTGCCTGCGCACCGAAACATGGACACTTAAGCCGACCATGATCGAAGTGAACTCCCGCGAAGAGCTGAAGGCCGCGTTGCGAGCATTTTCGGTGGAGGTCCAGCGCTTCAACCAGCTGACCCGAAACGAAGGGGGCCAGAATGGACAAGCGTAACCCAAAGGCGAAGATCGTTTGCCGCTTTAACAGGAGCGCCAGCGCGCTCGGGATGATGACATGGTTCGCGGGGCAGGATATTCCTGTCTTGCCGATCCACGGCGTGGTCGATGACTGCTGCACCTGCGGTAATGCCGAATGTGCAAGCCCCGGCAAGCACCCGATGAGTTCACTGGTTCCCCACGGCGTCAAGGACGCAACCACCGACGTGAAAACGATCAGGCGTTGGCATCGTAAGCACCCGGACATGAATTATGCAGTGGCAACCGAAGGGCTGGCGGTGATCGACTGCGATAGCAAGGAGGCTTTGAAGGCGTTCCGGTCCGGATATCGCCCTCCGCCGACCTTCACTGTGAAGACAGCACGCGGGTTCCACTTTTACTATCGGGGTGAAATGCCCGCCCGCAACGGTGTGCTGAGCAAGTTGGACATCAAGAGCGGTGTTGGTTCCTATGTCGTTGGGCCGGGGTCGCGCCATGCATCTGGGGCGATCTATGCGGTGTGGGAAAACGAACCAATTGCCGACCTGCCGGATAACGTCGCCAGCATTTCAGCGGAGCCAGCAGAAAGGGAAACCGCCAATGACGCCACGCTGATCCCGAAGGGACAGCGCAACACCATATTGACGGGCTGGGCGGGATATTTGCGACGTCTGGGTGCACCACGAAAGGCCATATTGGCGACCTTGCGGGCGGCGAATGACGTACTTTCCGCTGACCCTTTGCCGGACAGTGAACTGCGATCCATTGCCCGCAGCATCTCCAAGAAGCCCGGCAAGGACTGGCCAACCGTCGTTCCTTTCTCGGACATTCCGGAGGAGGAGCTGGATTGGATATGGTATCCCTATATCTGCGCCGGGACCGTTGGGCTGCTCGACGGCGACCCAGGCGAGGGGAAGAGTCAGCTATGTGTCTGGGTCTGCGCTCGCGTTAGTCAAGGCGATCTGCTGCCCAACGGCGATCCGCTTCCGCCTGCCAACTGTTTTTTGTTCAATTTCGAAGACCTGCCCGGTGCGGTGATCCGAAAACGGCTGGAGGCGAACGGTGCCGACCTGTCGCGGGTGTTCATTCAATCGCGCCGCTTTCAGTTGACGCAGGAAATGGTCGATTGGCTGGAAGCCCAGATTGCGCAGCATCAACCTCGGCTGGTTTTCTTGGACCCGATACAGGCTTTCATGTCGGGTGTGGACGCCAGCAACAACATCGAGGTCCGAGGCTTCATGGAAAAGCTCGTCGAGATTGCCGAACGGCAGCGGTGCGCCATCATCACCGTCCGGCATTTCGGGAAGGGCCCACAAGACAGGGCCATGAAGAAGGGCATCGGTGCAACCGACTTTGTCGGCATTGCCCGCAGTCAATGGGGGCTTGCGAAGCGCAGAGACGGGGTGCGCGGCTTTGTCGTGTTCCACTTCAAGGCAAACTCGGAGAAGGGGCAGGCTATGCTGTTCACCATGGGCGACGCCAACGGTCGAAAGGGCGAGCAGCCGAAGATTGCCTTCGACCGTTTCGAAGACATCGACGCCGACACCTTCTTTTCCGAACCCGCCGCCAAACGGGGGCCGGTCCAGAACGAGCAGGAAGACGCCAAGGGCTATCTATCGGAACGCCTCGCGGACGGACCTAAGCCGGTGAAGGCGCTCAAAACAGATGCTGAGGCACGAGGAATAGGGTCATCAACCGTAAATCGCGCGGCAGAGGCTTTGGGCGTCGTCAAAGCCAAGGGTGAAGATGGCCGGTGGTACTGGTCGCTGCCCTCTGGGGATTGATCTACTTTCCAAGATTCCAAGTTTTCATGCCGGGGATCGCATGTGTTGCTTTCACGCGATTACGTGCAGCCCCGGCATTGTTTTTTGCGTCATTGTCGGCGGTAAAAACATGGAAACTTGGAAAGTGGGCGTCACACTGCGGGAGTGGATGATAGGGCCTTTCGGGCTTCCTCCAGCGCCTTCGAACCCGGCGTCCACTGCCACGGCTGGCGGGCTACATGATCCTTGCCCAATGTCGGGTAGAGCTTGGTCTGCTTCGCTGCCAGACGCAGCAGCATACGGGCATCGCGCGGGGGCATCTTCAACTCGCGGGCGAGCTGCTCGAGCGTAACCATTTCGACTTTGGGATCGGCTGGTGTCTTGGCTCCCAATGCCGGCTTGGCAGCGGTATCGGCCTTGTTCGGCACGGCGTTCGGCTTTGCAGGTTCGGTCGTCGTCATGTCGGTCATCTCCTTTGGTTTGGGACCGACATTTCCATTAAGATGGGTTCGGAAGGCGTGTCAGGAGAAATCCTAGAAATCCCAGTCCATTTCCATGAGCGGGATCGAGAATGACGCTTTCCCATCGGTGAAGAAATATTCGTCGTCATCGCTGCCGATCTCGAATGTGTATCGGTGCCCGTCCACGTGGATATGAATGATCTCGTCGGGCGTGTGGATCACGTCGATCATCGCGCCGGGGAATAACGCCTGCGCGTGGGATAATAGATGCGACCGGTCGAGCGGTTCGTGGTCGGACATGATGGCCTCCTTTCGTTGACCATCTTCCCAATAAGATCATGGATGCAGAGAAGTCAGGAAAAATCCCGCGCAAGGCTCGCTGATTTCCCCGCAACTGCCGGGGCGCAAATTCGCGCCATGCGGTCAGGACCCGCTGATTCCAAATCAGCCTGTCGGCGTTTCGAGATGCGCGAAAATTGCACTCTCGGGCGGGTTATCGCCCATCACCGGGCATCCAACGGGAACCAGACCGATCAGCAAGGGTGCGCAGTCGGTCAAGGTAAAGCGCCTTCGCGCTATATTCCGCTTCGCGAAGTAGTCTCACGGCATCGATGCGATTCCTTCCGCGTGGGCGCGGCTGACCACCCGCCCCGGACAGACGGCTACGCAGCTTGGCGACCTTGCGTCGGGCGCTGGATAGATCGTTCATGCCCTGCACCGCATAGCTCAGACGTTGTGCCTCGCGTGAGGCGAACCGGCCTCCGGTATAGTAGATCACTTCGCAGCGTTGGCTTGTTATCGGGCAGATGAAGTAGCAGCGACGGCCCCCGAACGGCGATAGCACCATTTCGACGGCGACTCGCTGCTTGATGCCACCATCACGCATGTTGCCTGTGATCGCCATGACGCCGCCACGTTCAATGTCGCTGAGATCGACGCGAAGGCGCGCGCTGGGTGCGCTGAGACCGCCAATCGACCATTGCACTGTGTCGCATGTGCATTCGCCGGGGCGAACGACGCCTAGCCGCCGCAATACGCGAATGTCGAGTGCCAGCATTTGCTCGACGTTGCCGACATGCGTTGATCGCCTCGCGCCTGATCCTATGCCGCCCATGAGAGCCTCCATCGTCTCGGACGGCATCATACACCGAGATCGGCCACATCTCAGGCCCAACCTCCGGCTCTTCGGACGGCAGTTCTTTGCCTCTGAAGCTGGCTATTCAACGAAATACCGTGGCTTGGGGTAGGTGCAGCCCGTCAGTCGAGTAGCCGCCCCGGCGTCACGCTTAAGGCGTTAGCGAGCTTGTCCACCACGGTTATCGTCGGGTTGCGCGCGCCACGCTCAAGGTCGCTGATGTAGGTGCGGTGCAACTCCGCTTCGTCCGCGAACGCTTCCTGCGACCAACCCTTTTCCTGCCGCAGCAGGCGCAGATTTCTCGCGAGACGTTCCCGAATATCCATCGCTGCGACATGGACCGTTATGTAGCCAATGAGTCTACAGACAATCGGTGACAATTCACTTTGCCAGACCGCCGCTACTTTCTTATCGATGTCACTTATCGACTACACGAGAGGTGGCCATGCATCGCCAAATTGACCAATGCCGCTAGGCACACTTCACACGGTGAAGGGGATCGTGCGCCGCGAACCCCGTCGGTTCGTCCTGTCAGTTCATGGCGGCGGCGAATGGGAGCTTGAACCGGACCGCCATGTCGTGCGGCACGTTGATTGTGCCGTGGTAATCGAAGGAGCCCGAACTGGGTTCAACAGGCTGGAAGTCGTGAGGATCAAACGCGATGGGGGAGAATGGGCCCCTGAGCAAAGCTGGACTGCGTGGTTCGACCGGTGGCGTCAGGGCCACAAACGCTGATATCACGCGGCGATGGCCGGATAATCTTCAGGCTTCGCGATTAGCTCCGCCAAACCTAGCTCATGCAGCTTCGATCTGGCAGCAAGTGAATACGCGCTGCTCGGCAGCGTCATGGTGGTGATTGCCGCCTGCTGCTGAGCGATAGGCAGCGAATCGGCAACCGGCTCATGGGCATGTGCAGCAGCGATACAACTTAGCAGTTCATCCACGCGGCCAGATACGTCGCGCATTACGCGAAGCCTTGCTTCCGTGAGATTGGGCAGGTCCAGTCCGTAAAGCTTCGCAGACTCAGCTACGCGCCGTTTATTAGTGCCCACACAGAACGTGCTAGGGGCAATTCGACCGTTCGCAGCAACCTTGATCAGGCGGGCATCATTTTGATTGGTCGGATCGATGAGCAGGGGGCGCTCGTCGGCAATGCATCGATCATCCCAGCATGCGACAGCACTACCGTCGATCAACGGAAACCAACTCGATTTTCCTGCTGCCTCGTCCGTATCCTCGTTCGTGCTCAAACGGTTCGACCGTCCAGCGGAATAGCGGAAGTTGTCCCAGTCAAATGCTAGCCAAGGGTACCCCTCGTCAGTTGCCGTTTCGGAACGTTTCGCTTCAGACTTAGGCCGAAAATGATCAACGTCGAAAAAGGACTGTGGATCGGGGCTCTCGGAGTACCAACATTTCCCATATGACATTTTCGACAGGTATTTTTTGAAGCCGCGCCAAACGTGAGCCTTCTTTTTTATGAACGCGACCCGCTCGGCAGGCGGAAGTGCCTCCAAAGCTGCCTGCGCACGTTCCGCAACCTTCAGTATCTTTTCCGGGATTAAAGCCGGATCACGACGCACGTAGATCAATGCGCAGCTCCCTTGTTATCGGTGAGCTGTTTGATCAAAAGCTGCATTGCGTTGTGGCGCTTCTCGACATCTTCCGGCGTCAGTGGGGGACGGTCCGCGTACCGCACGTCGTGCCAAGCTCTCAAGAAGTCTTGATAGAGCGGCTCGCGACTTTCGTTCATGAAGCCGAGCCTATTCAATTTATCATTGATCTCGATGAGCTGCTTTTCCTGATCCTTCGTTCGCTTTTCGATCTGTGCGAGGATATTGCGCTCATCGATCTGGCGCTGCGTTTCAGGATCAAGGGTGGTCGGCAATCCGAAAATCTCGGTGAGCGTGGCCGTGAAGCCCATACCGCGCGGATCGGCGTAGGGTTGCTTCACCTTCATCTTGTCGTCGTCATTAATCTGCATAACCCGCACTTCTTGTTTGACCAGGGCCGCAATGGTCAGCGGATTGTGTGAAGTCATAATGATCTGGCACTTGTCCTCGTCGGCTGCGATCTCGGTCCATTCTTTTATCAAATCGAGATAGGTCAATTGCCAGGCTGGATTGAGATGAGTATCGGGCTCGTCCAGCAGAAAAAGAGCCTCTTTGCCGCGCGACACGCGAATGAGGCCAAGGACCATGAGTAGCTGCCGTTCGCCATCGGATAGATCGCTGAAACTGACATCACCGCTATCGTTGTCATTGCGGGTTACCCAAACTAGCATTTCCCGGAATAAGTCGGATATGTCCGCAGCTTCCAGCGCCGCGAATAAATCTTGATCGTTGTCATATGCGGCGGCCAGGGCCTTGAGCGCGTTCTGATCGCGGATGAAGCAGGCGAGTTGGGCTTCTGTCTTGGCCTTGCTACGGTAATCGTCCACCACCTTTCCCGTGATGGCGAGCGGATGGAATGCCGCCTTGTGAAAGGCTCGAGCACATTCACCCGCCGGACCTTTCGCGCCCCAGACATCCAGTGCCTGCTCCCCGAGCTCGTCAAATGTGCGTCGCCCACGACTGGCGGGCGGTGCCGATCGACCCTTTTTCCAGACGGAGTTGGTGAACCACGAAGGTTCTTTGAAATGTGCCAGCGCTGAGTGGAAACCGGTGATGCCCAGCTTCTCATTCAAAAGCTTGGAGACATCGCCCTTTTTCCCCGGCTTCGCAAAATGCGAAAGCAGGGCGAACACACCATGGACCGGGCGGCAGTAGAAAAGCCGCCGTGCCGTTCTAGCCTTCTCATATTCGGTGTCATCGCGATCCTTGTTGATCACGCCGTAATAGCGTGCCTGATGATCGTCGAAGAGTTTTTCCAAGCGGCGACCGGTTCCCGAATAGTAGCCAAACACAAGATCAGGAAAAAGGCTTCCCTTGTTGAGGTTGAACCGGCTGAAGCTCATCGTTTCGTCGTCAACAAAAAAAGATGTCACACCTTCCCGGTTATGTATCCGGACCTTGCGCCCCCGAATCACATATTCAATTTCGAACGTGAACCGGACGCTGCCAGTGGGCAGATCAACATGGCGAAAAATCTCCACGATCGCTTCGATCAGGTTGGATTTTCCGGACCCATTCTGTCCAATTACTACGGTTGTGAGGCGGCCTTCATCAAAGTCCGCCTCGATGTCCCGTAGGTTCCTAAAGCCATCAATGTACACACGATCGATCCGCATCAGGCTGCTTCCAGCCTTTCGCCGTCATCGCGGATGTGTTTCTGATCAATTTCCCACGCCAGCTGTTTATAAAAATCTGATACCGGCAGGTCCGCAGCTTTGAAAAGCTCTTGGGCGCTCTTTCCGCGTCCCTTTTTTATGATGGCGGCAAGGTATGGTTTGCCGAATACATCATCGTCCTGCCGACTTTTACTCACTCTTTGACCTTTCGATGTCCGGCGAGGCCGGATGACTTCATCCCGCACCTTGATTCGAGTTTCAAGCACACCCCCTTCAGAGCGTGCTCGCCGCCCTTTCGATGCAGTCTCAGCTTCTGCCTTAATGCGTTCGAGAAGGATGCTGGCAGGTTCCTCTTTCGGATCCTGTGGCACGAGTTCCCCACGGAAAGCCTTCGCAAGTATGGCTGCGTCTAGTTTTGAAAGAAGACGGGCGGCGGCGGCGTGATCCGCTGCCATGCGGTCAAGCCAGTCAAAGGCAGACTCGATGCGGCGAACGATCTCTATCGCTTCATCGGTGGGTGGAATTGGCACGGGTAAAGCTGCGACCTTTCGCTTGCTGATCGATGCGAGATTTGTCGTCTGGGTGCCCTGATCGATAAAGTAGCGTTGCCCATTTTCATTTGCGTAGTGCGACAGGTATTCGGATGGAAAATCGTTATCATAGAGGCGGATACGAAAGACATGGTTCTGATGGATGCACTCGGAGATTTGCGCACGCCAAACCCAACCACGCCCTAACTTATCGCGGTCTCCACCTTCATTCATGAGAACGTCGCCGTCTCGGAGTAATAGGCGGTCCCGTTCAGCGACAGTGACTCGGAGCGTCTTAATTTCATCGAGGTTCAGCCAGCCTCGTTGCACGTTCGCGACTCGGAGATACGGCACTTCTATCAGCTCTGCTGACTGAGGGCGCTTCTTCCCTACTTGGATGCCGCCCTGAATTTCGCTGATTTCTCCGAGCTTCTTGACCGCCCATCCGGTTGGATATGGTCTGTCGTTTGCAGCCGCACGTTCGAGCTCTAGCCGCCAGTCTTGAGTCAATTTGCCTGAGAACGCCAAAGCGAGCACGGCACTTTTGTAGCGATCGATGAGGGCGGGGATGCGATCCAGCTCTTTACGGGCGCGGGCTGTGCGCGCAATTAAGCTATCGATTTTCGCCCCAATCCGTTGTTGTTCGGAGAACGGAGGCAACCCAATACCAAGAGCATAGGCGTCTTCTCTGTTTAGTCCCGGAATTGCCGAAGAGCGATTCATCTCTTTAAGTGGCAAATGTCGCAAGAGATGAAATGCAAACCTTGGGTTTAAAAAGTCAAACGAGTCAACATAGTATGTTGTGTCGATTGGGTAGCATTTTAGTTCTGAGAAATGAACTTCTCCAAAGCTGCCTTTTCTTCCAACTACAATTGCGGGGGATTCAGTGATTGCCTCTGAGTGATTGCCAACGATGCCATTAGAGCCGTAGACAGCAAACTGGCCACCGTCACGGTTGGAGGCGGGCAGGCTCTTTCCGTAATTAAGTGCAATCGCTTTGCCGAGAGTGGTTGCGGCCCAACCGTCTGGAAGCTTGCTCATGCGCTCGGCCCTTCAATCATGGCCCGCGCCTGTTGCCAGTCATGATAGCTCTGCTTCGATCCCTTGACCTTCCATTCCGTCCGACCGTTGCTGTTACGGTCAAGCACCACGGCCGCAGCAGCGGAAGGGCTGGAAAAGCTGTAGGGCTTGGCGAAGGTAAGGCGATCTTGTTGTGCTGGCACAAGAACGCCGGTGTTGATCAGATTTTGCTTCAACGCAGCGTAGCTCTGCATCACATAGCCTTGGTTAGTCAGCGCGCGTGAGCCTTCGAGAACGATGAATTCGCCGTCCTCTTCGACGGCGTTCGCGTAGATGCCCGACTTGTGCCGAATTTCGAATTTTACGTCACTGACTGTGCGCTGCTCAACCGGTGTGCTCACCTGCGCAACCGCTCGTGGCTGCGGCTTCAGTAGGTCCAAGCCAACGACGGGCAGGATGATTTTCAGATTGGCGAGGAACTGCTCCATGTTCGCCTGATCCGCTTCTGGCAGACGGCGACGCAATCCTGCGGGGCTGGTGCCGTTGTCGAGTTCCACCCGCTTTGCTGCGCGTGCAAGCTCGATGAGCCGGGCTTCCAGATATTCGACATGCCCCTTCGACAAGTCATCGTCACTCGTTGTGACGGCTATTGCGGTTTCCCAAAAATCGCGCTGCTGCGCGCTCTGCTTGATCCGCTCGCGAACGCTGTTCGCCGAGCCGACATAGGCGCGAGTGCCGCCCACTGCTTCGGCATCGGGACCAGACAAAATGTAGATGCCGGTGCGATCCAGCTCTGGGCGCGCAGTGAGCGCAGCGAAGGTCGTGCCCGTGGCGACGAAGATAAGGCCCGTCCAGCCGTGGATTGTCGCCTTGCGCAATCCAGTCGGCGTGCCGTCGACAAGGAAAAGCTGGATGGTTCGCCCGAAGGTTTCGGTCTCGCTCATATGTGCGGTTCCCGGCGAATGAGATATGGTCTTTCCTTTGATGTGGCCCAAAAGCGAGGCCAGCCGCGTTGGACCGGTTCATGCGTTGCGTGACCGCTATACGACTGCTTCTCTCCGGTTAGATTGCTCGGCCGCCGATAGAGCAAAATTGCCCCGCCAAAGGCGAGCGCCCAGGATACTATCGTGGCCAGTTCGGTCAGGCTCAACGAGCGGCATGACAGGTGGCTTGGTTGGAGATTCCACATCGGATTGGCGGTGTGAGATGCCCCGACGAGAATCACGAGCCAGAACACAATGAAGCATAGGCCGAGCCGTTCGTTGGTTCCTGAGACGGACCATCGAACGCCTTTCGATCCCACATAGGCGGTCTTGTGAAGGCGCCCCTCAAACTCGTCTTCGAGCATGTCGATATGATGCTCCCAGTTTTCCTGCCAGAATTTTGAGCCCAGCGCCGAGAGGTATCCAGCGAAAGCTGTGAGGACGCCGAGTGCAGAAAGCATGACTGGTACTGCGACGGGGACGCCGTTGCCCGCGCTCTTCCAAGTTAGTCCCACCGCCGCGAAAACAGCCGCCTGCAAAAGCCAGAAGTGGTTCGCCCGTTTCCAATAGAGCTCGATTTCGAACTGTCTGATTTGATGGGACCGTGTCAGAGCAGCGCATCGAGCCTTCCTGTCCGAAGCGAGCTTGATCGCGGCCAAATATGTTTCACGATCACCCGTCATGGTTCGATTGCTTCGGGTTCTGCTAGTTCTTCAGATACCGCCTCGATCTCTTGCAACGCGGCGCGCAGGTGACCGATTATGGCGGCGGCAATGTCTTCCGGTTCAGTCAGGCCGTCTTCGCCCGCATCGGAGTCATCACGCAGCCAACTGAGGTCGAGATTGTCGTCGCGAGCTGCAATCTCTGCGCGCGTAAACTTCCGAAATCGCCCTGTTTCGCCCTGATCTTTGCGCTTAGCATTTCCTAGCGGATCATCGCCAAATGCCGCTACAAAGGCGTCGAAATCCGCTTCCCTAAGCGGGTTGGTCTTGCCGTAGGCTGGGGCACCCGCACGCATGTCGTAGATCCACACGGCATCCGTGGCATCCTTCGCCGGGGCCTCCTCGTCAGCGCGAGTGAAGAACAGGACGTTGGTTTTCACACCCTGAGCATAAAAGATGCCGGTTGGCAGGCGCAGGATCGTGTGGAGGTTGCACCAACTCATCAATCTTTGGCGTAGCGCTTTGCCTCGGCCACCGTCGAACAGCACATTATCTGGGAGCACGACCGCCGCGCGTCCGCCTAAACGTAGCGCGCGAATAACGTGCTCGACGAAAGGCAGTTGGTATGAGGATACGCGATCCGTGATAGTCAGATCGTCGCGCGTAGGCGGGCCTCCCGCCGGTCCGAAGGGTGGATTGGTCAAGATCAGGTCGGCGTTCTTGAAGCGCGCCTCACTGCCCTTGGGCGACAGGGTATCGCCCAGATCAAGGTGATCAGGGTCAATCTTGTGAAGATACAGATTCATGAGCAGCAGACGGAAGGTATCCGGCACGTTTTCGATGCCCCGGATTGCTTGGCCGAGCTGAAACTTCTGCTGCGCGGGCGATAGCTCAAAATAATCGTCCGTTTCGGCACGCATGTACTGATCGGCCGCAATGAGGAATCCACCGGTGCCAGCAGCCGGGTCTTGTATGACCTCACCGATCTTTGGCTGCATCAGACCGACCATAACGTCGATCAGGACGCGCGGCGTAAAATACTGCCCAGCACCTCGCTTGGTTTCTTCGGCCATCTTTTGAAGAAGGCCCTCATAGGCGTCCCCGAAGGCATCGCGCTCGGCCGTGAACCAATGCAAACCATCGATTGCGTCAATCAGCTTCCGCAGAGTTGCGGGCTCGCGAACGACTGTGGTCGCGTTCTGAAAAATTGCAACAACGGAGCGTTCGCTTACCTTTGATGCGTCGCCCAAATCGACCAACGCTTGGCGATACCGCTGCAACACTTCCGCTTCGTTTGCGGCCTTGATTGCGCCCCACCGGTAGGCTTCAGGAATCTTGCTCTCGTCCTTTTGCTCCGAAGCCATTTTGAGGAACAGCAGGTAGGTCAGCTCGGTGACATACTGTTGATAAGTGATGCCGTCTTTTCGCAGCAGCGCACACAGTCGCCAAAGCTTGTTCACAAGATCGCTAGCAGGGTTCAATTCATACTCCTTATGCGGCAGCGCCGCTATCCCAGATGGCAGCGTTCAGGTCCATCAGGACCTCACCCAATTTATGATCGAAGGCCTGATCGATCACTGGAAAGCCCCCGTTTTGCGCGAACAGCGGGTCCGCAAGCATGATCGGGTCGCCCACTGGCTGATCCTTGAGCGCGCGGCCGATGCGCTGGAGCCAACGTTTTTGCACCGGCGTCCAATCGCGACCGGAGAGAATTTTCTGCACGCCATTCTCGACGCGGGTTTCGTAAGGCACCAGCGGATCGCCGATCGCGGCCTGCCGGACGAAGCCAATGATATGCGCGGCGATGTCGGCGTTGCGAACGCGGCCGTAGGCTTGGCGCAAGCTCGCTTCTGAATAGCCCTCGGTATCGAGCAGGAGGGCGATTTCTTTCAGCTCGGCGCGAGTTAGATCGCGTGGTCGCTGGGTGGCGGCGATTAGCGCGGGCACCGCATTCATGTTGGCGCGGACGAAGGCCTCGAAGCCTGAGATATAGTCCGCAGGTGAAGCCTTCTCTCCGTAGTCGTCCTCGACCGAAATTAGCTCGTCCTCGTGCTCGGATACATAGATGCCGTCGCCTTTGCGCCGATCGGGGGCGTCGAGCGCAGTGGCAAGCGAGGGATGCTGACGGAACAGCGCCAAAGCTTCGGTGGGGCGCGCATCCTTTAGCCGATCGGGTAGATCGGCAAGGTTGCCGAGCACTTGTTCCAGAGCTTCACGGCGATCGTCGTCGAGCCGCTTCAACCTCATCCGCAGTTTCACGACGAGCTGATCTCGCACGATCGCCCGGTCCTCGTCTGTGGGGGCACGTTCGAGGTCGCGGACAAGGTCGACGAAGCTCAGCGCCGGATCGACCACCACCGGGCGCATATCGGTGAAGTCCTGCAGATTGGCGTAGATGTCGACCGCATCGAAGATACGGAAATAAGCCTTGCCGATCTCGTCGCAGCGCCGCGTCGCACGGCCAATCATTTGATCGTAGAGGATGCGGCTGTTCACCCGGCGCACAAAAACAAGGTTGGTGATTGATGGCACGTCGACGCCAGTCGTCAGCAGATCAACCGTGACGACGTACTTAGGGCGCGGATCGTTCTTGAAGGCCTTGATGGCATCGAGCGGCTTATCGATGCTGCCAGTGATCTTCGCCACGAGATCGTGCGGCTGCGGTCCGTATTCGTCCTCCAGTGCTTCGCGGAGTGCCTTCACCAGAATATCAGCGTGATCGTCGCGAGCGGCGAACAAAAGGGTCTTGCCGGCCTGATCGGGCGGGCATTCCGCCGCCACCGCTTGTGCTACCGCCCGGTTGAAGGGTTCCGTGTAAACCTTGCGGTTGAAGTCGGCGACTTCGAAATCGACCTGATCCTCGAGATCGATAAGTTCGAGCTGCCCAGTCTTGGGATCGACGATTGAGACTTCGTCGCCCTGCTCAAAGCTGATGCCGGTTTGGCTGAGCGCAGTCGTGATGCGACGCGGCGGGCGATGGTCGATCAGGTAGCCGTCGATTACGGCTTGGCGATAGCCATATGAGAATACCGGGCGACCGAAGATTTCGCGCGTATGTAAGGCTGGCGTTGCGGTGAGAGCGACGGTGGTCGCATCGAAATATTCGAGCACGCGGCGATATGCGGATAAGTAGTCGTCGAGCGAGCGGAAGCCGAGGTCGTCTTCGCGCAACTCGGCATCCAGCGTGTAGCCGCGATGCGCTTCATCGACGATGATCAGATCATAGGTGCCCGGCGTTGGCCGCTGCTCGCTCGTTTCGTCGAACACGCGCCGGATCATCGCCTGGACCGTCGCCACCTGCACGCGCGTGGTCGCTTCGGGGAATTTGGTGGCAAGATCCGCGACCGGAAAGACCTGATCGAATTTCAAGAAACCGGAGGTGTCAGTTGTTGACATCGCGTCGAGCGTTTGTCGGCCGAGCGCATTGCGGTCCACCAAGAATAGAATGCGCCGGAAGCGCTTCGCCCGGAGCAACTCATACATCATCGCGATAGCGAGGCGCGTTTTCCCCGTGCCTGTCGCCATGGCCAAGAGGATCGACCGCTGCCCTGCGCCGATAGCCTCACCAACAGCCGTAATCGCTTGTTCCTGATAAGGTCGCAGCCCCGTCACGCCGATCTCGCGTTCGGCGACGACATCGAGTGGTTCACCGACTTGCTGCTCCAGCCGTTCGATCAAATCGCGCGGCGAAAACCATTCGGCCAGCGCTCTTGGCGTTTCACCCGTACGAGCGTTCCAGAACCAGATGCCGGATTTTGTTGCCAATTGCTTGACGTAGGGCCGACCGTTGGTCGCAAACATGAAGGGCACGCGGAAACGATGCTCGCCATCGATCCAAGGTCCGCCTAGCGGGAACGCATCTATATCCAGTTCAATGTCACGCGCATATCGTTGAGCCTGACCCAGTCGTCCGGGGACGTCCTTAGAGCCTCGCTTAGCTTCGATCAGCCCGATGCACCGGCCATCAACAAACAAGGCGTAGTCGACCGGTCCACTCTTTGTTGGCCATTCGGCAATCGCCATGTTTCGTCCGTATTCGGGCCGCGCTCCGTTGGCGTAACGCATCTCCGCGCTGTCGACCTCCCAACCCGCCGTGCGGAGCTGTTCGTCAATCAGGACGCGAGTGCTCTTCTCATCAAGCTCGATGCGATCGGCAGCGGCCGCCGCTGTAGATGCAAGGAGGTCGAGTTGAGAAGGCGCAATGCCTTCTGCCATCTGCTGAATTTCGGCAAGCTTCGCTTCGGCGGAACGGGCCTGCGCTTCTGTGTCAGCTGCGTATTGCTCCCAAAACGCCCGTTCCTCCTGATTCTTACCGGCTAATTCCAGTGCGTCCAGACGGTTCCGCTCAGCATCGGCGGCTGCCATTCGTGCAGTCGCTTCCGCATCGCGGCTAACGGAAACCTCTGCGCGCAAAGCGACAAGCTCAGCGCGCAGTTCATCCGATATATCCTTCGGCGGAGTTGGCGGAACGAAAGGGCCAGCGCGAAAGTTCGGCTGGCCATTATAAGCCTGATGGAACCAGATTGCGAGGTTACGAGCCAGTTTAAGCGCGGCAAGAGCATCGCTGGCACTCCCGGTATCATCATGCACCGCCGCGTTGCCGGCCCGGCGGATCAAATGAAAGATGTCTCCGACCTGCTGAGGTAAGATCGATCGGCGGCGTAGCTGCGAGAGTACCTCGTCGAATGTCGGCTTTCCGGGCGGCAACACAGCGTGTATCGCCGCGATTTCCTTGGCCATTAATTCCGCAAAAGAACGCAGCTTGGTTAGGGCAGTCGGCGCATCATCGATAAAGAAACGTTCGGCCAGCATCGCCAGTCGATACAGGCGGTCGTTGTTCCCCGAAAGGAATTGAAAGTTTGATGCCCCCTCAGTCACTTGCGCAACTTAGCATTCAATGCTCAGCGCTCAAGCTTAACGAGCGCCGACGGAGATCATTTAAGCTCTGATACCCCAATGGGACCCCGCGCACGGGCGGTTGCCTAAACTCACATCTAAGTCATTGAAAAGGTGGTGGACGCACTAGGGCTCGAACCTAGGACCCGCTGATTAAGAGTCAGCTGCTCTACCAACTGAGCTATGCGTCCACTTCGGCGGCTGGCCGGTCTGTTGGACCAGCTTCCCGTCGGGAGGGGCGCCGTTAACATGGCCTTTCAAGGATGCCAATGAAAAAATTGCTTCGAGCTGCGAAAATGGTGTGGATCAGCAAAATCGCTGAGGAACTGATCAGTTTGCCTCCGGCGTTGTCGAGTTCTCTGCAGTCTGTGCATCGCCCGCATCGGTCGACTGTGAATCGTCAGCCAGGTCGTTGGGAGTAGAAGCATCACCGGCAGCTTGCCGCCCAGTCGGCCCTGCGGCCTCCGGTATGCTCCCCTCCGAGGCATTTCCTGGCTCCGCGACCAGCGGCGCCGAGGCGAGCCCTCGCGCGATGCGGAACTCGTTCAGCTGGCGCTCGAGCCGTTGTTGCGGTGTGCCACCCCAAGTCTCTTCGAGGCGCTGGAGCTTCTCCATCGCCTTGGCCGGATCGTAGAGGTAGGTGATGCAGTCGCCCGACACCATCGGGGCGTCCTGATTGCGGTCCATATGTCCGCCATGTTCGATGATGGTTGCGATCGCATAACGCGGATTGTCGTGTGGTGCGAAGCCCTGGAACAAGGCATGGTCACGCAAACGGAAGGGCTGGTCCGCGGCGCGCATGCCTCGGGTGCTGATGGCGCCGACCTGCGCAGTTCCGGTCTTGGCGGCGAGCATCACACCCGGGACGTCGAGGCGTGCCGCGCGGCCCGTGCCGCCGCCGTTCACGACATCCTTCATGGCATTGCGGATCACGGTAAGATGATCCAGCGAGATGCCCAATGGCGCGCCCTCGTGCCGCTTGCCGTCGACAATGAAATGGGGGTCGAGGTCCCGCCCGGTCGCAAGACGCGCGGCCATGACACACATTTGCGTCGGGTTGACCAGCATATAGCCTTGGCCGATGGTGGCGTTGACCGTGTCATAGGTCTGCCAGGGCTCGCCATATTTCTTCATTTTCCATGCCGGGTCCGGCACGGTGCCATAGCTCTGGTTGGGGAAGGGCAGGTCGAAGCGCTGACCAAGGCCCAAGCGCCGCGCCATGATCGCGATGGCATCCATGCCGATCTTCTGCGCGAAATAATAGAAGTAGATATTGCAGCTTTGCTCAATGGCCCGGTGCATATTCACGGCGCCATGGCCACGCCGGGAATGGCAATGAAACAGTCGATTGCCGACCCGCAGAGCGCCAGTGCAGTTGACGGTTTCCTCCGGCGGTAAGCCGGCCTCCAGAAAGGAGAGGGCGATCATTGGCTTGACGGTCGATCCTGGGGGGTAGAGTCCGGCAAGCGTCTTGTTTCTCAACGGAACATGATCGTCCTGAGACAGCATCTGCCATTCAAGATGGGAAATACCCTCCGAAAAGCTGTTTGGGTCGAAGCTTGGCATCGATGTCGAGCAAAGGATGTCGCCGGTGAGGCAGTCCATCACCACCACAGCCCCGCTCTGCGTGCCCAGTCTGCGCCCGGCATATTCCTGGAGCCCGGCATCGATGGTGAGCTTGACCGAGCGACCCGGTGTGTCTGGGCGGGTTTCAAGATCGCGGACGACCGCACCGCGCGCGGTTACCTCTACCCGGCGAGCGCCGGGCTTGCCGGTCAGCAGGGAGTCCAGAGACTTCTCGAGGCCCTGCTTGCCAAGCTTGAAGCCGGGCGTGATCAGTAGCGGATCGCGGGAAGCCTTGTATTCCTCCGCCGAGGGCGTGCCGACATAGCCAATCAGATGACCGACGCTGGGTCCTGCGGGGTAATAGCGCGAAAAGCCCTGGGAAGGGACAACGCCTGGGAACTCCGGAAGCCGCACGGAAAGGGCGGCATACTGCTCATAGGTGAGGTCATCCGCGACCTGCACCGGCTGATAACCCGCGGCTTTGTCGAGATGCTCGTTTATCCGGTCGATGTCATTGGGCGTGAGCTGCAGAAGCTCGCCGAGTGCGGGAATCGCCTTTTCCCTGTTCTGCAGCCGGTCCGGAATGATGTCGACGCGAAAATTGGTTCTGTTTGAGGCGAGTGGTCGCCCACTCCTGTCGACGATCCAGCCCCTGCGCGGGGGCGTGATCGTGAGGTTGATCCGGTTGCTGTCGGACAGAAGCTGATATTTTTCATTTTCGGCGATTGCGATCCAGCCAAGCCGCCCCACCAGAAGGCCGCCTACTGCAACCTGAGCGCCGCCCAACACGAACGAACGCCGATTGAAACTGAAGGACTGGCTCGCTGGGGTGACAACCTTGTTGGGGAAGAGAGTCTTGCGAAAAGAGATCACGGGAGTCGCCATTTGTCCAACGCGGCACAAACGCGCACGATGAA
>Ga0065721_10049945_pt1 | contig 25061 bp, 18 predicted proteins | sample Mesricmetagenome_FD_59108 | JGI IMG/M metagenome (GOLD analysis project Ga0065721, IMG submission 59108) | Mesophilic microbial community from rice straw/compost enrichment Sample: eDNA_1 v2 (version 2) | ecosystem: Engineered > Solid waste > Grass > Composting > Bioreactor | place: USA: Davis... | reverse complement strand
CGAAGCGGGCGGCGGAACGGGGGGACCGCCGCCCGCTTCGCTCAGACGAGAACCTGGCGATTGGCCAGCAGCGTCTCCAGATCGGTGTTGACGTTGGTCAGCGTGACCAGCGTCTCCGAGCCGAAGGCGGCGCCGGTACCGTCGCGGTCGATATGGATGACCGTATTGGTGCCGTCGTTGGTGACGCTGAGGTAGTCGCCGATGTTGTCGCCGTCGTCGATCGTCGCCACGCCGTTGACGTAGTGCGCCGGGCCATCGCCGTCGCCGGTGTAGCCGACCAGCAGGCTCGACAGGTCGATCACGTCGGATGCCGCCTGGCCCGGCGCGGTCCCCACCGTGAAGTCGGTGATGACGTCGCTGCCGTTGCCACCGGTACCGTCGTTGGCGGTGACCTCGTACAGGAACACGTCGCCGCCCGCGCCGCCGCTCATCGTGTCGTTGCCGGCGCCGCCGATCAGCAGGTCGTTGCCGTTGCCGCCATTGAGCGTGTCGTTGCCGGCGCCGCCGCGCAGCAGGTCGTTGCCGTCGCCGCCGTTCAGCGTGTCGTCGCCGGCGTAGCCGTACAGGCGATCGCTGTTGCCGGTGCCATCGACCGTGTCGGCGGACGAGGTGCCTTCGACGATCGCGGTGGACTGGCTCGAGCCGAGCAGGCCGGCGAGTACCTCGGCGCTGGCGAGCTGGGTGGCGTTGGCGGTATCGGTCAACCCGGTGGTGTCGGTCGCGGTGATCGTGAAGTTCGACAGCAGGTCCAGGCTGACGCCCAGCAGCCCGCCTTCGATCGTCACCGAGCCGAGCAGCTCGTTGAGCCGCAGCGTATCGATCGGCCCGCCGTCCGCGGACGTAATGGTCAGCGTGGACGAAGCCCCGATGACACCCGCAATGCCGTTGTTGTGATCCGGCAGGACGGAGATGCCCAGCTCCGCAGCAAGCTCGGCGTTGTATCCGAGCCGCTGCAGCGGCAGGCCGAGCAGGCCGCCGTAGCGCAGCACCACCTGCTGGATGTTGTTGTTGTAGTCGCTCGCGCCGAACACCTGCTGCGAGCTCAGGTCGATCAGGCCCAGCACATTGGCGTCGACGATGCCGAGCAGCCCGCCCGATTCCTGCGCCGACACCTCCGGAGCGACATTGGTGGAGATCGTGAAGGTCTGCGTGTCGCTGCTCGCGCCGATATTGCCGGCGGCATCGATCAGCCGCACCGTCACCGAGTGGTTGCCGTCGGCGAACTGGTGATTGGGTGCCGACCACGACCAGCTGGTGCCGTTGACGGTGGCCTGCGTCCAGGTGGTGCCGCCGTCGAAGCTGACCTCGACGTGGTCGCCGTCGGCCAGCGGAGCGCTGAGCGTTCCCGAGAAGGTCGGCGCGGTATCGCCGGTGGTCCAGTCGCCCGCGGTGCCCGTGTCGTCGGTCATGCCGGTGATGGCCAGCGTCGCGGCCGGTGCCGCGGTATCGATGGTCAGATCGAACGCCGTGCTGCTGCCGCTGGCATTGCCCGCCGCGTCGGTGGCGACCGCCGTCAGCGAATAGCTGCCGTCGGCCAGCGCCGTGGTCGGCGTGAAGGACCAGTTGCCGGTGCCATCGGCGGTCGCCGTGCCGACCAGCGTGGTGCCGTTGAAGATGCGCACGGTGCTGTTGGCCTCGGCCGTGCCCGCGATGGTCGGCGTGCCGTCGTTGGTGCTGCCGCCGGAGGTCAGCGGGCCGCTGACCGGGTCGACATCATCGGTCACGCTGACGATGACCGGCACGCTTGGCGCCACGGCGTCGACCGTCGCGCTGCCCGGGGCGCTGGTGTTGCCGGCGGCGTCGGTGGCGGTGGCGCTGACGACGGTACCGTCGGCCAGCGGGGCGGTCGGCGTATAGGTCCAGTTGCCACTGCCGTCGGCGGTAACGGTGGCATCGGGCGTGCCGTCGCCATTGGTGTCGATCGCGATCGTGCTGTTGGCCTCCGCGGTGCCTTCGATCACCGTGCCGTTGGTCGGCGCGATGACCGGCGCGGCCGGCGGCACGGCATCCACGGTCGCGGTGGCCGGCGCGCTGGTGTTGCCGACGGCATCGCGTGCCGTGACGCTGACGACGGTGCCGTCGGGGAGCGGGGTCGGCGGCGTATAGGTCCAGTTGCCGCCGCCGTCGGCCGTGACCGTGGCCTCGGGCGTGCCGTCGCCATCGGTGTCGATGTCGACGGTGCTGTTCGCTTCGGCGGTGCCCTCGAGCAGCGTGCCATCGGTCGGTGCGATGGTCGGCACGCCCGGCGGCAGCGCATCGACCGTGGTGGTCGCCGGGGCGCTGACGTTGCCGGCGGCATCGCTTGCCGTGACGTTGACCACGGTGCCGTCGGCCAGCGGGGTAGTCGGCGTATAGGTCCAGTTGCCGCTGCCGTCGGCCGTCACCGTGGCGTCGGCGGTGCCGTCGCCGTCGGTGTCGATATTGACGGTGCTGTTCGCATCCGCCGTGCCCTGCAGCAGCGTGCCGTCGGTGGGCTGGACCGTCGGCGTGCCTGGCGCCACCGCATCGACGGTGGCGCTGCCTGGCGCGCTGGTGTTGCCGGCGGCGTCGGTGGCCGTCGCGCTGACGACGGTGCCGTCGGCCAGCGGGGTGGTCGGCGTATAGGTCCAGTTGCCGCTGCCATCGGCGGTGACGGTGGCGTCGGGCGTGCCGTCGCCATTGGTGTCGATCGCGATCGTGCTGTTGGCCTCGGCGGTGCCTTCGATCACCGTGCCGTTGGTCGGCGCGATGACCGGCGCGGCCGGTGCGACCGAATCGATGGCGATGGTGGCCGGTGCGCTGGCGTTGCCGGCGGCATCGGTCGCCGTCACGCTGATGGTCGTGCCATCGGCGATCGGCGTCGTCGGCGCATAGCTCCAGTTGCCGCTGCCATCGGCGGTCACGGTGGCATCGGGCGTGCCGTCGCCATCGGTGTCGATGGCGATGCTGCTGTTGGCCTCCGCGGTGCCGGCGATGGTGCCGCCATTGGCTGTGGTGATGACCGGGGCGGCCGGCGGAGCGGTGTCGACCGTGAAGTCGAACGCGCCGCTGGCCGGGCTGATGTTGCCCGCCGCGTCGGTGGCGACTGCCGTCAGCGAGTAGCTGCCGTCTGCCAGCGGCGAGGTCGGCGAGAACGTCCAGTTGCCGGTGCCGTCGGCCGTTGCCGTGCCGATCAGCGTGGTGCCGTTGAAGATCTGCACCGTGCTGTTGGCTTCCGCGGTGCCGGCGATCGTCGGCGTGGCGTCGTTGGTGCTGTCGCCGGAGGTCAGCGGCGCCGAGACCGGATCGGCGTCATCGACGACCGACGTGATGGCAGGGGCCGCGGGTGCCGCCGCATCGACCGTGGCGGTGGCCGGTGCGCTGGTATTGCCGGCGGCATCGGTGGCCGTGACGGTAACGACGGTGCCGTCGGGCAGCGGCGTGGTCGGCGTGTAGGTCCAGTTGCCGGTGCCGTCCGCGGTGACGGTGGCGTCGGGCGTGCCGTCGCCGTTCGTGTCGATGTTGACGGTGCTGTCAGCCTCCGCGGTGCCTTCGAGGACCGAGCCGTTGCTCGGCTCGATCGTCGGCACGGCGGGAGCGGCGGCATCGACGGTGGCGGTGGCCGGGGTGCTGGTATTGCCCGCGGCATCGGTGGCCGTGACGCTGACGACCGTGCCGTCGGCCAGTGGGGTCGCCGGCGTGTAGGTCCAGTTGCCGGCGCCATCGGCGGTGACCGTGGCATCGGGCGTGCCGTCGCCATTGGTATCGATACGGACGGTGCTGTTGGCTTCGGCGGTGCCCTCGAGCTCGATGCCGTTGGTCGGCGCGATGGTCGGCGTGCCCGGGGGCAGGGCATCGACCGTCGCGGTGGCAGGAGTGCTCGCGTTGCCGGCGGCATCGGTGGCGGTCACGCTGACCGTCGTGCCGTCGGCAAGCGGCAGGCCCGGCGAGAAGCTCCAGTTGCCGCTGCCATCGGCGGTCACGGTGCCGTCCGGCGTGCCGTCGCCATTGGTGTCGATCGCGATGCTGCTGAAGGGGTCGGCCGTGCCCGTGATGGTGTCGGCGCTGGCCAGCAGGATGACCGGAGCGGCGGGCGCGGCGGTATCGACGGTGAAGTCGAAGGCGGCGCTGGCCGGGCTGGTGTTGCCCGCCGCGTCGGTGGCGACTGCCGTCAGCGAGTAGCTGCCGTCGGCCAGCGGCGTGGTCGGCGAGAAGGTCCAGTTGCCGCTGCCGTCGGCGGTCGCCGTGCCGATCAGCGTGGTGCCGTTGAAGATCTGCACGGTGCTGTTCGCTTCCGCGGTACCGGCGATCGTCGGCGTGGCGTCGTTGGTGCTGTCGCCGGAGGTCAGCGGCGCGGAGACTGGATCGACATCGTCGACGACGGTGTCGATCGAAGGCGCGCTCGGTGCCGCGGCGTCGACGGTCTCCGTGGCCGGCGCGCTGGTATTGCCGGCGGCATCGGTGGCGGTGACCTCGACGACGGTGCCGTCGGCCAGCGGCGCGGTCGGCGTATAGGTCCAGTTGCCGTCGCCGTCGGCGGTGACCGTGGCATCGGCCGTACCGTCGCCGTTGGTGTCGATATTGACGGTGCTGTTGGCTTCGGCGGTGCCCTGCAGCAGCGTGCCGTTGGTCGGTGCGATCGTCGGGGTGCCCGGTGCCACCGCATCGACAGTGGCGGTGGCCGGTGCGCTGGCGTTGCCGGCGGGATCGGTGGCGGTGACACTGACCGTCGCGCCATCGGCCAGCGGCGTGGTCGGCGTGTAGGTCCAGTTGCCTGCACCGTCGGCGGTGACCGTGGCGTCGGGCGTGCCGTCGCCGTTGGTGTCGATGGCGATGGTGCTGTTCGCGTCCGCGGTGCCGGCGATCGTGTTGCCGTTGGCCTGCACGATGACCGGAACGGCCGGCGGCGCGGTATCGACCGTCAAGTCGAATGCCGTGCTGGCCGGGCTGGTGTTGCCGGCCGCATCGGTCGCGGTGGCCGTCAGCGAGTAGCTGCCGTCGGCCAGCGGCGTGGTCGGCGTGAACGTCCAGTTGCCGCTGCCGTCGGCGACGACGGTGCCCAGCAGCGTGGTGCCGTTGAAGATCTGGACCGTGCTGTTGGCTTCCGCGGTGCCGGCGATCGTCGGCGTGGCGTCGTTGGTGCTGCCGCCAGAGGTCAGCGGGCCGCTGACCGGGTCGGCGTCGTCGGTGACGCTGGCGATGGCCGGTGCAGTCGGCGCGACGGAGTCGATGGTGGCGGTGACGGGCGCGCTGCCGTTGCCGGCGGCATCGATAGCGGTCACGCTGACGACGGTGCCGTCGGGCAGCGGCGTGGCCGGCGTGTAGCTCCAGTTGCCGCTGCCGTCGGCGGTGACGGTGGTATCGGGCGTGCCGTCGCCATTCAGGTCGATCGCGATCGTGCTGCCGGCTTCGGCCGTGCCGGCCAGCGTGGTGCCGTTGGCCTGGGAGATGGCGGGCGCGGCCGGCGGCGCCGTATCGACCGTGATGATGAAGGCGGTACCGGGACCGCTGACATTGCCGACCGCATCGGTGGCCGTGGCGGTCAGCGAATAGTTGCCGTCGGCCAGCGGCGTGGTCGGCGTGAAGGTCCAGTTGCCGCTGCCGTCGGCGACGACGGTGCCCAGCAGCGTCGTGCCGTTGAAGATCTGCACGGTGCTGTTCGCTTCGGCGGTACCGGCGATCGTCGGCGTGGTGTCGTTGGTGCTGCCGCCCGAAGTCAGGGGCCCGCTGACCGGATCGGTGTCGTCGGTGACGCTGGAAATCGCGGGCGCGGCGGGGGCGGCCGCGTCGACGGTCGTGGTCGCCGGGCCGCTGGTATTGCCGGCCGGGTCGGTCGCGACCACGGTCACCGTGGTGCCGTCCGGCACCGGCGAGGTCGGCGTGTAGGTCCAGTTGCCGCCGCCGTCGGTGACGACCGTCGCATCGGGCGTGCCGTCGCCGTTCAGGTCGATGCCGACCGTGCTGCCGGCCTCGGCGGTACCGCTCAGCGAGGTGCCATTGGTCGGGTTGACGGTTGGGGTGGCTGGCGGCTGGGCGTCGACCGTCGTCGTGGCCGGCTCGCTGGTGTTGCCGGCGGGGTCGGTCGCGACCACGGTCACGGTGGTGCCGTCGGGCAGCGGCGAGGTCGGGGTGTAGGTCCAGTTGCCGTTGCCGTCGGCGATGACGGTGGCATCCGGCGTGCCGTCGCCGTTCAGGTCGATGCCGACCGTGCTGCCGGCCTCGGCGGTACCGCTCAGGGTCGCGCCATTGGAGGGGTTGAGCGTCGGCGTGGCCGGCGCCGTGGTGTCCACCGCCAGGTCGATCACCGTGGGCTCGCTGGTCTTGCCATCGGCGCCGGTCTGCGTGACGACGATCTGATGCTGGCCGGCGGCCAGCGCCGGCGGCGTGTAGCTCCAGTTGCCGTTCGCGTCGGCGTTGACGGTCACCGGCGGCTTGCCATCGATCGAGATCTGGATGCGGCCGTTGGGTAGGGCACCGGTGCCCTGCAGCGTCGGCGTGGCGTCGTTGGTTGCGCTGCCGTTGGCGATCGTTCCCGTCACCGGAGACTGGTCGTCCAGCAGGCTGACGGTCGGACGACCGGGCGCCGGCCGGCTGTCATCGCCGCCGCCGCCACCGCCCGCTGCCGCCGCGATCACGCCGGCGCCCGCCGCCAGGCCGAGGATGCCCAGCAGCGCCGCGCTGCTGTCGGCGATCGGCTCGTAGACCACCGCCGATTCGAGGACATTGTCGCCGCCTGCCATCAGGGCCTGGTCGAACGTGGCCAGCCAGCGCGCATCGTCCTGGACGAACACCAGATTGTTGAAGTTCACGCCATTGGCGAAGAAGCCCTGGATGCGCAGCGTCTGTCCATCCTTGAACTCGATCAGCAGGTCGTTGCCTTCGCGCGCATAGTTGGCGACGTTGTCCTTGTTGCCTGCGACCAGGAAATTGGCGGCACCCTCGGGCGCCGCGATGGTCTTGGTCCCGACGGGCACCGCGACATCGATGTGGTTTTGCAGAACTGCTGACGAAGCCATGCCTATCTCCTTGGGTCGATCGAGATTACTGCTCGCTATTGGAGATGCAGCGTATAAGTGATTCGCAAGTGGCGATATGGCTCTGTCTGTTCGGTAAGCGATATAGTGCGTGCAATTGATATGGTTGGCGTTTTTTTGATAATGAATCGCCTGGTAGTCATTAATACCACGGGGTGGTTTTAGAGAAAAAATACCCCTACGCCGGTAGGCGAAGGGGTATTAGTATTCGATTCTATTAATTCTGATTTAAACCGTATTTATTTGGCTGGCGACAATTAACCTCGACAATTGCCGTCAATCGCCGCGACGGGTCTCGGAAGGCGTTTCGCCGAAGGCCATGCGATAGTCCCTGGCGAATTGTCCGAGATGGCTGAAGCCCCAGCGCCGCGCGATGTCGGCGATCGACTGTTCCGCGCCGGCGGTCCGCAGGTCGGCGTGGGCGCCCTCCAGGCGCACCCGCTTCACGTAACCCATCGGCGTGAAGCCTTTGAACTTGGCAAAGCCCGCCTGCAGCGTGCGGATGCTGACGCGGGCGGCGTTGGCGATGTCGGCCAGGCCGAGCGCCGCGGTGGCGTTGGCGTGGATGTACTCGATCGCCCGGCGCACATGGCGCGGCGAAGGGCCGGTATGCCGGCGCGCCATGTAGACCGAGTAGTTGTGCGGGATCTCCTTGAGCATGGCGAAGATCACGGCGTCCTGCACGCTCTGCACGATGTCCGGGGCGATGGCGTGCGGGCCGCCATCCGCATTGAAATAGCGCCGCGCCGCCCGCACCAGTTCGCTCGCAAAGCGCACGCCGGAAGGCACGCTGTCTCCTGCCGGCAAGAATTTCACGCGGTGCGGCACCGGGCGTTCGATCGACTGCGACAGCCGGCCGTGGAGGCGGGCCGCATCGATCAGGATGGTTTCGTAGCGGCCCGGACCGAAGCTCCAGGCGGTGACACGCCTGGCGTCGACGACGGCCGCGCCGGCTGGCAAGGGCTGCAGCGCGTCCTGATCGGCCGCCAGGGCGAGCTGGCCTTCGGCGTGGGTGACCAGCACATAGCCGTCGGTCTGGCAAGGCAGCCGCAGGCAAAGCGTGGTGTCGGTGACCAGCGTATGCACGGCCATGCCGTCGAGATAGTCGATCTGGATTTCGAGCCTGGGCCGGCTGCCATCGGCCTCGATCGTGATGCCGGGATAGTGGCGAGCGAGCCAGTCCTGCGCCTGCGCGCAGCTGGACGCGATGATTGCGTCCGTTCCAATGCGGGTTTGAGCCATACGCCAGTTCTGTCCTGCCAAAAAACGAGCGCACGCCGGGACGGCGAACGCTACAGGCGATCCCACAAAGGGCCGCGGCAAAACCGCGGCAAAACGGGTTGGCTGAATCAGGCGATGGCGACAGACCGCGACAATGACCCTGGATATTCCATGGCAATGGAATATCCATCAATTGGCATGGGCTGCGCCCGGATGCCCCCCCGGAATTCTCTGGTCAAGACTGGCGCTGGAATTCGATCTGGCCGCTGCAATGAAATGACCGCGCGGTTTCGTCGAACTTCCGATTGCCGGTTGCTTGATTTTAGTTTTGTTTAAATCGATATTTACTGATAACTTAAATCGATTGTTATTAGAGTACTGCAGTTTTTACAAATTATGGTCGCTTCCAACGCACTTTTGAAAGTGCTTACACTTGTTTGCACTTGGTAGGGTGCCGGTAGGGTGCCGGTAGGGTGCTGGTAGGGTGCGCGCAGGGTGTGCAGGTAGGGCGCAGGCCGGTTGCGTCAGCGCAAGAGGAAAGGCGCGGAAGCGGTCAAGGCGCGCGAAGGCGCCCGCATTTCAATGCGTGACCGACTTCGACCACAGATTGATGACCAGCACGCCGGCCATGATCAGCGCGATGCCGAGCAGCGCCGGCAGATCGAGCCGCTGGCCGAACAGCAGCCACGCCGCCACCGACACCAGCACGATGCCGACGCCGGACCAGATCGCGTAGGCGATGCCGATCGGCACGCTGCGCAGCGTCAGCGACAGACAGAAAAACGCGATCGCATAGCCGGTCACGACGACCAGCGAGGGCAGTGGACGGGTAAAGCCGGCGGCGGCCTTGAGCGCCGTGGTGGCAATGACTTCGGCGACGATGGCGATGGACAGGTAGATCCAGTGCATGGGATGGCGCGGTGTCGTGTATCGACGGAGCGCCAAGCATAGCAGCGGTGCCCTGTCCCCCCTTGCTGCATGGCGTGGCGCGCGGCAAGACGCACGGCGGCGATACGCCCCTGTGCGGCGCGGCTCAGCGCTGCTCCAGGCCGTGCCGCCGATGCCATTGCGCCAGCGTCTCCTCGGGCCACTGTGCGCAATGCACATGTCCCTTGCCGCTCGGCACTTCGACCCACGACGCCGCGGAGTCGAGCTCCGCTTCGACGATTTCCGGCGGGCGCGGCAGCGGCGTATCGATGGCCGACGCATGCGGATAGACGCGCTCGGGCTCGTCCGGTGTGCGTATCCACAATGCGCTGCCGCACTTGGTACAGAAGTGCCGCTCCATCGGCGATCGCCTGGCGCGTTTGCCGGGTTCACGCATCACGGCGTGATAGATGCCGATATGCTGCCGGCCGCGTATGCGCAAGGTGTTGTTCAGCGCGCCGATGTTCGCGGCATAACCGCCCGCGCCCGCGGTCTTGCGGCAGATCGAGCAGTAGCAATGCAGATAGGGGTAGGGCCAGGGCGATTCCACGCTGAAGCGGACCGCGCCGCAGTGACAGGAGCCTTCGAGATGCATGCGACCTCCCATGGGGTAGGGCGAGCGTCGCCGATGCGTTGCCCGCCGTTGCTGCCATTGGATTTTGCATGACATCGAACCCGTATTCGAGCCCTTGTTCGGGCCCTTGTGGGGCCTTGTTCGGGCCCATGCTCGCGCACTGGTTGGAGGCCCGATTCGCGCCCTATTCGAATCGCGCAGGATCGTAGGGCCGCGGATCGACGTAAGGCGTCTCGCCGTCGATCAGCTCGGCGAGCAGCCGCGCGGTCGCAGGGCCGAGCGTGAAGCCCTGATGCGCATGACCAAAATGGAACCACAGGCCGCGATGGCGCGGAGCGCGGCCCACCACGGGCCGCATGTCAGCCACGCAGGGCCGCGCGCCCATCCACGGTTGCGCTTCCACCGGCGCGCCGAGATCGACGAGGTCGCTTGCGTAGCGCTCGGCCGCCGCCAATTGCACCGGCGTCGGCGGCGCGTCGTGGTGCGCGAATTCCGCACCCGTGGTCAGGCGAAGACCGCGCCGCATCGGCGCCAGCACGAAGCCGCGCTCCGCGTCGAGCAGCGGCAGCGACGGCATGCGCGCGCTGGCGTAGTGCCGGTGGTAACCGCGCTTGATGAACAGCGGCAGCCGATACCCGAGCGGCCGCGTCAGCGCTGACGCCCACGGCCCCAGCGCAATGACGGCCTGGGCGGCAGACAGCGGACCGGCGTCGGTCATCACGCGCCAGCCGCTGCCGTCGGCCTGCAGCGTCGCGGCATCGCCTCGGCGCACGATGCCGCCTTGGCGCGCGAACAGCGCGGCGTAGCGCTGCACCAGTTCGCCGGGATCGCTGACGGTCCACGGGTCGCGCCAATGGATCGCGCCGGCGAGTCCGCCACGCAGCGCGGGCTCTGCGGTCCGCAGCGCGGCACCGTCGAGCACGGCGCAATCGAGCCCATGCTCGCGCGCCACGATCGTCGCGCTGCGCACCGTGTCGTCGAACGCGCGTTGGCTGCGGTATGCCTCCAGCCATCCCGCCTTGCTGACGAGATGGTCCGCGCCGGCGGCGGCGATCCACTTTTCGTGTTCGCTGACGCAGTGCCTGACCAATGCCGCATAGGCGGCGATCGTGCCGGCGTAGCGGTCCGGTGCCGATTCGCGCCAGTACCGGGCCAGCACGGGCAACAGGCGCAGCATCGCACCGGGGTGGTAGTGCACGTCGTTGCCCCGGCGGGCGATCACACGCAGGATCGTCTTCCAGTCGCGCGGGAACGCATACGGCTGCACCGCCTCGCGCTGGATGAAGCCCGCATTGCCGTAGGAGGTTTCGGTGCCCGGCGCGGCGCGATCGACGAGGACGACATGATGCCCGCGATGGCGCAGGGCCAGGGCGGTGCTGACACCGACCATGCCGGCGCCGAGAACGAGGATTTCCTGTGACATGAGGGCAGCGACTCGCGGGAAACGTGGATCAGGTGGATGAGTTGGGCAGGTGGATCGGGTGGATCGGGTGGATCAGGTTCGTACCTGGATTTTCGCCGCGCCGCGCCTGCGTGAAGGCATGCGGCACGCGCAATATTCCGAATCCTCGATTGCGGTTTCGGCAATCACGAATTTGGAAACTCGATCAGTCCCTGCCGCAGATGGTCGACGAAGGCGCGCGCGGCCGGCGGCAGCTTGCGGTTGGCCAGCGTCTGCACCTCGATCTGCCGCTCGTTCATCTCGCGGTCGCGCAGCGGCACCGCGGCGATGGTGCCGGCCTTGAGCCTGCCGCGGATCGATACCTCGCCGTAGAAACAGATCGCGCCGCCGCCGGCCGCCGCGAAGCTGACCAGGGAATCAAGCTGGTTGCTGGAGAACACCGTCTGGTAGCGCAGGCCCTGCCGGCTGCAGCCGGCATCGAGCAATTGCCGCACGGAGCTGTCCTTGGGCGGCAGCGCCAGCGGATAGGTGGCGACCTGCGCGAGCGACAGTTGCCGATGCCGCGCCAGCGGATGGTCCGGCGCCATCACGGCCAGCACCGGAGCGGGGTGCCGCAGCTCCACGTGGATTTCCGGCTCGGGCAACCACGCCAGCGTGATGCCGATATCCGCTTCGCCGTCGCGGATGCGACGCGCGATATCGCCCTGCGGACAGACCTCGAGCTCGAAGTGAATGCCCGCATGGGTCTCGCGAAAATTGGCGGCCAGATTCGGCAGGAATTCGTGCGCGATGCCCTCGACGGCCGCGAGCCGCACGCGCCCGACGCGAAGACCACGCAGCGCCTGAATATCGCCGGCCACGCGCTCGATGTCCTGCTGCGAACGCTTGGCGAATGCAGCCAGCAGCTCGCCCGCGGCATTGGGGACGAGGCCGCGCGCGCGCCGGTCGAACAGCAGCGTGTCCAGTTCGCTTTCGAGCTTGGCGATCTGCCGGCTGACGGCCGATGGCGCGACGTTCAGCTTGATCGCCGCATCCTTGACCGAGCCGGTGCGAACCACTTCGAGGAAGTAGCGTACCGCGGTCTCCTGCAGGGCCCGATAGGACATGGGATATCGAGGTGAAAAAGGGGAAAAGGGTCGCGGGCGTCCTGGGGAAAACCCGCTCAGGGATTGCGCCAAGGATTGCCGTTTCGGCAATCGACTGTTCGAAACATTGCGACGATTCTATGCGAAGTTTGACATTAGGATGACATCGAACCGACCCGCTTATGCCGGCGTTGCCCTGGATTCCTACGAGAGAGCATCCCATGCGTTCTTCCTCACCCGTCCGTTTGCTGTTTGTCGCCACCGGCCTGGCGCTCGTTGCGATGGCGCCGTCGGCCGCGTCGGCGCAGGACAGCTTCCCCGCCAAGCCGATCCAGCTGGTGTTGCCGTTCCCGCCCGGCGGCGCCACCGACGTGGTGGGGCGCATCGTCGCGCAGAAGCTCGGCGAACGGCTCGGCAAGACCATCGTGGTCGAGAACCGGCCGGGCGCCGGTACCGTGGTCGGTGCCAGCTATGTCGCCAAGGCCGCGCCGGACGGCTACACGCTGCTGGCCAGTTCCGGCACGACGTTCACGGTCAATCCCGCGGTCTATCCGAAGCTGCCGTACGACCCGCAGAAGAACTTCGAGCCGATCGGCCTGATCGGCGTTACCGGCCTGATCCTGCTGGCCAACCGCGATGTACCGGTGAACAACCTGAAGGAGTTCGTGGCCGCGGCAAAGAACGAGCCCGGCAAGTACTCGTACGGTTCGTTCGGCGCCGGTACCACCGCGCATTTTGCCGGCGAGCAGTTGCTCAATCTGACGGGCGCGAAGATGCTGCACGTGCCGTACAAGGGCAGCGCGCCTGCGATGACCGATCTGATCGGCGGCCAGATTCCGTTCAGCATCGACACTGTGGCGGCGGCGATCCCGCAGGTGCGCGCGGGCAAGGTCAAGGCCATCGCGGTGACGACAGCCAGGCGCTCGTCGCTGCTGCCGAATGTGCCGACCGTTGCCGAGGCCGGCTATCCCGGCATGGACGCCAGCACGTGGATCGCGCTGATGGCGCCCCGCGGGCTGCCGGCCGAGGTGCACGCGAAGCTGGAGAAAGCGCTGGCCGATACGATCGCCGACCCTGACACGCGCAAGAAGCTGGCCGACAACGGCATCGAGCCGTCGTTCGCAACGGGCAAGCAGGTCAGCGCGATGATCGAGAAGGAAATTCCGCAGATGCGGGCCATCGCGCAGCGCGCCAACATCAAGCTGGACTGACCCGCCATGTCCGACCAGAACCAACTGACTTCGCTGTCCGCCGTCGAGCTGCGTCGCCTGATCGGCGCGCGCCAGATTTCGCCGGTGGAACTGCTGGAAGCCTGCATCGCGCGGATCGAGCGCTATAACCCGCTGATCAACGCGATCACCGCCACCTGCTACGAGCGCGCACGCGAGGAGGCGAGGGCGGCGGAACAGGCGGTGATGCGCGGCGATACGCTCGGCCTGCTGCATGGCCTGCCGCTGGGCGTCAAGGATCTCGAGGCGACGGCCGGCCTGCTGACGACCTACGGCTCGCCGCTGTACCGCGGCAATGTGCCCGCGCAGGACAACACGCTGGTGGCGCGGTTGCGGCAGGCCGGCGCCGTGGTCGTCGGCAAGACCAATATTCCCGAGATGGGCGCGGGCGCGAATTCGCGCAATGCCGTGTGGGGCGCCACCGGCAATCCCTTCAATCCGAACCTGAACGCGGGGGGGTCGTCGGGCGGCTCGGCCGCGGCGCTGGCAGCGGATTTTCTGCCGGTCTGCACGGGTTCCGATACCGGCGGGTCGTTGCGTATCCCGGCCGCGAAATGCGGGGTGGTGGGCTTTCGCCCGTCGCCGGGCTTGGTGCCGAACTCGCGCAAGCTGCTGGGGTGGACGCCGATTTCCGTGGTCGGCCCGATGGGGCGCACGGTGGCCGATGCCTGCTTGCAGCTGGCCGCGTCGGCCGGGGAATCGGCCGGCGATCCGCTCAGCCACGCGGTCGATCCGCTGGCGTTCCTGACGCCGGCACGCGTCGATCTGTCCGGGCTGCGCGTGGGCTGGACCGAGGACTTCGGCAGCTGCGCCGTCGATGCCGATATCCGCGGCGTGTTCCGCGCGCGGATCGCCGCGATGCGGCACCTGTTCAAGTCCTGCGACGAGGTCGCGTTCGACCTGGGCGACGTGCATCGCTGCTTCGACGTGCTGCGCGCGGAGAGCTTCGTCGCGTCGCTGCGCGACACCTACGAGCGCGACCCCGACAGCCTCGGCCCCAATACGCGCGCCAACTACGAGATCGGCGCGCGCATGTCGCTGGTCGACAGCGCGTGGGCGCAGGCCGAACAGACTCGCGTTTTTCAGCGCTTCCAGCAGGCGTTCCGCGACTACGACGTGATCCTGTCCCCGACCACGCCGGTGTCGCCGTTCCCCTGGACCACGCTCTACGCGGACGTCGTCGAGGGGGCGAAGCAGGAGAACTACTACCGCTGGCTGGCGCTGACCTATGTGGTGACGCTGACCACCCATCCCTGCCTCGCCTTGCCCTGCGGCACCGACGAGGCCGGCATGCCCTTCGGCCTGCAGATCACCGGCCCGTTCCGCGGCGATGCACTGACGCTCGGCGTGGCACAGGCGATGGAATCGGCGTTTGCATCGATGCCCGGCTTGTCGCGCCCGAAGCCGGACCTAGACAGGCTGACGCCCGCCGAGCCGGGATTGCGGTCGATTGTTACGGCGCCGCCGGAGGGGGTGGAGACGGACAAGGCGGGGACTGGGACGGTGTCGGCCGTGTAGTGGGACCAACGGCCGGCAGAGCTGAAGCGCCGCGGCTAGGGCAGCCCATGCGATGCCTTGACGTCGGTGTTCGTTCGCTCGGTGCCGGAAAGGGAAACGTCGGGACGGAAAGGCGCGCCAGCCGTTGGTGCGTCTCCTCCGTCAGCGAAGCGATCAGACCGGTCCGGGCCCTCTTCCTGCCGTGAATGTACGGCGCGATGAGTCGGTAACCCCTGTCGTCCCCGCTTTCGAAGTAGCGGAATATCCAGTACGCAATCAGGTCCGCCATCTGGATGAGACGAGAGGCCTTCGAATCGAGGAAGAGCGGCACTTCAGCAAAGTTGCGCAGCTTGCCGTTGGTATGCCCCTGGTGTTTGAAAACGCGCGACAGTGCCTGGAGCTTTTCTTCATAGCTGTTCTTGTCGACGATCACGAGCCCTCGCTGCGCGTTGGAGCGCTTGGCCCGGTACAGCGACGTCAAGTACCGGTCGAACTCGCGCGCGACGTTCTCGAAGCTTCGTTGGACGATCTGGTCGGTCGCCATCGTGCTTTTCTCGATCACTGATGCGAACACCTTGAGTTTCAGTCGAGGGTCGGCCAGCAAGCCAAGAATATCGACTACCGCCTGCACTCGATCCGCGGGCTTGATGCCCTGCCATTCGTCCTTTCCGGTGCGCATTGGCGCACCGTGGAACTCTATGTTTCCAGGGTCGGTAGTGCTGAACCGCTCTGCAATCGGATCGATATGCGACTCAAGCCAGTGAGTCTGTCGCTCAAACACACTGAATCCGGCCAAGACGAAGAATTTCGTCGCCGGATCATAGACGTGGCCCGACTCATCCAGGTAGAGAAGATACACAGCGCACCCGCTAACGAAAAAGCGGACCGCTTTGCGGTCCGCTCAGGTATGAGGTAAGCCGAGTGGAACAATCGTCCAACGCACCGATGTCTCAGCGCTCTCGACTATTCGGTCAGTCTAGCTTTGCCCTCAAGCGTCCGCAAGCGTCATCTCCTCACGAGAAGGGGGCGTCGGTACAAAACAACCAGAGTTGGACGGGAATCTGAAGTTGTTTGAGTCGGGCTGCAGCATGTGCGCCGCGAGGGAGGGGCTCGTGCCGACCGGCCGTACCCACGGAACTGATCCTTCGTGAGACGCCGGCGGTAGTGGCGATGGTCATGCCGGCGCCCGGCCGTGCTCCCGTGACGTATTCTTGGTCTGCTCGTGAATGTCGTTCTGCCCATATCGGGCGTGACCTGAGGACCGGCAGACTTGCGAGAAAGGGGAGGACTTATTTGTCATCGAGGCCATACGAAGGTGGGGAGAAAAATGGCCCGTGTCTGCTACGCAGCACGTTAAAATGGGGAGCCAATCTGGGTCCTAGCCGAGGGAAAGGTCACAAATGTCAAAGTTCAAGATGAAGCTGAAATTGACGGGATTCGAACTTGAGATTGAGGGGTCGCGGGAAGATGTTCCACTGATTGCGCAAAATGTTGGGCAGCAGCTCTCGACCCTGCTGCAACCGGCAGGCGCAATTATTGAGGGGGACGGTATTGTCGCCTCGGCTGCGCCGGCGCCGCTATTGCCCGGAGACGAAGTACAAATTTCGTCACCGGCGCGTAGGCGTGCAAAGAGACCGCGAGTTAAGTCAACGGGTAATGAGTCGGCCGAGGCCGTCGTTGTCAACTGGAAACACGACCCGCTAAAGTATGGCACCCCCCAGCAAGGATGGAGCACAGCGATAAAGGCCATGTGGTTGCTCTATGTCGTTCTCCAAGAAACTGGGGACGGAGAATTGAGCGCCAAAACAATTTCTGAAACGTTCAACCGGCACTTTAAGCAGGCGGGGAAAATACTGCCCTTCAATGTGTCGCGCGATCTTGGAAAGCTGAAAGTTAAGTCCGGCGGCCTAGCGCCGGTCGCAGAAGGCACGAACAAAGTTCCTTCGACGTGGTACTTGACCCAAGAGGGTATACGCTTGGCTCAGGAATCTATCAAACAACTTCTTAGCAAAGGCTGATTTTGGCCGCGAGATGATGGCTCTCATTGAAAAAAAGAAGCTGTTAGAAAAAATTAGTCCACCTCTCGATCCGCTTCTTTGCTCGCAGCTACTTGATGAATTTATCTCGGCAGAGAAGCGGTTTATCCAGAGAGATTGGGAGCCCGCGGAACTCGATGGTGGGCAGTTCTGCGAAATTCTCGCCCGGCTTCTCTACCACCAAGATTCGGGAACACTTAGTCAATCAAAAGGATTTGATGAGTGCTGTAAGTACCTGGAGAGCGATCAGGTTAAGCACAGCATTCACCCGCGCCATGACGCCATACATCTTGTGCGCGTGTTGCGGACGGTGTACAAATTTCGGAGTCAGCGCGGCGCGGTCCACATCTCGCCGACATACTCGCCGAACCACATGGACTCGAAGCTTGTCATCGAATGCGTTCGATGGGCAATGAACGAAACGCTCCGGATATTTTGGCAAGGTGACAGGGATGTGGTTGCAAAAGCTATTAGAGAGCTTCTGCAGTTTGACGTGCCGTGCGTGGGGGTATTCTCCGATGCACTGCTCGTTCAGAGGACCGATCTGTCTTCAGAGGAAGAGATCCTTGTGCTGCTGCATTTTGCGGGTGAGGAAGGATTCTCGCGGACGGAACTTGGAAAAGCTGCGCGTCGGGCCCCATCAACTGTCACCAATGCGCTGCAAAAGCTGACCGCGAGCAATTCGCGACAAGTATTTCAGCTTGGGAATGGCAGATACAGGCTTACGGATCTCGGATCAAAGAGAGTTCGTGAGCATCTATCGAGCAAGCTACTGCTAGGCTAGTTTTAGCAACAGAAGCCGGGCCATCTGCTCGGGCCTGTACCGCATAGGTCGTTCCACGGCCCGCCGCTCCTCGACCATCGCGGTTTTCTCGGCATGGTTCGCCTCCACCAAGCTAGGTGCTTGGCGATGCCGAGCAGGATGCGGAGGAAGGATAAGCTGGCATTGATAGAGCCGATTACCTTGTCAGCGTCCAGCAGCTTGTTCGGGTAGCAACGATGGTCTGCCGGGTGATGGTCGACACGTCCTGGTCGCGTATCTCTGCCACTGCCACATTGCGATGTCTACAGTCTCTTGCGCTGGCTTCTTCCGCTCGCACTGCCACATGGGCATGAGCATTCGAGTGTGTGGCCTGATGCCGCCTTGACAGGCCATTTCCTATGGCTCGTCCCTCGGCATCCCAATGCGCGACCATTTCCATGCGTTGGACGGGGATGGCTTGGTCATTGGCTCCGCCGGTGTCGCTGAGCGGCGGACAGCCTCTAATTCATCATCGAGGGCGACAGATATGCATGCAGCGGGATTCGCGCTCGGCCAAGGTGCCATCTTGGCACCAAGACTGCGGACAATCTCGCGCTTGCCGCTGTGTTGCTCAATCAGGTCTAGAGGATTCTGCGGCGGATGCAATAGACGTTGCCGCGCTTCGCGAGGTGGTGGGCCGTTCGGGTTTCTCCGGCGCCTGTGTAACACCCGCGCGGCATAGTGCACTGCGTGAAACCCTTATCCCACCTGCTTTTCCAAGCCAGACAAGGCTTAGAGGTATCTGGCGGAGAGAGGGGGATTCGAACCCCCGATGGGCTATTAACCCATACACGCTTTCCAGGCGTGCGACTTAAACCACTCATCCATCTCTCCGGGAGCCCGCGATTATATCAGACTCGCCTGCAGAAGCCACAGTTTCGTGATGAGAGCAGGGGCGGGAGAGACGTTGGTAGCAGGCGAGTGCTGTTACGCCGCTTTCCGGCGGGGCTTGGGCCCAGGCTCACGTTGTTCCTCTCGCGCCTGGTCGCGCTCGTTGCTGACCTCGATGACGATCCGTTTCATCTCCGAGGTGGCGAAACGCGTAAGCGCTTCGCGCATCAGCGGCTGGTAGCCCATCTTGTGATATTGCGCAATCGCCTTGTATTGCTCCAGCAGGTCCTTGGGCAGGCGAATCGAGATCGCCTGCATCCCCAGGGACTGATTCACCGAATCCTGCAGGTCCTTGGGCGCGACGGCCACGTAGTGTTCGTCTTCGCCCAGCGTACCGTTGTCCCATGCCTCTTCGGTACCCGGGATCTTGGCGGCTTGAGTCATACCCTCTCCTGGTCAGTTACTTTCCGAACTTGTTGTAGATGGCCTGGATCTTCTCGGAGGCGTCGTAAGCGGACTTGACGACGTTGTTTCCTTCCTTGTGGATGAAGATCACCTTGAGCAAGCGGCCCGCGTTGGTCTCCGCAACGAACCACAGCGTTGGCGGGTCGGTGGCATGTTCCTCTCGGGTGTCGATAAGGAGTTGGCCGCAAATGTTGGAGACCGCCTCTCGCACCTCCGCCTCGGAAACATTGTGCTTGGTCCGCAGCTTCTCAATGATTCGAGGCGCGAGAACTATGCTCATGATGAGAGTGTATATACAGTAAGCGAGTTCGAAATAGAAGGGGCGCGCCGTGATGAACGCTCGATGCGCCACGCTAAGGCCTATTTGAGCACTCTAGCGCCTGATTTGCTTGGTCATGCTGCCGAAAAGCAAAATCGTCTGTATATACGCGATGCTCGCCAACTTCCCGGGCGGGCTCACCAACTGACCACCACCGCCTCCGCCGACCGCTGGTGCGGCCCGTGGTACACCGCCTCGACGTTGTTCCCGTCCGGATCCAGCAGGAACGCCGCGTAGTAGCCGGGGTGATAGTCGCGCTCGCCGGGGCCGCCGTTGTCGCGGCCGTCGGCGGCGAGGCCGGCCTTGTAGAAGGCGTCGACCGTTTCGCGGTCCTTGGCCTGGAAGGCGAAGTGGGCGTGGGAGATCTGGCCCGGCGTGCCTTCGTCGACCCACAGCTCGTCGGCGTAGAAGTAGCCATCGCCGTCGGTGATGTCGATGCCCAGCACGCCGAGCACCGCGCCGTAGAAGCGGCGCGACGCGCCGAGGTCGCGGACCTTGAGGTGGAGATGGTCGATCAGGCGGCCGCGTTGGATCTGCATGGGTGTCTCCTGGGTGAGGATTCGATGGTGGCAATCCGAGGCCGGTGAGGCATCGGAGTGACTTTATCGGCGCACCACGGCTGGGTGGCCGGTATCGAAGCATTATGGTCTCCGCCCACCCGAACGGAAGCGCCCGAAAAACTCCTTGACTATCTACCTAGTAGTAGATAAAGTGAGACTCATGGATGCGGCGCCGCAGCGAAGAAGAAGTGAAGCGGCACCAGTCCAACGCAACAACCCCGGGAATCCGGGATTTTTTTGAGTCGGGTTATCTATCTATTAGTAGATTCGACAACCGGATTCCAATCCAAAACGATTCGAGCCGCCCGATGCGGCTTCCTGAAAGGAGCAAATCATGACCGACCGTACCTTCGCCAAGACCCTGTTGACCGCCGCCACCCTTGCCGCCGCCTTCGCGGCTGGCACCGCGCAGGCTGCCACCGTTCCCGCCGACAAGTACGGCTACGAGTTCCGCGCCGGCGAGCGCAGCACCTATGTCGACGGTGCCCGCAGCGGCAATCGCAACACCTTCGTTGACGGCGCCCGCAGCGGCAAGGCGGATCCGTACGCGGACGGGGCTCGCACCGGCAAGGCCGACCCGTACACCGATGGCGCCCGCATCGTCGCCGGCCTGGACCGCACCGGCGTGTCGGCCAGCCCGGCTCGCAGCGTGAACCAGTTCACCGACGGCGCCCGTAGCGGCAAGTTCGACCCGTACACCGACGGCGCGCGCGTCGTCGCCGGCCTGGATCGCACCGGCGTGTCGGCCAGCCCGGCTCGCAGCGTGAACCAGTTCACCGACGGCGCCCGTGGCGGCAAGTTCGACCCGTACACCGACGGCGCCCGCATCGTCGCCGGCCTGGATCGCACCGGCGTGTCGGCCGAGCCGTCGCGCAGCCCGTACACGGACGGCGCGCGCCAGGGTCGCTTCGATGTCTTTACCGAGGGCGCTCGCCAAGGCCAGTTTGACGTGTTCACCGAAGGCGCGCTCGTCGCCGGCCTCGATCGCACCGGCGTGTCGGCCGAGCCGTCGCGCAGCCCGTACACCGACGGCGCCCGCCAGGGCCGCTTCGATGTCTTCACCGAAGGCGCTCGCCAGGGCAAGTTCGACGTGTTCACCGAAGGTGCCAACGCTTGAAGGGCAATACCGCAACGGCCGCTCGTGGTAGCGGGGGAGGGCATGTCATGAAAGACGCTTCGACTTCCCGCTCCGCCGGCCGGGGTCACCCCTCCGGCGCGAGCTCGACGGTCCGTGACAGGCTGCTCGAACACACGCTCGACCTGATCCGCAAGCGGGGCTTCAACGGCTTCAGCTACCGCGATCTGGCCGAGCGCGTCGGCGTCAAGACTTCAAGCATCCATTACTACTTCCCGACCAAGGAAGACCTGGCACTGGAAGCGGTGAACGCCTACAGCGAACGCTCGGCGCGTTACCTGGAGGGCATCGATCCGGCGCTGCCGCCGCTGGAGCAGGCCAAGCGTTACCTGGCGTCGTGGCGGCGCGAATGCAGCGGGCAACAGGTGTGTCTTGCCGGCATGCTGTCGACGGAGGCGCTGTGCCTGCCGCCGGCGGTGCATCACGCGCTGCAGGAGTTCCATCGGATCAACGAAAGCTGGCTGACGGCGCTGCTGGAGCGCGCCCGCGCGCAGAACGGCGGCGATGCGCAGCCGGCGATCGGCTCGGCGGCGCTGGCGCAGGTATTGTTCGCGGCCTTGCAGAACAGCCTGGTGTCCGTGCGGCTGTTCAATCAGGCCGAGCGGCTCGAGCCGGCGGCGAATCTGCTGCTGGCCGCGGTGGCGGGCTCGGATGCGATGGCACGGCCGTCGTCGGCTTCAATGCGCGCCACGACCGAGGCAATGAACGGGCCCACGACCTCGCCCACGACCGCGGCAAGGAGGGAGCGCGCAAGCGAGCGGCAGGCGCTCAACGACGAGTCCCTGGCGCCGGACGACGAGCCCGCGCGCGCTTGACGACGAGGCGCAAGCGCTCTACGACGAGCCGCAGACGCTCAACGTGGCGTCGGCGTGACCCGCGGCGCCTCGACGGCGGCGGGGCCTTCCGCCTCGCCGTCCTCTGCATAGCCCAGCCATCCCGCCAGCCGTGGCCACCGCGTCGCGGCGGCGCGGGCCGCCTGGGCTTCCTGCTCGTCGACATAGCGATGCGCGGCGAAGCCCGGCACCTTCATCGCCAGCGCCTCGATATCGTTATTGGGCCGCGGTGCGTGCCGCGCTCGCAGGCCGCGCCGCAGGCCGGCGCGTTTGCGCTCGCCGTCGCTCATTTGCCATCCACCCATACGCCGTCGGGCGTGCGCACCACGTAGCCGGTGCCGCGCTTCATCATCACGGTCGCCTCGTTTTCGCCGACCATGCGCGTTTGCGGCAGGTCCGCCGCGTATTGCGACGGCGCGGGGGCGCCCTGCCGGAACGGACTGTCGGCGACCAGGTTCGACAACAGCTGCGACAGCGCCAGATAGCTGCTCGGCGCGTGGATCGTCACCGGCCCGCCGGCGCCATTGCCGTTGCCCTGCGGATTGCCTGCCGCATGACTTGCCGCATTGCCACCCGCATTACCGCCCGCGTCGCCCCCAACCTCGCCGCCCGCCTTGCCACCCTGCAGCCCGATCAGCTTGACCCCCACCGGCACATGCACGATTCGCGGCGTCGGAATCTCGCGCATGCCGGCGATCTGGTTGGCATCGCCACGCAGCGCCGCGCCGTGCTCGGGCACGAACACCACCACCGCCTTGCGGCCCGACTGCTCGATCAACGCGATCAGCTTGTCGATATCGTCCAGCAGCCGCGTCAGCCGCAGCGGATACGACTGGATGCTGGTCAGCTTCGAATCCGGCAGGCGGTTGCCGTCGTGCAGCGTGACCGTGTTGTAGTACAGCGCCAGCGGTCCGCTGTTCTGCGCGAGTCGCGACTTGTACCACTTCTCCAGCACCGCGTAGTCGCCCAGGATCGGCGAATTGTCGAAGGCCCGCATCGCCGGCGGCACGCCGTCGACCGGCACGTGCGTGACGTTCGGAATGCCGATCTCCTTGTCGACGAAGCCGCGGAAATTGTCGAAGCGGCCATCGTGGTTCATCAGCACGCGCGTATCGAAGCCGGCCTGCGCCAGCGCCTCGAACAGATGGCATTGCGGCTGCGCCGGCGAGTACAACGCCTGGTGCGGCTGCTGCCCGCAGGTTGCGCGCAGCAGCCGGATCGCCGCCGGACCGCTGTAGCTGGCCGCCGAACTGAACTCGGTGAACAGATAGTCGAAGCGCGACAGCAGCGGATGGTTGCGTGCCTTGGCGACGTCGAGATCGTCCCAGGACAGCGAGCAGACATGCAGCACGATGATGTCGAACTGGCTGTCGGGCGAGGCGCTCAACGGCGTGAACGCGACCTGGCGCGAGGCCTCCTGCGTGCGGAACGCGTTCAGCTGCGCCTCGTTGTCGCCGACCTCGGCCGGGCTGTCGATCCGCATCGTCGGAGCCGGGCGCTGCGCGACGCGCGTGGCGGCGGCCCCGGTCGCCGCGGCGCCCGTCGAAGCCGTGCCGGCCCCTTGCCACAGCGGCACCAGGACCAGCGCGAGCAGCACGAAGGTGGTGACGCGCACCCAGCGGTTGATCACCAGATAGGCCAGCGTGACAACGATCGCGCCCAGCACCATCTGCGGACTGACGAAGCGCTGCAGCAGCTCCAGCAGATAGGCCGGCGTGAAGGCGCTCAGATTCGAGAACTGCGAGACCACCCGCGCGAACGGCGGCAGGTTCGATTCGTGGTACAGCAGCGCCACGCCGACGACCACGGCCAGCACCTGGCGCAGCACGCGCAGGCCGCGGTGTTCCACCGGCAGCACCAGCCACAGCGCGAACAGCAGGTTCAGCAGCCAGCGCGGCTGCACCTGTCCGATCGCGAACAGGTAGAGCTTGGCGGCGAAGTAGAGGTTCCAGATTCCCATGGGGTTGGCGGTTCGGGATTGCGGTTCGAGGTGCGTGGATGGGTGCGTTGATCGATGCTATGACGTGCGATGGCGGTGCGAGGGCGTTTGCAACGACGGTGCGCGTGCCCGGACTCAGGACTGCCGCGTTCGCCGCCGCACCAGCGCGGCCTCGAGCATGTCGATCGCGGCGTCGTACAGGCGCAGGAAGCCTTGATAACCCATCTCGATGACCTCCTTGAGCCCGCGCAGCGGCGCGTCGCGCGGCTGGTCGTCCAGCCAGTCGATCCACGCGTCGGCACGGCCGAAGGTGCACTGGATCAGCTGCGTCTCGGCTTCCGGGCTCAGGTCCTGCATCCGCACGCCCAGGTGGCGGTTGACGTTGCGCGCCACCGTGGCGGCGAAGTGGTATTCGCGCGCGCCGCGCGACAGGCAGACGCCGACGCGTTCGCCTTCGCCGAGCGCCACGTCGATCGGCAGCAGCAGTCCCAGGCCGCCCAGCGAATAGTTCTCGGTCTTGCACGCCAGCGTGGTGCCGTCCGGCAGCAGCAGCGTGGCCGGCACGCGCATCGGAATCCGGTGCGACACGCGCACCTGGCGCGCTTCCTTGGCGACGCCGATGGCCGCGCCGAGCATCAGCAGGTTGACGGTCGCCCAGACCATGTTCATCACGACCGTGCCGGGTTCCGTGGTGGTGCCCATCAGCAGCCGGCCCACGCCCATGCCCAGGCCCGCCACGTTCAGGGCGAGCAGCAGCAGATAGGGCTTGGAGATCGTCCAGTCCAGGTAGTCGTCCTCGATCCGGCCGCCCTTGGCCGTCACGTTGAACTTGCCGAGCCGCGGATTGATGAAGGCCATCGTGGTCGGCAGCACGATGTACCACGCCAGCACCGATTCGTAGACCTCGGCCCAGAACGAATGCCGGTACTTGCCCTGGATGCGCGAGTTGGTGATGTTGGCGATCACCAGATAGGGCAGCACGTAGGCCGCGATCATCGCCGCCGAGGTGTTGATCACATGCATGCCGAACACCAGGTAGGCGAGCGGCATCGTCAGGAAGATCAGCCGCGGGATGCCGTAGAAGAAATGCAGCATCGCGTTCGAGTAGCACAGCCGCTGGAACAGCTTGAGCCCCTTGCCGAGCAGCGGATTGTCGATGCGGAAGATCTGCGCCATGCCGCGCGCCCAGCGAATGCGCTGGCCGATATGGCTGG
>Ga0065721_10005079_pt1 | contig 25067 bp, 19 predicted proteins | sample Mesricmetagenome_FD_59108 | JGI IMG/M metagenome (GOLD analysis project Ga0065721, IMG submission 59108) | Mesophilic microbial community from rice straw/compost enrichment Sample: eDNA_1 v2 (version 2) | ecosystem: Engineered > Solid waste > Grass > Composting > Bioreactor | place: USA: Davis... | reverse complement strand
GTGATGGATCTCCAACTGCTTAAACATTCTTCGGGACCGGAAACCTATGATGTCATTGCCATGAACGGTATTGCGCTCGTTGTGGCTAAAGATGGTCTCTACCAGTATGATTATACAGACACGGCTAATTTGCGCCTTCTCAGCAAACTGGCAGTAAACAAACAGTAATGAAGAAATTGTTCTTAGTTTTTTTGATCGTTCCAGTGATGATGCAGGCACAACCCGGAAGACAGAGCATACAATGGCGTTCCATCGTATCAGCAGGAGTGATTTCGGGTGAAGCTGGTAACGATTTGCTTCTTCAATTATCGGGCGGATTGAAGATTAAAAAATTTTTTGCCGGAGCGGGAGCGGGCTTTGACGGATACAGATTTCATTCTTACCCTTTATTCATCGATTTAAGATTTAGTCCCGGAAAAAATCAGCAGTTATTTTTTTACGGCCTGGGTGGATATCATTTTGCAAAAAAACATGACATAACAGAAGAGTGGTTAAAAAAGAGTGATCGCCTGAAAGGTGGTTTTTATGCTGATGCCGGTCTGGGCTATTTCATGCCGGCTGGCAAACGCAATCGCTTTGCCCTGAGTGCCGGTGTCACATATAAATATCTTACCCAAATAAAAACATTTGAAAACTTTTGCACTACGGGTGATTGTGGTGAAAATATTTTCAAACTGCGTCACAGATTAGGACGGTTGACCGCGAAACTGAGTTGGGAATTTGGATATTGAATGTATTTGTATCGGAGATGGCCTGCATCTTCGGAATCTTTTGGTTCCTGATCAGATACTAGTTCCGGATTCCCTTCTTCAGTTTTTCCGTGCCTCACTGACTGGTCCCCTGCTTCAACGATTCATTTTGCCGGAATTTGCCGTCGGTCATATTGACCTGCATTTTTTTGCTGTTTTCCAATATTTCAATTATATTGGATTTAAGATTGTAAATCAGGCCGTATGCTTAAGAAAGAGCGACAGACCTTTATTCTGCATCGTGTAAACCTGCATAATAAGGTATTATCGGTAGATCTTAGCCAGGAGATGAATGTATCGGAAGATACTATTCGTCGCGACCTGAACGAGATGGCTAAAGCGGACAAGCTGATTAAAGTCCACGGCGGGGCGTTATCGAAATCTTTTCATTTATCCGTCGAATCCAACCGGTATGTTTATGCCCTGAGTGGAAAAAAGTCCATCGCCAGCAAAGCAGCTCAACAGATCAAAGACGGCATGTTTGTTCTGACAAGCGGCGGCACCACCATCATCGAACTGGCACGTTTACTCCCACCTGAACTCCGTGCCACATTTATTACCGTCAGTCTTCCGGCCGCCTATGAGTACATCCATCATCCCAACATCGAAGTGATTTTCATCGGGGAAAAAATTTCGAAGAGCTCACAGATCGCTATCGGTGGCGAAACGATTTCCAAGATCAGGAATATTAATGCTGATCTCTGTTTTCTGGGAACCAATGCCATCGATATTGAAAATGGACTTACTGACAACGACTGGGACGTGGTTGAAGTCAAAAAGGCCATGATCGAATCCTCACAAAAAGTGATTTCTCTGGCGATCTCCGAGAAGCTCAACACTTTTCAGCGTATCAAGATCTGCGATTTGCGGCAGATTGATACCCTGATCACGGAGCTTGATCCCACCGATGAAAAATTGGCGGCTTATGAAAAGGCGGGTATTGAAATACTGTAGGGTAACTCTTCTCGATTTATAAAAACAACAATTGCTTCATTAAAAACTTTTTTATGGAAAAACTGCTTTGTCTAAAGCAGGGTAAGTGGAAGTTAGTGGCCTTCTTGCTTGCCTTGCAACTCATGTCCGTCTGCGTCATTGCGCAGGTAACCATCACAGGTAAGGTAACAGGTCCCGACGGAGCCGGACTCTCGGCGATATCTGTTTCCCTTCGGAATTCACTGGCTGGTACTACCACAGGCCAGGATGGCAACTATAATCTCACCACAGCGATTCAGGCAGGAACACATACACTCATTTTCTCCGGAGTGGGTTACAAAACGAAAGAACAGGTTATTGAGATCGGTAGTGCAGCGCAATATACCGCGGATGTTCAGCTTGAAATCGACGCACTAAGTATGGATGAAGTGGTTGTCACCGGTACAACAGCCGGTACCACTAAAAAACAATTAGGTAGTTATGTCAGTACCGTAAAAGGCGATCAGCTGACGAAAGGCGCCACTGGTAATGTGCTGGCAGCATTGCAGGGTAAGACCGCCGGTGCACAAATTATTCAGAACAGCGGTGACCCCGCAGGTGGTATATCAGTCAGGCTGCGTGGTATCAGTTCCATAAACAGTTCTTCCGAACCCCTTTACATTGTTGATGGCATCATTGTCAATAATGCGACTACAAGAGTCACCAATACATCGGGAAATTATGACGGTTCTTCTTTTGTTGGTACAATAGGACAGAATCGCCTGGCAGATATTAACCCGGCGGATATTGAACGTATAGAAGTGCTTAATGGTGCCGCCGCTGCTGCTATCTATGGCTCACGTGCCAACGCAGGTGTAGTGCAGATATTTACAAAAAGGGGAAGTACAGGAGCGCCGGTCATCAGTTTTAACACGAGCGTTACGATGAGTGAACTTCGGAAATCTGTTGATGTTAACCGGGCACCCACCAAGTTTGGCGGATCGCCTGATGCCGAGACCCAGGATATACTGACCCCGGCGTGGACAAACACCACACCTGTTACACGCTACGATTACAACGATTATATTTTCCGTACAGCATTGGGTACTGATAATACTATTTCTGTAAGCGGCGGTCGGGACAAGACAAAGTACTATGTGTCGGGCTCTTACTTTTTCAACCAGGGTATCGTAAAGAATACAGATTTCAGACGATACAGTTTTCGTTCTAACATCGACCAGGCGATTACGGACAGACTCAGTTTTTCCCTCGGTTTAAATTATGTCAACAGTGCTTCCAATGAGAAACCCGATGGCAACTCCTTTTTCTCACCACTCAACTCTATTAATATCATCGGCAACTTCCACGATCTGTGGACAAGGGATGCAGTGGGAAATATCAAAGCAGTGGGTGAAAGGCAAAGAGTGAATCCTGTTTCAATTATTGAAGATATCAAACAACGCCAGGAAACCAGCCGCTTTTTAGCCAATACCTCTCTGAAATGGAAACCAATCAACTCGCTGACCTTTGATTACACCATGGGTATCGATAATTATGCGCAAAATGGTAAGACACTCATTCCCCCATTTGCCTATCCTGTTAATCCTGGTTTCTATGGTGGAGGTATCTCACTTGATCCTGCACAAAACGGGTATGCCAGTGCAGCGAACCATAATTATTTTCAAATAAACAATGAAATCAATGCGACTTACCAGGCGAGAATTTCGGGTGATATAGCTTCCACTACACAGGTTGGTTATTCATTACAATATGAAAAATCATCTTATGCATTGGTGCAGGGCCGTGGCCTGGCTCCTTATGTAGAAGTAGCGACTGGTGCTGCAACAGCGCTGCCAAGTTCCGACAGCCGCGGTGAACTCTCCATATCCGGAGCATATATTCAGCAAAATTTTAAATTTAAAAACCAACTCTTTATAACAGGTGCAGTGAGAGTAGACGGCTCTTCTGTATTTGGTGAAGATGAAAGGAACCAGGTGTATGTGAAAGGAAGCGGTAGTTATATTTTATCTGATGCAGAATATTGGGACAAATCTTCGGTTTCAAAATGGTGGAACCTTTTCAAATTGCGTGTGGCCTATGGTGAATCCGGGAACCTCACAGGTATTGGTCCTTATGATCGATACAACTCCTATTCAAGTATTGCTTTTCTCGGCAAATCATCTTCGTTTTCCAGCTCAACACTTGCCAATGTGAACGTAAAACCGGAAAGACAAAAAGAGCTTGAATTTGGTACCGATCTTGGATTTATGGATAATCGTATTGGTATCCAGTTCAATTACTACATCAAAAAAGTTGATGACCTGCTTATCAGCCGTGTGATTGCTCCAACAACAGGTTTTTCAAGCCTTCTCGACAATTTCGGATCACTTGAGAATAAAGGCTTCGAAGTGGTATTGAATCTGGGCCTGGTGAGAAAATCTGACTGGCGTTGGGAATTGTCTGGCGTATTTAGCAGGAATCGCAACAAAGCAGTCAGCATCGGACAGGCTTTAACACTGTTGAGTACAAATGCCGGAGCTCCTGTAGCCATCCTCGAAGGCCAGCCAATTGGTGTTTTTTACGGCACTTTTTTCGCAGTTGATCCTTCGGGAAGCTGGATAAAAAATCCGACTGGTATTCCGCTTACGGAAAGAGGTGTTCAAAATGGTCCTCTTTCTTATACTACTCAAAGAGGAACAGACAACCTTCCTTCAGGCGCCATATTGCGTAAAGTGATTGGTGATCCAAATCCCGATTATACTGCTTCACTCGTGAATGAGGTAAGTTATAAAAAACTTAATCTGCGGGTTCAGTTTGATGCTGTACAGGGTGTGGATGTATTTAATGCCGACTGGAGAACGAGGCAGGGTGTAGGTAATGGTGAGGTAGCTGAGCAGGAGCACAGAGGCCAGCTTCCACGCGGTTATGTTCTCGGCGTTTACAATATCGAAGAGTGGCGTGTCGACGATGGTTCATTTGTAAAACTTCGTGAGATATCGCTCGGTTATGACTTCGGACGTGTCAAAAATGTTTTCAGCAGCCTCATGGTATCGCTGAGCGGCAGGAACCTGATTTCGTTTGATAATTACAAAGGATACGATCCTGAAGTAAACTCAGGCGGACAAAGTACAATATTGCGTGGAATTGATTTCGGTTCTGTTCCGATCCCAAGAACCTTCAGTCTCGGCGTACAGGCAAAATTCTAAACCTTTAAAAAAAGATTTATATGCTGTTTAAATATAAAAAAAGGTGGATGATCATAGCCCTGATGGCGCTAGTCATTTCATCCTGCAAAAAGAATTACACGGATCCAAACCGTGCAACAAGCGACAGAATCCTGAGCTCTGCAAATGGTCTTACAGCTGTAAGTGCAGGACTGCAACGTGTCTATTCACTTGGGCGTGGAAGCTCATTATACAATGTGGTAACCGCAAACGGATTTATCACAAAAGAGCTCCGGCTATTGAACCAGGGAAACACGGCTGAGTATCAGTTAAGCCAGGGCGGAACAGTGGTGGATGGCACCAATACCATGCTCGCCGGGTTGTGGACCAACAGTAATAAGATCATTTATGATGCGGACCGCGTGATTGAAAATGCGGCTAACCTGCCTGATAAAGGAACGGCCAGCGGACTGATTGCCTATGCATCCATTTTCAAAGCGCTCTCCATAGGAAACCTTTCGATGTTCTGGGAACATGTGCCTGCTGAAATCGGAACCGATGTAGGTTTTGTGAGCAGGATGGATGGCTTTAAAATGGCAATCCAGGTTATTGATAACGCGCTGGCAGCAGTTAATGCAAATGCAATCAGCGCATCTTTCCTTAGTTCCATTCCGGCTGGTGTTGATATTGTGAATACGCTGTATGCTTTAAAGGCACGCTATTCACTGTTTTCAGGTGATTATGCTCAGGCATTAGCTTCCGCCAACCAGGTAGATCTGACAAAGAAATCTGTTCTTAACTTTGAAGGCGCATCACCCAATCCCATTTTTGATGTGGCAGGTTCCAATTTTAACGTCTTTCAGCCACTCGATTCCACCATGGGTTTGCCACCTTCAATTGCGCCGAATCTGAATGATAAGCGTGTGCCATTCTATATGGTTCTGAGTGGCTCACCTGCTTCACGTTTCCTGATGAAAGGATTTGCGGCTTCAACTACCACTGCATTTCCCATTTATCTTCCGGGAGAAATTATCCTGATCAAGGCTGAAGCTTATGCAAGACAGACCACACCTGATCTCAACAATGCATTGATTGAGTTGAATAAGGTGGTGACGAAGACACCGGCAGCTGATCCATTTGGTGTTGGTGCTGACTTGCCGGCAATAACCGGTCCACTTACACAGAATGAAATCCTGGAAGAGATTTATCGCCAACGAAGCATTGAATTGTATATGTCAGGATTGAGACTGGAAGATATGCGCAGGTTTAATCGCCCAACCACTGAGAGAACGAGAAACCTGATGCCTTATCCTTTCCGCGAGCGGGACAATAATCCAAACACACCGGCAGATCCTCCATTCTAAGTATTTAGCAGTTCTCATATCCATTGCAGTAGTTAAGCAAAGGTTGCCAGGCGGCAACCTTTTTAATTTGTCCGGAGAAAACGGAGGTTTCGCTGAAGGCCTTTCCATTTGGCGCGACTCAATGGTGAATCCTTAAATATTTTTCTGAAAGTTTCTTCCGTCATTTCTTCCCATTCACTGGTCGAAAGATTCATGATTTGAGGGAGAGGGGTGAACTCCGGTTCCTTGTGGGGCTGACTAAACCTGTTCCATGGACATACATCCTGGCATGTATCACACCCGAAAGCCCAGTTGTCAAACCGGCCTTTCAGATTTTCCGGTATCAGCATTTCCTTAAGTTCTATGGTATAGTATGAAATGCAGCGGCTGCCGTCAATTACTTTGTCGGGAAGTATGGCGTTTGTCGGACACGCATCAATACACCGCGTACATGTACCGCAATAGTCTTTTGCAAAAGCATCATCATATGATAATTCAAGATCGGTAATCAGTGTAGCGATAAAGAAAAATGATCCCTGCTGTTTAGTGATCAGGTTACCATTTTTTCCAATCCATCCCAATCCGCTTCTTTGTGCCCAGGATCTTTCAAGCACAGGTGCTGAGTCTACAAATCCACGACCGTTGATTTCACCAACATGTTCACGGATCTCTTTGAGGAAAATATTCAGTTGACCGCGGATGACTTCATGATAGTCTTTGCCATAAGCATATTTCGAAATCTTTATTCCATCAGTTTCCTGTTCCCGGGCGGGAAAATAATTTTTCAACAGAGTAATCACCGAGCGTGCACCAGGCACCAATAAGCAAGGGTTTACCCTTAATTCAAAGTGGTTTTCCATGTAATGCATATTTCCATGCATTCCATTCGTAAGCCACTTCTCGAGCCTTATCGCATCATCGTCAAGCCTTACTGCGCGCGAAATTCCGCAATAATCAAATCCCAGCGCAGTTGCTTTTTCTTTGATCCATTTGGTATACGCATCGAAATTTTTCTGCATCTCTTACTATAAATCGGTCAAAGATACTATTGGAAAAACGGTAAATTTTTATGTTCTTGTCATGAAGTTCCACCAAAACTGATTAGCCACTATGAAATTCATGCGTGCATTTCTGTTTGCAATTTGTTTTAGCCCCATTTTACTCAGCGCTCAGGAAAAATCAAAAGTCAAATTCGGGAAGGTTTCAGCCGAAGATTTCAAGCCAACAGCATACGAGATTGACAGCAGCGCCCACGCCGTTGTGATTGCAGAGATTGGCCATACCGAAATTGTTGGAAACAACAAGGGCGGCTTTTCCCTGGAATTCAGGAGATTTAAGAGAGCACACATCCTGAACAAAAACGGGTATGATATTGCTAATGTGGAGATTGAACTCTATACCGTTGGCGAAGCTGAAGAAGATCTCAAATCACTTAAGGCATACACTTACAACCTGGAAAATGGGAAGGTGATCGAAACGAAACTGGATGTAAAGTCCGATGTCTTTAAGGATAAAATCAGTAAAAATAAGATCGTAAAGAAATTTACCTTCCCCAATATACATGAAGGATCAATCATAGAATTTGAATATACTGTTCTGTCTGACTTTTTGTTCAATCTTCAGCCCTGGGAGTTCCAGGGAGATTATCCAACCCTTTGGAGTGAATATAATGTCAGCATGCCCGAGTTCTTTTACTATGTGACGATGACCCAGGGATACCATCCATACCATGTTAATGAACGCAAAGACAAAAGGTCAGGATTTATGGTTACCAACAACAGGGTAAGCGGCCCTTCGCAGCGGGGTAGCTTCACTGCAAATGTGACTGACTTCAGATGGGTAATGAAGGATGTACCCGCCTTAAAAGAAGAGAGCTACACATCTACCTTAAGGAATCATATCGCGCGAATAGAATTTCAGCTTGCTGAAGAAAGAGACCCTTTAGTGTACAGGCGTGTGATGGCATCCTGGCCTGAGGTGACTAAAAAATTATTGGAAGATGAGAGCTTTGGCTCCGGTTTGAGACGGGACAACGGCTGGCTGAATGATGTATTGGATGAAGCAACCAATGGTGCCACTAATCAATTAGAAAAAGCACGGAATATTTTTTACTGGGTGCGGGACCGGATGACCTGCACCAACTATAATCGCAGAACTATTGACAATTCATTGCGCAATATTTTAAAAGCAAGAAGCGGCAGCGAGGCGGAAATAAACCTGTTGTTGGTCGCCATGCTGCACAAGGCCGATATTGCGGCGGATCCCGTAATGCTTAGCACACGTTCTAATGGATATGCATACCCTCTTTACCCACTGCTTGACCGGTTCAATTATATAATATGCCGTGCCAGCATAGGTGGCAGGGATTATTACCTTGATGCCAGTCACCCACGGTTGGGCTTTGGACGACTGAGTTACGAAACCTATAATGGCCATGCGCGCATAATCAACAGTGAAGCTACACCTATAGACTTTATTGCAGATTCACTGGTTGAGAAAAGGTTGACATCTGTGTTTATGATCAGTGACGACAAAGGAAACATGAGTGGTTCGCTAAAAAAGACACCGGGATATTTCGAGTCTTACAGTCTCAGGAACCGCGTGAAAGAGAGCGGATTTGATCAGTATTTCGCCGACATAAAAAAAGGTTTTGCCATGGATGTTGACATAAAGAATCCCGCAATAGATTCTTTAGTAAAGTACGACGACCCGGTGAGTATCAACTTTGAGTTTGACATAAAATCAAATGGTGAGGATATTATCTATTTCAATCCAATGTTTGGTGAAGCCTGGAAGGAAAATCCATTTAAATCCGCACAAAGATTTTACCCGGTTGAAGTGCCATATACCATAGATGAAACTTTTCTCCTGCGTTTTGAGGTTCCTAAAGGATACGTTATTGACGAAATGCCCAAACAGGTTGTGATTAAATTAAATGAAGAAGGTGATGGATTTTTTGAATACAGGTTATCAGAATCAAATGGGTCAATAAATCTCCGTTCCAGACTTCAGATAAAGCGTGCTTTTTTCCTGCCGGAAGAATATGAAATGTTGAGAGAATTTTTTAATATGGTTGTGACAAAACACAGCGAGCAATTCGTATTCAAAAAGAAAAGTTGATGAAACACTTATCCCTGCTTGTTGCCTGTTTCCTCCTGTTCCAGGGATACCTGGTGGCAGGTGATGGAAATTATGCGGTCTCCAGAATTTCACCAGCCCTTTTGAAAAATGCAAACGCGGTTTTACGCTTTGAAGAGATACGCTTCGAAGTTGTCAGTCCGAAGGAGACGATCTACAAACATCATTATGTAGTCACCATTATGAATGAAAAGGGGGATAGGTGGGCTGAGTTTTATGAATACTATGATAAGCATCGCAGCATTGCTGATGTGTCAGGAGCTTTGTATGACGCATCCGGTAAACAATTAAAAAAAATAAAGAAGAAAGACCTCATTGATCTCAGTGGCGTGTCTTCCGGAACACTGATGGATGATGACAGGATTAAACGTCATAATTTTTACTACCGCGTTTATCCTTACACGGTGGAATATGAGGTGGAGGTGGTAAACAAGAGCAGCTTGTTTTTTCCTATGTGGGCACCACAGGGCGGCGAACATCTTTCAGTGGAATACAGCAGCGTAAGCATGGTGTCTGATCCATCTTATGAAATAAGACACAAAGCATTTATGTATAACGGGCAACCGGTCATCAGCCAGCAGAAAAGCAAAAAGGTAATGACCTGGACCGCTAAAAACATGCAGGCGGTCAGCCGCGAACTCTATTCGCCGATGTGGCATGAATTGTCAACAGTTGTTTTATTTGGTCCGTCTGAGTTCCAGATGGATTCTTATAAAGGAAACATGAAGACCTGGCAGGACTTTGGAAGATTCGTACATTCTCTTCGCCTGGGCAGAGATCAACTTCCTGATAATATTAAATCGCAGGTACGCTCACTAATCAGCGATGCTTCTAGTGATCGTGAAAAAGTAAGACGTCTTTATGAATACATGCAGAAGAATACCCGGTATATAAGCATTCAACTGGGCATCGGCGGCTGGCAGCCTTTCCCGGCAAAAGATGTTGCGGCAAACGGCTATGGCGATTGTAAAGCTCTTACGAACTATATGTACAGCCTGCTGAAAGAAGCAGGGATTAATTCCTACTATACGCTGGTTCGTGCGGGGCAAAATGCTACCTACCTGACGGAGGATTTCCCTTCACAGCAATTTAATCACGTGATACTTTGCGTGCCTTCGGCAAAAGATACCGTATGGCTTGAATGCACCAGCCAGACCATGCCGGCAGGCTATCTGGGTGATTTTACCTGCGACAGACCTGCATTACTTATAGACGAAGACGGCGGAAAAATGATACGTACACCGCGTTATAACATGAATGAAAACCTGCAGGTGCGGCGTTTAAATACAGTGCTGCGTGCCAATGGTACCATGCAAATCAAAGCGGCTAATCAATATACAGGGATCCAACAGGATAATATCCATTCCCTGATAAATAGTATGTCAAAGGAAAAAGTAAAAGAGCATCTTGAGGAGGGACTTGATTTTTCAACCTATGATGTGAATGCATTTGACTATTCCGAACAAAAAACCGCTTTGCCTGTCATAAACGAATCACTTGATGTGACAGTAAGCAATTACGCAACCGTTACCGGTAAACGCCTGTTTATTGTACCTAATGTCATGACCCGCTGGAACCGTAAGTTAAGCACTGACTCCGCCAGGAAATACGATTTGATGTTGCCGTTAGAGTACAGGGACATCGACACGGTCACGATAGAATTGCCAGGCGGATATACTCCCGAAACGATGCCGAAAGATATTTCCATCAATAGCCGGTTTGGATCTTATTCCTCTTCCGTTAAACTTGAAGGAAGCAAATTAATTTACTACCGTATAATGGAACACCGGAGCGGTCGTTTCCCTGCAAAAGACTACAACGACCTTGTGGCTTTTTATAACGAAATACACAAAGCCGATCGCACTCGTGTGGTATTGGTTGGAGGCAATACTGAGAAGAAGGCCTTTTAGAAAGATTCAATTTAAATCTTCTCAACGCTGCCCGGCAAAGCAATGAAGTCTTTACACTTTGTTTATGGGCACTGCGCAGGAAATTGTTTATCCAGGATTTCCTTTAATTCGATGTGTATACCCGCCCTTTCATCACCTAATAGATTTTTAACGAAGACCAGGTATGCATAGCCGCGACAAAAATCAATCATTGGCCAGGTACCGAATAGGCCAGGACTTGCCAGGGTTGTGGCTTTCCCATTTTGTTCTTCAATCACCCAACTGCCAAGAGCATAGTTGTACCCCGTGGCAGATTTAGGCGCATACTTCACCTTGTCCAGGCTGCTGTGAATCTTCATGAGTTCGTTGACAGATTCGGGACTTAGAATTTGTTTACCTCCATATTGTCCTCCATTCAACAACATCACCAGGAAACGCATATAGTCGTCAGCTGTTGAGTAGGCGCCACCGGAAGGATTTATGGCTCCGCCATTGGGATTGGTAAAACTGGTTTTTCGCATGCCCAGCGGGTTAAAGAGTTTTTGTTTTATCAGCGCATCAAATTTTTTCCTGCTTACAACTTCAAGTACTCTTCCGGCAATATTTAAACCCGTGTTACCATACCAGAAATCATTGCCGGGATTGGAGCGGATCTCACGTCGTGCAAACTGGTTTACCTCCTCTTCGAGGGATTCATACCTTGAGCGTTGAACCAGCTTTTTCAACAACCGCGTTTCTTCATCAATACCGGTCATGTGCGAAAGACAATGCCTTACCGTGACATAATTTTTCCCATAACGCTCAAACTCCGGCAACCAACGGCTGACCGGATCATCCAGGGAAATCAGACCTTCGTCTACGAATTGCATGACCAGTGCTGCGGTAAGCCATTTGCTGCAACTGGCAATCGGGGCCTGTGTTTTACTGTTATAATTGCCCAGCTCTTTTTTATAGACCAGGGTGTCATCCTTTTTCCACACCAGGATGACCACGTCATTTCCCAGGGCTTTTTGTTCGGCGAGAAGCTTTTGCCCGAAGGCGGAAAGATCCTGCGCGGGGACGATCTGAAATAATAGCAGGAAAACCGCTAGCAGACTGCTTTTCAGGCAGTTTTGATACCGTTGATATGTCATCTTTACGGATAATTTGGCTTGGATTATGTTTTGTGAATCTGGTAAATGTTTGTAGCCGGTGGCTGACTTGAGATTATTCAGAAGGGCCACGGTTTACAAAGAAGGTGTTTTTTACATAAATACATAAAAGAATCGATTACACATATGAACTTAGGAAATTTTACCATAAAGGCAGCGGAAGCCTTTCAGCAGGCACAGCAAATTGCTTTCAACGGGCAGAATCCGAATATCGAAACGGAGCATATTTTAAAAGCTCTGCTTGATCAGGAAGATTCTCCGGTTGAATACCTGCTGAAAAAAAACAACGTGACCCTGAACCTGGTGGATTCAAAACTGGAAGAGCTGATGCGTCGTTTACCCAAAACTTCCGGTGACGCCGCCCAACAGATCAGTCGCGAAGTAAACAATGTCATACTTCGTGCGGGTGCGGCATTGAAACAATTCAATGATGAGTTCATCACACCTGAGCATTTGGTATTGGGTATTGTTCAAGGTAATGATGAAACAGCGCGGTTGCTTAAAGATGCAGGTCTCACTGAAAAGGGCCTGGTTGCTGCGATCCGTGATTTACGTAAGGGTGAAACCGTCACGTCGCAAACCCAGAGCCAGGAATTTAATGCCCTGAACAAATATGCCAAGAATCTGAATGAGCTGGCAAGACAGGGTAAATTGGATCCTGTGATCGGGCGTGACGAAGAGATCCGGAGAACGCTGCATATCCTTTCGCGCCGGACCAAAAACAACCCCATCCTGGTGGGTGAACCCGGCGTTGGTAAAACGGCAATCGCTGAAGGTATAGCTCACCGGATAGTAAATGGTGATGTGCCGGATAACCTCCGTTCAAAAATCATTTATGCTCTTGACATGGGTTTGTTGATTGCGGGTGCAAAGTATAAAGGTGAGTTTGAAGAAAGATTGAAAGCCGTGGTCAAGGAAGTGAGTGGTAGTGATGGTGAAATCATTCTTTTCATCGATGAAATACATACCCTCGTGGGTGCCGGTGGCGGAGAAGGTGCCATGGATGCTGCCAATATTTTAAAACCAGCCCTGGCAAGGGGTGAACTGAGAGCGGTGGGTGCTACCACGCTGAATGAATACCAGAAATTTTTTGAAAAGGACAAGGCTCTCGAACGCCGCTTCCAGAAAGTGCTGATTGATGAGCCAGGTATCGAGGATGCTATTTCCATCCTCCGTGGTCTGAAAGATCGTTATGAAACGCACCACCATGTACGTATTAAAGATGAAGCGATCATTGCGGCCGTTGAATTGTCCAGCCGTTATATCACGGATCGATTCTTGCCCGATAAGGCCATTGACCTGATTGATGAAAGTGCAGCCAAGCTCCGGCTCGAGATGAACTCGATGCCGGAGGAACTGGACCGCCTGGAACGCCAGATCCGTCAGCTTGAGATCGAAAGGGAAGCAATCAAAAGAGAGAATGATGAAGCCAAGTTAAAAGAACTGAATACAAGCATTGCTAACCTGGCAGTGGAGCGGGATACATTCAAAGCCAAATGGCAGGAAGAAAAAGATATTGTTGAAAAAGTACAGGACGCCAAGGCTAAAGTGGAACAATTAAAACTGGAAGCGGAGCAGGCAGAAAGAAATGGTGATTATGGTAAAGTGGCTGAAATACGTTATGGCAAGATCAGGGAACAGGAAAAGCTGATCAATGATTATTCCGAACAGCTGGCATCCATCAGCGAACACTCGAGGATCATGAAGGAAGAAGTGGATGCCGAAGATATCGCGGAAAGTGTGGCCAAGTCAACGGGTATTCCTGTTACCAGGATGCTGCAAAGTGATAAGGAGAAACTGTTGAATCTTGAGGATCGTTTGCATGAAAGGGTAGTGGGCCAGGATGAAGCGATCACTGCTGTGGCGGATGCCATTCGTCGCAGCCGTGCGGGACTGCATGATCCGAAAAAGCCGATTGGTTCATTCATTTTCCTTGGTACTACCGGTGTCGGTAAAACCGAACTGGCTAAGGCACTTGCGGAGTATCTCTTCGATGATGAGAGTATGATGACGCGTATTGACATGAGTGAGTACCAGGAAAAACACACAGTCTCAAGACTGGTTGGTGCTCCTCCGGGGTATGTGGGTTATGAAGAGGGTGGCCAATTGACTGAAGCCGTTCGACGTAAACCCTACAGTGTGGTATTGCTTGATGAAATTGAAAAAGCACACCCGGATGTCTGGAACGTATTGCTGCAGGTATTGGATGATGGTCGCCTGACTGATAATAAAGGTCGCATGGTGAATTTCAAAAACACCATCATCATCATGACAAGTAATATTGGCAGCCACCTGATCCAGGAAGCATTTGAGGACGTGAAGGAAAGTAATGTGGAAGAAGCTACTGAAAAGGCGAAGTTTGAAGTGATGAACCTGTTGAGGCAAACTATCAGGCCCGAATTCTTAAACAGGGTTGATGAGATCATCATGTTCCAGCCTTTACTCAGGCGCGAGATCAAAGAGATCGTCAATATTCAATTAAACGATTTGAAACGTCTTGTTGCAGAGAGTGGAATTGAACTGGTGTTCACTGATTATGCCCTCGACTTCCTGGCAGAACAGGGATTTGATCCGCAGTTCGGCGCCAGGCCTTTAAAGCGGCTGATCCAAAAGGAAATCGTAAACAAGTTAAGTAAGCGAATTCTGGCCGGAGATATTGATAAAAGCCAGCCCGTATTGGTAGATGTTTTTGACAATACTGTAGTGTTCAGAAATGAATCGCCTCAGCTGGAAAAATCCGGCAATAAAAAATAGCAAAAACCCCGGTACGACCGGGGTTTTTTATCAGTAGCCACGCGGGTTATACGCGATTCAGATGTTTTTTCCCCGGACGGTCGTACCTGAAATATCTGGCATACTTTTTTAATTATTTTTACGTTTCAGACAAATCAGATCAAAATACCTTATCAAAACAGAGTATATGAGCTATCCAGTATCTTCATCTGCTTCCACCGAGCGCGGCCGTTCACATTCCCGATACATTCTGCTCAGCCTTTCGCTGATCCTGATATTCGCCATCGCTTTTGGTGGCTACCGGATTGTATTTAAAGGCGCACCGGTTTCAGCAGCAAATGCCAGTGCCCCGGTTAAGGTGGAAGACACCAAAAAAGAAGCGGCACCCGTCAGGCCGGCCGCACTCAATCCTGAAGAATACGAACGCCTCATGGCCCACATCGTAAATGGCGATTCATCTGGTAAATGGCCCGTGAAGACACCGGTACCGTTGGAAGGCTCCATTTTCCCGGCTAAAAGAGTGCTTGCTTTTTATGGAAATCTCTATTCAAAACAGATGGGTATCCTGGGTGAAGTACCACGTAAGGAAATGCTGGCGAAATTGAAAGAGGAAGTTGCTAACTGGCAAAAGGCAGATTCTGTTCTCGAAGTTGTTCCGGCCTTACACTATATCGCCGTAACAGCTCAAACCGCTCCGGGTAAAGGCAACAAGTATCGTCTCCGCATGCCTTTCCACCAGATTGATACCATTCTTAGCATGGCAAGTGAAATAAATGCACTGGTATTCCTGGATATCCAGGTTGGTCACAGTACACTTGAAGAAGAAGTTCCACAACTTGAAAAATATTTGAAACTTCCCAATGTACACCTTGGTATTGATCCCGAGTTTTCCATGAAGTCCGGACATGCTCCCGGTAAAGTGGTAGGAAGCTTTGATGCAAAGGATATCAACTACACCATGGATTATCTTACAAAACTGGTGAAAGAAAATAACCTGCCTCCCAAGATCCTCGTAGTTCACCGTTTCACTCAAAACGGGGTTACCAACTACAAACAAATCAAAACAAGACCCGAAGTTCAATTTGTGATGGATATGGACGGATGGGGACATCCGCCGCTTAAGATTGGTACCTACAAACATTTCATACACAAAGAGCCGGTTGAATATACAGGGTTCAAGATCTTCTATAAGAACGATACAAAGAAGAACGGAAGATTGTTAACACCGGCGGAAGTGCTGGCACTGAAGCCGAGGCCGGTTTATATCCAGTACCAGTAAGAGGTGCTGCGTAGGGGGGAATGTTCAACAGTCAACGATCAATTTCAATTTACAATTGGTGAGCACCATTTTAATAAATGGTGCTCCGGTCATTTCTGGTTGCGCATTCAAAGAAACGGTCCCGCCGCGGTCTGGCGCAGCCGACCCCGGCGATGAAGCGGCCCGCTGCCAGATGCGCTTAAAGCTGTTGCGTAAGGTTCAATAAGCAACAATCAATGATCAATTTTCAATGCATAAGGTGACGGCGCTGTTTAATTAATTGGTTGAAACGGTCCCGCCGGGGTCTGGCGCAGCCGACCCCGGCGATGAGGCGGCCCGCTGCCAGATGCGCTTAAAGCTGTTGCGTAAGGTGCAATAAGCAACAATCAATGATCAATTTTCAATGCATAAGGTGACGGCGCTGTTTAATTAATTGGTTGGAGCTTCTTACATTTATCATTGCGCATTGATCATTGAACTTCCGATAGTGATCGGAAGAAAATTGATTCTACGCAGAATTGAAATCACGTCATGACCAGGAGAAATATATTCATTCTGCTATTCTGTTTTTTTACTATTCACGTAAATAGCCAGGATGAGCTTTATAGTTCTTTAAATCGCTATGATTTGAATGGCAGAAAAACGGGTAAATGGATTGAATATTGGCCCGGAACAACCAGGCTTAAATCCGTTGAACATTTTTCAGAAGGTAAACGAAACGGGGTTTGTATCTACCTTAACGAATATGGCTATCTGATGGAAGAGTCAGATTATTCGAATGATAGTCTGCATGGTATTTCAAAGAAATATACTTCTGTGGGCACATTGAAAGAAACGGCGGAATTTAAAAATGGAAGGAAGGAGGGATTTACGCGATACTATGATTATAAAAGACAGGTAATTGAGGAAACAGAATTCCATGATAATATCCGCGATGGTGTTCACAGGATATATTATGCCAGCGGGAGAGTGCAGCAGGAGGGAACCTTTGTTAATGGCAAAGAGAACGGAACACGTAAAAATTATAAGGATAATGANGAAGGCGAAATTGTTTCAGAAGCAGATTTCNTTNATGATTTAAGAGTTGAGAAAAGNCGATATAGAAAGGGACGACTTATCAGGGTCGAGAAAGCTCCACCACCAGATCAAAATGCATCTTTTTGAATGACAGAAGAACAGAAAAATCAGCGTGACATAGACCGTCCTATCTTTCTCTATATCCTTACTGCTGTCTATGTTGTCCAACTACGCAGAGCCATACACACAGAAACTTAAATTTTAAGGGCCGGAACTTCCGGTTTTTAAAACGGAGAATTCCATGCGGTTTTTCCTGCCGTTTTTCGCTTCCGCAAATCCTCGGTCAGCATGCTCGTATTTTTTATAAAATTCATTTCAATTTGCGAGGTAAATGCCCCATTAAGGGTAATAAATTGGCAGGAAACAGGGCTGTCCGGTCAATCCGGTACATTTTTTTTAGCAATTTAGAGTCAGGAATGGCATAAGCCGTCCAGGTTTTTAATCCAAACTGAAGCCTTATGAATTACCCTGTTACCCAAACCAGCAGCCGCCAGATGCCTGCTTCATTTTTCAGGATAGGCATCATCCTTTTGTTGATTTTTTTCATCGGTTTCTTTATTGTGGAAGCTTTCACGTTTATCCGGTTATTTGAAGTAACTATGGTTGCCAACCCGGCCATGAATATCATAAAATAGCCTCCCCGTCCTCTATTGGACCCGTCGGTTCCAAAGACGCAGCAGCCTTGTTCCTTAATCGAGCTGAAGCTTTCAAACTGTACTTTGAGAATTGACAAATTGATTATTGAGCATTCCGGCTTACGCTCCGGAAGGCAGATTCCTTCCAGAAAAATATCCCCCTCCGGGCAAAATCCTGCAACCTCCCCGGAAATATCCCCTATTACCTGTTGATAAATTCTTTTAATCTGTTCGGGTTTTTCCGATATTTTTAGTTTATGCAAGAGCACCATCAATTATTACAGACCATTTACGAGATTGTGAAAAACGATCCTCAGCCCGAGCATTATGGGTGCAGGCCCAGGGAGATCATACTCCGTCGTTTACAGGAGTGGTCTGTGATCCATCAGCAGCTTTTGATGCTTTGCGAAGAGGGGTTTGTCAGCCTGCAACAACAGGATACCCTGATCATCCGCATCACGCCCGAAGGCCTGGAAAAGGTTAAACAGATGAATAAAAAAGTTCGTTCCATTTAACCAAAAAAAAAGGCTGCTTCAAAGAAGCAGCCCCTTAACATTTCCTCTCTCTAACGTCATTAATTCTTCCTGTTAATTACCAGATCATTCACCATGCGGGTACGCTGGTTGATCTCATAAATTACGGATTGCTGATTTTTTCCGCCAATGATTTCAAAGCTTACACCGGTATCACCGAGTTCTTCTTTATTAAGCATGTATTTGCGGCTTCCTTTGTCTCCTTTCAACACGTCCCTGTAAAGAAGGTTGTTGAATTCATCACGTACAATGACAATGTACTCCTCATCATTCTGACCATTAAAGGAAAGCTGGAATACAGGCTGGTTAGAGATATTCCCAACAAATTTCAATTCAACCGGAATCGTTTTCTTTTCGTCGTTTGCCAGGGCAGGTACTGCTGCTGCCAGGGAAAGTGTAACGATTAATGCAATTGCCAAAATCCTTGAGCTGATCACTTTGTTTTTCATGTTAGTTACTTTTTGCGTTAAATAATGGGTTCTTCGTCCGGAAGGCAATCGATACAGGCAGGAATCGTTTCTGGCAGGCTGAAAGCGAAGGTTGGTAACAGTTCCGATTTTCTGATAACCGGGTTTCTGTGCTTTCTGAGACAAAACTATACCTGCTTTACCCGGTTTTCAAATCAAATTCATTGCATTTTGGCGTTCGCAAACCCAAAAGTATCGTTGATAACCAATTTAAAATGAATACGTTACCGACCTGTAACGCCAGATGTCCAACATTTCCCAGGGAGATCGAAGCATTTTCGGAGCATATCACCCGTCTCCGCGAATGAAACTGCTTTCCGTTGTCCTGAACTGTCACATTTCAGGACTGAATTTTGTCAGGAAACCGTCAATATTTATGGGTGAAGAGGAGCAGAAGGTCTGCAAGTGATTGTTTATCATGGCAAAATTACCACGTAGATAAAATTAGGTTTTTTACCTATATGGAGGGCGAAAAAAAATCCTATCTTCAACCGCTTTCAGACCTGAAAAACTGATCGCTGTTAATTATAAATCCAACCAAATAGCACGAAGGTTGTTATATAGATGATATATACTAAAGCGACGGGCTTTGGTGACAAATTAAAAAGGAGTTCTACAATGGCATTTAAAAAAGAGGTGGAAGAAATCATCGAACCTAAAGACATTTTTGTAGGAAAGAAAGATGCACCTGTAACATTAATGGAGTTTGGCGAGTACGAAAACGAGGACTGCGCAAAAGCAAATGAAGTCGTTAAACAAATCCTTGAAGAATACGAAGGAAAAGTAAAATTCAACTTCAGACATTTTCCATTAACACTCATTCATCAGCGCAGCATGAAGGCCAGCGAAGCTGCCGTGGCTGCGGGCCAGGAAGGTAAGTTCTGGGAAATGCATAATGTATTATTCAATAACCGCCGCAACCTGGGAACGACCAGTTTGAAATTACATTCGAAAGAAGCAGGCGTTAACAATAAGAAATTTCTTGACGAACTGGTCAACGGTACATTTGGCTGGCAGGTGCAGGATGACCTGAAAGAAGGTATTGATCGCGGGGTGAAAGAACTTCCCGCATTCTTTATCAATGATGAACCATTTACCGGTAAGCCTACGTTTGCCAATCTGAGTGCGGCCATTGAAGCAGCATTGAAAAAAGCAAAGAAGAAACCATCTTCCAGGCAAAAAGTGAAAGTATAAGCCCGGATAAAAATAGTGAACGCTCCACCCGGAGCGTTTTTTTTGCATAAAAAAAAGAGAGCTAATGCTCTCCTTTTATTATGATGGTTTATCATCGTATTACCAGCGGTTGTTGGAATAAGCAGGCCTGTTGCCTTTTTCTTCCCTTGGCTTAGCAACCATTACTTTGATAGCACGGCCTTCTACAATACCACCATCCAGTTCAGCAATTGCTTTTTGAGCAGCTGCATCATCAGGCATCTCAACAAATCCAAAGCCTTTGCTGCGATTGGTAAATTTGTCTTTGATTACTTTGGCAGAAGATACTTCACCATACTCAGTGAAAAATTCTCTCAGGTCTTCGTCTTGAACTGCGAAGCTCAAATTTGAAACGTAAATGTTCATCTTAAAAATTAATAAATAAAAAATGCTTGAGAAAAACCCAGGGGTAAAGAAGACTAACTATTAGCAGAAAATGCGTAGCAGAATAAATCGTTCAATTACAAATAACTGTGTTACTCAATTTAACCTGGCAAAGCTACGCATTTAAATCCATGTTTTCGTTTTATTTGTCAAAATGTTTGACTTTTAAATTGTATTTATTTGTTAATACAAATATCATCTGAATCATGAGCAATCAGGCTGAATTTTGGCTGTCAGGTCCAATTGAAGGTATTACGCCTATGCTGCAACCAGTTGCACATGCGATTTTGCAGGCGCAAAGAGAAATCAAAGAAGCATTGAGTGATTTTCCGGACGATCTTCTCCGGGTGAGACCGGGTGGGGTGGCTTCACCCGCATTCCATCTTCAACACATCGCCGGTGTGTTGGACCGTTTGTTTACTTATGCAAGAGGTGAACAGCTTTCTCCTGCACAATTTGATTACCTGAAAAAGGAAGGTCAGGAAGATGAAAAATTGAAGTTGCCTGAATTAATTAGTCATTTGGACCTTCAGGTTGAAGCGGCCCTTAAGCAGTTAAGAGAAACTCCTTCCTCACAAATACCGGAACCCAGGTTTGTTGGAAGAAAGCAAATTCCCTCCAGTGTGCTCGGGCTATTATTCCACGCAGCTGAACATATGCAAAGGCATACCGGCCAGTTACTCGTCACTGTTCGCGTACTTCGTTCCGGTACTGACGGTCAAACCTGAGCCACACGGAATGGGTGTATTTCGACATTCTCCCATACTCCGCCAGTCACATATGGTTCTTCATCGAGCCATTGTTGCAATTGATCACGTGATTCAAATTGCATGACCATGGTCGAACCGATCATCCTGCCATTATCATCGAGCATGGCTCCGCCAAGTATGAAATTTCCTGAAGCTTTCAGTCGTGCTGCTCCTTCAAAATGTGCAGGTCTGACCTTCATTCTCCTGTCAAGGGCCTGGTCATCTGTACCATCCCATCCGTATACAATGTATTGTTGCATGGCTTATTTTTTTACAGGACTTGTGTCTGCATCCCAATCGTCTGTGCGGAAGGGAGTAACAGGCAAGCCCTCTTTACTAAACAGATTTGACATCGTGGTATTGTCAAACGAAAATCTTACAGCTTTCGGATCTTTTATTTGTTTATTTGAAACTATGATCCGTTGTTTATCGATCTTCACATCTGCGGGTAAGAATTGTTTGTCTTCCCCGGCAATCTGGAAACCCCTTGGAGTTCCCTTTGCGACAAAACCATTGGGAGCATGATCAAAATAAAGAATGATCTTTTCCTTTTCTGTTTCCATCCTGCTGAAAAGGGGACTGCGATATGGACCGGCATTTTTTCCATAGTTGTCATTAAGTGCCCATGCTGCCAGCCGCAGACCAACATCTTTTTTGTTCTGCGGATGAATATCGTTGACGTTGTCAACCAAATCGCTGATCACAACCATGCCTGTGCGGGGATATTTCATCGCACGTGTCTGTTGTTCGCGTAGCAATGCAGCAATATTGTGATTACCGTATGCGTACGGTGCAATTTGAACATAATAAAAAGGAAATTCTTTATTCCATGCTTTTCTCCATGCCCCGATCATGGAAGTAAACAGTTGCTCATATGTTGCGGCAGTACCGGTATTACTTTCACCCTGGTACCAGATGACGCCTGCAATATTAAAAGATACAATCGGTGCTATCATCGCATTGTAAGCGAGTCCTGGTTTGACTGGCCACCATTTACTGGGATTCAACGCATCTGAGGCTGCTTTTAAGGACGGGTGGCCCAATACAATTTCAGCGGGGGTCCATGCCTCTGCCGCTGTACCTCCCCAGCTTGCATTGATCAGGCCAATCGGTACATTTAATTCCTCCTGTAATTTTTTACCGAAAAAATATCCAACAGCACTGAAGCCTGTGAGCGATTCCGGAGAACATACTTTCCAGTTCCCCGGAATATTATCCTGCGGATATTCCGAAGTGGTTTTTGTAATATGGAACAGGCGCAGGTTCTCGTTATGACTGTTGGGAAGTTCGTCCAGGATCTGTTTTACTTTATTATAACTGCTCCATTCCATATTCGACTGCCCCGAACACAGCCACACTTCTCCAATCATGACATTTTCAAGCACAATTGTATTATACCCTTTGATTGTAATGGTAAAAGGACCTCCGGCTGCAGGCGTTGGCATGGATATTTTCCATCTTGCCTCACCTTTTGCTTCCGCTGAATCAGTGCGATTGTTCCAGGAAGTGGTGATAAATATTTTTTCCCCGGGATCAGACCAACCCCAGAATGTGGCTGTGGTATTTTGTTGCAATACCATATTACTGCCGATCACTGATGGCAGCCTGACATTGCTCCAAACATTGATACTGGTTAATAAGAAAATCAGAAATGAAAAGGGAAAAATGAATTTTCTCATGACAATTTTTAAATTCCGGATAACTAAATTCGGGTTACCGCTTCAGCTATTTTTTTATAAATATATAATAAGTTTATCTGGACATATGATTGAATTCACAGCTACCATACACAAATTTGACAGGGACAAGGGTGAGAAATCGGGCTGGTGTTATATTGTGATCACCGAAGACCTTGCTCAAAAACTTAAACCCGGAAACAGGAAAAGTTTTCGTGTAAAGGGAAAACTGGATTCTTTCAAAATTTCAGGTGTCACCCTGCTTCCGATGGGTGATGGAAGTTTTATTATGCCCATCAATGCCGATATGCGTAAAGGCACCGGTAAAAAGCAGGGTGCCATGCTCCAGGTGAAGATCGAAGCCGATAAAAAAGAGTACCAGTTAAACCGCGACCTTATCTCCTGCCTCGACGATGAACCGGTAGCGCTTGCTTTCTTTAACACATTAACCAGGGGCCATCAAAACTATTTCAGCAAGTGGATTGAGTCTGCCAAAAGCGAACCCACCCGGATAAAAAGGATCGCCATAGTGGTGTCCTCGCTGGCAAAAGGGATGGATTTTGTAGCGATGATGCGGTCATTGAAAAAGAACACACAGATATCTGAAGAGTAGTTCCGGAAATTAAACCAGGTGTCCTATTTTGTGATATGATTCAATCCATCCATGATTTTAAAAAGCCGTTTTTTATAGGTATTGCCGGTGCCGGGATGAGTGCGATTGCGCAATACCTGAAAGGCATTGGCAAGGAAGTGTCAGGCAGTGACCGTTTTTTTCAGCAAGGTGAAGCCGGTCATATCAGGGACAAACTGGATGCATTGGGTATTGCCTGCTACCCACAGGATGGTGAACACCTGACTGCAGACCATGATCTTGTTGTGGCATCGGCAGCAGTAGAAGATACCGTTGTTGAAATTCAAAAAGCAAAACAACTTGGTATCCCGATTATCCGCAGATCTGAATTGCTTTCCATCATTGCTGCGAGCAAAAAAACCATTGCTGTTGGAGGCACGAGCGGTAAAAGCACCACTACTGCCATGCTTTTTGATATTCTTGATTATGCGGGCATGCAGCCATCCATCATCAGTGGTGCAGGCCTTGTGAGCCTGATAAAAAAAGGATTGATTGGTAATGCACAGGTTGGCACTGGCGAATGGCTGGTTATAGAAGCAGATGAAAGCGATGGCTCCATCGTGCAATACAAACCCGATATCGGCCTTTTGTTGAATGTTGAAAAGGATCACAAAGAGCTGAATGTGTTAATGGATGTTTTCCGCACTTTCAAGGAAAACAGCCGCAAATTTGTCGTTAATCAATCACACCCGGCGACGAGTTCACTTTCACAGGATATTAAACAGGACTTTGGATTTGATGAGATACAGGGCGTGGGATACAAGGCTACAGGTTTTCACCAGGATGGACTTGAAATAAGTTTCTTGATTAATAATGTTCCCTTCAAGCTGCAACAATTAGGCAAGCACAATATGGAAAATGCTCTCGCAGCAACTGCGGTGGCTGCGCAATTGGGCGTGTCACTTGAAAAATGTGCTGAAGCATTATCACGTTATGAAGGTATTTATCGTCGCAACCAGGTATTGGGAAAGAAAGATAATGTTTGGGTAATAGATGATTTTGCACACAACCCTGTAAAATGTGCTGCAGCTATTCGTGCCTGCCAGCCTGTTGCACCCAGGGTAGTGGCCTGGTTTCAACCGCATGGTTATGGTCCCACCAAATTCTTACGACATGATTTTGTGGAAGAAATTGCCAATGCCTTGCGTGACAATGATGAAATATGGATGAGTGAGATTTTTTATGCCGGCGGCACTGCAGTCAAAGATATCTCGGCAAATGATCTGATCCGGGATCTCCGCGCGAAAAACAAACAGGCTTATTTTGTTGAAGACAGGAATGAATTTCTCGAAACTGTCAGGCCGCATTTGACAGGATCGGTTGTGTTATTGTTGATGGGAGCCAGAGACCCTTCTTTGGAGGAGTT
>Ga0065721_10049944_pt1 | contig 25068 bp, 22 predicted proteins | sample Mesricmetagenome_FD_59108 | JGI IMG/M metagenome (GOLD analysis project Ga0065721, IMG submission 59108) | Mesophilic microbial community from rice straw/compost enrichment Sample: eDNA_1 v2 (version 2) | ecosystem: Engineered > Solid waste > Grass > Composting > Bioreactor | place: USA: Davis... | reverse complement strand
CCCGCCGGCCCGTCCCCTGGGCCGTTCCCAAGACCGTTCCCCAGGCCCAGCGCCATGCGCTCCGCCGCGTTTCGCAGTTCGCGAACGTTGCCCGGCCAGTCATGCGCGGTAAGGCGCGCGAGGGTCGCGGCATCGACGGCCGGCGCCGGCCGGCGGGCGCGGGCCGACGCCATGTCCAGGAAATGGCGGAGCAGGAGCGGGACGTCCTCCCGCCGCTCGCGCAGTGGGGGAAGCGGCACGGTCACGACGTTGAGGCGGTAATAGAGATCCTCACGGAACTTGCCATCCCTGGAGAGACGCAGCAGATCCACCTTGGTGGCGGCGACCACCCGCAGGTCCAGCGGAATGGGCTGGTTCCCGCCGATGCGCTCGATCACCCGTTCCTGAAGCACGCGCAGCAGCTTCACCTGAAGGTGCAGCGGCATGCTTTCGATCTCGTCGAGGAACAGGGTGCCGCCGTCGGCATGCTCCAGCTTGCCGATGCGACGGCCCTGCGCACCGGTGAACGCGCCGGCCTCGTGGCCGAACAGCTCGCTTTCGATGATGCTGTCGGGCATGGCGCCGCAGTTCAGCGCCACGAAGTTCCCGGCGCGGCGACGGCCGCCGTCGTGCAGGCTGCGGGCGACCAGTTCCTTTCCGGTGCCCGTCTCGCCGAACAGCAGCACGTCCACGTCGGCATCGGCGAGGCTCGCCACGGTGGCGCGCAGGCGCTCCACGGCGGCGGAGCGGCCGAGGATGCGCGCCTCCAGGCCGCCCCCGGCCAATTGCGCGCGCAGGCTCCGGTTTTCCAGGACCAGCCGCCGGTGCTCCAGCGCCCGCCGCACGACATCGACCAGATGGTCGGGCGCGGCCGGCTTCTGGATGAAGTCGTAGGCACCCTCGCGCACGGCCCGCATGGCCATGGCGATGTCGCCGTGCCCGGTGACCATGACCACGGGGATCTCCGGGTCGGCGGCGCGCACCCCGTCCAGCAGGGCAAAGCCGTCGAGCCTGGGCATGCGCACATCGGTCACCACCACCCCCGGCCAGGACGGGCCAAGCCGCGCCAAGGCGCTTTCCGGGCTGGTCGTGGCCTCGACCGGAAAGCCCTCCAGCTCCAGGGTCTGCCGGCTGGAGTCCAGCACTTCGGCATCGTCGTCGATCAGCAGCACGGTCATGGGAAAGCGCTCAGGCACGGTTCAGGGTGAGAAGAAAGGCGGTTCCGTTCGGGCCGCTGTCCGCGACGGACAGCACACCGCCGAAATCCCGCACGATGTTGTACGAGATCGACAGGCCAAGGCCGAGCCCCGTGCCCACCGGCTTGGTCGTAAAGAAGGGGTCGAAGACCTGGCCGACCGCTTCGTCCGGAATGCCGGGGCCGGTGTCCCGCACGACGATGCGGACGATGTCCGCCATCGCGTCGGCGTGGATCGCGATGCGCCGGACGGGAGCCTCGGCCACGGCGTCGAGGGCGTTGCTCAACAGATTGACCAGCACCTGCTCCAGCCGCACCTCCTCCGCGCGGGCCCGCAGCGGTTCATCGGGCAGCGCGAGGTCAAGCTGTACCCCGTCCGCGCGCAGGCGGTTGCCGAACAGGTCCAGCGCGCCCTGCACAACCGGCGCCAGCTCCACCGGGGCCAGCCGCCCGTCCGGGCGTCGGGCGAAGCGCTTCAGGTGGTTGGTGATGTTCGCCATGCGGGCGGTGAGGTCGGCAATCTTGGCGAGGTTGTTGCCCGCCTCCCCCACCCGGCCGCGCTCGATCAGCTTCAGGCCGTTGTGCGCGTAGGAGCGGATGGCCGCCAGAGGCTGGTTCAGCTCGTGCCCGACGCCGGCGGCGAGCTGGCCCAGCGCCGCCAGCTTGCCGGCCTGCACCAGTTCCGCGGTGCGCTCCGCCACGGTGCGTTCGAGGATGTGCTGCGCCTCGACCCGCTCCGTCATGTCGGTGAGCGTGACGATGAAGCGCTGCTGCTGGCGCCGCCAGAAGGGGCGGATGCCCACCTGCACCGGCACCGGCGTGCCGTCCGGGCGCCGTCCGGCGGTGAGGATGGCCAGGCTGGGCGCCTGATCGTCCGGCGCGGTGCGCGCCTGGGCGAAAAAGGCTTCCACGCGGGCAGCCCCGGCCGCCTCCAGCCGGTCGGCCAGACGCTTGCTCTCCTGGCCGCCCTCCTGCCCGCCCGGTGCTGCGATCAGCGCCGCGGCCAACGGGTTGACGAACTCGATCACGCCGTCGGCGTCGGTGGTGGCAAGCCCGGCCTGGGCGTTGTCGATGATGGCTTGGGCGTTGGCCTCTTCCACGGCGAGCGCGGTGTCACGGAACACCAGAAGGGCCGCGGCCATGTCGGTCAGCTCGTCGTGACCGTCCAGCGGGATGTCGGCTTTGAGATTGCCGGCGGCGATCTCGTGCGCTGCCGTGCCCAGCCGCGTCAGGCGCGAGAGCAGGTTCCGGTTGACGTAGAACCACGCCACCAGCACCGCCACCAGCAGGCTGACCACCGCGATGGCCAGCAGGGCCGACCGACCGGTCGCAATGGCCGTGGCGGACTGCGCCGCGGCGCTGCGGGACGACGTTTCCACCATCTGGACCTGACGCGCGATCAGCCCGTTGAGCTGGGCCACCAGTTCGCGGTTTTCGGTCAGCAGCGCCTGTCCCTGATCGGCGGCGGCCAGTTCCGCCCGGCGCAGGGACGGCACGCTGTCCTCGCCGGAGGCAAGCTCCAGCAGGCGCGCCACTACATGGCCCAGGGACACGCCCTCCGGCCAGTTCGCCAGGGCCGCGAGGTCGCGTTCCAGCAGACCAGCGGTTTCGTCCAGAAAGCTTGCGTTGTCGTCCAACGCCTCGGCTGTGGCGAGCGTGGCGGCGCGCGCGACCAGTCCAACCGCGAGATTGCCGTTGGCGCCGATCTGCTGCACCGCTTCGCTGCGGCGGGTCTCCTCCCGAAGGGTGCGGACGGCGGCACCGGTCCGGTCCCCTGCCCCGCTCTCCACCGACGCGAGCGCGCTCTGAATGTTGAAACGGGCGTCGGCCACCAGGGGCTCGATCTCGTCCAGGAAGTCGGCGTGCAGCCAGCGCAGCCGCTCGATCGCTTCCTGGTTGCGGCGGGCGAGGGCAAGCCTACGGCGGACGGTGCCATCCAGGGCCAGCAGGTTGTGGCCCAGCGTGTCCACCACAGGGCGCAGGCCGGGCACACCGCGTTCGATCTCGTCCGTCAGCGTCTGCAGCGCGGCAAGGCGACGGCCCAGCGTGTCGCGGATGGCGCTCAACTCTTCCTCGGTCTGGGCGTTGGCGAGGATCGGTGCGGTGGCGGTGATGCGCCCCCCTTCCTGCGCCAGCTTGGCGGCCAGCCCCAGGGCCGGCAGATGGCGCTCCGCGAACGCATCCAGCGTTCCGCCCAGCCGGTCGTAGGAGAACCAGCCGAGCCCGCAGGCCACCACCGACAGGGCGGCGACCGCGACGAAGGCAAGCAGCAGGCGCGCCCGGATGCCGAACCGCACCGGCGCGCGTGGCAAGGGAACGCTGGTCACGGCCATACCCCTTCACCGCCCGCCACGCGCAGGATGATTACGGCGCGTTCCGCCACGGCCAGGGCTTCGTCCAGATTGCGCTGGGAGAATGCGCGCCATGCCGCTTCCAGTTCCGCCTGCCGGGTGGAGACCGGAAGCCCGCGCACCGACCGCCGCAAGGCCATGGAGTAGGCCGGGTCGGCGGCCTGGGCGGCGGTGACGGGAACGGACGTCGCCGCCGCGCGTGCCGCGCGCAGCAGGTCCGAGGCGACGGGGTCGTGATGGATCGCCAGCCGGGCCTCGCCCTCGTGGATCAGCTGCCACACCCGGTTCAGCGTCTTCACCCGGAAGGTGATCAGCTCGTCGAACAGCAGGTTCACCAACTCATACCGGGCGCTGGACAGCACGCGGTCGAACAGGAACCGATCATCGCCGGTGTCCGTCCGGTACGGGTCGGGATAGCCCGCGGGCGCCCTTTCATAGGCGTCGGGATGCACCGGCAGGCGTTGGATGTCGGGCCGGACCAGCAGATCCTGCCCGGTGCGCGACAGCAGGAAGTCGATGAAGGCCTCGGCCCCCGTCGGGTTCGGGGCGTCGCGCAGCATCGCCACGCTGGCCGGCAGGAACAGGCTGTCGGCGGGGTACAGGAAGCGCAGGTTCTGCGCCTCGCTTCCCGTGGTCTGACCCAGGAAGTCGATGGTCAGCCCGATGCCGAATCGCCCCTTGACGATCCCGTCCACCACGCCGTAGCTGCGCGCCGTCACGGTGGTGAGATTGCCGGCGATCTCCATCCATGTTGCCCACCCGCGCTCCCATCCCTGAAGTTGCAACACCGTCTCGACCATCAGGTGCATGGTGCCGGACCGCGAGGGGGCGGTGATGCCCAGGTGCCGGGCGTAGACCGGGCTGCGCAGATCCTCCCAGCGCTTGGGGGCGGGCAGGCCGTGCTGGTCCAAATAGCGCTGGTTCCACAGCAGGCCGTAGCCGGACAGAGCAAAGCCCAGATACGCCCCGTCCGGATCGTTGATCGGCTGATTGCCGACCGTGACCGGCGCGCCGGTCGGACGCGCCGTGAGGGGGGCGAGACGGAGGGCGGCCTTCAGCACCTCGAAGGCGTCGGGGGCGGACGCCCAGAAGACGTCCACGCCCTCGTCCGCACGCTCCTGCAGCTGGGTGATGGCGGCCGTGGTTTTCGTGTTGACGATGCGCAGACGCCAATGCGGATGGGATGACTCGAACGCCTCGCGCACGGGTTCGTAGAAGCTGGCGGGGAACGAGGTCAGAACGGTGATGGCGGCGCGGGCGTCGTCGCTGGCGGCTGTCTGCGCTCCGAACGGCAGCGTGAGCAGCACGGCCGCCGCCACGATCAACCGCCGTCTCCACCCGGCGAATCCCCGAAGCCCTAAGCCGTGTCCAGCCATGCCGTCCTGCCAACAATCCACGCGCACGGTACCATAACCGGACGGCGTGGTGGCGACTGTAGCGTGGCCGTCCTTTCCCGGGGCAACGGCGTCAGGTGAGAACGTGGGGCGTTGTCGCCGCCCCGGACCGCGCCGGATCACCTTGGCTGTCCCGCCTCTTTCCTTCTGCCCTGCCCTTGCGTTGATCGAGCAGAGGTTTTCGAACTCGAAAGCATCTTTAAGGCGTTAAAACAGAAAACAAATGCAACCAATGAGAGCTTTCGAATTCGAAAGTGCCGGTCAGGCCCCCAGCAGATCGTCGATGCGGTCGCGCAGGTCGCGCAGCAGTTCGCGGTGCTCCTTCTGCATGGCGTCGCTGACGGTGGTGATGGCGGTCAGGTCCTTGTCGATGCGGTTGATGGCCTTGCCGAGAAGGCGCAGGGGCTCCGGAGAGGCCCGATCCTTGCTCGCACGAGCCGAGCGGACCGACTGAACGGTCAGGCCGCCGGTGCGGGCGGTCTTCCACAGGCGGCGCACCTCCGCTTCGTCGCCGACGAAGGCCAGCTCCACAAGGGCGGACCGGGAGACGGCGTCGGGGTTCTCCCGGTATTCAGCCAGGATGTCCGACGGCAGCTCCAGCACCTTCAGTCGCTTCGACACTTCCGCCTCGGAACAGCCGATGACGGCGGCGACCTCCGCCTGCGCATAGCCGTGGCTGTCGATCAGCTGGGTCAGCCCGCGGGCGAGGTCGATGGCGTCCAGGTCCACGCGCTGCACGTTTTCGATCAGCGCGATTTCTTCCGCCTTGCCCTTGGTGATGATGGCGGCGATGGTCTTGCGGCCCAGTTTTTGGTGGGCACGCAGCCGCCGCTCGCCAGCCACCAGCCGGTAAACGCCTTTCTCTGCCGTTTCCTGCACCAGCACCGGCTGCTGAAGGCCGTGGCGCTCGATGGATTCGGCCAGGGAGGCCAGCGCCGTTTCGTCGAAGACGGTGCGCGGCTGGTCGGGGTTGGTGTGGATGTTGGCGACGTCGACTTCGATCAGGCGGGGCAGGGTGCCCGACAGGCCGAACATGCGGTCGGTCTCCAGGGCCGGCGGCGCGCCCTTCGCTTGCAGGACCGTGGCGGCCGTTTGGCGCGTCAGCTTCTTAGGCGGCATCGGTGGTCTCCAGCGTGCGGCCGGTTGCCACCAGAAGGGCCCCGGCGATGGCGGCGTAGCTTTCCACACCGGGCGCGCCGATGTCCGCATCCAGCGTGATCACGTTGGCGCCTGCGGCCTGCGCGTAGATGGTCGCGCGCGGCACCGGCGGGAAGACCCGGTACTCGCCGCCCCACAGGCGCGCGATGTCCTCCAGCGAGGAGCGGTCCTGGGTCTGGCGCGGGTTCAGCATGGTGGGCAGGACGCCCAGCACGCTGAGGCGCGGGTTCAGCCGGCGCTGGATCTTGGCGACCGTGTCCAGGAAGGCGTTCACGCCCAGGATGGCGTGCGGCTCCGCCTGGCAGGGGATCAGCACATAGTCCGCCGCGGTCAGCGCGTTGATGGTGACCGCCCCCAGGTTCGGCGCGCAATCGATCAGGATGAAGTCGTACTGGTCCCGCACCGTGTCCAGCATCTCCGCCATCGCGGTCTGCGCGTTGGTCAGGTTGCCGGGCAACTCGGTGTCGGCGCTGGCCAGCGCGATGCTGGACGGCACGACATCCAGACCCTCCACGCCGGTGCGCAGGATGACGTCGGCCAGCTTCGCCTTGCCCATCAGCGCGTGGTAGAGCACCCTGCCCGCTTCGGTCAGCGAGACGACGCCGGCCTGCGGCACGCCGACATGGACCGTGGCGTTGCCCTGCGGATCGGCATCCACCAACAGCACGCGATTGCCGGCGCGGGCCAGCATGAAGGCGACGTTGATGGAGGTGGCGGTCTTCGCCGTCCCGCCCTTCTGAAGGCCGATGGCGATGGTCGTGCCGCGCCGCGGCAGCGACGTCGGCGGCTGTTCCAGCGACAGCAGCAGCAGTCGGCCCAGCACGTCGCGGGGAAGGGCTTCCTTGCCCGTTTCCCATTTGCTGAGGCGCTGCTTGTCGTATCGCCGCCCGGTCAGTTCGTTGACGAACGCGGCCATCTGCGTCTGCGTGAGACCGCGTCTCTCACGCAGCGCCTTCAAATCGTCGCCGGTCATTGCCCCCTCATCGACTTCCTGAGTCGTCCCGGAAACTATCAAGTCGTCTCAACCCCCGCAACGGGTGACTACCTCTTGCATTGCGGAAATTGGCGGAGGCTTCAGCCAACGCTGGATTGGCGGCACGGGCGGGTGCATAACAGGGCCCGGAAGCGCGCTTGCGAAGCGAGGGTAGCGGGAATGACGGCGAACTGGTCGATACGGCATCTGGTGTGTCAGGCCTATGGCTGCGAGCTGGCCGTGATGTGGCGCGCCGACGGCCGGTGGACCTGGATCGTGTCGGTGGCCGGCGAGCGAATCGCGGGCGGCATCTCGCAGTCGATGGAGGGCGCCAAGGACGCCGCCGACGCTGCCGCGAACCGGCACGCCCGCAACGACGGCACCGTGCAACTCACCATGTTCTGACGCGACAAAGCGTTATGGCAACAGAAGCGCGCGGAAGGCCTGAGCCGCGTGGCTGAGGCGGCGTTCGCGGTGGCGGAGCAGGCGGAACGGGCGCTCCGGAAGAGGGAAGGGGACGCGGCGGAGCTGCCCCGCGGCGAGCGCGCTGCCCGCGACCAGTTCAGAGATCACCGTCGCCCCGGCCCCCGCCTTTACCGCGGACAGGACCGCCTCGTTCGACGGCAATTCCAGCACGACCGGCAGGTCGGCCTGTGACACGCCGGAGCGGCGGAGCGCCTCTTCGAATTCCGACCGTGTGCCGGATCCGACCTCCCGAAGGACCCAGGGGGTTCGGGGCAGGTCGCCGGGCGTCACCCGTTTGCGGTCGCGCCAGGGGTGCCCGTCCGACACCACCAGCGCCATGCGGTCGCCGGGCAAGGTGTCTTGGTCCAGCAACGGATCGCCAACCTCCCCTTCCACCAGCCCGAGGTCGGCGGCGCCGTCCAGCACGGCCTTGGCGACCTGCGCGGTGTTGCCGGCCACGACGCCGACATCCACGTCGGGATGGCGTTGGCGGAACGCGACGAGCCGCTCCGGCAACCAATAGCCGGTGATGGTCTGGCTGGCGTGCACGGTGATGTGCCCGCGCTTCAGCGCCGACAGGTCGGCCAGCAGGCGCTCCGCCGCCTCCACTCGGGCCAGCACCGCCCTGGCCTCGTCCAGGAACAGGCGTCCGGCTTCCGTCAGCTCGATGCCGCGTCCGACGCGGTTGAACAGCTGGACGGCATGACGAGCCTCCAGGCTGGCGATGGCGGCGCTGACTGCCGACTGGGTCAGATGCAGCGCGCCGGCCGCGCGTGTCACGTGCTGCTGCGCAGCCACGGCCACGAAGATGCGCAGCTGTTCGAGTGTCATGTGGCCGACCTTCCGGATTGCGGGTTCAATCGTTCGACTTTTCCGAACGATTCGACAAGTATAATCCGTTGGATCGATTGGTCGAGAGGGCACAGCTTACCGGCATCCGATCCGGAGTTCCCCGATGCCGAACGCACCTCACCCCGCCCTTCCGCCCCGCGCCCCGTTCGTCCGTGCGCTGCTGCCCGGCCTGCTGTTGTGCGCCGGCGTCTCCGCCGCCGCCATCGGCTTGCAGGGGATCGAGACGCGCGTGTTCGGTCAAGCGTGGCTGGAACCGCTGGTGCTCGCCATCCTGATCGGGACGGCGCTGCGCACCGTCTGGTCGCCCGGCCCGCGCTGGTCGCCCGGCGTCCGGTTCAGCGCCAAGACGCTGCTGGAGATCGCGGTGATGCTGCTGGGCGCCTCCATCGACCCCGCCACCATCCTGGCGGCCGGGCCGGGGCTTCTGGTCGGCATCGGGGGCGTGGTGGCCGCGGCGCTGGCCGTCAGCTATGGCATCGGGCGGGCGCTGGGTCTGCCGCGGCGAATGGCCATTCTGGTGGCCTGTGGCAATTCCATCTGCGGCAATTCGGCCATCGCCGCCACGGCTCCGGTGATCGGCGCTGACGGCGACGACGTGGCGGCGGCCATCGCCTTCACGGCGGTGCTGGGCGTGCTGGTGGTGCTTGGCCTGCCGCTGCTGGTGCCCGTCCTGGGGCTCAACCCCATGCAGTATGGAGTGCTTGCCGGGCTGACCGTCTACGCCGTCCCGCAGATCCTGGCGGCCACGGCACCCGTCGCGGCGCTCAGCGTGCAGATCGGGACGCTGGTGAAGCTGGTGCGCGTGCTGATGCTGGGGCCGGTCGTCTTTTCCCTGGCGCTGGTCGCGGCGCGGACGCCTGCGGCGGCCAGCCGTCCGCCGCTGCACCGGATGGTTCCCTGGTTCATCCTGGGTTTCCTGGCGCTCGCCGGGCTGCGCGGGGCGGGGCTGGTCCCGGCGGCGTGGCTGGTGTCGATGGAAGACGTCGCCGATGTCCTGACCGTGCTGTCGATGGCGGCGCTGGGCCTGGGCGTGGACGTCCGTCTGGTGGCGAAGGCCGGCCCGCGCGTCACAGCGGCCGTGGTCCTGTCGCTGCTGGCGCTTGGCGTCATCGGCCTTGGCCTGATCCGGCTGCTGAACGTCGGGTGATGGGAGGGGAGCCACTTGTTGTGGCCTTGTTGTTGCCCCTGTTGCTGCGTTGCATCAGGGGCAGACTTTTCGCGAGACCAACATGACTCTCTCAAGCCAAAAGGCCCGGCGGAACGTATCTTATTTGCATCGCAGCATTTATCGGGCCTGGAGGGGATATGAAGTCGCTCTTTTCCTCGCTTCAGCGTGACTGGGCATCGTGGAGCCCGGCCGAGCGAGTCGTTGCGATCGGCTTCATCACCGCGGCGCCATTGGCGGCGGCTTTGGCGCTCGTCCTGGCGCGTTGACCGTAATCCTTTGAGATGACGGCGTTTGCGCCGTTTGAGCAGCCACGGTTATACAAAACACCCCATTTGCTTCTGATACCCGGACACCCTCCTGGCCACTATGCCGTCCTCCGGCTTTCGGGGGTCAGAGGCCGTGACCGGGTGATCAGCCATTGCGGACGAGCAGGTAATCGCACAGCGCCATGTATTTCAGGCCCGACTGAACAAACGCACGCAAGGCTTCCGGAGCGTCGCTGACGATGGGTTCCCCATGCAGGTTGAAGCTTGTGTTGAGGACCCCATAAGTCCCGGTCAGGTCGCCGAACCGGCGCAGCAGGGCATGGTATTGACGGTTGAAATCCGCGGTAACGATCTGGGCCCGCATGGTGAAGTCGTACTGATGCTGTGCCGCGATGAATCGCCGGCGCCCTTCCTCCGTGCTGTCGAAGGTCAGCATCATGTATGGTGAGAACTGGTTTTTCGGGTTCCGTAGATAGAGGTCCGCCTTTTCCTCCATGATGCTGGGGGCGAAGGGCATCCAGAAATCGCGGTTCTTCACGGCCTCGTTGATGAAATGGACAGAGTCCGGACGCGACGGATCGGCGAGGATGGACCGGTTTCCCAACGCCCGCGCGCCGAATTCCGACCGGCCGGCGCATCGTGCGACCACCTCGCCCCGCGCGAGCAGTTCGGCCACGCGGCCATTGATGTCGGCTTCCCGGGTGACGGTGTAGTGTCCGCCGAAATCCGCGTCGGCGAGCGCCGCTTCGACCGCCGCGTTGTCCACGGTTCGGCCCAGGTAAAGGCCCTTGATCCGGCCGATGGGAGTCGCGGTTCCGTTGGCCTTCTGATATCCGTACAAGGCCGCGCCGATGCTGACGGACTCATCCCCGCAAGACGGCACGACCACGATGGAATCGACCCACGTCGATTCCGCGATGACCTGGTTGGCCTTGACGTTCATGAACGCGCCGCCGGAACAGGCGATGTCGCGGACCCCGCTGAGGCGCACCCAGGTTTCGATCCACCTCAGCATCATGCGTTCGAAGTGAAGTTGCGTGGCCCCCGCGATGTTGTCGAAACGCTGATGCCGGAAAAGGTCGTCGATCGCCGCGTCGAATTCCTCACCGTTTGGAAAGGCGATCTGCCATTTTCCTTCGTCGTCGACCCACTGCATCCGGCCCAGTTCGTCGGCCAGCGGTTCGGCGTATTCGGCCTTGGCGTACGGAGCAAGGCCCATCAGCTTGCTCTCGTGTTCGTTCACCTTCATGCCGAGCAGGCCGGTGACCCGGCTGAAAATCCGCGTGCCCGTCAACTCGTGCGACGTCGTCGAGGCGAAGCGCAATTCGCCGTCCTTGTATCTCCCGACCGTGGCGCACAGGCCGTCGCCGTATCCGTCGTGCGTGAAGATCAGCCTTGGGCGGTCATCGGGATAAAAGGGGAGGCCGCTGTAGGCGTGCCCGATGTGGTGATGCAGCGCATTGATCTTTTCCGGCGGCAACCGCGTCGCGGCGGCGAAAAAGGCCCTGGCTTTGGTGTTCCGCTCCTCGACGGTCGTGTAGTCATGCTTCAGGTATTCCGTGACGTCGAAGGCCGGAAGCAGGCTGTTCGGATCGACCGTGTTGGCCCTGTAGACGCGGCTGCATCGGGGGGAGCCGGCAAGGTAGCGGGCGAAGGGATGGCTTTTGAATTGCTCGTTTCGGATCACCTCCCACCATGACCACCCATGGTACAGGGTGCAGGTCTTGATGTCCTCGGGCGCACAGATCGTGTCGTAAATGTATTCAACGGTCCTGTAGGGCATGCCCGTGCTGCCCTTTACTTTGTTGAAGCGCTCCTCGCTCTCGCAATACACCAGGGTCCCGTCATCGGAAAGCAACGCGACCGTTGCTCCGTGGCCATATGTAATGCCCATGTGCATCGTGAAAAATTCCTATGGTGGGACTTGGCAAGGGCGGACGGAAGCATCGGGGCGCTGTGCGGCACAATACGTCATGCAGGTTGCTTATCCAAGCGCTCGCGAGGCCGCCGAAGTTCTTGGCCGGCCCAAGTTCTTGGCCGGGAGGGCCCTGGCTGGAAGCGGCGGTTGTTCCCGCGTGGACATTGTTGCGGCGACAGGCCCGTGTTAGTGGTATCCGACCGTCGACGCACGAGGACATCACGATGCAGACCATGGGCGAGATTGGCCTTCTGCGCTACAACGCCCTGCCTCCGCTGTTTTCCCACATCCTCGACCTGCCGGAAGACCATTACCGGCGTGCCGGGGTCAGCCGGCTGCACAGCCACGACCGGCTCGATGTGAAGGCGATCCAGGCGGGCGACCTTGTGTTCGTGAAGACGGACGGCCTTCCGGCCTTCGCCAAGGCGCTGCCGCACATCGCGGTGCCGTTCGGGCTGGTGACCGGAGTCAGCGACCGCACCCCCTGGGATTTCGCAGGCTTGCTCGACGACGACCGCGTCATCTCCTGGAGCGGGTGCAACCTGCCGCTCTGGTCGGACAAGGTCCTGCAGGTGCCCATCGGCTTCGCCGAACGGGAGCGTTCATGCGGGGACCAATCCGTGATCCTGGCCGCCGTCGGCGGCTTGCCCTGGGAGGAGCGGCCGATCGACATTTTGCTGACGGCCATGTCCGACACCTCGCCGGAACGGCAGGCGATCCCCACCGACGGTGTGCATTGCTGCACGACGCGGTTGGACTATGCCGACTACCTGGCGCTTCTCGGCCGCGCCCGCCATATTGTTTGCCCGCCCGGCAACGGGGTCGATACCCTGCGCGTTTGGGAGACTCTTGCCGTCGGCGCGGTGCCCATCGTGAAATCCGGCATCCTCGATCCGCTTTATCGAAGCTGCGGCGCCCTGATCGTGACGGACTGGGCGGAGATGCAGGCTTGCGTGAACGCTCACCAGGATGGCCCCGCCTGCCGAGATCGGGCTTTGGCGGCCTTTGCGGCGCGCAGCGGACCATTTTTCACGGCGACCTGGGGAGAGCGCATCCGCGAACACCACGCCCGCCGCATGATGGACGCCGGTACGACCCGCCTCCCGATGTGCTGAGCCCTCATTCCGGAGCTTGGATCGGCCGTGCCCCGATTATAGAAACTGATTCCGCCGAACGCCGGTTTCATTTCAGAAAGAGGGAAGGGACACCATGCCGACCATCAACGTGCAACTCTTCGAAGGCCGCACCGACGAGCAGAAGCGCGCCTACGCCAAGGCCCTGACCGACGCGTCGGTCGCGGTGCTGGGATGCAGCCCGTCCGCCGTCGACGTCATCTTCCACGACATCAAGAAAAGCAATTGGGCGAGCGGCGGCAAGCTGTGGTCCGACGCGGAGTAAACCGGCGGAATCATCTCTTCCGGCAAGCAATACGGACGGCGGCCATGAGGCCGCCGTTCTTTCGTCAATGCACCATCAGCACCGGAACGGTCATGTCGCGGAGCATGGCGTTCGTCAGGCCGCCGAAGAACAGTTCCCCCAGGGGCGAGCGCCGGAACGCGCCCATCACGATCAGGTCGGCGCGGAGTTCGGCCGCGCGGGACAGGATCGCTTCCGAAACCGTGGCCTTGCCCGTTTCCATGGTTTCGGCCTGGGCCGCGCAGCCGCGGCGGTTCAGGTCGTGCGCCAGACCGCGGCCACCCCAATCCTCCGCGGGGTCCGGATTGACGGACAGCACCGTCACCGCCTTCGACACGGCCAGCAGCGGTTGGGCATCGTGCACCGCACGGGTGGCCTCGCGGCTGCCGTTCCAGGCGATCAGCGCGGTCCCGCCGACCTGCGTCCGGGTGTCGGCGTAGGGGACGACGAGCACCGGCCGGCCGCAGGCCACGATGACCTCCTCGGGGCCGAGACCGGCCGTCAGGTCCGGGTCGCGCTGCCCGACGACGACCAGATCGGCGGTTCGGGCCTGCCGGCAGATGAACACCTCCTCCAGGCCATCGGCGGGGCGCCACTCGCCCGGCAGCCGGGCGTTCCACAGCAGGGTCCGGAAGCGATCCTCCATGGCCCCCGCACCCCCCTCGTCCGTCGCTTCGAGATCGGCGTCGGCCAGCCCCGTGCCGATGAGGTTGGCCTTGAACCGCTGCGCGAGTTCGGCCGCGAGCCGGAGCCGCTGGGGGCAACCCGGCGACAGGTCGACATGGACGAGAATGTTTTTCATGGGCATGAGGCCCTCCCGATCAGGCGAGGCGCACGGATGGTCCGCCCAATGTGGGCGCCTCCCACAGTGATGGAGTGTGGGCGTCGCCCCAAAGTGATGGAATGGGCAAAGTCGGACGTGACCTTCGGTGAATTCACCGAACCACAGGGAGCCTATGCGTTTGATCCTGCGGAAATCCGCACGAATCCTATGCCAGACCCTTTGCTGGGAAGCGGCAACGCCACAGTTGATGATGATGCAGGACCCGAGTGGGGGAGGGGGGCATGGTCGTCACGGTCGCCTATTGGCTCTTCATTCTGCTGACCGCCGCCGGAAAGCTGGTGGCGTTCGTGGCGCTGGTGGTCTTCGCCATCGCCCGTCCGCTCTTCCGCATCCAGACGGCGGAGAGGTTCGGACCGTCGGTGATGGTCGATCTGGCTACCATCGGCTTCGGCGTGCTGGGCGTGTTCGTGCTGCTGGAGAACGTCCGGATCTTCCTCGCCGCTGCGTGATGGTGTGTCTCCAAATTGAGACGCTATCTCCAAAACGAGACGAATTAGCGTTCATTTGTCTCCAAAAGGAGACACACTGCGCGTCATGCGTGCCGAACCCTGCGGAATCCGCGCCTGGACGGGGTGGCATGCGCCTTGCTCTTGGGGCGGTGTCGAACCCGAACGGCACAGGCCAAGCCAATGGCGCGCGTAACCATGAAAGCACTCCTGCCGGTCTCCGCACCGCGGCTTTGGTCGCTCGTGCGGTGGGACGGCCGTCTGCTCGACTGGTATCCCGACGCGGTGGCGATGCGTGTCCATGGCCAGGGGAAGGGGGCGCACCGCCGGCTGAGTCTGCGCGGCGGCGCGACGCTCGTCCACCAGCTGGAGCACGCAAGCCGGATCGAGGACGCCTACACCTACTCCGCCCTCGGCGGCCATTACCCGGTCGCTGACTATCTCGCGCAAATCCGCGTGCTGCCGCACGGGGACGGGCGCGCGACGCTGGTCTGGACCGCCAATTTCCGGCCGGCCGGCCTGTCGGAGGACGCGGCGGAGGCCTTCATCCAACGGCTCTACCAGGACGGGTTCGACAATCTGTCAACGCTTCTCGCCGGCCTTGCCGGCATGGGGGGCGCAACAACGGGCGACGGGCCTGATACGGCCCCCACGGTCCGCCCGTAGGAGGAAAATCGTCCATGAGTTTTCTGATTTGCGTGGGTGCGCTCGCGTTCCTGATGTTCGTCGCGTACCGCGGCTTCAGCGTGATCCTGTTCGCCCCCATCGCGGCGCTGGGCGCCGTTCTTTTGACCGACCCGTCTGCGGTTCCGCCGATCTTCACCGGCCTGTTCATGGACAAGATGGTCGGCTTCGTGAAGCTGTACTTCCCGGTCTTCCTGCTGGGCGCCGTCTTTGGCAAGGTGATCGAACTGTCCGGCTTCTCCAAGTCGATCGTCTCCGCCGTCATCAAGCTGGTGGGTCGTGAACGCGCGATGATGTCCATCGTGCTGGTCTGCATGCTGCTGACCTACGGCGGCGTGTCGCTGTTCGTCGTGGTGTTCGCCGTCTATCCCTTCGCGGCCGAGATGTTCCGCCAGGGCGGCATTCCGAAGCGCCTGATCCCCGGCACCATCGCGCTGGGCGCTTTCACGGTGACGATGGACTCGCTGCCGGGCACGCCGCAGATCCAGAACATCATCCCCACCACCTTCTTCAAGACCGACGCCTTCGCCGCCCCGTGGCTGGGCACCATCGGCGCCATCTTCATCCTGGTGGTCGGCATCGCCTATCTGGAATGGCGGCGCAAGGCCGCCGCCGCGGCCGGCGAAGGCTATGGCGAGGGTCATACCAACGAGCCGGAGGCCATCCACACGGAGGTGCTGCCCAACCCGGTCATCGCGCTGCTGCCGCTGGTCGTCGTCGGCGTGCTGAACAAGGTCTTCACCATGCTGATCCCGACCTTCTACGGGGCCAGCAACCAGGTGGCGCTGACCTCCGGCGCGAAGCCGCTGGTGACGCAGGTCTCGACCGTCGCCGGCATCTGGGCGGTGGAAGGCGCGCTGCTGGCCGGCATCCTGACCGTGATGGCCTTCGCCTGGAAGCCGGTGTCCCAGCGCTTCGCCGAGGGCACCAAGACGGCCATCGGCGGCTCGCTTCTCGCCTCCATGAACACGGCGTCGGAATACGGCTTCGGCGCGGTCATCGCGGCGCTGCCGGGCTTCCTGGTGATCGCCGACGGGCTGAAGGCCATCCCGAACCCGCTGGTCAACGAGGCCATCACCGTCACCACGCTGGCCGGCGTCACCGGATCCGCGTCCGGCGGCATGAGCATCGCGCTGGCCGCCATGGCGGACCAGTTTATCACCGCCGCCAACAGCGCCGGCATTCCAATGGAAGTGCTGCACCGCGTCGCCTCCATGGCCAGCGGCGGCATGGACACATTGCCGCACAACGGCGCCGTCATCACTCTGCTGGGCGTGACGGGCTTGACGCACCGCCAGTCCTACGGCGACATCTTCGCGATCACTTGCATCAAGACGCTCGCGGTCTTCGTCGTGATCGCCGTCTACTACCTGACCGGGATCGTCTGATCATGAAAAAACTCATTTCCCTGGCCGACGCCGTGGCGCTCATCCCCGACGGCGCGGTCCTGATGGTCGGTGGCTTCATGGGGGTGGGCACGCCCCCCAACCTGATCGACGAACTGGTCAACCAGGGCAAGCGCGGCCTGACCGTGATCGCCAACGACACCGCCCTGCCGGGCGTGGGCATCGGCAAGCTGATCGCCGCAAAGGCCGTCGCCCGCGTGATCGCCAGCCACATCGGCCTGAATCCCGAGACCCAGCGCCAGATGATCGCCGGCGAGACGGAGGTCGAGCTGGTGCCGCAGGGCACGCTGGCCGAGCGCGTGCGCGCCGCGGGCTTCGGCCTCGGCGGCGTGCTGACCCCGACCGGCGTCGGCACCGTGGTGGAGGAGGGCAAGCGGACCGTCGAGGTGGACGGCAAGACCTTCCTTCTGGAAAAGCCGCTGAAGGCCGACTTCGCGCTGATCAACGCCAAGCGCGCGGACTATTACGGGAACCTGGAATACGCGCTGACCGCGCGCAACTTCAACCCGCTGATGGCGATGGCGGCCGAAACCGTGATCGTCGAGGCGGAGGACATCGTGCCGGTGGGCGTCATCCCGCCGGACGCCGTCGCCACCCCCAACGTGCTGGTCGATTACATCGTCGCCAAGGAGCGCCGCCATGGATGAGAAAACCCTGATCGCCAAGCGCGTGGCGCTGGAACTGGCTGACGGCAATCTCGTCAACCTCGGCATCGGGCTGCCGACGCTGGTGGCGCGCTACATTCCCGCCGGCCGGCACGTGTTCTTCCAGTCGGAAAACGGCATCATCGGCATGTCCGGCCCCATCGCGGGTGCGGCGAACCCCGACCTGACCGACGCGGGCGGCAACCCGATCAGCGCGCTGCCGGGTGCGGCGTCCTTCGACAGCGCCATGTCCTTCGGGCTGATCCGCGGCGGGCACCTGGACATCACCGTCCTGGGCGGCCTGCAGGTGGACGAGGAAGGCCGGCTGGCCAACTGGATGGTGCCGGGCAAGATGGTGCCGGGCATGGGCGGGGCGATGGACCTCGTCTCCGGCGCCAAGCGCGTGATCGTCGCCATGCAGCACGTCGCCAAGGGCGAGTCCAAGATCGTCAAACGCTGCGCGCTGCCGCTGACCTCCGTCCGCCGCGTCGATCTGGTGGTCACCGACCTCGCGGTCATCGAGCCGACGGACAAGGGGCTGCTGCTGAAGGAAACCGCCCCCGGCGTGACCGTGGAGCAGGTGATGGCCGCCACGGCCTGCGAACTGATCGTGCCGGCCAGCGTGCCGGAAATGGCGCTGTGAGCGGGACGGAGGACATGGACATGCTGAAGGGCAAATCGGCCATCGTCACCGGCTCCACCAGCGGCATCGGCCTGGGCATCGCCCGCTGTCTGGCGGCGCAGGGCGCCGACATCCTGCTGAACGGCTTCGGCGACGCGGCGGAGATCGGCGCGCTGTGCGAATGGATCGGCAGCGAATACGGCGTGCGCGTGGCCTACGACGGCGCGGACATGAGCAAGCCGGCCGAGATCAAGGCGATGGTCGCCAACGCGGAGCAGGCGTTCGGCAAGGTGGACATCCTGGTCAACAACGCCGGCATCCAGCACGTCGCCCCGGTGGAGGAATTCCCGGAGGACGCCTGGGAGCGCGTGATCTCCATCAACCTGTCGGCGGTCTTCTACGGCACGCGCTACGTCCTGCCGGGCATGAAGGCGCGCAACTGGGGGCGCATCGTCAACATCGCGTCGGTGCACGGGCTGGTCGCCTCGGTCAACAAGTCGGCGTATGTCGCGGCCAAGCACGGCGTGATCGGGCTGACCAAGACGGTGGCGCTGGAAACCGCGCTGACCAACGTGACCTGCAACGCCATCTGCCCCGGCTGGGTGCTGACCCCGCTGGTGCAGAAGCAGATCGACGCGCTGGCCGCGAAGAACGGCTGGAGCAACGAGCAGGCCGGCCGCGAACTGCTGAGCGAGAAGCAGCCCTCGCAGACCTTCGTGACGCCGGAGCAGCTGGGCGAGCTGGCGGTCTTCCTGTCGTCGGAAGCGGGGTCGAACATGCGCGGCGCCGCCATCAACATGGACGGCGGCTGGCTGGCGCGCTGAACGGAAGCGGCTCAAGAAAAAGGGCCTTTCCCCCGGCGGGGAAAGGCCCTTTTCGTTTTGGCCCGGTGAACCGGACGGCTGCTTACTGGTAGTGCAGGCCGCCGTTGATGTTCAGGGTCGAGCCGGTGATGTAGCCGGCGATTTCCGACGCGAGATAGGACACCGCACCGCCGATTTCGTCCGGGCGGCCCAGGCGCTTCATCGGGACGCTGTCGACGATGGCCTGGCGGATGTCCTCGCGGATCGCCATGACCATGTCGGTGCCGATGTAGCCCGGCGCGATGGCGTTGACGGTGACGCCCTTGGTCGCCAGCTCGGCGGCCAGCGCCTTGGTGAAGCCGATGACGCCGGCCTTGGCGGCGGAGTAGTTGGTCTGGCCGGCCTGGCCCTTCACGCCGTTCACCGAGGAGATGTTGATGATGCGGCCCCAGCCGCGCTCAGCCATCTTCGGGGAGACCTGCTGGGTGACGTTGAACAGGCTGCTCAGGTTGGTGGCGATCACCGCCTCCCACTGGGCCTTGTCCATCTTGCCGAAGAACTTGTCGCGGGTGATGCCGGCGTTGTTGACCAGGATGTCGACCGGGCCCAGGTCGGCCTCGATCTTCGCGACCATGGCCTTGCAGCTCTCGAAATCGGAAACGTCGCCTTCGGCCACGTAGAACTTGAAGCCAAGGGCTTCCTGCTGGCCCAGCCACACGGCGGCGGGCTCGAAATTCGGCAGGCAGTTGGCCGCCACGAGGTAGCCGTCCTTGGCCAGCGCCTGACAGATGGCGGTGCCGAGGCCACCCATGGCACCGGTGACAAGCGCGATCTTCTGAGACATCACAATCGCTCCAGTAATGACACGGCAAGCCCATCGGGAGGCGAGCCTGCGGATGGTTACAAGACGCCAAGTTGCTTCGGCGCCTGGACACTGCCGTGTCGTTCGCCCTTGGACTGGAAGCACAACCACGGCGGCGGGCGCACCATAGATCAAGAATGGTCATATGCCAATGCGCCGCAACATCATGCCGCGGTGCAAACGCGTTTTTTCACAGGAATGACGGGAAAAATGGTTCATTCCAGGGCTGTCGCACCGCAGCAATGCGGCGGTGCGCCATGGGAAAGGGCGGGTGCCGGATTACCCTTTTGGCCGTATCCCGGCGCGGGCGAGCTTCTTGTAGAAGGCCGCGCGGGAGATGCCGAGGCGCTTGGCGGCCTCCGCCGCGCGCTGCCCGGATTCCTCCAGGGCCCGTTGCAGCAGCGTGTGCTCGAACGCGGCGAAGGCTTGGTCGTAGGACGGCAGAGGGGAGGGCAGGGGGGCCGTGACGGCCGCGGAAGCGGAAGCGGGCGTTGCGGCCGCAGGAGCGGCCGGGTCGGGCAGGCCGGACACCGGCAGGGCCTCCGCCAGATCCTCGACGGTCAGGTTGCGGTTGTCGGTCAGCATGCACACGCGCTCCAACACGTTGCGCAGCTCGCGGACGTTGCCGGGCCAGGAATGGCGGCCCAGCGCAGCCACGGCCTCGGGCGTCAGCACGCGGCTCGGCATGCCGGTGCGCAGGGCGATTTCCTGGAGGATCGCTTCCGCGATGGCTTCCAGCCCATGGCCCATGTCCGACAGCGACGGCAGGCTGATGCACAGCACGTTCAGCCGGTAGTACAGGTCGGCGCGGAACCGCCCGTCGCGGATGCGCCGTTCCAGGTCCACGTTCGTCGCAGCGATGACCCGCACGTCCACCTTCACAGGGCGGTCGGAGCCCAGCGGCTCGATCTCCTGCTCCTGCAAGGCGCGCAGCAGCTTGGCCTGCAAGGCGAGCGGCATGTCCCCGATCTCGTCCAGGAACAGGGTGCCGCCGTCGGCCGTCTTGAAGCGTCCTTCCCGCCCGCGCCGGTCCACCCCGGTGTAGGCGCCGGGCACGGTGCCGAAGAATTCCGCCTCCAGCAGCGTGTCGGGGATGGCCGCCACGTTGACCCCGACGAAGGGCTTTCCCGCCCGCGCCGACAGGCCGTGGATGGCCTGGGCGATCAGTTCCTTTCCGGTCCCGGTCTCGCCCAGCAGCAGGATCGGCGAATCGTGGCGCGCGGCCAGACGGGCCCGGCGCTTGACATCCAGGCAGATGGGGCTGTCGCCGACATAGCTTTGCAGCGTGTGGCGCGGCTGCCGGCGTTCGTTGAGGTGGCGCTTCGCCGTCTCCAGCTCCGCCTCCAGCCGGGCGAGTTCGCCGAGCAGGGGCTTCAGCCGGTGCAGGCTGTCGTAGAAGACATAGCCGACCGCCCCGATCACCGAGCCGTCGTCGTCGGTCAGCGGAAAGCGGGAGACCACGAGCCGCTGCGCGCCGAAGCTCATGACGTCGAGCAGGATCGGCTGCCCGCTCTTCACCACCTGACGCAGAAGGCTGTTGGGGATGACCGCCTCGACCTCCTGCCCGATGGCGGCGGCGGGGTCGCTGATGCCCAGCATCTTGGCGTATTTGGCGTTGATCCAGACGATGCGCCCGGTCCGGTCGATCGCCACCGTGCCTTCCGATTGCCTCTCCAGCGCTTCGAACAGGGAAGGCATGGCCCGCCGCCGCAGGATCTCGGCTTGGCCGACGGCGTCATCGTCAAACACGGCGCGTCACTCCGGAAACATCGCCGGAAGTGTAGCCGAACGGCGGCGGCGCATAAACCTCGGCATGCGCCCGCATGCCCGCCCGTCAGTCGGTCTTGGCGGACTTCCGGGCGCGGGTCAGGTCGAAGCGGGAACTTGCCCGCGCGGCCCGGCGCTGGGCGATGCCCCGCTTCACGTCCGGCCCCAGCGTCTGGATGGAGGGTGCCGGGGCGACCTCCGGGGAGCCGGCCGTAACCGGCGGAGCCTCGGGGGGCGGGCTTTCCGCCTGCGGATTTTCCGCCTTCGGGTTTTCCGCCTTGGGGTTGTTCAGGTTTGGGGCTTCGGGGGCCGCGCTTTCCAATGTCACGCTGGTCGGCGGCGCATCGTCGGGTTTCGGAGCGTCCGGCTTTTCCTCGGCCAAGGACGGCATGGCGGGCGCCGTGATCGGCGCCATGGTCGGCATTGCAGGGGCGCCGGGTTCGCGGTGGGGTTCGCGGTGGGCGGCCGTCTGCGCGGCCTGCGGAGTGGCCGTGCCCGGTCGGGCACCGCGGCCGAACCGGCGCATCAGCATTCCCAGGACCAGGGCCAGGACGGGGGGTGTCAGCACCCACACGCCCCAGGGGGCCAACGCCTCGGCCCGGCGCTGCCAGCGCTCCTCCCAGAAGCGTTGCGCGATCTCCTGGAGCTTGGCGTCGCCCTGGTCTTGCGGAGCGACCAGCGTGGTGCCGTCGGGGAAGCTGGTCCGGGTTATGATGCCCCGCTGCACCCCCTCCTCGATGGTGTCGTCGGAACCGTCGTAGGGCTGCGCGACGAAGTCCTCCTTCGAGGTCGAATAGGAATAGAGCCCGGAGAACGGGTGTCCATCGCGCAGGTCGACATAGCCGGCACTGCCGACCGCAACCACCCACAGCGCCGTACCGGCGAGCCAGCACCGCAACATGCCCCGGCTCATGCTCATTGTCTCATCTCCCCTTTTTTCGTGGCGGCGAATCTAGGGGCTGTGACCGCGAGCGGCCAGGGGCAAAAACCGGCATCAGGCCGGTGGGATGAGAGGCAGAGAATGGGAAAGTGCCCTTCGTTCTATGGCCCCGGTTGCCAGAGGTCGCATATCCCGGACTGCCCCGTGTGTTGCGCTCTTTGACTACAATCTTCGGCCATGGATGTTCAAGGCACCATGGGCTTCTCTGACCGAATGGCGGAACGATGGCGCACGCTGCCGGAGGAATGGCGCTGCTTTCTGTCGCGCGCGCTGCCGGTGCGGGATCCCGACGGCACCATCGTCCAGTGGTTCGGCACCAACACGGACATCACCGAGCAGCACGAGGCGGAAGAGGCGCTGCGCCGCGCCAAGGAGGCCGCTGAACAGGCGGCCCGATCGAAGTCGAAATTCCTCGCCTCCGCCAGCCATGACCTGCGCCAGCCGATGCAGTCGCTGTTCCTGTTCGCTGGCGCCCTGAACGGCCATGTGCAGAGTGATTCCGGACGCGCGGCTCTCGCCCATCTGGAGCGCGGGCTGGATGTGATGAAGTCGCTTCTGGACAGCCTCCTCGACGTTTCGCGCCTGGATGCGGGCGTGGTGCAGCCGGCATTCGAGGACTTTCCGCTGGGAGACCTGCTCGACCACATCGCCGCGAGCTATGCTCCGATCGCCAGGGGCAAAGGCCTGGACTGGCGCATGGCCGAATGCCGGCTTTCCGTCTGCAGCGACCGCGTGCTGCTCGGCCGCATCGTCCGCAACCTGGTCGAGAACGCCGTGCGCTACGCCAAATCCGGCAGCGTCTCGGTTGAATGCGAGGTGGTTGGGAAGCGGCTGCGGATCGCCGTGCGGGACACGGGCATCGGCATTCCCGCCAACCAGCTGGAGCAGATCTGGGAGGAGTTCCATCAGATCGGCAACAGCGAACGGGATCGGGCGCAGGGGCTCGGCCTCGGGCTGGCCATCGTGCAGCGGATCGGCCGCCTGCTCGACCATCCCCCGCTTGTGCATTCGGAGATTGGACGGGGCTCGGTCTTTAGCGTCGAGGTGCCTCTGGGCAAAGCGGCGGCGACAGCCGAACGAACAACCGGCATCGGCACCGTGGTGTCGGAGGGCGGTGAGCGGTTTGCCGTGGTCGTCGTCGACGACGTGATCGTGCTGCTGGGGCTCCAGGCGATTCTCAAGGAGTGGGGCTATCGCGTGCTCGTCGCCGGTTCGGGCGCGCAGGCCGTCGAGAAGCTGCGGGCGGAGAGCCGCGTGCCCGACGTGATCATCGCCGACGACCGCCTGCGTGACGGGGCGGTGGGCACGGACGCCATCCTGGCGATCCGCGCGCTGTTCGACTGGGCAATTCCCAGCATTCTCATGACCGGTGAAACCGGGCCGGAATGCCAGCACAACGCGGCCCTCCACGGCTTCGCGCTGATGCACAAGCCGGTGACACCGCGACAGCTCGGAAGTGCGGTGACGCGTTTCCTGAACGAGGCCCATCCGGTCCCCGCGTAGGACCCGCACCGGACTTGCACGGATCGTAAAATCATTTCGCTGTCAAAACTCACGAATCTCTTTGGGGATTCGCAGAATGCACTGCGAAGTATGGCAATGTTTTTTCAAGACACGCCTCCTCCAGATCGTTTTTCTGAAAATCCGGAGTTCTGGAACGTTCGCACGTTTCGAAATGTCTATGCAATTCGTCAATTCTTGCGCCGAATCCTTTTGGCACAGCATTTGCTTTGACTGATGGCAGAAAAACGCCGGTTTTTAAAAACAATAAGAGAGGAATACGGTATGCGCGATAATGGTCCTATCACCAACAGAGAGGTCGAATTCCCGGAAGGCGTGCTTCTTGTCTCGCGAACGGATACGAAGGGGCGTATTACTTTTGTGAACAAGGCGTTCGTGGACATCAGCGGCTTTTCCGCCACGGAGCTTATTGGCTCGCCGCACAACATCGTGCGCCATCCGGACATGCCGCGGGAGGCGTTCGCCAACCTGTGGGAAACGATCAAGTCCGGCCATTCCTGGGAAGGGCTGGTCAAGAACCGGACCAAGTCCGGCGACCACTACTGGGTGAAGGCCAACGTCACGCCGGTGGTGGAGAACGGCGCCATCACCGAATTCATTTCCATCCGGTCCAAGCCGTCCCGCGAGGACGTCGCCGAGGCCGAGCGCGTCTACGCCGCGATCCGGTCCGGCGGCGGCAAGGAATACGCCTTGGCGGAAGGGCACATCGTGCGCCGCACCCTGGGCAGCCGGCTGAAGTCCATGGCCGCCAGCATCAGCGGACGCCTTGCCGCTGTGTCCGTGGGGGCGATCGCCGGCATGGCCCTTATCGGGGGGATCGGCCTATTCGGCATGAACGCTTCCAACCAGGCGCTGATGTCGGTCTACGAGGACGATGCGGTGCATGCGAACCGGATCGCGAACATTCGCGACCGCATGCGCGACAACCTTCAGCAGGTCGCCTTCATGGCCTTCGATCTCCGCAGCGGGGACAAGGCGGCCGTGGAGCAGCGCGCCGCGGTCATTCGCGCGAACCGGACGTGGATTGCGCAGCAATGGCAGACGGTCCTGGCCACGACGGTACCCGGTGAGGAGATGACGGTGGCGATCCGCGTCGCGGACCGGCGCGCCGCGTTGGACGAGAAGGGGGTGGAGCCGGCCCTCGCCCTGGCGCTGAAGGGCAATGTCGAGGGGCTGGAAAAGCACCTGCATGACACGGCCCTTCCGCTGCTCCAGGCCGCGCAGGACGCCAGCGCCGAATTCCTCGCCATGCAGCTGGACGCGGCGAAGCAGACGTTCGAGGCGGCGGAGGACAGCTTTCACAGCCGGGTGTTCTGGGCCTCGGCCGTGCTCCTGGTCTGCATCGGCTCGGCGGTGGTTTCCTGCTTCGCCATCCTGGCCTTGGTCCGCCGGCC
>Ga0065721_10049943_pt1 | contig 25083 bp, 29 predicted proteins | sample Mesricmetagenome_FD_59108 | JGI IMG/M metagenome (GOLD analysis project Ga0065721, IMG submission 59108) | Mesophilic microbial community from rice straw/compost enrichment Sample: eDNA_1 v2 (version 2) | ecosystem: Engineered > Solid waste > Grass > Composting > Bioreactor | place: USA: Davis... | reverse complement strand
CCTTTGCCCCGGCGCCTGAGCGAAGGCCCCCTCACCCGCCCCTTGCTTGGCAAGGGTCGACCTCTCCCCCAAAGGGAGAGGTAAGGCATGTCCATCGGTTCCACGTTCCGCCTGATCCATGCCGGCTGGGTGCTGGCGCGCGAGGGGGCGCTTTCCATCCTGCCGGTGGAATCACTGCCGCCGATGATGAAATTCGGCATCGGTCTCGGCCGGCTGGTGGAGCGCCGCTCCGTGCGCAAGACCGGCTCCATCGAACGGCTCAACGCGGCCCTGCACAAGCTGGGCCCCAGTTTCGTCAAGTTCGGCCAGACGCTGGCCACGCGGCCCGACATTGTCGGGGTGCAGGCGGCGGCCGATCTCTCGGGCCTGCAGGACCGCATGCCACCCTTCGATCCCAAGCTGGTGCCGGGCATTCTCGATGAGGCCCTGGGATCGCGGGCGGCGCAATTGACCGAAATCAGCGAACCCGTCGCCGCCGCCTCCATCGCCCAGGTGCACAAGGCCAGGCTGCGCCAGCCGGGCGAGGCGCCGAAGATCGTGGCGGTGAAGATGCTGCGGCCCGGCGTGTCGGAACACTTCCATGCCGATACGCAGGCGCTCTATGCCGGCGCCCGCCTGGCCGAGACCTTTTCGCGCGCCAGCCGGCGGCTGCGGCCCACCGAGGTGGTGCGCACGCTCGACCATTCCATGCGTCTCGAGCTTGATCTCAGGCTGGAAGCCGCCGCCATTTCGGAAATGGCCGAGAACATCAAGGACGATAAAGGCTTCCGCATCCCGGACGTGCAATGGGATCACGTGGCGCAGAACGTGCTGACCACCACCTGGGTCGAAGGCATTCCCATTCGCGACCATGCCGCCATCGACGCCGCCGGCATCGACCGCAAGGCGCTCGCGGCCAAGGTGCTGCAGAGCTTCCTGCGCCATGCCATCCGCGACGGCTTCTTCCATGCCGACATGCATCCGGGCAATCTCTTCGCCGACCCGAAGACCGGCGACGTGATCGCGGTGGATTTCGGCATTATGGGGCGGATCGGCACGTTCGAGCGCCGCTTCCTCGCCGATATCCTCTATGGCTTCATCACCCGCGATTATCGCCTGGTGGCGCAGCGCCATTTCGACATCGGCTATGTGCCCTCCGAGCAATCGGTGGACGATTTCACCCTGGCCATCCGCTCCATCGGCGAACCGCTGCATGGGCGCAAGGCCACCGAGATTTCCATGGCCAAGGTGCTCGGCCAGCTCTTCGCCATCACCGATCTGTTCCAGATGCGCACCCGGCCCGAACTGGTGCTGCTGCAGAAATCCATGGTGCTGGTGGAAGGGGTGGCGCGCCATCTCGATCCCGAGCTCGACATCTGGACCATTGCCGAGCCGGTGGTGGGCGATTGGCTGCGCCGCGAGGAAGGCCCGCTGGGGCGGGTCGAGGATCTGGTGGGCCATGTCACCCGCATGGGCGATGCGCTGGGTCGGGTGCCCGACCTCGTCGCCCAGGCGCAATTGGCCCTGGCCGAGCACCGGGCGCTGATGAACCGCCCGCGCGACGGATTGCTGCGCAATGCGATCCTGGCGGCGCTGGGCATGGCGCTGGTGGCCCTGGCCGCCATCGCCGTCCTGGCCCTTCGCCTGGCCTTCGCCGCCTGAGGGTCGGCTTGCGGGTCGGGGGCCTCTGCCCCTAGATTGCGCAGGCGAACGTGGCCATTGCCGCACAAGGAGATTTTCATGCACCTCAATCTGTTCGGCAAGCTGGCCGGCGGCGTCATCCTGGCCCTGGGCCTGAGCGGTTGCGTCGATGTCGACGTGGACGTCGCGCTGACCAGCGCCAGTACAGCCCGCGCCACCATGACCCAGACCATGAGCGCCGAGATTTACGCCATGGTGAAGACGAGTGCGGACGAGGCCGGCAATGGCGAGCCCGGCTTCTGCGACGAGGGCGACCTCGTCGAGAATGCCGATGGCAGCGCCACCTGCTCGATCGTCGAGGAAGGGCCCTTCGCCGATCTCGACCTGGGCCAGGACGAGGGCGGCATGCGCTTTGCCGAGGCCGGCCCGGGCCTGGTGCGCATGGCCCTGCCCACCGCCGACATGACGGCGGAAATGGGCATCGAGGACGACATGGACGCGGAAACCCGGCAGATGGTCACCGCCTTTTTCGAGGGCCACGACATCACCATCTCCTTCTCCGGCGCCGAAGTGGTGGAGACCAATATGAGCCGCGCCGCCGATGGCCGCAGCGCCAGCCAGGTCATTCCCATGCTCGACCTCATCAACGGCACGCTGGACCTGCCCGAGGAACTCTATGCGGTGGTGCGCGCGCCGTGACGTCCAATCCGCTCATCATCCGCCTCAAAGTGCTGCCGCATGGCGAGGGCCTGACGCTGCCGGCGCCGGCCAGCGCCCTGGCGGCGGGGGCGGATTTGCGCGCCGCCCTGCCGGACGGCGAACCGCTCGACCTCATGCCCGGCCAGCGCGCCATCGTGCCCTGCGGCTTTGCCATGGCGCTGTCGGCCGGCCATGAGGCACAGGTGCGGCCGCGCTCGGGCCTGGCCGCCCGGCATGGCGTCACCGTGCTCAATTCGCCCGGCACGATCGATGCCGATTATCGCGGCGAGGTCATGGTGATCCTGATCAATCTGGGACAGGAGACGTTCCGGATCGCGCGGGGCGAGCGCATCGCCCAGATGGTGGTGGCGCCTTTGGTGCAGCCAGCCTTTGTCAGGGAGGAAGACCTCGATGCAACCGAACGTGGACATGGCGGCTTCGGCTCGACCGGACGGGCCTAGAGCGCTGCTACTAACCTGTCTTGCCAGACTATCGGCTCTTTTCCTCCCCTCCCCCCTGAGGGGAGGGGGTGGGGGTCCAACGGCAGGTCGCCAAACCACCCCCTCCCCGGCCCTCCCCTCAGGGGGGAGGGAGGCGATGGAGCCGCCAAATCAGTGCTGCGAAAAGCCTAAAGTAGGAGGGATGGCCCACACGCTCCGCCCCCTGGTCCTGCTGCTTTCTCTGCTCATAGCCGCCCTCGCCGCTCCCGCCCTGGCCGGCGACCGGGCGCTGATCGACTCTATCGGCTTCTCCGAGGATCACCGCTATTTCGCCTTCGAGGAATTCGGCATCCAGGACGGCTCGGGCTTTGCCTATGCCAATCTCTATGTGGTCGATCTCGCCAGCGACAGCTGGGTTCCGGGCACGCCGGTCCGCGTCCAGGCCGATGACGAGAACGAGAGCCTTGTCGATATCCGCGCCGAGGCGCGGCGGCTGGCCGAGAGCCATATCGAGCAATTCCGGATCGCGGTGCCGGTGGAGACCATCGCGCTGATCGGGGACGGCGTGCCCGACAATGACGGGCAAAGCCTCGATTTCGGCCTGCCGGGCTTTGAACCGGGAGCGGTCCGGGGGGCATATAGCCTCAGCCTCTCCAGCTTCCCGGCCAAGGCCGCCAGCCCCTGCCAGGACTGGTTCGGCATGGAGCCCAGGGGCTATCAATTGCAGCTCATGGCGGATGGCGCCGAGCGGCTTTTGCATCGCGACGAGACGCTGCCCCGCTCGCGCGGCTGTCCCTTCACCTACCGGCTCTATGGCGTGGTCATGCCCTTCATGGCCAATAGCCTCGACAATGCGGTCGCCCTCATCTCGGTCTATCCCGGGGGCTTTGAAGGCCCCGACCGGCGTTTCCTGGCGGTGCCGCTTGCCCCCTGATCCGTCCCTGTCGCCGGAAGAAGCCCGCCGCTATGCCCGCCATCTTGTGCTCAAGGGCATGGGCGGGGCCGGCCAGCAGAAACTCAAGGCGGCAAAGGTGCTGGTCGTGGGCGCCGGGGGCCTGGGCAGCCCGGCCATCGCCTATCTGGCGGCGGCCGGAATCGGCCGGCTGGGCATTGCCGATCCCGACCAGGTCTCGCTCTCCAATCTCCAGCGCCAGATCGTTCATACCGGCGCCCGGATCGGCCGCAACAAGGCACAAAGCGCCGGCGATTTCGCCGGCGCGCTCAATCCGCATGTGCGGCTCGACCTGATCGAGACCGCCATCCATGCCGGCAATGCGCAGGCCATTGTCGGCGCCTATGACCTGGTGCTCGACGGCACCGACAATCTCGCCACCCGCCGCATCGTGGCCGCGGCGGCCGCGGCCCTGGGCCGGCCGCTGGTCTCGGGCGCGGTCTCGATGTTTTCCGGCCAGGTGACAATCTTCGCGCCGCATCTGGGCGGGCCGCGACACGAAGCGCTCTATCCGCCAGAGGCCAGCGACGACGCCCTGCCCTCCTGCGAGGCCAATGGCATTCTCGGCCCGGTCACCGGCATCATCGGCGCGCTCATGGCCATGGAAGCCATCAAGCTCATCACCGGCATCGGCCAGCCGCTGATCGGCCGGCTGCTGGTCTATGACGGACGCGATGGCGGCTTTTCGGAATTGAGATATTAGGCATTTGACTCTTCGACTGAAACAGCGGCCGCTGCCAATTCGGTTTTATCGTCATTGCCGGGCTTGTCCCGGCAATCCATCTTGCCGCGGGCATGGACCACCGGGACAAGCCCGGTGGTGACGATAGTGGAGACAGCCGTTTTCAGCTCGACAGTGAAACGCACCCTCACCCGTCTCGCGCTACGCGCGATCCACCCTCTCCAGGGGGAGAGGAACAAGGGGCAAGCGCCGGGCCATCCTTCTCCCCGTCGGGGAGAAGGCGGCGCGTAGCGTCGGATGCGAATGGCTGAGGATCGCGCCCCTTAGGCCTCGGGATGCTTGAACACCAGAGCGGCATTGGTGCCGCCGAAGCCGAAGGAATTGGACAGCACATAGCCCAGATCCACCTCGTCGCGGCGCTGGCGCAGGATGGGCATGTCCGCGAAGGCGGGATCGAGGGTTTCGATATTGGCGCTTTCGGCGATGAAGCGGTGCTTCATCATCAGGATCGAGAAGATCGATTCATGCACGCCGGTGGCGCCCTGGCTGTGGCCGGTCAGCGACTTGGTGGCGGAAATGGGCGGGCACTTGTCCTCGTTGCCGAAGACGGCGCGCAGGGCCTCGATTTCCTTGAGGTCGCCCACCGGGGTCGAGGTGGCATGCGGATTGATGTAGTCGATGGGCGCCTGGACGTTCTGCAGCGCCATGCGCATGCAGCGCTCGGCGCCTTCGCCAGAGGGGGCGACCATGTCGACACCATCCGAGGTCGCGCCATAGCCCACCACTTCGGCCCAGATTTTCGCGCCGCGCGCCTTGGCGTGCTCCAGTTCCTCGAGCACCAGCACGCCGGCGCCGCCGGAAATGACGAAGCCGTCGCGATTGGCGTCATAGGCGCGGCTGGCCTTTTGCGGGGTCTGGTTGAAGTCCGAGCTCATGGCGCCCATGGCGTCGAACAGATCGGAAAGCGTCCAGTCCAGGTCCTCGTGGCCGCCGGCAAAGACGATGTTCTGCTTGCCCAGCATGATCTGCTCATAGGCATTGCCGATGCAATGCTTGGACGTCGCGCAGGCGGCGCTGATCGAATAATTGATGCCCTTGATGCCATAGGAGGTGGCGAGCGTCGCCGAGGCGGTCGAGCCCATGGCCTTGGGCACGGCCAGCGGCCCGATACGCTTGGGGCTGGTATTCTTGCGGGTGATGTCGGCCGCTTCCACGATGGTGCGGGTGGAGGCGCCGCCCGAGCCCATGACGATGCCCGTCATGGGGTGGGAGATATCCTTGTCCTCGAGCCCGGCATCGGCGATGGCCTGCTGCATGGCCAGATAGTTCCAGGCCGCGCCCTTGCCCATGAAGCGGGTGACGCGCCGGTCGAGCATTTCGAAGGGGTCGAGGCGGGGATCGCCCTTGACCTGGCTGCGGAAGCCCAGTTCGGCATAATCCTCGGCAAAGACGATGCCGGGTTTTGCCTGGCGCAGGCTTTCGGTGACCTCGTCGAGCGAATTGCCGATCGAAGAAATGATACCCATGCCGGTCACGACAACTCGTCTCATTTCATCCTCGCTTCAGTCTCTCGGTGCGTTCGCATTGGGGCGCGGCGTCGCACTTATATAGGTTGGACGGGGCCGGCGGTAAGGCCGCCCCCGATTGTTTCGGGGCGATCAAGCGTCGGTGAACAGGCCGACGCGCAGATCCTTGGCCTCGTAGATCACTTTGCCGTCGGCCTTGACCCAGCCATCGGCGATACCCAGCGTCAGGCGCGAACGCATGACGCGCTTGAGGTCGATACCATATTCGACCAGCTTGACGTCATTGGTCACCTGGCCCTGGAACTTGATTTCCCCGCCCAGGGCGCGGCCCTTGCCGGGCTGGCCGATCCAGGAGAGGAAAAAGCCGGTCATCTGCCAGACGGCATCGAGGCCCAGGCATCCGGGCATGACCGGGTCGCCGATGAAATGGCACTGGAAGAACCACAGGTCCGGATTGACGTCGAGTTCGGCCCGCACGAAGCCCTTGCCGTGGGCGCCGCCGGTTTCCTCGATCTCGGTGATGCGGTCGAACATGAGCATGGGCGGCGCGGGCAGGCGCGCATCGCCCTGTCCCGGCAATTCGCCGCGGCCATGGGCCAGCAGCTCCTCATATCCAAATGCGTGTTGCCGCTCGGCCATGACTTACCCCGCTCTCACTCAAGCTTCGTCTCGTATAGAGGTGCCGATTGAGGGTCAAGACGGCCAAAAGGCGGGGCCGGCGGCTGCGGCAGCGGGGCAACTTGTTTCGCGGGCGCCTGCACATTATAACAAAAGCTGGACCTAAGGACCTTAGACGAGCATTTCCGGCCCCATGACCGACCGCATTATCGCCGCCCGGCCTCATCCGTCCCGCAAACCGTGCCTGACGGCAGTGTTGCGCATGGCCGGCCTTCGCCCGACCCGGCAGCGCGTGGCCCTGGCCGAATTGCTGTTCGGCGGGCCCCATCGCCATGTCAGCGCCGAGCAATTGCACGGCGAGGCCAGCAGCGCCAATGTCAATGTATCGCTGGCCACCATATACAATACGCTGCATCAGTTTCATGAAGCGGGGCTCCTGCGCGAAGTGGCCATCGACGCCTCGCGCTCCTATTTCGACACCGACACGTCCGACCATCATCACTTCTACGTGGAAGACGAGCAGCGGATGATCGACATTCCCCCCGATGCGGTGACCTTCAAGTCGCTGCCGCAGGCCCCGGCCGGTATGGAAGTATCCCATGTCGACGTGGTGATCCGCGTGCGCAAGGCCCCGGCCTGAACCGCATCTGTCAAGGCACTTCTGGCACCGGTCGGGCCCTTGCCCCGTCGTGACAAAGCCGTCGCGCTTGCCCATATTGGGCCCGGTTTCAACAGCAAAAAAGGTGGTCGATGCCCGAAAAGGTCAATCTGAACGCCTATTTCGAGCGAATCGGCTTTGCCGGTTCCATCGCCCCGACATTGGCGACCCTGGAAATGCTGCATGCGCTGCATCCCGCCGCCATTCCCTTCGAGAATCTCAATCCGCTGATGGGCGAGCCGGTGCCGCTTGACCAGCCGAGCCTGGAGCGCAAGCTGCTCACCGACAGGCGCGGCGGCTATTGCTTCGAGCATAACCTGCTGTTCATGCGCATCCTGCGCGATCTGGACTATAATGTACGCCCGCTCCTGGCGCGGGTGGTCTGGAACCATCCGGACAATATCGACAAGCCGCCCACCCATCTGCTGATGCTGGTGGACATCAACGGCCAGAACTACATCGCCGATGTGGGCTTTGGCGGGCTGACGCTGACCACGCCGCTGCGCCTGCGCGCCGGGGTGGAACTGGCCACCCCGCATGAAACCTTCCGCCTTTCCGGCGGCGACCCCGACTGGACGCTGGAAGCCCGGATCGGCGAGGATTGGCGGGCGCTCTACGTCTTCACCCTCGACACTATCGAGGAAGCGGCAATCGGGCCAATCAACCAGTACTTGTCCAGCGATCCGGCCTCGCCTTTCACCTCTGAACTGCGCGTCGCGCTCTCGCCCGCGGGCAGACGGCTCAAGCTCCTGAACACGACCTTCACCATCCAGCCGGTCGATGGCGAGAAGGAGCAGCGCGTGCTCACCGGCATGGAGACGCTGCGCTCGGTGCTGACCGAGGAATTCGGCCTGGTCCTGCCCAATGACGAGCGGCTGGAGCCGGCTTTGGCCCGCTTCCTGCCCGAGCCGCCGCCGGAAACGGCGGAGACGGAGGCGGAAGAATAGGATCATGGCGCCCGTCATCGTTCCGGTCGACAAGCTGCATGAATTCCCCGATTTCCGGAGCTTTTACGACTGGCTGGCGGCCAATCACGACCGGCAGGACGAGGTCTGGATCCGCATCTTCAAGAAAGGCTCCGGCCACGCCACGATCAGCCCGGTAGAGGCGATCGATGCGGTTCTGTGCTGGGGCTGGATCGACGCCATCAAGAAGAGCTGGGACGAGATTTCCTTCGTGCAGCGCTATTGCCCGCGCCGCGCCAAATCGGTGTGGAGCCAGGTCAATCGCGACAATGTCGCCCGGCTGAGCCAGGCGGGGCTGATGACCGAGCATGGCCTGGTCCATGTGGAGGCCGCCCGGAAGGATGGCCGCTGGGACGCCGCCTATGCCACCAGGCAGGAGCCGCCGGCCGACCTGCTCGCCGCCATCGCCGCCGATCCGGCCGCGCAGCGCGTCTATGAGCAATTGACGGCGCAGAACCGCTTCGCCCTCACCTTCCGCGTCATCAACCTCAAGACCGAAGCGGCCCGCAAGAAGAAGATCGAGAGCTTCGTCGCCATGCTGGCGCGCGGGGAAACCATCTATCCGCAGAAGCTGGACCCGGTCTGATGGCGCTCTGGGGCGCGTTCCTGCGCGGCATCAATCTGGGCAAGAGGCAGATGAAGATGGCCGAGCTCAAGGCCTGTCTCGAGGCCGCCGGGTTCAGCGACGTGAAAACCGTGCTGGCCAGCGGCAATGTGCGGCTCGCGGCCGATGGCGATGCCGATGCGGTCAGGGCCGGACTCGAAAAAGCCATCGCCGCTCAATTCGGCTTTGCCGTCGGCGTGGTGCTGCGCTCGGAGGCCGAACTGGCCTCCATGCTGGACAACCACCCTTTCGGCGCGCTCGATCCCGGCGCCGACCTCACCCGCCACGTGCTGCTGTTCGAGCGGCCCCTGCCCCCGGACCTCGCCATCCCCGACCGGCCGGGCGACACCGAAATCCTGCGCATCGATGCGCGCGATGTCTATATCGCCGCCTATCGGCAGCCCAATGGGCGCTATACCGAACATGTCGAAGAAGTGCTGAAGCCGCTTTATGAGCGGCTCGGCAAGGGCAATCTCGACACGATGCGGAATTGGAACACGATAGAGAAGATTCTGAAATGATCACCATTTTCGGCTCCACCAATCTCGACCAGATCGGCACCGTCACCCGCTTGCCCCGGCCCGGCGAAACCGTGGCCGGCGGCACCTTTTCCATGGCGCCGGGCGGCAAGGGGGCCAACCAGGCCCTGGCCGCGCGCCGGGCCGGGGCCGAGGTGCTGCACGTTTCGGCGGTGGGCGACGACGCCTTTGCCGATCTCGCCACCGCCCTGCTGCGCGAGGGCGGCGTCGATCTGTCCCGGCTGCGCCGGGCCGAGGCGGCCACCGGCATTGCCATGATCTTCGTCGATGCCGAAGGCGAGAATGTCATCGCCATCCTGCCCGGGGCCAATGGCAGTGTCAGCCCGGACGACGCCGATGCCGGGCTCGACCGGCTCGGCCCGGGCGATATCGTGCTGGTGCAGCAGGAAGTGCCGCAGGCAGCGACCCGCCGCGCCCTCGAGATCGCCCGGCAGAAGGGCGCGCGCAGCGTGCTCAATACCGCGCCCTACCTGCCCGACACCGCCGAACTCGCCCCGCTCGCCGATATCGTCATCGCCAACGAAACCGAGTTTTCCCTGCTCTCGGGCCGCCCCATTGCCGAACTGGACGCGGCCATGGCCGATTGGGTGGCGCGGACCGGCCGCACCATCGTGGTCACGCTGGGCCCCGAAGGCGCGCGCGCCGCCACGCCCGACGGCACGCTTTCGGTGCCGGCTCACAAGGTCGACCCGGTCGACACTGTCGGCGCCGGCGACACGTTCTGCGGCTATCTCGCCGCCGCGCTCGATGCCGGGCTCGACCTCGAAACGGCCATGCGCCGCGCCGCCATCGCCGGCAGCCTGGCCTGCCTCAAGCCCGGCGCCCAGCCGGCCATTCCCACCAAGGCGGAGGTGGACGCGGTACTGGCGCAGAGCTAGCGGTGGCGCCTGTTTGCTTACCCACGGCGTCATTCCCGCGAAAGCGGGAACCTCCGTTTGCCGCCTCTATATCGACAACAGAGGTCCCCGCTTTCGCGGGGATGACATCGTGAAAATGCACGGAACTGGCGCGCCCTAACCCTTCCGCCCCTCGGCGATCAGGCGCAGGCGCGCATTCTCGAAGGGATAGCCTTCGTCGTCGATCGGGCGCCGGGACAATTCCGCAAAGCCCAATTCTTTGTAGAAGCCCATGGCCTGCGCGTTCTGGGTATAGACTTCGAGCGAGAGCTCGCCCCTGAGCGCCAGGGCATGGGCGATAAGACGCCGGCCGATGCCCAGGCCCTGCCGGTCCGGCGCCACGAACAAGCCGCCGATAAAGTCGTCGAGCAGGCTGATGAAGCCGGCAGGCTCGCCGCCCATTGTGGCGACCCAGGTTTCGGCGCCCGGCAGGTAATGCTCTTCGATCAGCGCCCGCTGCGCCGTCAGGCGCGTCACCCCGATAAAGGGATGCGCCAGCAGGGAGGCCTCGAGCCAGATTTTTGACAGCTTGGTGGTGTCCGCCGCCTCGAAAGGCCGGATGGTAACAGTTTGGTTCGTCATGGGAATTCCGCAGAAAATATATGCAAAGAGGTCCGGCGACCATCCATGGTGCCGGGCGATACCGCCGAACGCGGTTCAGGATCACGAGCCTCTGCGCATAAATCTCCTTCTGCCGATGACCGCTTCTAGGCCGCCGGTCGGAATTGGTCAATGCGGGCAGCCCGCCCCATCCCGGCCAACAAAAAAGCGGGCCTTTCGACCCGCTTCTTCCTAACCTGGCTGACAGGCCCTTATTTGGGCGCCAGCACCATGACCATCTGGCGGCCTTCCGAGCGCGGCTGGCTTTCCACCTTGGCCACTTCCTCGGTCTGCTGCTTGACCTTGAGCAGCAATTGCATGCCCAGGTCCTGGTGCGCCATTTCGCGGCCACGGAACCGCATCGTCACCTTGACCCGGTCGCCATCGCCCAGGAACCGGTGCACAGCCTTCATCTTGGTCTCGTAATCGTGGTCGTCGATGTTCGGACGCATCTGAACTTCCTTGACCTCGATCACCTTCTGCTTCTTGCGCGCCTCTGCCGCCTTCTTCTGCGCGGCATATTTGTAGCGCCCGAGATCGAGCATCTTGGCCACGGGCGGTTGCGAATTGGCGGCGATCAGAACCAGGTCGAGCCCGGCTTCCTGCGCTTCGGCCAGGGCTTCACGCGTGCGGACAATGCCGCGGTTTTCACCGCTCGCATCGATGAGCTGAACGTCGGGGCTGGTGATATCCTCGTTGGCAAGCGGCCCATCTTTCTGGGGCGCAACGGGTCTCATGGGACGGCGAATGGCAAGCTTTCCTTATTCTATTGGTAGGAGGGGCTGAAATCGGCCCTAAAATCGTGGTAGCGGGGCGTAAAGTCAACTGGCACGCCAAGCGATTTCTTCGCTGTTGCGCCATGGAGACGCCGATTCCGTCGCAAGGAAAAGTTCCGGTCCGCCCATGGGTTCCCTCAATCTGTTCCGCCTCACAATCGGCGCCGGCGCCGGCGCCCGCGAGATCGCCGTCGCGCAGCGCGACGGGGGCGCGCCGGGCCTGTTCTGGCTCAATGGCTTCCGCTCGGTGATGAACGGCGCCAAGGCCAGCGCCCTCGATGCGCTGGGCGCCGAAAAGGGCCTCGCCGTCACCCGTTTCGACTATTCCGGCGATGGCCAGTCGGGCGGCCGCTTCGAAGACGGCACGATCAGCCGCTGGCTCGAAGAGGCCGAGGCGGTGCTGGCATTGACAAGCGGCCCGCAGATCGTCTGCGGCTCATCCATGGGCGGCTGGATCGCGCTGCTCCTGGCCCGCCGACGGGCCGCCCTGGGCCAGCCGCTCAAGGGTCTGGTGCTCATCGCCCCGGCCGTCGACGCCACCACCACCCTGCTGCCCGAGCGCATGACGCCGGCGCAGCAGCGCGATCTCGACCGCCAGGGCTGGTTCGAGCGCGACAGCCGCTATGGCGACGGGCCCTATCTCTATACGCGCCGCTTCATCGAGGACGGCGCCCATCATAGCCTGTTCGGCGCGGTCATCGAAACCGGCTGCCCGGTCCATATCCTGCAGGGTGCCCAGGATCCCGACGTCCCCGCCACCCATGCGCGCCGCCTCCTCACCCATATCCTGCACGACCCCGTCACCTTCACCCTCATCCCCGACGGCGACCACCGCCTGAGCCGCGAACAGGACTTGGACCTGCTGCGCAGGACGGTGCTGGAAATGGTTTAGCCACCTCCCCCACTGGGTCATCCCCGCGAAAGCGGGGAGAGTGTCCACTTTGGAGGCTTCCTTACCCGGAGTCATTCCCGCGAAAGCGGGAACCCCTGTTTGCGACCCTTGTATCGGTAACGGAGGTCCCCGCTTTCGCGGGGATGACATCGTGAAAATTCATGTACTGATGCGCCCTAAGCAAACACTCCCCGAAAGCGGGGACCTCCGTTTCAAAGCCCCGCGATGGACGGATAGAGGTCGACCCAGTCGGGATTGCCCTGCTCGATCAGCGCGATCTTCCATTCCCGGCGCCATTTCTTCAGCCGCTTTTCGCGAAGGATCGCGTGTTCGGGATCGTCGAAGGCCTCGAAATGCACCAGATTGTGGATGTGGTAGCGGCTGGTCTGGCCGAGCAACAATTCTTCGCGGTGAATATAGACTCTGCCTGCCAGATCACTGGTCACGCCAATGTAGAGGGCGCCATATTTCCGGCTGGCGAGGATATAGACGCAGTATACCTTCGGCATTGCCGTAACAGAGGTCCCCGCTTTCGCGAGAATGACTCTGTGATGTTACCCAGTCTACGTCAATAATGCCGGGTCTTCCCCGCGAAAGCGGGGACCTGTTGCATTTGCCGCGTCGTCAGCTTCGTCCTCTGCTGTCCCGCAGCATCGAAATTCTCCGGGTTCAGCCAGCGCTCATATTCTTCCCGCAGGGCGGGCCATTCGCTGTCCAGGATCGAGAACCAGGCGGTGTCGCGGTTTTCGCCCTTGACGATCATGTCCTGCCGGAACAGGCCCTCATAGATGAAACCGAACCGGGTCGCGGCGGCCTTGGAGGGGGCGTTGCGGTCGTTGCATTTCCATTCGAAGCGCCGATAGCCCAGATCGTCGAAGGCATGGCGGGCGAAGAGATAGAGCGCTTCGGTCGCCAGGCGCGAGCGCGCCATGGGCAGGCCCCAATAGATGGCGCCGATTTCGACCGAGCCATGTTCGGGCCGGATGCGCAGCCAGGCCTGGCGGCCGACGGCGCGGCCGGAACCCTTGTCGATGACCGCCACGTAAAGATCGGGCCCGTTCTGCACCGCGGCGATCCAATTGTTCACGTCGCCGAGGCTCATCGGCGGGTCGTTGGGCAGGAAGCGATAGCGGGCTTCCGCCTCCGCGCCGGCGGAAATGGCGAAGAGGTCGGCCGCATGGCCCGGCGCCACCGGCTCCAGGCGCACATAGCGCCCCTCGAGCACGGCGTGTTCGGGCGCCGATCTTGCGGGTTGCACGCTCATTGCTCGCTCTCCAGCACCTGGGCCAGGCCCTGGCGATAGGTCGGATAGAGCAGCTCGATCCCCAGCGCCGCCTTGATGGCCTTGTTGGAAACCCGCTTGTTGTCGCGATAAAAGCTCTTCTGCATCGGCGTCATCTCGGCGGTCTCGAAGGGCAGGTCGGGGGGCGCGTCCATGCCGATCAGCCCGGCCGCATGGGCGATGACGTCCTGGGGCGGCGCCGGCTCGTCATCGGCAAGGTTGAAGGTGCCGGCCAGGCGCTGCCGGGCAGCCAAAGCGGTGACGCGGGCAATGTCTTCCACATGGATGCGGTTGAAGACCTGGCCCGGCTTGACGATCCGCCGCGCCGTCCCCTCGCGCAGCTTGTCGAAGCCGGACCGCCCGGGACCGTAGATGCCGGCCAGGCGCAGGATGGCCAGCGGCACGCCGCGCGCGGCGGCGTAATCGCGCCATTGCTGCTCGGCCAGCACCCGGTAATCGCTGCGCATGTTGCGCGGCACCAGCGGCGCGCTTTCATCGATCCATGCGCCGCCGAAATCGCCATAGACGCCGACCGTCGAATAATAGCAGAGCCATTGCAGGTCCGCGGCCGCGTCGAGATCGGCGCGATGATGGCGCAGCACCGGATCGCCATCCGCATCCGGGGCGATCGAGAGCACGACATGGGTGATGCCCGAACGGAGTGCCGGCCCCACTGCCGCTCCCGGCGCGGTGCCATCGAAAAGCGGCACCAGATGATAAGAGTCTGCTAACCTTTTCGCCTTTTCGGCATGCCTGACGGTACCCGAAATGGCGCCGAAATCACCGCTTTCGCGCATGAAGCGGACCGCGCTCTGCGCCGAAAATCCCAAGCCGAAAAAGAAAGCGTTCATCAAACCCGACCATCCCATTCTGCCCGCACCGCGGCCTCGTTTTCCCGCGCCAGGCTCTCCTGCCTTAGCGCATCGGCCCCCTCGGGGTCGAGCCGCCGCAGCGCCCAGATGGCCGCGCCGCGCACCAGGGGCGAAGGATCGCCCAGCCGCCGGCGCACCAGGGGAATATAGTCGGGATTGGCGGAATTACCGATGCCGATCAAGACGTTACGGATGAAGCGAGCATGGCCGATCCGCTTGACCGGCGAGCCGGCAAAGAGGCTGCGAAATGCCGCATCGTCCAATTGCACCAAATCCGCCAGAGCCGGACGCTCCAGTTCCGGCCGGCTGCGCAGCCGCGCCTCGCGGCTGGCCGAGGCGAACTTGTTCCAGGGACAGACGGCCAGGCAATCGTCGCAGCCATAGATGCGATTGCCCATGGGCACGCGGAGTTCCCGCGGAATTTGCCCTTTATGTTCAACCGAGTAATAGGCCAGGCACTTGCGCGCATCCAGTTGGAACGGCGCGGGAAAGGCCTTGGTGGGACAGATATCGAGGCAGCGCGTGCAGGTGCCGCAGCTCTCGGCATGCGGCCTGTCCGGGGGCAGGTCCGCCGATGTCAGGATGGCGCCCAGGAACAACCAGGAGCCGAAATCGCGGCTGACCAGTACGGTGTGCTTGCCCTGCCAGCCGAGGCCCGCCGCCTCGGCCAGCGGCTTTTCCATCAGCGGCGCGGTATCGACGAAGACTTTCACCTCCGCCCCGGCCCGCCGCGCCAGGAGCCCCGCCAATTCCTTGAGGCGCCCCTTGATGATATCGTGATAATCGCGATTGCGGGCATAGGCGGAGATGATGCCGACATCCCGTTCCGCCAGCAGCGCCATGGGGTCCGTCTCCGGCCCGTAATTGATCCCGAGCAGGATGACCGACCGGGCCTCGGCCCAGAGCCGGCGCGGATCGCCGCGCCTGTCCTCGGTTTCGGCCATCCAGTCCATGTCGGCATGCCAGCCCGCCGCCAGGGCATGGGCCAGCTTTTCGGGCAGGTCCGGCCGCGAATCGGCCCGCGCCACGCCAAAAGCGTCAAAGCCCAGGGCGCTGGCCCGGGCCTTCAGCTCGGCGAGAAGCTTGGTGTTGTGATCTGCAGTACCTGCCATTTTCATCCGGGTCATTCCCGCGAAAGCGGGAAACCCTGTTTAGGCATTGAGCGCCAGAGCTGCAAACAGAGGTCCCCGCTTTCGCGGGGATGACCTGTCGCTTGCCCTTAAAAATCCAGGTCAGCATAGCCGCGCGAGGGCGGCATGGCCACGACGCGGTCGCTGAGCAGGGTGCGGAAGGCCGGGCGGGACTTAATGCGCGAATACCAGTCGCGCGTCTCGGCCGGGATCTTGGACCAATCGACGTCGCCCATATAATCGAGCGTCGAGACATGGGCGGCCAGGGCGAAGTCGGCCAGGCTCAGATCGTCCCCGGCCAGCCAGTTGCGGCTGGCCAGCAGCCAGTTGAAATAGAGCACGTGCTCGCCCAGATTGGCCTTGGCCGCCCGCAGCACCGAAGGCTCGGGCGTGGCGCCGCGAATATCGCGCTTGGCGATCTTTTCCTCGACCAGGTAGCGCGTCACCTCGTCATTGAGCTTGACCAGCACCCATTCCACCAGTCGCCACATCTCGGCGCGCGCCAGGGGATCGGTGGGAAACAGCCCCCCCACGATATCGGGCGTGTAGAAATCCTCCACCGCATGGATGGTGGCCATGATGCCGACCACGGCGTCCTCGCTCTCGGTGAAGAGGATGGGCAGGGTGGCCGCCGGATTGAGCTCGAGCAGGGCCTCCTCGCGCAGCCAGGGCTTGATCTCCTCGAGGTCCAGCGGCACGCCATATTCGGCGCACATCAGCCGGATGAGGCGCGAAGCGGGGTCGAGAGGATAATGCACGAGAGTTGGCATGAACGGGCCCTGTTAACGCAGGCCTGTCATGCTGTCCCCGGGTTGGCGCTGTGGGCGAACACCGTTATGAGGAACGCAAAACCGGCCCTTTGAAACGAGTTAGGGGATCAAATGAACGCCGATCAAGGTCTTTTTGTGCCCCTGGTGCTGGGAATCATCGAAGGGCTTACCGAATTCCTTCCGGTCAGCTCCACCGGCCACCTGCTGCTGGCGGGACATTTCTTCGGCCTGACCCAGCCGGCGACCTTCATCGTGCTCATCCAGCTCGGCGCCATCCTGGCGGTGCTGACCATCTATTTCGCCAAGCTGGGCGTGCTGATCCGCGATGCCCTGACCGGCAAGGCCTATGCCTGGCACTTCGCGCTGGCCGTGGTGATCGCCTGCCTTCCGGCGGTCATCATCGGGGTACTGTTCCGCGAATATATCCAGCAGGTGATCTACGAATCCCCGCTGGTGATCTGCATTTCGCTGCTGATCGGCGGCATCGTGCTGCTGATCGTCGACCGGATGCCCAAGCCGGTGCGCTACGACGACATCTACACCTTCCCCGGGCACCTGGCGCTGGTCGTGGGGCTGTTCCAGGTGCTCAGCCTCATTCCCGGCGTCTCGCGCTCGGGCTCCACGGTGGTCGGGGCCATGCTGTTCGGGGCGTCCAAGCGGTCCGCCGCCGAATTCACCTTCTTCATCGCCCTGCCGATCATGGCCGGCGCCTTCGGCTACGATCTCTACAAGAGCCGCGAGCTGATCGACATGAGCCTGGGGCTCAATATCGCCATCGGCTTCGCCGCCTCCTTCGTGGTCGGCGCGCTGGTGGTCAAATATCTGCTCGATTTCGTCAGCCGCCACGGCTTCGCGCCCTTCGCCTGGTGGCGCATCGCCGTGGGCGGCGCGGGCCTCATCGCCATCCTGGCCTTCGGGCTCTAGGGCCTATCGCCGCTGGCGCGGGCGGGGCTTAGCGCCCCGGCTCGCGGCTGGTATAGGTGGCGGGGATGGAGAAGAAGGCCGGCGGGATCTGCACGTCCTTTTCCACGTCATAGAGGGAGAAGGTGAGCTCGGCGCCCGAGGGCTCCACCAGCGTCCATTGCGCCAGGTCCTTGGTCTCGACGTCGAAGATCAGCGAGACCTGCACGGTTCCGGCCACCGTATTGTCGATGACGGTGATGCTCATATAGCCGTCCGAGGTGGTGACATCGACGACATTGGCATTGAGCAGGTTGATCTCGTTGCCCAGGAACTGGCGCAGCGGGATCGTGTCCTGCGGATAGGCGTAATAGGTCTCCTCACGCCGGTCGAGCACGTAGAAGCCGCGGCCCTGCGAGACGATTTCCTCGCGGCTGGGCGGGGCATAGCGGAAGGTGACCTTGTCGGGCCGCTCGAGGAAGAACGTGCCTTCGGTGCGTCCGCCATTGGTATCGATCTGCAGGAACCGACCCACCATGGTCCGGATCGCCGAATTGTGCGCGTTGATCTCGGCGATCAGCTGCTGCTCCTCGGGCGTCAGGGCCCGGTCCAGCGCCAGGGCGGGCATGGCGGGAGCCAGCAGAGCGGCGATACCGAGCATCAGGGCGTGGCGTCGAATCATGGGCGGACAGTCCTTGCAGGCTTTTGGCTGACCCTAACCTAGGCAGCAATTGCGGCAAGAGGTGGAAAGTTCCATGCCCATGCTGAACAGGGTTTAAAGCGCGCCCCTCTCCTTCTTGCCGCGTGCGATTTCCGTGTCGAGCGCCGCCATGCGCACCGGCCAGAAGACGCGGAAGCGCTCCAGCCAATCGTCGATATCGCGCAGCGGCGCGCTATCGAGCCGATAGACCCGCCGCGTCCCCTCGGGGCGCACCAGGGCGAAGCCGTTCTCGCGCAGCACCTTGAGATGCTGGCTGACCCCGGCCTGGGAAATCCCGAATTCGGCGGCGATCACCGCCACCACCTCGCCCGAGGCATGTTCGCGCTCGGCCAGCAGTTCGAGAATGCGGCGACGGACGGGGTCGCCCAGGACGTCGAAGGCGTGCATCAATGATCCGCCGGAATGCTCTCGCCGGTATAAAAGCTGCGCGTCGCCTCGGCCGCGGCCAGGGCGGCATCGCGATCCTCGCCGGCGGCAATGTCGGCGCGGCCCCAATCGTCGCTGGAGCTGCGCACGAAGTCCTTGTATTCCTGGGTCGCGGTCCAGCCTTCCACCGCCTCGGCCGGCACGTCGGCTTCCGGCTCGGCCAGGTGGCGCGACAATCCCATAAAGCCCAGGTCCCAGCCGACGCCGACCGCGCCCGGCCCGAACTGGTCCCAATGGGGGCTGACATGGGCGATATGTTCGAGCTCGAGCAGCGTGCCGCCCGCCTGCGGGGTCAGCGTGACATTGACCCAGCTCACCGCGCTGCCGAATTCCCAGGTCAGGGCGATCTTCCTGTTGGTCTCGCATTCGGCGATGGTGCCGCCGGCATTGTTTTCCACCTGGTAGCGGCCGCCCAGGACCAGCTCGCCGCTGACCGGCGCGAACCAGCGGCGGATGCGCTCGGGGCGGGTCAGCGCGTCCCAGAGATCGGCGGCGTCGGTGTCGTAGAGCCGGGCGGCGATCACCGCCTTGGCTTTCTGCCCGTCGCGCTCCAGGTCGCGCACCTCCCGCCGCATCATGCCCAGATGGGCAGCAAGATCGAAGCTCATGCCCGTCCTCTTTATTTCAGTCTACACTTATATAAGCAAAAACCGAAATAGAGTCCATGGGGCGCGATCAACTCTTGTTTGGTCCCGGAACGCCGCAAAAGTCAGGCCGTTCTAGCTGCACCGGACAATGGTGTCCGGCCCGAGGAGGAGACTCCAGATGACCAATCGCGACAAGCAATTCGACCGCAATCGCCAGGGCGACATGGGTGGCCAGCAATCCGGCCAGAACCAGCAGGGCCAGCAAGGCCGGCAGGAAAACCGGAACGACCAGGACATGGAGCGCAACCGGCAGGGCAATAAGGGCGGGCAGCAGTCCGGCCAGAACCAGCAGGGCCAGCAGGGTCAGCAAGGCCAGAACAACAAGAACCAGAACCGCTGAAGCGGGCCAGCATTCTCCGGACGGCGCAGGCCGCCCGGGGCCCTCGGGAGGAGGAAATGACCGAATCCAGCCTAGATCTGAACGATCTCATGCCCCTTTGGCAGCGCGAACTCGCGCACGGCATCGACAAAGCCATAATCGCGGGCCTCAGCGGGCGCGATATGGACCTCGCTGTGGCGGCGCGAGGCCAGCACCGCGTCGGGAATCCGGCTCCGCTCACGCAGGATATTGTCCGTGCGATCATCGTCCGCCAATGCCGCATCCAGCGTTGATTGCAGGCGGCGGGCGCTCATGCCCTCCGAATGACCCATCGTGGTCGGATGGATCATGAACATGGCGTGCTTGGAACAATAGCGCTCGTCGGCCGCCAGGAAGACCGAGACGGCAATGGAGCCCACCGAGCCGGTATTGTAGATCACCAGATGCAGCGGCAGGGCGCGGATATGGTTGTAGAGATAGACGCCATCGGCCACATAGCCGCCATTGGAGCTGAAGGCCAGATGCACGATATCGGCGCCGTTGTTGACGGCTGAATTGAGCGCTCCGGCCAGCCGCCCGACCCCGCCGGGCTCGATGGGGCCGGTATAGCCGAAATAGATGACATTATCGCTCGCATCCATGGCGCACTCCCTTGTGGGAGGAGCAACGGCAAGCGGGCCGAAACGATCCCGATTGCCGTTGCGCGGCTCAATAGCCGTCGGCGTTGTTGCCGACGAGGATTTCGCGCTTGCCCGCATGATTGGCGGGGCTGATCACGCCTTCGCGTTCCATGCGCTCGATCAGGGTGGCGGCCTTGTTGTAGCCCACCCCCAGGCGCCGCTGCACATAGGAGGTCGAGGCCTTCTTGTCGGTCAGCACCACATGGACGGCCTTGTCGTAGAGCTCGTCGCCCGAGCCGCCGCCGCTGTCGCCCATGGCATCGGCGCCGAAATCGCCCCCCTCATCATCTTCCTCGGTGATGTTGTCGAGGTAGTCGGGCGTGCCCTGGCTCTTCAAATGATTGACCACCGATTCCACTTCGGCATCGGAGACGAAGGCGCCGTGCAGGCGCTTGGTGCGGCCGCCCGAGGCCATGTAGAGCATGTCGCCATTGCCCAGGAGCTGTTCGGCGCCCTGCTCGCCCAGGATGGTGCGGGAGTCGATCTTGGACGTCACCATGAAGGAGATGCGGGTGGGGAAATTGGCCTTGATCGTGCCGGTGATGACGTCGACCGAAGGGCGCTGGGTCGCCGTGACCATGTGGATGCCGGCGGCGCGGGCCATCTGGGCCAGGCGCTGGATGGCGCCTTCGATATCCTTGCCGGCCACCATCATCAGGTCGGCCATCTCGTCGACGATGATGACGATATAGGGCAAGGGCTCGAGATCGAATTCCTCGGACTCGAAGATCGCTTCCCCGGTTTCGCGGTCGAAGCCGGTCTGCACCGTGCGGGTGATGGTGCGGCCTTCCTTGGCGGCCTCGGCGACGCGCTGGTTGAAGCCGTCGATATTGCGCACGCCGATCTTGCTCATCTTGCGATAGCGGTCTTCCATCTCGCGCACCGCCCATTTGAGCGCCACCACCGCCTTTTGCGGATCGGTGACCACGGGCGTCAGCAGGTGCGGGATGCCGTCATAGATCGAGAGTTCCAGCATTTTGGGATCGATCATGATCATGCGGCACTGCTCGGGCGTCATCTGGTAGAGCAGGCTGAGAATGAAGGTATTGATGCCCACCGACTTGCCCGAGCCGGTCGTGCCGGCGATGAGCAGGTGGGGCATGCGCGCCAGGTCGGCGATGACGGGCTCGCCACCGATGGTCTTGCCCAGGCAGATGGGCAGCTTGCCCTTCATCTTCTCGAAATCGGACGAGGCCAGCATTTCGCGGAAATAGACGGTTTCCCGGCTCTGATTGGGCAATTCGATGCCGATGGCATTGCGCCCCGGCACCACGGCGACGCGGGCCGAAATGGCGCTCATCGAGCGGGCGATGTCGTCGGCCAGCGAAATGACGCGGCTCGACTTGATGCCCGGAGCCGGTTCCAGCTCGAACAGGGTGACGACCGGGCCGGGGCGGACATTGATGATATCGCCCTTGACGCCGAAATCCTGCAGCACCGCTTCGAGCTGGCGCGCCATTTCCTCCAGCCGCGCCGGGGCATGCTCGGGCGAGGGACCGGAGCGCTTGGGCTCGGCCAGAAGGCTCAGCTCGGGCAGCTCGAACCCGGCCGGTTCGTCCAGCAGGGAACCCTGCGCCTCGCGGAACACCCGCTGGCCCTGGGCCGGGCGGGGCGCAGGGGCGGCCACGGGCACGCGCGGGGCCGCCGGATCGGCGGGATGGAAGCGCGAATCGCCGCGCTGCGTCCGGTTGGGCAGCGGCGCATCGGGTACGAAGGGGATGTCGTCATCCTCTTCGGGATAATCGATGGCGGTATCGTCATAGGCCGGCTGCGCCAGGATGCGGGCGCTGGGCTCGAAACTGGGTTCGGCATAGCGGGCCGGGGCGTGGATATGGCGCTGCGGGCTCGCCATGACAGGCTCGCGATCCACCACCACTTCGGGCGCGCCGCCATCCATGCGGGGTTCGGCGGCATGGTCGAAATCGTCCATCTGCTCGGCGGCGCGGCGTTCGGCATGGGCGGCGCGGGCCCGGCGGAAGGCGGTGCGCAGCGAATAGCCCATATGGACGATGGCGCCCATGGCCACTTCCACCAAAGGATTGGGGTCGCGCTCGTCCTCGGCATCGGCCCGGCGGGCGGCGCCGGCCTTCTGCGGCTTGGCCGGCACGGCGGCGCCCAGGCCCATGGCCATCCAGAGCAGCGCCAGGGCCGGGGCGGCCAGGATGATGGCGAACAGCGTCGAGGTGACCGGCTGCGGATCGGAGCCGGCGATCATGGCGGCCAGATTGGTGAACATCATGCCGGCCAGGCCGCCGAGCCCGGTGGGCAGGGGCCAGGTTTCGGGCATGGCGATGAAGGAGAAGACGCCGGCGAACAGCACGGTCGCGCCGATCCAGGCGAGCACGCGCATGCCCAGCCGGGTCACCGCATAGCGCCGCACCATGGCCCAGCCCCACAGCGCCAGCGGCACGACCATCACCAGGCCGGCCAGGCCCAGGAACTGGAAGACCAGGTCGGCGATCACCGCGCCGGGAAAGCCCAGCCAATTGGCGGGCGTCTTGGCGGTGGCCAGCGACAGGGAAGGATCGTCCACCGACCAGGAGGCCAGCGAGACCAGCACGATGGCACAGAGCGCCAGCAGCAGCATGCCCGCCAGGCGCAGCGGAATGCGGATGGCGATGGCCGGCGGCGGCATCGGCGCCTTGGCGCTGCGGCTGGAATTGCTGCGGCCGCCCGTACGCTGGGTCACGGGGCGGACATCGTCGATCATGGGGACGGGATGGCTGGGCATGGACACGCATTACTGGTTGCCGACCCGCGCACCAGAGCAGCGAGCCGTAATGGGGCCATGCTAGCCCGCTGTGGTTAATCGCATGCTAACCATCGGCCAATCGCTGCGCGCCTCTGGCCGGGGGTGATGGGCGGCCGGGTGGCCGCCCATGGGTTTGGATCAATTATAGGCGCGTTCGCCATGGGTGGAGAGATCAAGGCCGTCGCTCTCGCTGGCATCGGAGACGCGGAGCCCGCCGAACAGCGCCTTGACGATGAGCAGGGCCACGAGCGTGACCAATGCCGACCAGATGATGGCCACGAGCACGGCCAGCACCTGCGTCACCAATTGGCCGCCCAGCGCATAGCCTTCGGCGCCGAAGCCGCCCAGCGCCGGGTCGGCCACGAAGGCGGTGCCGATGGCCCCGGCAATGCCGCCCACGCCATGGATGCCGAAGACATCGAGGCTGTCGTCATATTTCAGCATCGGCTTCAGCGTGACCACGGCCCACAGACAGATGAGGCCGGCCACGGCGCCCAGCACGATGGCGCCGAACGTGCCCGAGAAACCGGCAGCCGGGGTGATGGCGACGAGGCCGGCAACGGCACCCGAGAAAGCGCCCAGGGCCGAGGCATGGCCACGGGTGAGCTTTTCGCCCAGCGCCCAGGCGAGCGCGGCGGCGGCAGGGGCGGTGATGGTATTGAGGAAGGCCTGGGCGGCAGTACCGTTGGCGGCAAGGGCGGAACCGGCATTGAAGCCGAACCAGCCGACCCAGAGCAGAGAAGCGCCGATGAAGACGAAGACCAGGTTATGCGGCGCGATCGGCTCCTTCATATAGCCCAGGCGCGGCCCCAGCACGATGGCGGCGACCAGGGCGGCCACACCCGAATTGATATGCACCACGGTGCCGCCGGCAAAATCGAGCGCGCCCATCTGGAAGAAGAGGCCGGCGCCCGACCACACCATGTGGGCGATGGGCAGGTAGGAGAAGGTGAACCAGATGGCCAGGAAGGCCATCACCGCGCCGAACTTCATGCGCTCGGCAATGCCGCCGACGATGAGGGTCGCCGTGATGCAGGCAAAGGTGAGCTGGAACACCACGAAGACCAGTTCGGGAATGGTGCCCGAGACCGAATCGGGGCCGGTGGCGCCGAGCAGGAAATTGGAGAAATCGCCGATAAAGGCGGAAAGACCGCCCTCGCTGGGACCGGCAAAGGCCAGCGAATAGCCATAGGTCACCCAGAGCAGGGCGATCAGCGCGAAACCGGCGAAAACCTGGGTCAGCACCGAGAGGATGTTCTTGGACCGGACCAGGCCGCCATAGAACAGGGCCAGGCCCGGAATGGTCATCAGGATGACGAGGAGGGTCGAGACCAGCATCCAGGCGGTATCGCCGGTGTCGATGGCGGCCACTTCCTCGATGGCGGCGGGCACTTCGGCGGCGACTTCCTGGCCCAGGGCCGGCAGCGCCAGAAGCAGGGAGGCCAGGGCGGCACTCCCCAGGATTTTGGACGTCTTGAATGACATGATGTTAGCTCCGAAAGGGAACGCGCTTTAGAGCGCCGAGGCGCCGGTTTCGCCGGTGCGGATACGGGTGACCGCCAGCAGGTCGAGGATGAAGATCTTGCCGTCGCCGATGCGGCCGGTCTGGGCGGCGTCGCGGATGGCGCTGCCCACGGCATCGGCGATGGCGTCGTCGACGGCGATCTCGATCTTGAGCTTGGGCAGGAAATGCACGGCATATTCGGTGCCGCGATAAATCTCGGAATGGCCCTTCTGGCGGCCATAGCCCTTCACTTCGGTGACGGTCATGCCGTGCACGTCGAGCGAATTGAGCGCCTGCCGGACCTCTTCGAGCCGGGACGGCTTGATGATGGCAATTACCAATTTCATGTGACCCCCTTGGCGCCGATACGGCGCATGCTGGAACGATCACAGGTGACTCAAGCGGCGTGCCAAATCGGCCGGCACGAAATTGACGAGTATTTCTAATACGTTAGAAAGAAGGACCGCAAGACGACTCGGAATTAGGCAGAGGCTTGCCTATTCCGTACGCAGTGATGTCCGTTGCTGCTGAATATTTGAGCAGCGCTTGCCAGGGGTGTGCAGTCCGCGCATTTGCGAGTGGGAAGCCTCTGTGGCGGGCCAAGAGGGGCGCG
>Ga0065721_10049942_pt1 | contig 25084 bp, 18 predicted proteins | sample Mesricmetagenome_FD_59108 | JGI IMG/M metagenome (GOLD analysis project Ga0065721, IMG submission 59108) | Mesophilic microbial community from rice straw/compost enrichment Sample: eDNA_1 v2 (version 2) | ecosystem: Engineered > Solid waste > Grass > Composting > Bioreactor | place: USA: Davis... | reverse complement strand
GCGGACCTGAAACAGCGCACGGCGATGGATCAGGGTGCCTTGGTCCGCTGCGGGCCCGGCGGCAACTGATTGCGATGAAGCAGCTGAACAGCACCGCCCGGCTGTCCGCATCGCTGCAACCAGTGTTAAAAAGTGTTAAAACCTGGTGGCCGAGCGGCAATATCAGATTTAACCTTTAATTTTAAGCGATAAAAAAATGTTCATTCCCCACTAACCGATAGACAGATGGACTACCGCAAAATCAACAACCTCGCAGGGTGGATATGCGCTACAATTGCAACCTCCGTTTATGCCCTGACCCTTGAACCGACTACCGGCTGGTGGGATACCGGCGAGTTCATTGCCGCCGCTCACCGTATGCAGATCGTTCATCAGCCCGGGGCGCCCTTATTTCTCATGTTGCAGAATGTAATTTCCAATCTGGCGTTCGGCGACGCCGCGCGGATAGCGTACTGGATGAATTTCGGGTCGGCCCTTGCCAGTGGACTTACGGTGCTGTTTCTGTGCTGGACAATTACTGCCCTTGTGCGGAGGACGTTCGGCGAATCGGGTACCGAGCCGGCCAGAGCCGTGCGTTGGCAGATCATTGCCGCGGGCGTGATTGGCGCGATGGCGTATGCCTTTTCGGATTCGTTCTGGTTCTCGGCTGTTGAGTCGGAGGTGTATGCCCTTTCTTCCCTTTGTACGGCGGTAGTTTTCTGGGCTATTCTGAAATGGGATGTCCGTGCCGATGAACCTGATAGTGACCGGTGGCTGGTCTTCATTGCTTATATTATGGGGCTGTCCATCGGCGTGCATCTGCTCAATTTATTGACGATTCCGGCGCTAGCACTGGTAGTTTATTTCCGTCGCTCGCACAGGATTACGGTAGGGGGTGCAGCAAAGGCGCTTACAATTGGCTGTGGTATACTGGCCGTGATCCTATGGGGTGTGATCCAGTACCTTGTCAAGTTTGCTGCCTATACGGATCTGTTTTTCGTTAATACACTCGGGCTGGGCTTCGGGTCCGGCACAGCGGTGTTTGCGCTGTTGATCGTGATCGGGCTTGTATACGGCATTTGGTTTTCCATCCGCCGTGCAAAGCCCGTGCTTAACCTGGCGTTGGTTTGTACAGCCTTTGTTATTTTCGGTTACGGATCATTCGCAATGGTGCTTATCCGCGCGAAGGCTAATCCGTCGCTGAACAACAGTCAGCCGGACGACGCATTATCGTTTCTTTGGTACCTGAACCGGGGTCAATTCGAAAGTGAGCCCTTATTTACCGGACCTTATTTTGATTCCCAGGTGGTTGATATCGAGCGAGGTGCTAAAGAGTACCGTAAGGGTGATAGGCAATACGAGATTTCGGGAACCGATGACCGCTATGTTTTTGACCGTACAACGTTGTTTCCGCGGATTTACAGCCGGAGGGATGCGCATCCGCAGGCATACCGGGCGTGGCTGGGGCTGGGAGAAAACGAACAGCCGCAATTTGCAGATAATTTCAGGTTTTTGACGGTTTATCAGCTTGGGCATATGTATTGGCGGTACTTTATGTGGAATTTTGCCGGCCGCCAGAACGACAGACAGCCGCTGATTGATAGTTATACTGAGGGCAATTGGATAAGCGGCATTCCGTTTATTGATAACTGGAGGCTGGGCGGACAGGATGCACTACCTTCGGCAGAACGGTCGAATCCCGCACGTAATGCGTTTTACTTTCTTCCGCTTGTACTTGGGTTGGCCGGACTTGCCTGGCAATGGCGACGCAGCCGGAGGGATCTTGCCGTGGTGGGCCTGTTGTTTTTCTTCACGGGCTTGGCCATTGTGCTTTATCTGAACCAAAGTCCGCTACAGCCGCGGGAGCGGGACTATGCATATGCAGGCTCGTTTTATGCGTTTGCGATCTGGATCGGAATGGGATCCCTGGCGCTCGCTGATTTATTCTGGCGCTGGCTGCATCACCGGGCGACCGTTCCTGTGGCCATGTTGCTGGCATTGGCCGTGCCGATTCTGATGGGCAGCGAAGGGTGGGACGATCATGACCGCTCACAGAAATATATGGCCCGTGATATGGCGCGCAACTACCTGGAGTCCTGTGCGCCGGATGCCATTCTATTTACCTATATCGATAATGAAACCTTCCCGTTGTGGTATCTGCAGGAGGTGGAAGGCGTGCGCCGGGATGTGCGGGTGATAAACCTGAGTCTGTTGGGGATGGACTGGCAGGTACGGCAGGTGAAAAAGAAAGTGAATGATTCGGACGCCTTGCCTGTTACAATGGAGGACCGGCAATTTGTGCGGGGGACGCGCGACGTGCTTTATTACCACGATTATGGCATACGCGATTCCGTAGAGCTGGAAAAGTTGCTGGCGCTTCTGCTTTCTGACAATCCCTCTGACCAGTTGGAATATACCGACGGTTCGCGGCAGAACTTTCTGCCTACCAAGCGGTTCAGGCTGACGGTGAATAAACAACAGGTGCTGGACAATCACGCTGTCCCTGAAAAATGGGCGGATCGGATCGTGGACACAATGGAATGGACGTACAGCCAGAACATGGTAACCCGGGCGGAGCTGGTCTTGATGGATATCCTGGCGCACAACCAATGGAAACGGCCGATTTATTTTGCAAACACGGTGCCCGCCAGTCAGCGGCTGGGGCTGGACGATTACCTGGTATCGGAAGGGTTTGCCATGCGGCTGATGCCTGTGACAGCGATTGCTGGGGATGGCGGCCGGCGGCTGGTTAATACTGACGCCACGTACGAAGGGGTAATGCACCGGTATGCATGGGGCAATATGAATAAAGCCGGCTACCTGGACCCGACGTCGTACAGCATGGTGGCACAATCCATCAATGTTTTTACCGATACTGCTGAGATGCTGATCGTTGAGGGCAATGCCAGGGCGGCGAGAGAGGTGGTTAACCGGGCAGTGGAGGTATTGCCTGAACGGATCCATGAGCTGAACATCGCTGCGCACTATCCTGCCCTGGCCGATCAGCTATATTCGGTAGGAGAGACCGGAAAGGCAAACGAACTGCTGGAGCGCAACGTCGCATTCTTGGACGAGCAATTGGGTTATCACGCCGCGATTGCCGAAACCAAGCCGGATGTGGATGGTGGTGTCATCCGGGACAGTTTGCTGGTCCTGCAACAATTTGCAGCCGTAGCCGAAGCGCATGGGCAAGCGCAGCAGCGAGGGGTTGCCATGAGCCTGTTTGACAGGTACCATGGCTTATTTTTTGGATCTTAAATCATGAAAATCATTTATAAACTCTTATTCCTGGCCATGCTGGCCGGCACGGCCCGTCCTGTTTGTGGGCAGGGTTTTTCCTTAAAATATCTGGAAAGCGGACCGTCCACCAGCATACGGGGTCTTTCAGTTCTGAACGATTCCGTGGCCTGGCTAAGCGGGACCGATGGATGGGTGGGATGGACGACCGACCGAGGGCTGACCTGGCAATGGCGGCAGGTAACATCACACGAAGCCAAGGACTTCCGGGACATCGAAGCCTTTTCCGCTGACGAGGCGGTATTGCTTTGCGCGGGATCGCCGCTGGTCATCCTACACACGCAGGATGGAGGGGACAGTTGGGAACAGGTTTATCAGGATAGCCGTAAGGAAATATTTTTTGACGGAATGGACTTCTGGGATGACCGCAGGGGAATTGCTTACGGCGATCCCATTGGTGGCGTCATGCAACTGCTCATCACGGACGATGGAGGCCGTAGCTGGGAGGATATCAGTGCGCGGGCCGGTGTACGGTGGGAAGAGGGAGAAGCGGGATTTGCCGCGAGTGGAACAGGGATACGGGTGCTGCCTGGCGGGCATGTGTTCATCGCATCGGGTGGGCTTCGGTCCCAGTTGTACCATTCGACCGACTATGGCCTGACCTGGGAACAGCACGACTGCCCCATTTTGCAGGGGGAGTCATCCACCGGTATTTTTTCGATTGCTTTCAGGGACCCGCTTAACGGTTTGGCGGTGGGCGGTGACTACGGGCGGGATACCCTGCGAAATGATGTAATTTTCCTGACCTCTGATGGTGGCAAAAGTTGGAACCAGCCCCGGCGGGGTACCAACGGTTACCGTTCAGCAGTGGAATATGTGACTCCGCGAAAACTGATCGCCACCGGTACTTCAGGTACCGACTATTCAACTGACGGCGGAATTACCTGGGAGCTCCTGTCCAATGATGGATTCCATGCCGTCCGTAAGGCCAAGAAGGGTAGCTGGGTGTTGCTGGCCGGAGCTAACGGACGCATCGCCGCGATGCATCAAATGACGCCCTGAAATCGGGTCTTTGTTAAAAAACGCAAAAATTTTTGGTATTTACGAATATTTTCGTAGTTTTGATCTACGAAGTAAATCGTAGACTTATGACACGGGAAGCAGATCCAATAAAACCAACCGAAAGCGAGCTGGAAATCTTACAGGTATTATGGAAACACGGGGCGTGTACGGTGAGGCAGGTGCATGAGGAACTAGCAAAGACCAAGGCGGTCGGATACACGACCACGTTAAAACTCATGCAGATCATGCATGAGAAAGGCCTGGTTAGCCGTGATGCGTCGAGCAAGACACACGTCTACCGGGCGGAAGCCGACCAGCAGCAAACGCGTCAGCATTTCATGAATAAATTGATTGATAACCTGTTTGCCGGTTCGGCATCGCGGCTGGTGATGCAGGCGCTGGGCAGTAAGCAACCCAACAAGGCGGAGATTGACGTCATCAAAGCATACTTGAACGAATTGGAAAAAAAATCTTAAAGTTATGACTGTTTCATTGGATAACCTCATCGAAGCCACGGGTTGGAGTATGATCCATTCCCTGTGGATGGGAGCGTTGGCATACGGCCTGATCTTGCTGTTGCTGGAGGCTTTTCCGGATACGCAGCCCCGCACGCGTTATGCCATCGGGTTTTCGACACTTGCCGTACTGTTCGCAGGCTTCCTCGCTGTCCTTTTTAGCAAGTTGGAATGGAAAAATGCTGATATTCCTCCCGGTGAAAGCGTTTTTCCTTCCTATATGCCGCGGGGGATGTTTCCAGGCGCAACCGAAAGCCTGCTGTCCACGGCTGTCGGCTATCTTGCCGTGGGTTATCTGGCGGGGCTATGCGCACAGTCTATACTGCTTGCCCTTGGGTATAGGCGGCTGCGGGAGCTGCGACGTGCAGCGCTGCTTCCGGTGCCGGATGAATGGAAGGATATCTTTAGCCGCGTTTTGCCGCAGCTGGGGCTTTCCAGGCAGGTAAGTTTCCGGCTTTCTGAAAAGGCTAAAACGCCCATGGTGATCGGGTATATGAAGCCCCTGATCCTGTTTCCTGTTGCAGCCGTTAACCATCTGGATATTGAACAGGTCGAAGCGGTGCTGATACACGAGCTGTCGCATATCAGACGAAACGACTATTTACTTAATGTATTCAAGACGGGGATGGAAACGTTGCTTTTCTTTAATCCCTTTGTGTGGTTGGTAGGCCGGATGATCGAACAGGAGCGTGAAAACGCTTGCGATGACTTGGTGATTATGCATGTTGGCAAGCCGGTAGCCTATGCGCGCGCCTTGCTCCAGCTGGCTGCCATAGCAGGGAACAACGGCTCCGGCAGGCTGATCCTGGCTGCCTCGGGGAAAAACAGGTCTCAGCTTTATCAGCGGATCCGCCGCATCACCGAGGCGCATGTCACCCGTCGCAGCATCCGTCAGCAAGTCTGGGTATTGGCTTTTGCCGTGTTGGCGGCCTGTTCGGTGGCCTGGGTGGAAACAGGTAATGACAAGCGTCCCGGCAGGCCCGACCCGGCCAGCCCATGGCCCGGCTCGGGCGGCGTACGTGCGGTGTGGGGTGGCGCGTCGGTCACCGCTGACACGGTCTACGTCGGCAACGATCCGTCGTCAATGGTAAAGGTCTACCCGGAACGGTCAGGGACCGTTGACACGTCGCATAAGGAAGCGGTGAAGCGGCAGGGTGATTCGCTGCGCAAGGTGTTCGAGTCTCCGGAGTGGCAGGAGAAGATCCGTAAACAGGCACGCCTGAGCGATTCCCTGAAGCGGTGGTTCGAATCCGCTGAATTCAAGTCGCACATGGATGCGGTGAAGCGGCAGGGTGATTCGCTGCGGAAGGTGTTCGAGTCTCCGGAGTGGCAGGAAAAGATCCATAAACAGGCACGCCTGAGCGATTCCTTTAAGGGATGGTTTGAGTCCGCTGAATTCAAGTCGCAGATGGAAGCGGTACAGCGGCAGGGTGATTCGCTGCGGAAGGTGTTCGAGTCTCCGGAGTGGCAGGAGAAGATCCGTAAGCAGGCACGCCTGAGCGATTCCCTGAAGCGGTGGTTCGAATCCGCTGAATTCAAGTCACATATGAATGCCGTAAAGCGGGAGGCGGATTCACTATGGCGGCGTCTCGGCCCCCGCTGAGCGGAGGAAGGGTGCTAAAACCGGATCACTAAAATTTCACGGCAATGACTGCATAAGTAAAAAAAATGTAGTAGGTTTGTGGCCACATTCCGTGCTCATTTTGAACGTAAGCTTCAGGTGAAACCTGCCTGCATGATCGCATGCAAAGCGCGGTATACGAGCAGGTTGCGTGGGGCCATAAAAAGCAGTTTGTTGCGAATGAAACGATCCATATTATTGGAAGGCCAAAAGTTCCAGATTACCATCCAACGCCTCTGCCACCAATTGATAGAGAACCATGCTGACTTTTCCGATTCGGTGATCATCGGCATCCAACCGAGGGGTATTTACCTGGGCCGCCGCATTATCGAGGAACTGAAATCGATCCAGGGGGTGTCTTCAATCCCGTACGGCGAACTGGATATCACCTTCTTCCGTGATGATTTCCGGAGAAAGGATCACGGGCTCTTGGTTCCGAGCAGCACACATATCGATTTTATAGTGGAAGGCAAGAAGGTGATCCTGATGGACGACGTGCTCTGGACCGGGCGAACGATACGGGCGGCCATGGACGCCTTGCAGGCATTTGGGCGTCCGGCCAAGATCGAGTTGCTGGTGCTTGTAGACCGCCGCTTTTCCAGGCAGCTCCCCATTGAGCCGGATTACATTGGTATCCAGGTGGATTCCATCGATTCGCAGAAAGTTACCGTTGGCTGGAAAGAGGTAGACACGCATGACCGGATCACGCTATTGACTGAAAAAGAAATTTAAGTCGGAAAATGACAGCATCTACAAGGCAAATCAGTACCCGCCACTTATTGGGCATAAAAGACCTGAATGAGGAAGATATTCAACTGATTTTTGAGACGGCAGACAATTTCAAGGACGTACTCAACCGGCCGATTAAGAAAGTTCCTTCACTGCGGGACATTACCATCGCGAATGTGTTTTTTGAAAACTCAACCCGCACGCGCCTTTCTTTTGAACTGGCCGAAAAACGCTTATCTGCCGATACCATTAATTTTGCAGCGTCTTCCTCCTCGGTTAGCAAAGGGGAGACACTTATCGATACGGTCAACAATATTCTCGCGATGAAGGTTGATATGATTGTCATGCGGCATCCCTATCCCGGAGCGGGCGTCTTTTTGAGCCGGCACGTAGATGCGCAGATTGTCAACGCGGGGGACGGGGCCCATGAGCACCCGACTCAGGCTTTACTTGACGCTTTTTCGATACGTGAACGCTATGGGGATGTTGCAGGCCGTAAGGTAGCCATTATAGGGGATATCCTGCATTCGCGCGTTGCGCTTTCCAATATTCTCTGCTTAAGGAAACTGGGTGCGGAGGTTATGGTATGTGGCCCAACCACGCTGATACCCAAGTATATAGCATCCCTAGGAGTCAAAGTGGAGTATAACCTGATGAATGCACTGCAGTGGTGCGATGTGGCCAATATGCTTCGCATTCAGCTGGAACGGCAGGACATCGCGTATTTCCCATCTTTGCGGGAATACTCCATGTTGTACGGATTGAACAAGCAACTTCTTGATTCGCTTGATAAAGAAATTACGATCATGCATCCGGGACCCATTAACCGGGGCGTGGAAATCACGAGTGACGTCGCTGACAGCCATCATTCGATCATACTCGATCAGGTGGAGAATGGAGTGGCTATACGGATGGCCGTGCTGTATCTGCTGGCCGGCAAACGCGGGTAGGACGGAGGGAGTCGTTATTAACAATTGTGGACAACTTTTGAGAACAACTTTTGCATTTGCCGCTAAATTAGCGGGTTAATTTGGGCGTTGTGTTTTTTATGGCCTCAACTTTGTAAGGGTAGGGCAAAACAGATTAATTTGGCAGTATGTTTAATCGGATTTATCAGATCAGTGCAGTGGTGTTCAGTTTAGCGGTTTCTCCGGCGTTTGCGCAGCAAAGTGCATGGCAGGAAGTCAACCAGGCCTATAAAACAGGGATGGAGCTGTACGAAAAAGGGAAGTATGCATCTGCAGCTAAGCAGTTCGGCAAAGTGGAGGATGTCCGGATCAGTTCCTCGCTGCAGCAGGATGAGCATGAAGAGCTGACATTGCTGAAGGAAAATGCCCGTTTCTATCAGACGATCTGCGCGCTCGAGCTGGAAGAATCCGATGCGGAGCAACGCTTGCTGGCTTACATTGAAGATTATCCGGCCAGTGCGAACTCGAAGGCGGCTTATTTTCAGGTGGGGCGGTCTTATTTTGCCAAGAAGGATTATAAGAATGCGCTGGAATGGTTCAACAAGCTGGATAGCCGTAATCTGGCCGGCCGCGAAAATAAGGAGTTCCGGTATAAGCAGGCGTATTCGTTTTTCATGACCGACGACTATGCGTCGGCCAAGCCCATCTTCGGACAGCTGAAGGATGAAAGCGGGGTGTATCAGGAAGCGTCTATTTATTACTATGCATACCTGTGTTACCTGGATAGGGAGTTTGACACGGCGCTGGCGGAGTTCGAAAAGCTTAAGGGCTCAAAAACTTATCAGGAGACCTACCCTTATTATATAACGGCGCTTTATTACCTGGATAACCGTTATGACGATGTGCTGGACTATGCGCTGCCGATACTGGAATCTACTGAGCAGGCGCATGAGACCGACATGTTCCGCATCGTGGCTGCGACCTATTTTGCGAAGAATGACTTTGAAAAGGCCAAGGAATATTACGACAAGTTCCAGGCGGCCGACCAAGGGAAGACGCAGAACAATCAGGATAGTTACCAGATCGGTTACATCGCCTACAAAATGGGTGACTATGAGAAAGCTATTCAGGAACTGCAAAAGCTGGAAGAGCAGGATGCTTACTACCAGAGTTCCATGATTGCGCTCGGTGACGCTTTCCTGAAGACGGGCGATAAGCAGGCCGCACGCAACGCGTTTTTCATGGCTTCCAAGTTGGACTTCGATCCGCAGATGAAGGAAGAAGGTCTGTTTAATTATGCAAAGCTTTCATACGAACTCGAATTCCACCAGGTTGCCCTGGAGGCGGTGAAGTCGTATCTGGATACCTATCCGAATGCGAAACGGCTGGAGGAAGCTCAAACCCTTTATGCGGAAACATTGCTTGGAACCAGCAATTACCGGGCGGCGGTGGACATACTGGAGTCGATCAAGAATCGCGGTCCGGAAGCGGACGCAGCTTATCAGAAGGTAACATATTACCGAGGCCTGGAGTTTTATAATGAGCGGGCGTTTGAGAACAGCATTTCGCTGTTCATGCGTTCAGAGAAATACCCCATTGATCCGGAGATTGCGGCTTTAGCTACGTACTGGAAAGCGGAAGCAATGTACGAAGTGCGTAAATTCAGGGAGGCCGTCCAGAACTTTTCCCGTTTCCTGCGAATGCCCGCCGCGCGTAAAACGGACGTGTACGCCTATGCAAATTATGCCTTGGCTTATGCTGCATTCCGAAACAATAGCTTCAATACGGCTGCTAACTACTTCGAGCGTTTTCTGTCTACCGGGAGGAACACGATTGAACCGAACGTACGCAACGATGCCATTGCCCGCCTTGGTGACTGTTACTTTTCAATGCGCAACTATGGACGGGCCATGCAGCATTACGATAAACTGATCGGCAGCAGGGCGCAAAGCCAGGATTATGCGCTGTTCCAGCGTGGGGTGATCCAGGGATTGCAGGGAAACAATGAAGCGAAATTGGCTACGCTGCGGTCAGTGGTCGAGAAATTTCCCAATTCAAACTACGCTGATGACGTCGCTTTCGAGATCCCTTACACGTATTTCACCATGGGGGATTATGACACGGCGATCCAGGGGCTGCAGCAGATGATCGAGAAGTATCCCCGCAGCAGCTATGCGCCACGTGCGCTGATGACAATAGGCCTGGTGCAATATAATAAAGGTGATACCGAAGGAGCCATGGCGACGTTCCAGCGCGTTGTGGAGGAACATTCCACGACCGATGAGGCACGGCAGGCGTTACGCTCAATCGAGAATATTTACCTGGACCGTGGCGATGCTTCCGGCTATATCAACTACGCGACCAGTACCAATATCGGCGACCTGTCAAAAGAAGAGCAGGATAACCTGGCTTTCCAGACGGCCCAGACCCTGTTTTCGCGGGGCGAGTATCAGGCTGCAGTGGAAGCGATCAATGCTTACTTCGATAAGTTCCCGAAGCCTATCCAGGAAAAACATGCGCGGTATATCCGGGGGGTAAGTCTATACAGGACAGGGCACCCGAAAGAGGCATTGCATGATCTCAATTTCATTCTGAACGATTGGACGAGTCCATATACGGAAAACTCATTGCTTACCGCGGCGGAGCTTCACCTGAGTCTGAAACAGTACAATGAGGCCATCGTACACCTCAAAAAGCTGGAGTTGACCTCAGAATACAAGTCAAATTACGGTTTTGCGGTGAACAATCTCATGGTCTGCTACTTCGAGATCGATGATATGGAACAGGTCATCAAGTATGCCAAGCTGATAAAGGAATACGACCGGTCGTCTGAGGAAGAGATCGCAAGGGCACACCTGTATACGGCAAAAGCAATGCTGCGGCAGGGTGATGTGGACCCAGCGATGAAAGAGCTGAACTTGGCTACGCTGAAGAGCCAGACGGTGGTGGGTGCAGAATCGCGGTATCTTATCGGTCAATTGCATTATGAAGCCAAAGAATATGACAAAGCCATTGAGTCTGCCTTTGAGGTAATAAACAATATGGCTTCGCACGACTATTGGGTAGCCAAGTGTTTCATCCTTCTCGGCGACGCGTATGCCGGAAAAGGAGATGATTTCCAGGCGCGGAGTACACTGGAGAGCATCATCGAGAATTATGAAGGCGAGGATGATGACATCATCATTTCTGCCAAAGAGCGTTTGCAGAAGCTGAATAATAAGTAAGTAATAGGAGTTAAACGGACGATGATAAGGAAAGAATCGATCGGCTATAAGTACTGGCTCACGGGGGCTTTTTCGGTCTTACTCGCAGCAGGTTATGCGCAGGAAGCGGAAACACAGCCGGAGCGCACGCCTGCCACGCTCGATTCGATTGATGTCGTACGCGACTACCGCCCGATGTTGGCTGATGCCGTGAAGATCCGCCGGAGCCCGGCTATGGATATAGACCGGCAAGCGCTTGAGGCTGAGATACGTCAGATTGCCGCCACCACTTATTTCTCGAAGAATGGATTCAGGAAACCTTATTACGGCAGGTTGCACCAGCGGCACCCTGAAGCGACCCCGAGGAACATCAATAATTACCGGATAGCCTACCTGGCCTATGAGAACCGCGAATACGAAAGGGCGGCCTCCATTTTTGAAAAGCTGGAGACTTCAGATGCCTTTTATCAGGGCTCGTTGATAGCTTTGGGTAATATATTCCTGGAAACCGGTGACAAACAACGCGCACGGAATGCATTTATCAAAGCATCCGGACTGGATTTTGACCAGGCACTGAAACTGGATGGGTTATTCAATTATGCCAAAGTATTATACGAATTGGACTCGCCCCAGGTCGCGCTGAAAGTGGCGCATGAATACGTTAACCTGGGATATGCGGATACACGACCGAATGGTGAGAAAGCTGAGACTCCTGAAACCCTATTGGCGGAAATCCTGTTGGGTACCAGCAATTTCGAGGCAGCAGTAAATATGCTTGAGGCATTCAGCAACAGGGACGGGGAAGCTGACGCGGTTTACCAAAAGGTCGCATATTACCGCGGCTTGGAGTTTTATAACGAACGGGCTTTTGAAAACAGTATATCGCTTTTCATGCGGTCTGAGAAATATCCGATCGATCCTAAGATCGCCGCACTGGCCACCTACTGGAAGGCAGAGGCTATGTATGAGGTGCGGAAGTACGGAGAGGCCGTGCAGAATTTCTCTCGTTTCCTGCGTATGCCGGCCGCGAGGAACACCGATGTGTTTAATTATGCCAACTATGCGCTGGCTTATGCGGCGTTCCGCAATAACGATTTCAGTACTGCGGCCAAGTACTTTGAGCTTTTTCTGGCTACCGATGAGGGTTCGAGGGAAGAAAATGTACGGAACGATATTATCGCCCGTCTAGGCGATTCGTATCTATCCATGCGTGATTATGGACGGGCCAACCAATACTATGACCGGCTGATTGACAGCAATGCACCCAATCAAGACTATGCACTGTTCCAACGAGGTATTATCCAAGGTTTGGAAGGCAATGGTGAGATGAAGCTGGCCACCCTGCGTTCGGTGGTTGAAAAATACCCCAACTCAAACTACGCCGACGACGTGGCATTCGAAGTGCCCTACACATATTTCACCATGGGCGAGTACGATACGGTCATAGCGGGGCTGCAGCAGATGATTGAAACGTATCCACGCAGCAGTTATGTCCCCAGGGCACTGATGACCATCGGTCTGGTGCAGTATAATGCCGGCGATACGGAAGGCGCCATGGCGACTTTCCGGAAGGTGGTGGAAGAGCATGCCACCACCGAAGAGGCTGGCCAGGCGTTACGCTCTATCGAAAATATCTATCTGGACAGCGGCGATGCGTCGGGATATGTCAACTTTGCTACCAGTGCCAATATAAGGGATCTGTCGCCGGCAGAGCAGGATAACCTGGCCTTCCAGGCTGCGCATACCCTGTTTTCGCGCGGCCAGTATCAGGCGGCCGTTGAGGCCATCAACGCTTATTTCGATAAATTTCCGCGACCCATACAGGAAAAACACGCCCGGTATATCCGGGGCGTGAGCCTCTACAAGACCGGGCATCCCAAAGAGGCGTTGCACGACCTCAATATCATTCTGAATGACTGGACCAGCGAGTATACGGAAAACTCGTTGGTCACAGCAGCACAACTGCATCTCGGATTGCAACAGTACAATGAGGCCATCGTACACCTGAAAAAGCTGGAGCTCACCTCGGAGTACAAAGGCAACTACGGCTTTGCGGTAACGAATCTTATGTTGTGCTACTTTAAGATCGGCGATACGGAAATGGTACGGAAATACGCCAGGCTGATCAAGGAATATGAGGGCGCATCGGATGAAGACCTGGCCAAGGCTAACCTTTATACGGCGTATTCAGCGCTAAAGCAAGGCGATACCGAAACCGCGATGAAAGAGCTGAACCTGGCTGCACTGAAGAGTCAGACTGCCACCGCCGCCGAGGCTCGTTATCTGGTGGGCCAGCTGCAGTATGAAGCAAAGGAATATGACAAGGCGATCGAGTCCGCTTTTGACGTAATCAACAACATGGGGTCGCACGACTACTGGGTCGTAAAGAGCTTTATCCTGCTGGCGGACGCTTATGCTGGAAAGGGAGATGATTTACAGGCGAAAAGCACACTGGAGAGTGTTATTGAGAACTATGAAGGCGCCGATGATGGGGTTATTATCGATGCGAAGGAACGTTTGGGGAAGTTGAATAAAAAATAACAGGAATTAAGAACTTATGATATTGCGAAGATCAATGCGCTACAGGTATTTGCTTACAGGGTTATTTTCGGGGTTGCTCTTGGCGGGATATGCGCAACAGGAGGAAAAGAAGGAACAGCCTGCCACCATTGATTCCATCGATGTGGTCCGGGACTACCGGCCTATTTTAGCTGACGCAGTCAAGATCAGGCGCAGTCCGGATATGAGCAATAAGCGACAATACCAGCCGAAGCTTTCTTATAATATCCTGGATAAAAAGCTGGATATCAATACCGGTACAAAGCGGTTGACCATCCAGGAGATGCCATTCTCAAGAACCCAGGCGCTGACCAACAACTATGTGAAGATAGGAGCGGGCAACATGGGGACGCTCCTCGGTGAAGTGTACCTGAGCTCTGACTATTGGGTGGATACCCGCGTAGGTGGTTTTGTCAAGCACCTTAATCAAAGCGGGACACTGGATCAACAGAAGTATTCCTCCCAGCAGATCGGGGTTTTCGGACGGACTATCGTGGGGCCCGTGACGCTGGATGGAGAGATCGGGTTTAACCGGTACGGAACGCGGTTTTTCGGGCCGGTATTGGATTCGACCGGTATGAGCATGAACCCTGATCCGGCATTGAAACAGGCATTCAATGATATTTATTTTACGGGCGAACTGACGAGCAACCACGACGAGACAGCAACGGACGCATTCAGTTATTCCCTGAAAGCGGACGGTTATGCATATAGCAATGCGTTCGACACCAAGGAAAATTCAATAGCCCTTGCCGGACACCTTAACAAACAGGTAAACGTGTTCAATATCGGCGCCAACGTTTCAGGTGACTTTACATCCGTAAAGGATGCATCGTTCAATTTGGGCAACCACATTGTCCGTGCAAATCCCTACATCCGTTTCCAGGGCGATAATTATAATATCACACTGGGAGCTAATTTCGTTGCAGAGTTCGGTGACTCCTCACGGACTAATATTTTTCCTGCGGCGGAGATCGACTTTGCCCTCGTTCCGGAGTATGCGCACCTGTTCGGGGGAATCAACGGCGACGTGAACAAGACGTCTTTCAAATCGCTGACCCAGGAGAATCCCTGGTTGGCGGGACTGAGCAGCGATAACTATATCCGCAACTCAGTGGACCGGATGTATGTGTTCGGCGGTATCAAGGGCAACGCAGGCGCCACTTTCGGTTACAAGGTCAAAGCATTTTACCGCCGTATTGAGAGCATGCCCTTTTATGTTATCGCCCCTGACCAACCGTATACTTATCACTTGATTTATGAAGATGGTGATGATGCGAGTACCGTTGTCGGTCTGGAGGGGGAATTGAATGTCCGGGTTTCAGAAGTAGTGAGCCTGGGCGGTAAGCTGAATTTCAACGAATTCGACCTGCAACGGGAGGACGAGGCCTGGTTCATGCCGAAGTTGCGGTTAGCTGCAAATGCGCGTTTCAATATCAGTGACAAACTGTACATCGACGCGGAGCTGTTGTTCCAGGGACAGACCTATGGGCTGGTGCGTGATCCGGGCATCGACTTATCGGATTACTCCATCGTGGAGATGGGAGGTACGCAAGCCCGAAAGGTGACGATCCCGTCTTTTGCCGACCTTAGTGCAGGCGCTGAATACCGGGCGACGGACCGTATAGGGGTGTATGTGCGTTTGAATAACATGCTTGGCACAACATATGAACGATACCTGTTCTATCCCAGGCTGGGACTGAACGTGATCGGCGGTGTTAATTTTTCATTTTAATGCATTAAGACGTTAACTTTGCGGGTATAGGATGAATCTGGGGGTATGTATAGCGAATCTTTTAAAGCGATACCCGGCTGTTTGGGTGCCGGGCATCGGCGTCTTTAAGGTAAATCGTGTCCCGGCGTCCTTTGATCCCGAAAAATCGGTCTTCCTGCCTCCGTCCAGCAGTATAGAGCTGATAGAGGGACAGGCAGTGGGCTATCCGATTACGGACTACCTTCAGGTACAGCGCGGAGTCGATGAGGCGGCTGCGATGGGGATGCTCGATCAGGCGATTAAAGATGTTTTTGATTCGATAAGCCGGAATGGGCAGGCGTTACTCGACGGTTTGGGCTATTTAGTGGCCGATGGCGCATCAATCCTGTTCAGGCCGTTTGAAGCCGGGAACGCGACATGGAAACCTGTGGAGGATCTGAGCGTCAAAACGACCGATGAAGTCCCGGAGGCCGACACAACCGATGATGTTCCGGTAGCATCTGACGACGAAGTTCCGGCACAGTCGCATGAGACGGAAGTAACGGCGGAAGACGAACCGGATACCGGCGGAGAACGTGCTGAAGCCGCGGAAGTACCCGAAGTGCCGGCGCCTGCGGCAACCGTTGAAACGACGGAAACCGAGCCTGTGGCTCCCGCGCGGGGCAGCGGCAGAAGCTGGTGGATCGCTGCTGCCGTATTGATCGCGGTCGGTGCAGCGGTGGCCGTGTGGTATCTGCAGCCCTCCCAGCCAACTTCAGCTCCTATCGATTCCGTTGCGGATGACACCATACAGCAACAGGCTGTTGTAGACAGCCTGGCTGCAGGCGCAGCACCGGTTGATTCGGTAGCAGCAACCGTTGAGGCCACAGCCGACAGCGCGGCGGCACCGGTGACACCGAAGGGGCCTTCAGTGACCTACGAGATCATTGTGGGTTCGTTCGCGACCATGGCACAGGCCAAAAAGTATGTGGCTGAGATGAAGGCGAAGGGATACGACCTGAAGGCATTGGACAGTAGAATGCCCGGCAACCGGAAAAAGATCAGCTGGGGAGGCTACGCTACCGAGGAAGAAGCGTACCGTGAACTGGCCCGGGTGCAGAAGACCTTCGAACCGGGGGCGTGGATCGCGAAGGTTGTGCATGATGGAAATTAGCAGATAATTAAACAAACAAATTAAGGAAATATACTTCAACTATGTCACTCATACAACAAGACACCATTTATCCACTTGATTCATTGGCTGGAGCAACGCAGCAGACGGTTGCATTGGCAGAAGAGAAAATCAGTCTGATCGGATTACTGTTTAAAGCGGGATGGATTATGGTCCCACTGGCGCTGTTGCTGTTCGCTACATTGGTGATTTTCATAGAACGTTACCTGACGATCAAGAAGGCGTCGAAATATGATCCTAACCTGATGTCACAGGTGAAGCAAAGCGTCCTTTCCGGTCGGCTGGAAGCCGCGCTTTCGGTATGCCGTACCAGCAATAGCGCGCTGGGAAGGATGCTTGAAAAAGGTTTAGTCCGGATTGGTAGACCCATCAAGGATATCGAAGGTGCTATAGAAAACGTCGGTAAACTCGAAGTGGCGCGGTTGGAAAAAAACCTTAACCTGTTGAGCATCATTTCCACAATTGCCCCGATGCTTGGCTTCGTAGGAACGATTTTCGGTGTGATCATTATTTTCCGCGACGTGGAAGCGGCTGGCGGTATTGATATAGCCAGTGTGTCCGGTGGTTTGTATGTAAAGATGATCGCTTCGGCGGCGGGTCTGACCATCGGTATCCTGGCATTTGCTGGATACCATATGTTGAACACCATGCTGGAACGGCTTATTCTCCGGATTGAGACGGATGCGATTGAGTTTGTGGATTTGCTGGATCAACCCGGCTCCTAAATAGACGAGCAATGAATTTGAGAGCGAGACGAAATCGGTCAGAAATCAGGGTTTTTACAGATTCGTTGAACGATATCATGTTCTTCCTGATGTTATTTTTCCTTCTGGCTTCTGCAGTGGCTAATCCACAGGTGGTTAAACTCCTGCTTCCCCGCTCAAGTGCCGGAGAACAATCAGTGGCCAAGAAGACGGTGACGGTATCAGTAACGCAGGACCTTAAGTACTATCTGGATAAACAGGAGGTCCCTTTCCAGAACCTGGCTGATGCGCTCAAGGCGTATGTGCAGCCCGGACAGGACCTGACCATTATGCTTTATGCAGACAGCACCGTGCCGATCCAGAATATCATCTCGGTAATGGACATCGCCAATAAGATGAAAATCCGCCTGGTGCTGGCAACGGAGCCGTTGAAAGAATAGGTGATTTATGGAATCGGGATGCCTGTTGCATCTTAATTGAAAACGCGGTATATTCGTGAGTGATGAGTTATTACGGGTTACAGGAAGACAATAATTATCCAAAGGCGCTGTGGATATCAAGCGCAGTCATGGGAGGACTGTTGCTTGTCAGCTTCTTTATCATGATCGGGTCGGCATTTCCGGAAATCGGAACCGGGGGCATCATCGTAAACTATGGTACTTCAGAGATCGGGATGGGCGAGGATTATATGACAGTTGACGAGCCCTCGACAGATCCCAATGCCAACAATGTGCGACCTGATCGCATAGATCCCGAGCAGGAGACACGACCTACGCCTTCTCAACAGGTAACCGAACGCAGTGTGGTTACGCAGGACGTGGAAGACGCGCCGGCCGTGGTGGCCAATGAAAGCAAAAAAGCCAATGCCGAAGAAGCCACCGAAAAGAAAAAAGAAAGCAAACCGGCAATCAATCCCAATGCACTTTATAAAGGTAAGCGGAATAACGCGCCGGGAAGGGGGGACGGTACCGGCACCGAGGCCGGTAATCAGGGGAGTGATCAGGGTGATCCGTTGGCTTCCAACTACGGGGAAGGTGGGTCAGGTAATGGAGATATTGGCCTTTCTATTCAGAATAGAGGGTGGGCAATCCCTCCTGACATCAAAGATGATGGTCAGCAGGAAGGGGTGGTCATGGTTGAAGTGCGCGTGGCGCGCGATGGCCGGATAACATTTGCCCGCGTTCACCTTAAGGGAACGACACTTTCGGACCGATCACTCTGGGACAAATGTGAACGGGCCGTCCGTCAGGCCCGGTTCAACCAAATCGAGCATGCTCCGACCGAGCAGCGTGGATTGATCCCGTTCCGTTTCAAGCTGAAATAACAAGTATGAAATACCCTGAGGCGATCGAATACCTTTATTCGCGGTTGCCCATGTTTACACGGGATGGCGCGTCGGCGTTCAAGAAGGACCTGACCAACACCTACCGCCTCTGTGAGGCGTTGGACAATCCTCAGCACCGGTTTAAATCCATTCACATCGCAGGTACCAACGGAAAGGGCTCCACCTCGCACATGCTGGCTGCCATTCTTCAGGTTGCGGGTTATAAAACCGGCCTGTATACGTCACCGCACCTCCTGGATTTCCGTGAGCGGATCCGGGTGAATGGGCAGATGATACCGAAGCGCGCGGTATCGCGGTTCGTGGAAATGAATCAGGCGCTGATTGAAGCGGTTCAGCCCTCCTTTTTCGAAGCGACCGTAGCCATGGCTTTTGACTGCTTTGCAAGAGAAGCCGTGGACGTAGCAGTGGTGGAAACCGGGCTCGGCGGCCGGCTGGATTCCACTAATGTCATTACCCCTTTACTGTCTATAATAACCAATATCGGTTATGACCATACCAACATGCTGGGCAATACATTGCAGGAGATCGCGTTGGAAAAAGGAGGCATTATAAAGAGAGGAGTGCCGGTAGTAGTGGGAGAGTGGCAGCCTCCGATCGCCGGTGTCTTCGAGCGGATAGCAAAGGAACAGGGAAGCCGCTTAAGTTTTGCATCCCAACGGTGGCATGTAAATGTCGTTGGTCGGGACGCGGAGCACCTATACCTGGAGGCCAGGCGGCGGAATGCTACGCGCGGAGACGCCTATACCTTGGATTTAAAAGGACAGTATCAAGGCAAAAATCTGCCCGGGGTACTCGCTGCCGTGGATGAGTTGAGGAATGCAGGGTTCGAGATTTCCGACGCCCATATCCGCCAAGCATTGACGCAAGTGCAGCAACTTACGGGGCTTATGGGACGTTGGCAGACATTAGCCACGGATCCATTGATCATCTGCGATACTGGTCACAACGCAAACGGCTGGCGAGAGGTGCTTGCAAATATCAGTGCTACACCCCACAACAGGCTGGCTATGGTGATTGGCGTAATGCGGGATAAGGATCTGGATAAAATGTTGCCGCTGTTGCCAAACGACGCACATTATTATTTCTGCCAGGTCGATATGCCGAGGGCATTGCCTGCAGCGGAGCTCTGCGCCGCCGCTGAAGCCCGCGGGCTTAAAGGACAGCACTTTGGGTCGGTTGCAGAAGCGGTCCGTGCCGCAAAGCAGCAATCAGCTGTTGATGACCTGATTTTTGTAGGAGGAAGTACGTTTGTGGTCGCTGACGCTCTGCAACATCACACGGTCATTTCCCCGCGGAGATTCCGTTCAGCCCAGTAGGCCACATCGTGTTGGGTGTCGAATTCGCCCTGCAGGTACATCAGTTTGGTTACGGCTGCTTCAAACGTCATGTCATATCCGCTTAACACCCCCATTTCCTTAAGGTATTTGCTGGTTTCATAACGCCCCAGTTCAACGCTTCCTACCTTGCATTGAGAGATGTTAAGGATGTTTTTGCCGTTGCGTACGGCGTCACGCAGCAGGTCAAGAAACCATTTAGCGGTAGTGGTATTCCCTGATCCGAACGTTTCCATAATCACGGAACGGGCTTCTGACTCCAGAACAGCGCGGACGACCTGAGGACTGATACCGGGATACAGTTTGAGCACAGAAACGGAGTTGTCCAAGCGGGTGTGCAGGATAAACTGTTTGTCACTGTTGTCAAGCAGTGCTTCCATGTTATATTTCAGGTGCACACCGGCTTCTACCAGCACGGGGTAGTTGGGAGAACGGAACGCTTCAAATTTCGCAGAATTGTATTTAAACGAGCGGTTGCCCCGGAACAGCTTATTATCAAAAAAAATGCACACCTCATGAATCAGTGACCGCCCTCTTTTTTTCGCTGAAGCCAATTCAAGCGCAGTGATGAGGTTTTCCCGCGCATCGGTACGGATTTCGCCGATCGGGAGCTGTGATCCAGACAGGATGACCGGTTTTTGAAGCCCCTCCAGCATAAAACTTAACGCTGAAGCGGAAAAGGCCATAGTGTCCGAGCCATGGAGGATGACAAATCCATCATAGTCTTCGTAATTCTTTCTGATGAGGTTCGCCATTTCGATCCACACTGCCGGCTGCATATTGGATGAATCGATGATCGGCGTGAAGGAATGAACGTTCAGGTTGTAGTTAAGCCGGGCAAGCTCCGGAATATTCTTTGCAATGAGGTCAAAGTCAAACGGAACGAATGTGCCGTCCTGCTGGTTTTTGACCATCCCGATGGTCCCTCCGGTATAGATGACGAATACATTGTTCATATCCCGAAAATCCGCTTGGCGTTACTGGTTGTCGCTGCCGCCACTGTTTCCAGGTCGACGCTCTGCAAATCTGCAACTTTTTGTGCAATATACCATAAATAGCTGCTTTCGTTCTTCTTGCCCCTATAAGGAACCGGAGCGAGGTAGGGAGCGTCGGTCTCCAGGACAATATCCCGGAGGTCCAATTGGGAAACCACCGCATCCAGTCCGCTGTTCTTATAGGTAACCACGCCGCCTATTCCCAGATGCAAACCGAAGCCGATGGCCCGTTGTGCCTGTTCCATGGTTCCCGTAAAGCAATGCAATACACCGGTGAGCCTCCCGTCCTGTACCTCATCAAGTAACGTAAAGAGCTCATCGAACGCATCCCTGCAGTGAATAGACACCGGTAAGCCAGTCTCCATGGCCCATTTTGCCTGAACGCGGAAAGCCTCCTGTTGCAGGGGCAGGGTAGTCTTGTCCCAATGAAGGTCAACCCCTATTTCGCCGATTCCGTAAATTTTATTCGCATCGATTGCCCGTTCAATCTGCCCGAGCTCCTCCAGGTAATTGTCTTTTACGTCACAGGGGTGAAGACCCAGCATCGGATAGCAGTGGCCAGGATAAGATGCGGCGGTACCCAATACTTTTTCGATGGAATCACTGTCTACGTTGGGTAATAGCAGCTGTTGTATACCGCGGTCAAAGCAACGTTGCATATGCTGCTCCAGTTCAGGGGTTCCATGCAAATAATAGATGTGCGTGTGAGTATCGGTTAAAGAGACAGTCGCCATGGGGGCAAACTTAACGAAATTGCAACTGAAAACAAACAAGAACGCCTTCCTCAGTGGGAAGGCGTTCGCATTGGATTTATTCTCCGGCGGTATCCTGCGCCGTGGTATCCTGTGGTGCGCTCGGCTTGATAATGTCCACCAGCTCGACGTCAAACACCAGCGGGGCAAATGGCGGAATGGCACCGCGCATATCTCCGCGGTCACCGTAACCCAGTTGCGAAGGAATGATCAGCTTCGCTTTGGTTCCCTTAGGCAACAGCAGCAAGCCTTCGTCCCAGCCAGGGATGACCTGGCGCACGCCGATGGCAAACTTAGCAGGCTCATAAGGGCGCATGGCATTATAGATATTGTTCTTTTCCGCTACTTCCTTGATTGAAGTATCGAATACATCACCCGAGCCGACGAGTGCTCCCGTATAGTTGACTTTGACGGTATCACCGGCAACCGGTTTTTCACCTTTACCTTCTTCTACGATGACATACTGTAGGCCGGAAGCCGTTTTCAGCGGCTCCAGATTGTTCTGTTTGATGTAGCTGTTGATCTTACCTTCTTCAGCAGCCTTCAATTTTTCGATTTCTCCATCGAAATAAGTGTTTACTTCAGCATAGAGCGCACTGTCGGTAAGTTCTCCCTTTTTGAAGTGTTTGTTGACTTTGACGTTAAAGGTCACGTATTTGTCAGCGAAGGTCGGCTTCGGTTGCATGGTTTTTGCCGCCATCGTGTCAAGGTCCAGCCTGAATACAGCACTGTCACCTTCTCCCAGCATTTTGAACATGGAGTTGTAATCGCCCGGATAGAGACCGGGTATGGTATCGGCAGCAATGTTAACGATCTGCGGGAGACCGATTTTATAGGTGCTCGAAAGCAGAGAGTCGCGGTCAGTCGTTACGGTCATATTTACGGAAAGCAGATCGCCCGTTTGCGCCTTCGGCTGCCCGTTATCCTTCACGATTTTGTATTGCAATCCCCCCTCGCCCTTTTCGAATTGCTGGCATGCTCCGGCCAACACCGTTACTGCAATACCTAAACTGAAAATTGATTTCTTCATTGTTGAGTGTAATTAATTATTGTGTTAAAAGTGCTTTATATTCCGGTAGTATTGATTTGAAAGTGGCAACCACCTTGGCCAAAGATTCGCTTGAGTGCCCGCCTGCTGCATTGCGATGGCCACCGCCATTGAAGTGCTTTTTGCAGAGTTCATTGCATGGAAAATCACCGACCGACCGCAACGACAGCTTAACCTGCTCAGTCCTATCGATAATAAGGGCTGCTAGCCTGGTTCCGGTAATAGATAGAGCATAATTGACCAATCCCTCAGTGTCACCGGTAGTGATATGGAAACGGGATAAGTCCTCCCGTGAAATGCTGAATAGGGCCGTTCGGTACTCCGGCAGAACTTCCAGCCGGTTCAGCAGGCAAAACCCCAGGAATTTCAGCCTGTTTTCGGTAGAACTGTTGTATACCAGCTCATGAATCAGCCAGTTTTTTGCTCCGAGGTCAATGAGGTCTGCTGCGATCAGATGTACGGCAGGAGTCGTACTCTGGAACCTGAATGAACCGGTATCTGTCATGATGCCCGTATAGAGACAAGTCGCAATGTCAGCGGTTATTGCATCGTGATCATCCATGACGTTCACCAGAAAATCATAAATAAGCTGAGCTGTAGCAGCCGCCTGACTATCCCAATGACGGTAATCATCAAAGTTTTCGGGATCCAGGTGGTGATCTATCATGATTTTCCGGCCTGAGGCGCGCCTGAGCACGTCTTCCATCGCGTGTGTACGCGCCAGTCCGTTGAAATCCAGGCAAAAAATAAAATCGGCGTCGGCGATGAGCGTATCGTTAGCCGACTGATTTTCGGAATAGATCCGTACGTCCTGCCGTCCCGGTATCCAATTGAGAAACGGCGGGAAATCCGACGGTACGATAATCTCTACGTTGTGCCCTTTGGCCTTTAGCCAATGGTATATAGCCAATGACGACCCCAAAGCATCCCCATCGGGTTTATGGTGGGTAGTGACAACAATATGCTTTGGTTCGGTCAGTTCCTCTTTAAGCGCTTCCAGTACAAACATTCAACTGCTACAAGTCGCAAACCTACTATAAAAATTCCGATTAAGAAATTTTTTTGTCGGTTGTCAGGTAAAAATTTTACTGGATGCCTCAGGGCAGTGACGGGTCAAGACCTTCGGGCTAAGCACCTCCCACGCAATTGGTTGCAGCGCAGTGGCCTAGCCGGAAACGTCCTGCCGTGACGAACCAAGCGTTCGGTCTGGGAACCTTTGTTGCGAAGGGGGCAAGCTTTCGGTCCGGGAGCTTCCTTGCGCTTGATTGCAAAGCCTTTTTTATGCGCGGATCCAAGGCGCTTCGCTTCGGGATCCGCTTGTTCCTGCCAGCACGGCATTTCTGCTATGGCTTTGCTGCTCAACGCTTCGTACGGCTCCCAACGACCTTCAAGCGTGCCTCCTTCGCTCCGACGAGGCCCAGCCGGAGTGGTGACGGTATTGGCTGCGAAGGCAAGCTTTCGGTCTGGGAGCTTCCTTGCGCTTGATTGCAAAGCGTTCTCTATGCGCGGATCCAAGGCGCTCCGCTTCGGGATCCGCTTGTTCCTGCCAGTACGGCATTTCTGCTATGGCTTTGCTGCTCAACGCTTCGTCAGGCTCCCAACGACCTTATGCTTTGCCTCCTTCGCTTTAAATAAGGCTCAGCCGGAGCGGCGCTGGCCTTGCTGCGGAAGAAGCAATAGGCAGCCAAGCCGGGCCCCTAGGGATACTTACCGGCGTAGCCTTACGAGAAGGCAGCGGACCTGAAACAGCGCGGGGTGGTGGATAGGCGTGCCTTGGTCCGCAGTAGGCCCGGCGGCAACTAGTTGCGATGAAGCAGCCGCACGGCGCCGCCCGGCTGGCCGTCAGGTTTGCCCTTGAGAGATCATTTCGCGGAGCGCTTACGGGAACAAACAGACTACTGCGGGAAGGGGAGCTGTCTACCTCTGCGAAGCGTTATCCATCCGGCTACTCCGTACGTTATCCGTAGGTAGTGTGTACCTTTAGTGTACCTTCTATAGCGCTACATATTGCCTATACATAGGCTGCTTGTCGGCTGCTTGTCACGTGGATACGAGTCGTGACAGGCTCGCCTTGCTAACGGTATCAATGCAGGTGCTGCTCAACGCTTCGTCAGGCTCCCAACGACCTTATGCTTTGCCTCCTTCGCTTTAAATAAGGCTCAGCCGGAGCGGCGCTGGCCTTGCTGCGGAAGAAGCAATAGGCAGCCA
>Ga0065721_10049941_pt1 | contig 25088 bp, 18 predicted proteins | sample Mesricmetagenome_FD_59108 | JGI IMG/M metagenome (GOLD analysis project Ga0065721, IMG submission 59108) | Mesophilic microbial community from rice straw/compost enrichment Sample: eDNA_1 v2 (version 2) | ecosystem: Engineered > Solid waste > Grass > Composting > Bioreactor | place: USA: Davis... | reverse complement strand
ACTATGTATTCCTCCACCGCCGGGGCCATATGGATGGTCAGGGCCTCCTGGCGGGCGGCAAAAAGAATTTGCTGGCTCACCTTCTCCGGCGGCACAGGGCGAACTTGGCGGGTGTTGGCCTCGGCGCGGGTGAGGCGCAATATCTCCCGCTCCGCCTCCACGTTGGGATAGGAGACACGCACATGCATGAGGAAACGGTCCAACTGGGCTTCCGGCAATGGGTAGGTACCCTCCTGCTCGATGGGGTTCTGGGTGGCCATCACCAGGAAGAGTTCCGGCAGCTTGTAGGTGGCTTTGCCCACGCTGATCTGGCGCTCCGCCATGGCTTCCAGCAGGGCGGACTGCACCTTGGCCGGTGCGCGGTTGATTTCGTCTGCCAGCACCAGATTGTGGAAAATGGGGCCGCGCTGGAATTCGAAGGTACCGGTTTCCGGCCTGTAGATGTCGGTGCCGGTGATATCGGAGGGCAGCAGGTCGGGTGTGAACTGCACCCGGTGGAAATCCCCCTGGATCACATCGGCCAGGGTCTTGATGGCCTTGGTCTTGGCCAGTCCTGGCGCGCCCTCCACCAGCAGGTGGCCGTCGGCGATCAGAGCGATCAACAATCGGTCGATCAGCTGCGGCTGACCGACGATCTGGCTGTTGAGCCAGTTGCGTATGCCGGCGACGCAGACGCGGGGCGTGCTGGTCTGGAGTGCTTCCGTCCCGGAGTCGGCCTGGAAGAGGGGATCGTGAGTTTGTGCCATAGTCGGGGCGTTCCTTATCTTTCTTTTTGGGAGCCTCGCGGCTCTGATTTCAGGTCGCAATATTATTCAGGAGCCGGTGAATTTCGGATTCGCATGTAGCATCGCCATGGAACCTCCGCTGCCGGGTGCGGGATCGCACTAGACTGCCGGGCGGCGCCTGAGTTCCGGCGGGTGGAGCGATTCCAGTCGGCTAAGCTATGTGAGGGCACGATAAATAGAGTTCAATGGAGTCCGCAACACGATCCGTACAGCGACTCATGCCATAGGAGATTCCCCATGACTGCCAGCCAGGCCATTGCCGCCCAAAGCACTGCGGATGCCGTCAAACAGCAATTGCTCGATCAGGTTTTGCACCATATCGAAAGTGAGCGCGATGATCTCCCGGACCGCGCCCTGTTCCTGGCGTTTGTGCGCATCTTCTGGGAGCAGATCAATCCCGAGGACTGGTTTGCCCGGGAGACCAGTGATATTGCCGGCTGTTGCTACTCCCTGTGGCTGGCCCTGCGCAACAGCACCCAGAACGTGTACGTCAAAGTCTTCAATCCCACCCTGGAGGAAGACGGCTGGCTCTGTAACGGCAGTTGCATACTGGTGCGCCAGGTGGACATGCCGTTTCTGGTGGATTCCCTGCGGCTGGAGATCAACCGCCGCGCTCTGCCCATTCATGTCATCAAAAGCACCCTGCTAAAGGTGGCGCGCAACGCCCAGAGCGAAGTGGTCGATCTGGCGCCGGTCCACAGCGGGGTCAAGGAGGGCGGAGAAGTCACCTGGCAGCAGGAGGCGGCGATCTTTCTCGAGGTCGGCCGCATAGCCGGCGACGATGAGCGTCTCGAATTATTGGGCGCCCTGCGCGAAGTGCTGCGCGAGGTGGCGCTGGTGGTCAACGACTATACCGCCATGTTGGCGCAGGTGGCCGAACTCAAGGATTCGCTGCGCCATGCACCAGACAGACGTGAGGCGGAGGAGGCCGCGGCGTTTCTCGACTGGTTGGCGGATTCCCATTTCACTTTTCTGGGGTTGCGCGAGCTGTCGTTCGACGGCTCCGGCGAGGATCTGCAGATGGTGGAGAATCCGGATCTGCGTCTGGGCATATTCCGCCGCGCGCTGCCGGCGCCCGATCAGGACGCCAGCCATCCCCAGGGCGCGGCCTTTTTTCATCGCAGCACGGCCCTGATCTCCTTCAGCAAATCCGCCAGCCGTTCCACTGTGCACAGGCGCGTCTATCCCGACTATGTGGTGGTCAAGCGACTGGATACCAGCGGCCGGGTGATAGGTGAGACCCGCATACTCGGCCTGTTCACCTACGCGGTCTACAGCCTGAGTCCGCGCAGCATTCCGCTGTTGCGCCGCAAGGTGGAGCAGATACTGCAGCGTTCCGGTCTTGCACCTGTGAGCCATGACGGCAAAAACCTGCTGCGTGTGATCGAGGGTTTTCCCCGGGACGAGCTTTTTCAGTCGGATACGGAAACCCTGTTCCACACCATCATGGGGGTGGCGCGCATCAATGAGCGTCGCGTGGTGCGACTGTTCATGCGCAACGATCCTTTCGGCAAGTTCGCCAACTGTGTGGTGTATGTGCCGCGGGATATCTACAACACCCGCGTGCGGCAGAAGATCGAGCAGCTGATCGGATCCGCCCTGGGGTCCACGGAATTCGATTCCACCACCCATTTTTCCGAATCCATCCTGGCCCGCGCCTACATGGTTTTCCGCCTGCCGGACGGCGCTGCGGAACCCTATGATGCCAAGGCGCTGGAAGCCGGCGTAATCGACATCTGCCGCGGCTGGGACGACCGCTTCGAGGCGGCGCTGGTGGAAGCCCACGGGGAGGCCAAAGGCTTGCAGTATTTCCGTCAGTACAGCGGCGCATTCGGTGTCAGTTATCAGGAGAATTACGATGCGCGCGCGGCTGTGACGGATCTGGCGCTGCTGGAATCCCTGCAGGGCGAGCGGGATGTGACCATGCAGTTCTATCACCCGGTGGGCACGCCGGAAAATCGCCTGCGCTTCAAGGTCATGCAATTGCACGAGCCTCTGGCTCTGTCCGATGTGATTCCCGTGCTGGAGCATCTGGGTTTGCGGGTGATGAGCGAGCATCCGTACAAAATCGTGCGCGCCGACGGCATCACTGCCTGGATGCATGATTTCACCCTGAGACTGGATTTGAGCGTGAACCTGGATGTGCACGCGGTGAGCAAATTGTTCGAGCAGGCATTTGCCGCCATCTGGCACGGTCAGGTGGAGAACGACGCGTTCAACCGTCTGGTGCTGGGCGCGCGCTTGTCGTGGCGCGAAGTGAATATGCTGCGCGCCTACGCCGGCTATATGAAGCAGACGCAGTTTCATTTCAGCCAGGATTTCATCGCGGAAGCTTTGGTCAATCAATCGGATATCACCCGCAATCTTGTGGCCCTGTTCAAAGCCTATTTCGATCCCAGGATCAACGACGAACAAAATAAATCTGAAGCACGCGTGGAGCGCCTCAAGGAAAAAATCCTCGCGTCTCTGGATGCGCTGGAAAATCTCAGTGAAGACAAAATCCTGCGGCGCTATTACGAATTGATGAGTGCAACCCTGCGCACCAATTTCTATCAGAAAGGTCGCAATGGCGAAGACAAGGATTATCTTGCCTTCAAATTCAGCCCGCGCGAAATCAGCAATATTCCGGAGCCGCGCCCGCTGTTTGAAATATTCGTCTACTCGCCGCGGGTGGAGGGCGTGCATCTGCGGGTTTCCAAGGTGGCGCGCGGCGGATTGCGCTGGTCCGATCGCTTGCAGGATTACCGCACGGAAATTCTCGGTCTGGTCAAAGCGCAACAGGTCAAAAACGCTGTCATAGTCCCCAATGGCGCCAAGGGGGGATTCGTCTGCAAAAAACTGCATATGTTCAACAGTCGCGACGGCGTACAGGCGGAGGCAATCGAATGCTACAAAATCTTTATTCGCGGGCTGTTGGATCTCACGGACAATTATGTGCAGGGTGAACTGGTGCGTCCCAGCGGGGTTTTGTGTCGCGATGAGCCAGATCCTTATCTGGTAGTGGCGGCGGACAAGGGAACGGCGAGTTTTTCCGATACTGCCAATGCGATTTCCCTGGAATACGGCCACTGGCTGGGAGATGCCTTCGCCTCGGGCGGTAGCCAGGGTTACGACCACAAAAAAATGGGTATCACCGCGCGCGGTGCCTGGATTTCCGTGCAGCGACATTTTCGCGAACGCGGCGTGAATGTGCAGCAGGAACCCTTCACCTGCGTCGGCATAGGCGATATGTCCGGCGATGTGTTCGGCAACGGCATGTTGATGTCGCCCTGCATAAAATTGGTGGCTGCCTTCAATCATCAGCACATTTTTGTCGATCCGGACCCGGACCCGGCCGCTTCCTTTGCCGAGCGTCAGCGATTGTTCAAACTGCCGCGCAGCACCTGGGCCGATTATGACCAGAAGCTGATTTCCACCGGCGGCGGAGTTTTTTCCCGCAGTCAAAAATTTGTGGTGATTACACCGGAAATGCAACGGGTTCTGGGCGTAGAGGAAAAACGCCTGTCGCCGGCGGAACTGATCAGCGCAATTTTGAAAGCGCCGGTGGATCTGCTGTGGAATGGCGGTATAGGCACCTACGTTAAGGCCAGCAGTGAAAGTCACGCAGATGTCGGAGACAAGGCCAATGATGCAGTGCGCGTAAACGGTATGGATCTGCGCTGCAAAGTGGTGGGCGAGGGCGGCAATCTGGGTATGACGCAGCTGGGGCGTGTGGAATACGCCCTGCACGGCGGCGCCTGCAACACAGATTTCATCGATAATTCCGCTGGCGTGGACTGCTCCGACCACGAGGTGAATATCAAAATTCTGCTGGATGACATGATCGCCGATGGCGACCTGACACAAAAACAGCGCAATCAGTTGCTGAGTGAAATGACCGATGCCGTGGCCGACTTGGTGCTGTCCGACAATGAATCCCAGACCCAGGTATTGAGCTTGGCACAGCGGCAGCTGCCCGGTCGTGTGCGCGAATATATCCGCTTCATCCACTATCTGGAAAATATAGGTCTACTCAACCGACAGCTTGAATTTCTCCCCAGCGACGAACAGCTCACAGAGCGCATACACAAATCCCAATATCTCACCCGTCCGGAATTGGCAGTGTTGTTGTCCTACGCCAAGGTGATGCTGAAAAATGCCTTCGACGAGGAAAATATCGCCGCCGAGCCCTACCTGCAAAAAAGTGTGGAGCGGGCTTTTCCGCAGCGCCTGTGCAAGGACTTTCCCGATCGCATAGAGCGCCATCGCTTGATGCGCCAGATAGTCGCCACCCAGGTGGCCAATAGTGTTATCAACGATCTGGGTATCACCGCCGCTTACCGTTTGCAGAGCGCCAGCGGCAGCAGTCTGAAGGATATAGCCTTGGCATTCGTCATAGCGCGGGATATTTTCCGGCTTGATGCCTTCCGCGATTATTTGGCCGGTCTCGACAATCAACTGCCGGCGGCAGCGCAAATGGACCTGTTGATCAGCATGGAGCGCCGTGTGCGACGCGGCACCCGCTGGTTCCTCACCCGTCGCCGCCTGGGCTTGGCCGCGCTGCCGGAAGAGGAGGTCATTTATTTCCGTCTGGCGATCCAGGAGATCAATCTCACAGTGGAGTCCGCCCTCACCGGGGCCGCCCGCGAGACCTGGCAGACACGCGCCAAGCAATTGCGCGAAATGGGATTGTCCGATGAATGGGTCGCACAACTGGCCATGCCGGACAATCTGTTTTCCGGCCTATGCGTGGTGGAAGTGGCGCGGGTATGCGGCGTCTCCGTGCTGGATGCGGCCCGGGTGTTTTATGCCCTGCATGAAAAACTCAGGCTCGACGATTTCGCCAGCCGCCTGTCCGCCGTGCCGGTGGAAACCCACTGGCAGGCCGTGGCCCGGGAGTCCTTCCTGGATGACCTGGAGGCCCAGCTGCGCCTGATCATCACCGCCATGCTGCGCACTCACGCGGCGGATCAGGCGGCGGAGGGGCTGGATCAATGGTTGAGCGGCAAGGCCAACTGGCTGAGTCGCTGGCTGCAGATGGTCCATGAGGTTCAGTCCGGCGGCAGGGATGATTTTGCGTTGTTTTCCGTGGCGATCCGCGAGCTGATGGAACTGGCGCAAGTGGGTTGGAATGTACGGGTGTGAGCCGGGACATGGAGGAAGTGCGCAAAGTCCTGGTGCCGGTCCATCTATCGGCGGAGGAATATCTGAAGTATTACAAGGGCGCCGCTCACAACGTGTTCGCTCGCGATCTGGAGGGGCGCACTGTGCAGTTTCCCGCCAATCTGCTGCAGAAATTCGTCACCCGGGAAGGTGTCGACGGGCTCTTCGAAATCAGCTTTGGTCCCACGGGAAAGCTGATCGATATACGCAAGGTCTCCCGGTGAGCCGGGCGCGTTTTCGCTAGGAGACGCGCCCGCACTGCAATAAAATGCCGGGCCCGAACTTCAGCCCGAGATTGTCCCATGTATGGTTTAGCCAGAAAACTGCTGTTCTGTCTGTCACCTGAGGTCAGCCATGAAGTGGCCCTGGACTGGATGGGCGCCTCCCACCGTTTGGGGTTGCTGAAACTGCTTGGCAGTGCGCCCTCGCGGCCGGTGGAGGTCATGGGGCTGAAATTCCCCAACCCCGTGGGCTTGGCGGCGGGACTCGACAAAAATGGCGATTACTTCAATGCCCTGGGCGCTCTGGGGTTCGGCTTTGTGGAAATCGGCACCATCACACCCAGACCGCAGCCGGGCAATCCCGAGCCGCGACTGTTCCGCCTGCCGGAGCACAACGCCATCATCAACCGCATGGGCTTCAACAACAAAGGCGTCGCCCATCTGGTGGAACAGGTCAAGAAGCGCACCTACGCCGGGGTGCTCGGCATCAATATAGGCAAGAACAAATCCACGCCTGATGAAAACGCGCTTGATGACTATCTCGCCTGCCTGCGCGCGGTCTACGCCTACGCGGATTATGTGACCGTCAACATCTCCTCTCCCAATACGCCCGGGCTGCGCAGCCTGCAATTCGGCGAGTCCCTGGCGCGACTGGTGGCGGGCATCAAGAGCGAGCAGAAAATTCTCGCCGATAGTTTTAGCCGCTATGTTCCCATAGCCGTGAAAATCGCACCGGATATGAGCGACGAGGAAATCCGCTCTGTGGCTTCGACGCTGGTGGAGCACGGAATAGATGCGGTCATAGCCACCAACACCACGCTCTCCCGCGAAGGCGTGGAAAATTCCCCTCACGCCCAGGAGGCGGGCGGATTGAGCGGCGCGCCCGTGCGCGACAAATCCACCCATGTGATCCGGGTGCTGAATGACCATCTGCAGGCCACCATGCCGATTATTGGTGTGGGCGGCATACTCAGCGGCGCCGATGCCAGGGAGAAATTCGATGCAGGTGCGAAACTCGTGCAGATCTACAGCGGCTTTATCTACCGCGGACCCGCTCTGATCAGAGAGTGTGCGGTGGTTTGATGCGGTAAAAAGTTCGATACCGTTCTAGAGCGCTCCGACAAGTCTGCGCAGCTGCAACCAGAAGCGGAAAGCTTTTGTGTCTTTTATGCGGTAGCGCTGTTGAATGTGGCGTTGGTAGCGCGCACTGGGCGCCTGCCGCTGCCGCAGATATTTCAGGTATTTCAGGGATTGTCGGTACACCTCATAGCGCAGCTGCCGTTGGTTTTCCGCGGCCAGAAAAGCGTTGTCCACTATGCGGATGTAATTGTCCTGATAGGTATCGTCATAGAATTTCTGCCGGCTCAGGGTGCCTGAGCGGCAGCGGTAGTGAATGACGGTGTCGGGGATGGCATAGACCTGTGAATAGCGGGAAAAAAACCGCCAATAGAAATCCAGATCCTCGTGCACCAGTCCCGGTGTAAACGGGCATGTGACCGCCAGATCGCGTCGGTAGAGCTTGTTCCAGACCATGGGTTCCAGGGAGAAAAAGCGCCGGCCGTGCAGATCGAGCAGCCCTGTGGGCCGCTTTCCCGGGCGCTGGTAGGGTTTTTGGGTACCTGTGCCTTCCCAGTGCTCCATGACGGCGCCGCTGATGACCGGTCTGCCGGATTTTCTGGCCGCTTCTACCAGATTCTGAATTGCGTTTTCCGCCAGCCAGTCGTCGCTGTCGAGAAAAAAAATCCATTCTCCCGTTGCTGCCTGCAACCCCGTGTTGCGCGCGACCGACAATCCCTGATTGGTCTGGGTGAGTGTGCGGCAGCGGTCGTCGCTCTGCGCGTATCGCCGCGCTATTTTTTCGGAGTCATCCTGCGACCCGTCGATCACGCACAGGATTTCCAGATGTTTGTAGGTCTGTTGCAATACGGATTGCAGACACTGATCCAGATAATCCTGAACATTGTAAATGGGAATGATCACGGAGACCGTGGGAGTGGAGTGACTCACGCGCTGTGCTTCGCCTCAGGAAGTGGTGATGGCCACGGCGCTGGAGCGCCGGGCGCTTTGCAGTTGTAGATAGAGCTGGTAAAAATCCGCCGCCATATTGCCGCTCTCATAACTCACCAGATTCTGATATTCATCGGTCAGCGTTTTCCAGCGGCTGTTTTCCATCATGGATACCATGGCATCGCACAGGCTGTCGGCGCCGTCATAGGTGAGAGCGACGCGGGTCAGGTCGCGCGGCAGCGTGTAATCCCTGGGCAGGATGAACGGCTTGCGATAGCGTAAGGCGTCATTTTCTATGCCGGAGACCTTGGTGGTGCCGTAGACCTCCTGATAGATCTTGTGATGGGCGCGCAGTCTCAGAGGCGCCACGAGAAAGTGTATTTTGGCCATGTATTGTTCGCAGATTTTTTGCGGCACATAGTCGCGGAAATATTCGAACCTGAAATGCCGGTCCTGCAGAGGCGTAAAAAGATCCAGGATTTTCTGCGCGCGCGCACCCTTGGCCCAACCGAGAAACACCATCACCAGATTCTGATCCGGCTTGCGCTGCTTGAGCCGTTGAATCGCCTGTTGCAGCACTTCGTAGTCTTTGCGGCTGGCGTCCACGCTGCCGGTGACGGCGAACATGATAGTGTCCTCCGGCGGTGCCGGCTGGGTGTTTCCGGGCGCACTGAAGGGCGGGTTGTAAGGGCTGATATTGTCGATCTTTTGCGCGTGGATTTTGGCTCCCAAACGCGCCGCCACACCTTCACTGGGCAACATCAGCAGATCCATTTTTCTGTACAGCATTTTTTTGTAGTGCCAGATTCTCTGGGCCAATACATGGGTGAGGAGGTGGGAGGCGATCTTCCCCAGATTGCCCGCGGACCAGTCGATGGATTCCGCGGGAAACAGACTGGCATTGGTGTTGTGGATGCGCATGATGGTGGGACAGGCGAAATTCAGCCGCGCAAAAAACGCAAAATGCTTCTCCAGTGTATTGAAATAAATGAGATCGACTTTTGACAGGATATTTTGATGTCTCTGCCAAAAGCGTCTGACCGAATGTTTTTTCGGCATGATCAGGGTGGTGGCGAAAAGTTGCTCCGGCAGACAGGTTTTGTGCCAGATCTTATCTGGTTGTCCAAAGTACCAGATCAAAGCGCTGAGCCAATATCGGGCATAGGGTGGTCAGAACTTCAGCGTGGTAATCCAACTCGATGATGAGAAGTTTGGGCTTGCCAGTGTGTGGGAATTCTTCAGACGGGGAACTGCAGTATGTCTGCATAACGGGTTACCACATGACTCCATAGGCGCGCAGAAGCATAAGCATGCACCTGATTCTGTGCAAGCGAAACCTGTTGAATCCCCGGTGTGTCGCGGGTTGCGTAAAACGCAAAAAAGCCGGGTTCAACCCGGCTTATGAGAGGCTATGGATAAACCTGTGTCAGGGACAGGCGGTGCCGTTGGGACTGCTGGAGGGAATTTCTCCGTTCAATTGGCGGCGCACGTTGGCGACGCGGTCATCGATGAATCGCAGCAAACCGGTGGCGGGTCCGAAGAAGCCGCCCCCACGCCCACCCTCGCGGTTGCTGTTGGATGGCATGTCATTGGTCAGATTGTGGCGCCACTCGGTGTAGGTGAAGAATTTGGTGGGATCCTGCTGTACATAGGGATCGATCAAATCCGCCCAACGCATGACTTCGCGGCGTACATTGTCCGGACGGAAAGGCCCATTGATCAGAGTCTGGATGTGCTGGCGATACTGCTGTCGCAATTGCGGATTCTCAAGCAGTTTGGTGAGCAGCGGGCGCGGACCTGTGGTGGCTTTGGGTGTGTCGATCAGATGCACCACTGTGTCGCAGGAGACGGCTGTGCCGCCGTCTCCGCCACCAAAGCCGCCACCAAAGCCGCCGCCAAAGCCACCACCAAAACCGCCGCCGAAGCCTCCGCCAAATCCGCCGAAGCCACCGCCGCCGGTGTTGCCGACAATAAAACCGTCGCCTATGGTGACGCCCGGGGGCTGCAGAACCGAGCCCACCACACCCAAGCCGAGGTTGAAGTCCCAGGGCAGCATGGTGAATGCGTCTATGGATCTGTGCTCATACAGATAAAAATTGTTGGCGGAAAATCCGGTGTAGCTGTCGGTGTTGCCGGTCAGGGTGAGCGCGGCGAAGTAGCGCACCATCAGGTCCGTATCCACATGCTGCAGGGGGTTGGCGCCGTTGTTCAAAGTGTTGAGGAAACGCAGCAGCGCGCGCCCCTCGTCGGGAGTGCCTATGGTTTCCTCGTTGGTCTTCAGCTCCAATCCGGAGTAGCTGGTGATGTTCTCGCCTTTCCAGGTGAGGGCGTTGAGCACTTCGGCCTTGTAAAGATCGCCTTTGATATCCGCGGCTTTATCATCGGGAAAATATTTTTCCACGAATTCCCCATCTATGGCTTCGATCAGGCTGTAGACCCCCAGATGTTCACCAGCGACCCACAGATCCACGAAAGAGGCCTCAGGAGAAGGCACACCCGCGTCCTTGAACAGTTGATAGGACACCACATCGCGCATCATGGTGGGGTCTGCAAAGCCGTTGCCCAGCACCAGCATTTTCATGCCCATGAACTTCTGCTCCTGGTAGCGGTTGAAGTCCACTTTGAAGCCGTAGCGTTTTTTGGAGGGATTACCCGCTGGAATCTGCGACATCATCGACAGGGAGGATTGCCCTTTGGTGCGGAAGCCGACATTGGAGATCTTGGCTCCATTGAGTTCGAAATCCGCCGGATACCATTGCTCCGCCTGGGCATTGGCGAGCAGGGCATTCCAGTCGGCGGGCTTCATATCGATGCGCAGCGTATAGACCTTGTTACGGTCGAACAGGACGTAGGGCACATTGGCATAGCCGGGCGTGGGATAGAGCGTCTGAGCGCTTCTGTCATACATGCCGTAGCTGCGGCCCTCTTTGGCGTCGCCGTCGCGCCAAGTAAGGGAGTCCACCACCTGTCCATTGAGGTAGAGCGATACCTGATCCTCTTTGCCCAGCTTGAATGGCACATAGGGTGTGCCGTCGGTGAGCGGTTCATCCTTATCCACGGCGGCTACTACGAGATAGGCCTGTGGCTGCAGGGTGACATTGGGCAGAGGCCACGGTTCGCCCTTGGCATCCGCCAGCGCATAGCCGGACAGACTGACCGGGCTGCTGCTGACGTTTTGCAGCTCGATCCAGTCATTGCCGTTCAAATAGGTGGCTATTTCGGATTTGGCGACTATCTCGCTGATAATCACCGCGCCGGCGCTGCCGCCGCTGGAGCTGCTCGACGTTGAGCTGCTGGAGGTACTGGAAGTACTCGAAGCGCTCGAGCTGCTCGAAGAACTCGAGTTGCCAGAGGAGTTGTCGCCGCCGCAGGCGCTCAGTAGACAGGTAGCCAGCAGAGCCGGCATCCAAATGAATCGGAACATTCAACCTCCATCAGGTCCTTTGGGAACAGGTGTCATTTATTGAAATAGTGTGGGAAGTGCATCAGGAACACTGGAAACACACAGGTCACCGGCAGGCCTATGCCGGCATATGTGTGATGATATTCCCCACATGAGGAAGTTGGTGTGTGCTAGGTCATGAAAATATCAATACACCCACGGGAACGGCCATATCTCCAGATGGGTGAGAATCAAGTCGGTTCAGCCCCCGGGTTCTGTCACGAATCCGAGTTTGAGAATGCCGGCGCGCTGGACGGTCGCCATCACCTGAACCACATGTTCATAGGCGACGGTGCGCGCGCCGTGCAGATGGATTTCCGGCTGTGGTTGTTGTGTCGCTGCGGCCCGCAGGCGCAGCTCCAATTCCTCCAGCGTGATCGGCGATTCATTCCAGTGGAGGGTGCCGCTCTCGGCCACGGCCAAGTTGATAGTGTCCGGTTTGATTTCGTTGGGTGTGTTGTCCGCTCGCGGCAGATCCACCTTCACCGAGTGCGTCAGCACCGGCACCGTAATAATGAAGATGATCAGCAGCACCAGCATCACGTCCACCAGGGGCGTCATGTTGATTTCGCTCATCACCTCAGTGTTGTCGTCGAGACCGCCTCCGAACGCCATATCACACCGCCTCCTGCTGTGCCGCTTTCAAGCGGGTCACTGATGCGGACGACGCTTTGATATTGCTGGGTGGTGCGCCGGTGATCAGATAGGCGTGCAGTTGATGGGCGAAGCGATGGAGCTTGGACAATATGCCTTTGTTTCCGCGGCTGAGGGCGTTGTAGCCCAACACTGCGGGGATGGCCACAGCCAGACCGAAGGCGGTCATGATCAGGGCTTCCCCCACCGGGCCGGCTACTTTATCTATGCTCGCCTGGCCTGAGACGCCTATGCCCACCAGCGCGTGGTAGATGCCCCAGACAGTGCCGAACAGGCCGACGAAGGGTGCAGTGGAACCCACGGAGGCCAGTATGGCGAGACCGCGCTGCAGGCGCTCGGCGCTTTCGTCTATGGCGCCGCGCAGGCAGGCGGTCAGCCACTCTCCCAGGGGCAGATGGCCGTGCAGATCCGTCTTATGGTTGGTGTGATGATCCAGAGCGGCCTGGCCTTCCTCCGCCAGACGGCGGAAAGGATTGTCTGCGCGGTTGTCCCCGAGGACATGCAGACCTTCGGAAAAACTCTGGGAGTGCCAGAAGTCCGCCAGGCCGCGAGCCGGTTTGCGCAATTGAAACAGGCCCCAGGCGCGTACGACTATCACGTACCAGGAGGCGATGGACATCAACAGCAGCAGCACCGCCACGCCTTTGATGACCAGGTCCCCCTGGCTCCAGAGAGCTTCGATTCCGTAGGGATTGTTCATGGTGTTCCACCTCGTTCAAGTTCGGGTCAGTGAGAAATCCACTGGCTGCAGGTACCAGTATTCGATGGGTGTGTTGCCGCGTTTGGCCGGGGTGTAGCGCCAGCGTTTAACCGCTCTGACGGCCGTTTCATCCAGCCGCTTGTAACCGCTCGATTCGCGGATAATCACCTCACCCACGCTGCCGTCCTCCCGAATCAGTATCTCCAGCAACACAGTGCCCTGTTCGCCCAGACGGCGCGACAGGCTGGGATAGGCCGGGGCGGGATTGTTGAGCGGGTTGGCGTCCATCTGCGGCGGAGTGACGGGCGCGCCCAGGCTCTGGTTATCCTCCAGGGCGGGCACGGCGGCCTGGGCGGGTGGCGGGGGAGGGATTTCCTCCACCACCTCCGGCTGATGGATGGCGCGCTCCGACGGCGGTGCTTCCACGGGAGGCTTGGGTGGCGGCTCCTTGGGCTTCGGTTTGGGTTTCGGCTTGGGCTTTTCCGGTTCGGGCGGCGGAGGCGTAGGTTCGGGTGGCATTTCCTTGGCGCTCGGCAGCTGTACGGTCTCCGCCGGCGGTGCCGGCAGCAGTATGCCTTGCACTGTGGGCGGCACCAATTCCTGGGTTTTGGGGGCAGGGGCCCAGACCGCCAGCGCCAGGGCGCCCAGATGCAGCGCCGTGACCAGCACCAGTGCCAGCCATGAGCGTAGAGTGCTGCTCACGGCAAGCTCCACATAGCGGCTTGGCATCCCGGAAAGTGAACCCGCTTCACGACCGGTTCACCCTTTTGGCCGAGACAATAAAAAAACAGCAAGGCGTACCTTGCTGTAAGACGTGTACCGGGCGGGGAAGCAAAAACCCTGGGACACACCATGAATTGGAATTCTCTCAAAACCCGGTCTCAGCACAGACGACACAACCTGCCAATGTACCCAATAAATCTAAATGATAAATATTCGTATTTAATTGATGGGTCGCACTCTAACAGATGTGCTCAGGCTCTGCAAAAGCTTTTTAGCGATCAGACGTCCCGGTGGATGGCGGCTGGACTGAGGCTAGCGCCACTCACAGGTGGAACCGGGCTCAGGTGACATACTCCAGGCTCAAGCCCAGCATGTTCAATTTGTCGAAATCGAGCGGTTTGGTGAAGTGCATATCGAAACCGGCGTTCAGGGCGTCCTGGCGGTCCTTTTCCTGGCCGTATCCAGTGAGCGCCACCAGCAGGAAGGTGGGTATCTGTGGCAGTGCGCGCAGGGATCTGGCCACCTGGTAGCCGCTGAGGTCGGGCAGTCCTATATCCAGGAAAACGATCTCGGGGAAGAAACGGCGGGCGCGCTCTATGGCCTGGGAGCCTGAATATGCCACTTCCACTTCATGGCCGATCAGGCTCAACAGCTGGCACAGGGTTTGAGCCGCGTCCGTGTTGTCATCGACGATCAGTATGCGCTTGGCGGTGATGGCCTCGAGCCCGTTGGCCGGTGTATCGACCTGGGCCAGACATTCGCGATGACAGGGCAGGGCGATTTCGAATGTGCTGCCCTGGCCGATCCCCGCGCTTATGGCTTTTACCGTGCCTCCGTGAAGATCGACCAGGGCGCGCACCAGAGACAAGCCTATTCCCAGCCCCTCTGATACCCGCTCCTCTATATGAGCGCTTTGCTTGAAGAGCTCAAAGATGGTTTCGGCGCTTTCCGGCGCTATACCTATGCCGGTGTCGACGACCCTCAGCACCAGAGTGTCATCCACAACTTCCGCCACCAGATCGATAAAGCCGCCGGGATGGGTGAACTTGGCGGCGTTGAGTAGCAGATTGGTGACGATCTGCGCCAGCCGCACATGGTCGCCCCAGATCCAGACGTCGCCGTCCGGCAAGGTCACCGAGAGTGTGTGTCCGCGGCTCTCCACCACATGCGCGCTGGATTCCAGGGCTGTGCCGACGAATTCCTTGAGTTCCACCTCCTCCATGCGCAGGGCGATCTTGCCATTGGAGATGCGGGAGACGTCCAAAAGATCATCCACCAGGCGGGCGAGCTGGTCGGTCTGGCGACTGATGATGTTGCGGGTGTTTTCCTGAAGCTGCGGCACGGTCGGATCGATTTTTCGCCACAGCTCCACCGAGGTTCTGATGGTGCCCAAGGGATTGCGCAGTTCGTGGGCCAGGGTGGCGAGGAACTCGTTTTTGCGGCGGTCGACCTCTCTCAGCTCGCGCTCCACCGCACCCAGCCGCAGCAGCGCCTTGACGTTGGCGATCAGTTCGTCCGGTTCTATGGGTTCCACCAGATAACTGTCGGCGCCGCTGTCCAGTGCATGGATCTTGTCTGCGGTGCGTATGTAGGACGCCGAAGTCTGCAGCACCAGAATGGTCTGGGTTGTCGGGTTCTCCTTGATCCTGCGGCAGACTTCCACGCCGTTGATGTCCGGCAGTTTGACGTCCAGCAGAATCAGATTGGGTTGCGCGCTCTGGGCCAGGGACAGGGCCTCGCTGCCGCTGGCCGCTTCCAGGACGCTGAAGCCGGCGTGCACCAGGGTCCGCGACTTTGCGTAGCGGGCGCCCTCATTGTCATCGACATTGAGAATCAGGGCGTGGGAATAAGGATCTGTTGCCATAAGTGTCACTCAACTAGCGTCTGCTCTGCGCCTGTGTTCGGCTGCTCGCTGAAAACAGGACATGGCTTTCACTGCGGATCATCCCCGGAAACCGGCACCGGCCGGGACCGCGCCTGAATTACATTGCGCGTTCTGGCGGGATTGCTGCGGCAGGCTGAGAAAAAAAGTCGAGCCTTCACCGGGTCTGCTCTGCACGGATACAGATCCGCCGAGCAGGACCGCAAGTTTTCTGCAGAGTGGCAAACCGAGGCCTGTGCCTTTGGATTTGCGTTGCAATGGATGTTCGACCTGGCCGAACCCCTCGAAAATCAGCGGAATATCTTCCGCGCTTATGCCTATGCCGGTGTCTGAGACGCTGAAGACGAGCAGCCCGTGCTCCGCCTTGGAATTGACGCGGACCCGGATTTCGCCCCGCTCGGTAAACTTGAGCGCGTTCGCAATAAAATTGCGCAGAATCTGCGAGAGCTTGGCTTCATCCGTATCTATGCACAGGGAATCGTCCGGCTCTTCAAAAATCAATTTAACGGATTCCGTAACCAGTAGCGGTCGCAGCATGCCGCGCAGGGCGCTGAACAAATCCGCCACTGTCACCGTCTTGGTGTGGACGTCCACCTTGCCGGCTTCGATCTTCGCCAGATCCAGCAGATCATTGACGAGTTCGGTGAGACTGAGCGCGCTTTGCATGATAAGAGTGACCTGCTTTTCCTGTTCGTGCGACAGGTCACCATCGACCCTGTCCAGCAACAAGGTGGCCAGCGCGCGTATGGAGCTGAGTGGCGTGCGAAATTCATGGCTCATGTTGGACAGGAACCGCGATTTCATCTCATCGGCGCGTCTTAAATGTTCGGCTTTCTCATCCAGTTCGGCATAGAGCGCCACCACACCGCGGTTGGTGTCCTCCAACTCGCGCGTCAGTTGCAGCAGATCCTCCTGGCGAGATTCCAACTCCGCGAGTGTGCCCACCAGCTCCTGATTCTGCTGCAGAACTTCCGTCAGCGTATTGTTGCTGGTGGACCCCGTCGCCAGTGAAGCACAGAATTCACCGATCATCTTGCCGCTGATCCGGCGCATTTCCCGCGGCAGCCATTTCTGCAGTGTGATCCTGGTGCCTTCGCCCGGAGCTGTGACGATTTCAAATTGGTCCATCAGACACCGGGCACCGGTGATGCCCACACCCATTCCTGTGGAGGATTGGTATTTCCCCGACAGTATCTGCTCTATATTCGCAATACCCGGCCCCTGGTCTTCGATTCCGATCACCAGAATCTGAGGATTGGCTTCCTCTTCCAACGCGAAATGCACATTGCCGGCGGCGGCGTAGCAGTAGATATTTCTGGCCAGTTCCGAGACGACTGTGGCGATGCGCACCTGATCCTGCCGCCCAAACCCGCAGAAGGTGGCGATCTGGCGCGCCCGCTGCCGCGCGCCCACCACATCGAGTTCAGACTGGATATTGAATGTGAGTATGCGAATGGTCATGGGTGAGCACCCTGGCCGCGCAACACCAATACCGCGGCGTCATCTCGCCCGCGTTTGTAGTCGCGATAGAGAACGGCAGCGATGATGCCCGGATGGCACTGATCCAGGCCGGGATAAATATCTAGTTCCCAGCGGGTGTTGATGCCGTCGGAATGCGCGATCAATATGCTGTCCTCGGTCCAGGGCTCGCAGAACTCCTGCCATTTGCGCATGTGGCTGCCGACAATGCCGTTGTGTGATAGCAAATGGCGCCGCTGGTCGGCCAGAAAAATGCTCACGGCTATATTGCCTATGCCGCTGAAGCATAGCTGCTGTGTTTGCCGATTCATCTGACCTATGGCCACGGCCGCACCGCGGGTGCCGCGCAAAGCATTGTGTGCCTCCTGTATCAATATTCCGGGTGTAGAGGTCTCGCTTTTGCGCACGGTGATCACCGCTTTTTGCGCCGCCATGGCCGCTAGCGGACCGTGGCCCAATCCGTCGGCGAGAATCCAGGTACAGATGTCACTGGCGGCGTCCACAGCGAGGGCATCGCCGCACACCGTTTCGCCCGTCATGGGCTGACACACGGAGCCGACCTGCCAGGTCTGATCGCGCAGGGGCTCGCCGTGTTTCCACAGCGCAGCCCGCAATACGGTGCCCTGGTCGGGCTTGGTGTAGATGTCGAACTCCTGGCTCAGTCTCTCTATCGCGCCCAGCCCCACACCGTAGGAGCCCGCAGTGGAATTTCCGTCCCGCATCTGCCAAATGGGATCGGCTAGGCCGGGCCCTGTGTCCATGGCCAGTATTTCCACGCCTGTCATGGATCTGGAAAAAATCGGGCGCAGCAGAATATGACCTTCCGATGCGTGCTTGACGATATTGGTTGCGGCTTCAGTAATGACGATGCTCAGTTGCCCTATACGGACTTCATCGAAACCATGAGCCTTTCCCAAGGCCGCTCCGGCGCGGCGTACCACTGCAATTTCACTGATCTCACCCACATGAAAAGCGTCCTGTGTACCAAATCCGATCAAAGTCTTCTCCACTTGATAATCTTGACGACAGTCCCTTCGCCGGGTGCTGTATCGATTTCAAACTCATCCACCAGACGCTTGGCGCCGCTCAAGCCCAGACCCAGGCCGCCCCCTGTGGTGTAGCCGTCCTTCAAGGCCAATTCGACATTTTCTATGCCGGGGCCCTGATCGGAAAAAATCAATGCCAAACCCACCTGGGAATTTTCGTGCAGCTGCAAAATGCGCGCTTCGCCACCGCCGCCGTAGCGCAATGTGTTGCGCGCGAGCTCGCTGGCGGCCGTCACGACTTTTGTTTGTTCGACCAAGCTGAAACCCAGCGCCAGCAGATCTTCGCGCACGCGTTTGCGCAGCCGGACCACATCCTCATCAGAGGTCAGTGGTAGCAATACCGCATCCAGGGATGGCGGAATTTGTATGCTGTTCATGGTGTCTGGGCCAGCTGGCAGGGCGGTGTCAAATCCACGAATCGCCCCGATCGAGCAATCTCATGCCCAGTTCCACATTGAGTGCGGTTTCCACGCCTTCCAAAGTCAGCCCCAATTCCACAAGCGTAATGGCCACAGCGGGTTGCATGCCGACCACAACCGTTTTGGCATCCAGGATTTTGGCCATGGCGGCGGTATTGCTGATCATGCGGCCGATAAAGGAATCGACTATGTCGAGCGCGGAAATATCGATCAATACACCTTTGGCCCGATCCTTGACGATGCGGGCGGTCAGATCGTCCTGCAGCGTCATGGCGAGCTTATCGTGCATATCGACCTGAATGGTCACCAACAGCAGTTGGCCCATGCGCAAAATCGGGATTCGTTCCATGTCTCAACGCTCTTTATGTTGGGAGTGGATCGTGGTTCCGGTGCGCTGGAGCGCGACTACGAAAGCGTCGGCCAGAGTCGCCTTGGTGATGACGTCCTCCAGATTGACGCCCAGGTGCACTATGGTTTGGGCAATTTGCGGGCGTATGCCGCTGATGATGCAATCGGCTCCCATGAGGCGCGCTGCGGCAATGGTTTTCAGCAGATGCTGCGCCACCAATGTGTCCACTGTGGGTACGCCGGTGATATCGATGATGGCGATGGATGCACCTGTGCTGACGATTTTCTCCAGCAGACTTTCCATGACCACCTGAGTGCGGGAGCTGTCCAGGGTGCCTATTAACGGCAGCGCCAGAATGTTCTGCCACAGCTGCACCACCGGTGTGGAGAGTTCCAGCAGTTCCTGTTGTTGCCGCAGAATCACTTGCTCCCGGGTTTGTTGGTGCACTTCGATCGTGTACAACCCGAGGCGATCGAATAAGGCGCTCGCTGCTGCTATCTCCGATGTGATCTGATGGGGGCTGCGCTCGGGCTCCTGGCGCAGCAGATCAAAAATCGGCTCTTTGAGAGAAAACACGAATAGCGCGGTTTCTATTGGGGAAAATCCCTTGCGGGCGCGCAGCTGGGAAATCTCTGCCAGCAATTGACGGACGCCATTCCAGGCTGGGTTTTCGGTATCCGTGTCCGCACCGCGCTGCAGAACTTCCGCCAGCAGCCCTATAAACTGCCGCGCCTGCTGTTGCAATTCCATTTCCGCACTCTTATCCCGCCGCTTCAACCTGGCAAACAGCCCCGAGAGCCATTTATCCAGTATGGAATCCTGATGGGCCAGAATGATCTTGGCGAGTTGGGTGCTCTGTTCGTTGCTCATGCTGTTCCTCGATTTTTCGATCATGGAGGTATTTTTGGGATTAAAGGCGCACCGATATATCGGATGAAAAACATCGCGCAATACAAGCGCGATGCGCTGCATCCTGCTTCAGATGCAGCCGTCTGCAAGCGATAAATTGATTGATGCGGCTAACTCAAGAGGTGACAACCGGGCTTTGGGCAGTCTCCTTTTTGGTGTGACTACATGCTTGTCAGAGGTCTGTTTTTGTTATGGGCCCACATGATTCTTGTGGCTATTTTTTGTAGGTGGGTTCCGCCACTCATCCTGATGGATGGCATTCATGAAGGGACCGCTCAATCTAGGCGATTCGGATTTTCCTGTACCTGCTTCCGGCCGCTCTGTGGGCTGGCGCACTTAAGGTGGGATTTATTTGAAAGTGGGATGAATCTCTAATTTGGAGGAGCATCACCAGGGATCGCTCGCACCAATGTGGGTACTGCGATCTGGGATAACAGACTGCAGTACCCGCCATGGGGCGCGTGACTTTCGTTACTGCTCCACAAAGGCGCGCTCTATGACGTACTCCGCCCTGTGGCCGTGGCGGGATTCGTTGAATCCCCAGTTGTCCAGGATGGCGCAGGTGTCTTTCAGCATGCTGGGGCTGCCGCACAACATGAAGCGGTCTTTTTCCGGATTGGGTGTCGGCAATCCAATGTCGCTGAACAATTTGCCGCTGGTCATCAGGTCCGTAACCCGGCCCTGGTTGCGATAGGGTTCGCGGGTGACCGTTGGGTAGTAGATCAATTGTTCGCTCACCATCTCACCGATAAATTCGTCCTGGGGAAGCTCCCTTTGAATCAGCTCCTGATAGGCCAGTTCGGACAGTTCCCGCACGCCGTGTACCAATATGACCTTGGAGAATTTTTCATAGATTTCAGGGTCGCGGATGATGCTGAGAAAGGGGGCCAATCCTGTGCCTGTACCCAACAGATATAGGTGATCGCCATCGCGTAAATGGCTGGCGATCAAGGTTCCTGTGGGTTTGGTGCTCATCATGATGGGATCGCCCACCTTGATTTTCTGCAGACGGGAAGTCAAAGGACCATCTGGAACCTTGATGCTGAAAAATTCGAGTTCCGGTTGATAATTGGCGCTGGCAATACTGTAAGCCCGCATCAGCGGTTTGCCGTCCACTTCCATGCCGATCATGATGAAGTGGCCATTTTCAAAACGCAGACCTTGCTGACGGGTGGTGCGAAAGCTGAAAAGCCAATCGTTCCAATGGTGAACGTATGTGACGGTTTCCTGAATAAACTTGGACACAAAAAATTCCTGCGGCGGCTATCAATCACAAAGGATTATGAGATGAGCGAGGTTGGAACACCTCGCATGGACACGCGGCGAAGACCGCTGGGCATTCTGCCAAAAATGATAATTGTTATCAATGATGAGGGGTTTATTCAGTGGTGTGATGGGTATGGCCGTCAAGCGATAGGTAAGTATGAAATTTCTAAAAAATTCGCAGCTCAGCGGTGTGGAAGGAAGACCTGCGCAAGCGGAATGTCTTACGCAGGTTGCAGGTTCTGGCGTGATTAAAGGCGATAGGCCAGTGTCAGCTTGATGTTGCGTCCGGGTTCGAAGTCCTGCAGATAAAGTTCGCCAAATCTGGGGTGCAGGGAGACCCCCGTGCGGGAGGACTGCGATGCGTAGAATTCATCAAACAGGTTCTCGGCGCCGAAGGTGAGGGAGAATCCTCCCATAACACCATTGGGTGTCCACCGCACTGCCACATTGTGTACGTTGAAACCATTTTTGGCATTGTTCAAGGTTGCGCCGTCCAGATCTTTACCCGCGGCAATGTCATCCACCCACAACATGTCCCAGTGCAGCGTCAGATTGATGCTGGGGATTTGGTAATCCACCTCCACGCTGATGGTATCGCCTTGTTTGCGGTCAAGGCGCGCACCTTCCAGATTGGTGGCGGGGTCGTCGCCCCCTACACTGTACTCGGCAAAGGCGGAAAGCCGGCTGTCTGCTTTGGAATAGGTGAGCAGAACAGTCCAGTGGTTGAAGTCGAAACCGGCATAGGCTTCAAAACCTTTGATGGTCATGTCGCCGACATTGTCCTTGCCATAAAATCCGGTGACGCCGTTGCTGGCGTAATCGTAGATGTAGTCGTCGATTCTGGTGTTGAAAAGGGTTGCACCGGCGTTGAAGATTTCATTGCGCCATGCGATCGCCAGCTCGCTATTGACACCGGTCTCCGCTTCTATGGCCTGATTGGGCTGGTCATACAATCCCGCACCAGTGAAAACCTCGCCGATTTCCGGACCTTTGAATAATTGCGTGCTGCTGGCGTGGAGCAGCAGATCCCGGGTGACCTGATACTCCAGGGCCAGTGCGCCGGTGAAAGCATCGAAATGGTCATCCACCACCCTGGATTCGATGTTGTAATTGTTGTAGCGAATGCCCGGAATAAAGAAAACCTTGTCGCTGAAGGCGATGCGGTCTTCCAGATAGATGGCGGTGCCGATGGCCTTTTCCCCGGAAAATTCATCCGGGATATTGTTGTAGTCCGCGTAGAACTCCGTGTTGTAGCGGATATATTCGCCGCCATAGGTGAGATGATGGCGGTCCAGTCTGGAACGGGCGATAAGATTCACGCCGGTATTTTTCGCATCGCCGCGGATGATACCCGCGTAATCGTCCCAGCGGGGCAGGCCGGTCCAGCCGTTTTCATCCCGCTCCAGCGTGCTGGTATTGGTGAATACCGCTGCACTAAGAGTGCTGTGGCCGCCCCAGCTCAGGTCGTAATTCACTGTGATGGTGTCACGGGTGAATTCCGTGGGCCAAAGCAGAGGTCCGCCCAGTCCTGCGTTGATCGTCAGGTCGGTCACCAATCCCATATCGGGTCGGTAGGTATAGTCGCCTTTGTCCTTGTAAGCTTCGTAACCCAGTTTGATTTTTTGATTGGCGGACAATTGCCAGCCCAATTTCACCAGGGCATCTGTCAGGTCGCCTTCGAAGCCGCGCACCTTTCCGTCGGTGCCGGGTATTTCTTCGCCTTGATCACTGAGTATCTTGCCGCCGCCGACTTCATAGTCGTCGCGCTCCACGCGGTTGCCGTAAACGAGAAAATCCAGGGTGTCAGAAAATTTTCCGTAGCCGGTGAGGGCGGCGCTGTTGGCGGCATTGCTGGCGTAACCCAATTGTGCGCGCGCGCCGATTTTTTTCCCGGGCTCCAACAATTCATCGGCGCTGCGTGTCGTGAAGCGAACTGTGCCGCCCAGACCGCCATTCACCACGGAGTTGTTGCCCAATTCGATTTCCGCACTGCTGAGAATATCGGCGTGAATCTGCAGGTTGCCCATATGGTGGTACATATAGGTGTTCTGATTGGCGCCGTCTATGGTGATACGGAGGTCCTTGTCGTCCATGCTGCGGATGGTGATGCGCTGATTCAGCGAATGTGCGCCGCCCACATCCACGCCCGGCAGTGCGCGCAGCAGGTCGCTGATATGGTCCACTTGTTTGATGGCGACTGCCTCCTCGTCCATGGCGACAGAGGATGCCCACACCTTGGTGCCCCAGACGGTCACTTCTTCAAATTTCTCTTCTTCAAATTTATCTGAGGACTGTTCACCCCATGCGGATGCTGCGCCCAGGCCCAGGCTCAGTAACAGGGCGGAGTAAAGGGGTTTCCTTGCAAAAGGTTTCATAGGGACTCCAATCATGGTTTTGATAAATGCTCGGGGGAGATTTCGCTAAAGCGGGATGGCGGTGGCGCGATAATCATTTCTTTGGTGTATACATGCATATGCTTACACAAATGATAATTATTATCAATTTCAATTTTGAGAAATGTGGTGGATTTGGTGAGGGGGCGATTTACCGGGGGAGGTTCCAGGTGAGGGGCTGCTGCACCGGAAGGTGTAGCAGCTGGATGACAGTTTTATAGAAGGCCGGACTGATGCCTCAGTTACGCAACCCCGCCGCCTGTGTCGCCAGCGCCGCGCACTCTTCATCAAATTCTGACGGCGCTCCGGAAACACCTATGCCACCCAATGGCTTTCCATCTGCGGAAAAAATGGGCAGTCCACCTTGAATGGTCGCGATTTTGGGCGCGTTGGGGACTCCCCATTCGGCGGTTTTGGCGGTGGCGGTGCGATAGTAGGAGGCGGAGATTCCTTTCCAACGGGCCACTTCTCCCACTGTCGGTGCGGCGCCGTCTGTCTGGGTAAAACTCAGCAAAATGCCTCCCTGGTCATAAATGGCGATCGCAACGTCTTGTTTCGATTTGCGCGCGTGATCCAGGCATTTGGCGTTCATTTTTTGGATATGGCTCAACTGCAGGGCGCTTATATTGGCGTCATTTTCGGCCATGGAAAATGGGGCAACGACCATGGTGAACGCAGCGACTGTTAACTGAATGGCTTTAATACTTTTCATAAGAATTCCCTCTGGATGGACGACAATTGTTTTAAATCTAAAAGACCCTCTCCCTTACTTCCGGAGAGGGGATTCTTCTAAAGTTTTCGCTCAGCGGAGGCTGTCAGTCGCAATAATTTCCCGGGCGAATCGGTGACAACGTAAATCGAACCATCAGGTGCGACGGCGGGTTCATAGGGACGGCCTTCGAATCTCACCAGAATTTCCTCGTGCTGAACGCGCTCACCGTCAAGCGTCAGCAATCGCAACTGGCGCTGGCCGAGGGCGGTCACCAGGATTTTGTTTTGCCACAGGGGAAATTCTTTGCCTTGATAGAAGGCCATGCCGGAAACGCCAATGGAGGGCCGCCAATAGATCACCGGCTGCTCCACACCGTCCATGCGTGTGTGGGGGGTCAATAGGGTGCCTTCGTAATTGATGCCGTAGGTCACGTTCGGCCAGCCATAGTCGCCGCCGGCCTTGAGAATATTGAGCTCATCGCCGCCGCGCGGCCCGTGTTCGGTGGACCAGAGCCGCCCGGTTTCTGGGTGGAGAGCCAATCCCTGCGGGTTGCGGTGTCCCAGACTGAACAGAGAAGGTAAAGCGCCGGGTTTGTCGCGGAAGGGATTGTCGGCGGGTATGCGGCCGTCGGGGTGCAAACGGTGGAACTTGCCGTAAGGCTTACCCGGTTCGCGCGCTTGCTCGAGCACGCCGCGGTCGCCCACGGAGAAATACAAATAACCCTGCCGGTCAAATATCAGGCGACCTGCGTAATGCCAGAAGTGGTCGTTGTAGTCCTCAGGCGCCGCTTCAAAAACCACCTCCTGCTGTGTCCACTTGTGGTTCTTGATCTTGCCGCGCACCACGCGGGTCATGCCCAAGCGGTTCTCAGGGTTGGCTTTGTCCGGTATGGGGTGGCTATAGGAGAGGTAGATCCAGCCATTCTTGGCGTAGTCCGGGTCGAGCGCTATATCCAGCAA